>Ga0302319_10001536_pt1 | contig 51463 bp, 47 predicted proteins | sample Bog_T0_2_FD_203319 | JGI IMG/M metagenome (GOLD analysis project Ga0302319, IMG submission 203319) | Peat permafrost microbial communities from Stordalen Mire near Abisko, Sweden - Bog_T0_2 | ecosystem: Environmental > Terrestrial > Soil > Wetlands > Peat | place: Sweden: Abisko, Stordalen Mire... | reverse complement strand
GCTCCGCGAGACGGCTTTGGGCGCGGCGCGGCAGCGGCCCGCCGACCCTGCTGAGCTGCTGCTGGCCGAGGTCTGGGCGGTTCGATACGTGCTCCTGAGTCTGTTCCACGCGGGCGCTCAGGCAACTTCCGAAGGTAAGGTATTGCTCCCCGATTCCATTCTCAAAATCCGCGACCAGGCTGACACACGCAAGCTTCAACAGGCCCGCAAACTGCTTGCGGAATTCGTGGCTTCGGAGGCTAAGGGAAGGGGTAAGTAGCCATGTATCTGATGCCGATTCCGAAGTACATTCGATGGCTCGCAGCCCTTGCCGCGCTGGTTCTCTGTGTCACGTTTTTACTGTGGTCCAGACTGGTTTGGACACCCGTCCAACGCTATTACCTTGGAGCCTATTTCAGGTGCTCATGGCCGGGCCTTGACCCGGCTTCGCCGGTCGAAGTCCGATGGATTTACATGACCGCGCCAAGCGAGAAGCCGGAGCTTGCGTTGGAGGACGACGCGATTCCGGCACATTCGAGCGGCACCCGCCAAATCCCCATGGAACTCTCGCAGGTAGCCCGGCAAGCAGGCTGGACCGGCCTGATGCAGGGACCGGAAGAGCAACTCCAGATTGCGACGCTCAAGCCGCTTCTTGAAAACCAATTCTTTGACGGGGAGAGTCTTTGGACCCTGTTGCTGCTCCCGCTGCTTTGTGGGTTCTTGCTGTACTTGTTTCTGCTCATTGTGTGGGCCAAGTACGAGGACTGGATAGACAGCGTACCGTGGCCTGCGGAATGGATCGAACTGAGCGAATTGGTCCGAAGTCTGTTCCATAAATGCAGGAACAAGATGCGCACAATCCAATTTCGAATGCCCGAATTGAAGACGTCTTCAGCGCGAAAGACTGCGCCGAAGGTAACGCCCTCAGTGTCAGCTGTTGCACGCGTGGAGCCGCCGAAGAAGCCTTCGCAAGTCGCATTTTCGCCCTTCGGCGCGACCGATGGAACGACCAACAGCGGCTTCGTTTGGAACAAGAAAAATGAGATCGAGTGAAAGGAAATTCGTCCGCAACGCGGACCAGACCTAACAGCCGCAGGTCCGGGAAGCGACCTGCGAGGCCATCCAGGAGCACTCCCCCATGCTCACTATCTCGAAACCGTTGTCAGCCAGCCAGGCGCGCACCTACCACGCACGCGAGTTCGCATCGCAGCAACAGAACTATTGGAGCCGCGACCAACAGGGTCATAGCGAATGGCAGGGCAGGCTTGCCCAGAAATGGAATCTCAGCGGAGCAGTCGAAGCGGAACACTTCGCGCGGTTGAGCGAGGGCCAGCACCCGCACACCGACGTGCAGCTCGTCCGCCATCAGGTTTCAAGAACCTATGAGGGCAAATTTGGTAAGGAAGTCACGAGCACCGAGCATCGCGCCGGATGGGACGCGACGTTTTCCGCGCCGAAATCGGTATCGCTCACCGCGCTTGTGGGAGGGGATGACCGGGTGCGCGAAGCGCACCGGGAAAGCGTCCGCGTGGCGCTATCGGAACTAGAATGGTATACTCAGGCCCGGATCGGAAACGTACATGCGCCGGAGACAACGGGCAAATTCGTTGCTGCCACGTTCGAGCACGACACAGCCCGGCCCGTCGCTGGCTACGCGGCGCCGCAATTGCATACGCACGCCGTCATCTTCAATGTGACCGAGCGCAACAACGGCCAGACGCGCGCCTTGCAGCCGCACGAAATCTTTGTGTCTCAGCGTTACGTCACGGCGGTTTATCGATCGGAGTTGGCGCTGCGGCTCGAAAAGCTGGGCTACGGAGTGGAACGCGGAAAGCATGGGCAGCCCGAAATCCGGGGCTACACAAAGGAGTATCTGGAAGCTTCCAGCCCGCGCCGGGAGCAGATCAAAGACCATCTCCGTGAGCAAGGCATCGACGGAGCAGCGGCGGCGCAGATTGCCGCCCACCGCACGCGCGACAGCAAAGAACTGCTGTCGCCGGAGGAGGTCTTGCGACGGCACCGGGACTTGGCTGCGCATTATGGGCACCAGGCAGACCGGGTCGTAGCACAGGCGCGGGAACACGGGCAATACCAGATGCGGGAACCGGAGATGCACGCGCAGCGGGCCGTGACCTGGGCGAAGGATCATGTCTTCGAGAGATCGGCGGTGCAGGACCGCCGCGCGATCTTGGAAGCAGCGCTGGCGCGGGGCATGGGAGAAACCACGTATGCCAGCGTCAAGCAGGAGTTCGAGCGCCGGATCAAGGCAGGCGAATTCCGCGAAGTTGCGCACAGCGGCGCAGGCCGACAGTTCACGACTACGGCTATGGTGCACATGGAACGCGAGATTGTAAGCCGGATGCAGGAAGGCAATCGGCGGGACTACGGCGATCCAATGCTGGTTTCGCCCCAGGTGCGGATCAGGACCGAAGAGCGGCACCCGGAACTGAGTGCTTCGCAACGGCAGGCCGTGGACGACATCCTCATTTCGCGCGAGAAAATCGTGGGATTGGATGGCATTGCGGGTGCCGGAAAGACGACGGCATTGGCCGTTGTCCGCGAAGGAGCGGAAGCCAACGGATACAGAGTGGAGGGTTTCGCGCCCACGTCCCGAGCTGCACAGAAACTTGCCGAAGCGGGCATGGAGACATCCACGCTCCAGAAGCATCTGGCGCGGGGACAGCAACCAGATACCGGGGGGAAGCGGCTTTATATCCTCGACGAATCTTCCCTGGCATCGACCCGTCAGGTGTATGAATTCGTGAACCGGCTTCATCCGAACGACCGCGTATTGTTGGTAGGCGACCGGCGGCAACATGAGGCTATGGAGGCCGGACGGCCCTTCGCACAACTTCAGGACGCAGGCATGAAGACGGTCAGGCTCGATGAGATCGTGCGCCAGAAAGACCCGGAGCTGAAATCCGTGGTCGAGCAGCTTGCGCGCGGCGACGTGCGCGAGGCCGTTCAGAACCTTGACCGGCAGGGGCGGGTCCATCAGATTCCAAATCGCGACGACCGTATCGCCGCCATCGCGCGGGAGTATGCGAAATCGCCGGGAAACACTCTTGTAGTTTCACCCGACAACCATTCCCGCATGGAGATCAACGAACGCATCCATACCGAATTGCAGAGCCGCGGCATTGTCAGCAGCGACGAACACCGCATAAGAACTTTCGTCCCGCGCCAGGACCTTACGGGCGCGGATCGCACATGGGCCGAACGGTACGAAGTCGGCGACGTGCTGCGTTATTCGCGTGCATCGAAGGAAACCGGCATCGGCAAAGGAGAATACGCGCAGGTGAAGAGCATCGATGCTCCTGCTAACCGGCTGACGGTCGAATTGCAAGACGGCACGGAACGTACGTATGATCCGCGCAGGCAGCAGGGAGTCTCAGTATTCCGCGAAGAACCGCGTAGCTTCTCTCAGGGCGACCGCGTCCAGTTCACCGCGCCTGCCAACGACCTCAAGGTGGCTAACCGTGAATTAGGAACAATCGAGAACATCGATGGTGACGGGCGGCTGAATTTGAAGTTGGACAATGGCCGCGCAATCGAACTCGATCCGAACCGGCACATGCATCTCGACTATGGCTATGCCGTCACCAGCCATTCCAGCCAGGGCCAAACCGCAGATCGTGTACTGATCAACGTGGACACTGAACTCGGCGCGAAAGACCTGCTTAACAGCCGCATGGCATACGTTGCCGTCTCACGCGGCGCACATGACGCGCAGATTTTCACGAACAACGCGGCGGCGCTGGGCCAGGAACTCAGCCGCAACGTGTCCCACACGCTCGCGATTCAGCAGGCCCCGCTCTCACAGGCTATCGAGCAGCAGCCAGCCCAAACGCACGAGATCGGTCAGGGATTTGGTATGGGCATGTAATCCAGACCCAAGCAGACATTCCCCGGATAGCAGCAGCGTAGCCGAGGCCCGGCCGGAGTCAAGGCCGCGCTTCGCGCGCCGCTTCGCGGTCAAGAGCCTTGACACCGGCCTCCCAGCCTCGGCTTATTATCCCAACTATCCGGGGAATGTCAGAATGGATATTCTTTCATCCCCAAAGACAAACATCTACTTCCCGAGAATCTTGCGCGCGCCCGTAGGCTCAATCCGAGGCGGCGGAGTTCTGCTCGCATCGTGGGGGCAGTGTTATAAACTTGCCGCAAACCTCAGGAGATCGCCGAGATGGTCTGCCTTGGATGTGGCAAAGAATCAACGGATGGGTTCAGCTATTGCCCGCACTGTGGCAACGCCTTTGTTGCCGGCCCGCCGGTGATTGAATTGCCGGGTTTGCCGCAGGAGGTCAAGCCGGTGACGGCAGTTGCAACGGAAGCACTAGCGCCGACAAGGGGCATTGCGAGCGATAGATCAAACAAAATCGGCACCTATGTGTTTGGGGCGTTTTCTGTCATCGCTCTGCTGGTATCACTTATCAAAGGAATCGTTCCGATTTACCTCGTAGAGGCTGCTGTGTGGGCCGGAGCCGCTTGGTACTGGCATCATACGAAGACGCATAGCGAACTAGCCAAGGCCATCGTCATTGTTTTCGCTGCCTTGGTAGCCATTGGCGAAGTGATTCAGATCGCCTCTGAATTCAGGTCAGAGTCTAAGCAGACGGTCGCGAGCGTCCCCAATCCCTTTGACAACGCTTTCGCCAGCCAGTCCCCCAGCACGGAACCCAGTCGAGCAGTCACGACCTCTGGAGCATCGGCTGCTTCGCATGTTGCAGAAATTGAGAAGCAGGCGATTGGGCTCTTCAATCAGAAACGATACTCGGATGCACGGCCACTTTTCGACCAGGCTTGTAACGGCACAGACGAAAACGGATTCAAGTATGCTGGGTTCGATGGCGACATGAAGGCCTGCAACTATCTCGGCTATCTCTACGCACAAGGCCTCGGCGGCGCACATGACACGCAGAAGGCGCGCGATGTTTACCAGAGAGCCTGTGACCAAGGGACCTTGTCCAGTTGCGCCAGCCTTGGCTCCCTTTACCAGGACGCCGGGGACGACGACAGTGCCCGCAAAAACTTTCGGAAGGCGTGCATCGGTGGAGTGGCAGAAGCCTGCGACTTGCTGCGCGGTGTACAGTAGTTCGCGGAACGGCTAGTGTGGTCCGACGGTCAGAGGCACTCAGCCGATTCACTCAGGCTGTGGTGCTGGACGACATGGAATGCGACCGAAAGGAATAGGACGAGGGCCTTATGTTCCACATAATTGGGGTCGAACATAGCGTTCAGGAGTTCAGAAGGAAGATTACGGAGGGTAATCTAGCGTTTCTAGGCTGCCTGGAACAAGCGATTAAGGCATTCCGGCCAACGTTGCTAGCTGAAGAGCATAGCATCGAAGCCCTTGGGATGAGATATTCCATCGCCTGTGCCGTCGCGTGCAAATTTGGTGTGGAGCACGCGTTCTGCGACCCGACGACCAAACAGAAGAAAGTCATTGGATACAGAGATATAGAGTGTCTCAAGAAGAAGGTGGGGAAATCTGACAGTTTGAATGTCTTATTGCCCTACGACATCGAGGTTAGGGCACATGCGATTCAAATTGCAAGAGAGTTCAGGAAGCGCGAGGAGTTTTGGTTGAACTCCATCAAGACAAGAGACCTTAGTACGACTTTGTTCGTTTGCGGTGATGCACATGTTTGCAGCTTTCGTAAGCTACTCTTGGGCAGAGGTATACCATCCGAGGAGCATTCACGAGGAATTGGAGTGAATGAAAAGCTGAGGAAGCTTATCGCGGACGCACGAGATTACCTAAGAGATAACCCAAATGCTGATGTCACCTAGATAAAGCTGAGCGCGGGCGGGCTGGGTGATGTTTATCCCCGAGATTTTGCCATTGAAAACGAGAGGGGGACGCGGTGCGGAGAGGACGAATCGCTGGCTGTGCGCTTTTCACAGTTATGGCAGTTGCGACATTGCAAGCAATGGCACCACAGGATGAGGGACCAATCCTGCGCCCGAAGAAGCCAGCGCCCGCGACGCTGCTGGTGACGTGCGATTTGGCTTGCAACTGGAAGCTGGACGGTGAGGCGAAAGGAAGCATCGAGGCCGGAACTTCGGCCAAGGCTAAGGTCCAATTCGGCCAACACCTAGTGGTGGCGGTGACCGAGGACGGCCTTGATCAGGCCCAGCAGATTGTCAAGGTCCAAGAAAAGGGGCAAATGGTAATCGCCATAGAGCTCAAGTCGGTACACGCGGCAAGGATGAAAGCTGAGCAGGAGGCTCAGGACAAGGCCGCGCAGGAGCAGCTCGAGAAGGATCGCCAAGCGCAGGAGCAGGCTGCGCGCGAGCAGCAGGAGAGGGACCGGCAGGCGAGGGAGCGCGCTGCGCAGGAAGAGCTTGATCGGTTAATCTGGATCGACCCTGCGACCGGGCTGATGTGGACAAAGAAAGATAACGGCAGCGATGTGACCGCGCAAGAGGCTCTCAACTATTGCAGAGACCTGCGACTGGCTGGCTACTCTGACTGGCAGTTGCCAACAATCGATCAATTGGCGACCATTTCCGATCCGGCTGTCACCGGATCAGAATGGGGTAAACACATCAAGGGGAACCTTCAAATTTCTGGATTCGAGTGGGGCACGACCATCAAGAAGACGCGATTGGTACCGTGGACCTTCAATTTCTACGATGGGAGTCGGCTTCAAAGCCCGCTTGGCGACAGGCAAGACCGCGCGCTTTGTGTACGGCATTCCGGATAATAATGCTAGCTTTTCGCTTCCGCCTTGCTTGCAACGTACGCACCGATGTTTGGGGAATTCGGCGTCCGTCGCAGATGACTCACTTTTTCCATTTAGCAAGTATAGGGGGATCCAACTATGGATACATTTCTTTGCAAGCCAGAGGTTTTCTGGGTTGGCGTGCAAACGTTGACAGCTATGGCCGCACTGGCAATTGCGATTCTTGGGTTGATCGGCCTCATTTTCTACACGATCTACACCCGGAACATGATGAAGATCAGCGAGAAGGCCTGGCAATTGAACATGCTTCCTTCGCTGGTCGTCCAAACGGATTTATCAGAATCGGGAGTCCGCGAAGTATCCATTATGAATATCGGGGTTGGTCCAGCACTGAATCTTAGGTTCTGGGCGCAGCAGGTAACTCCTCATTTCGATCTGAACGGTGACGTTCTAGTGCGTAAGCCTGAGGTACAGGAAACCTTTCTCGGCCCCTTATTGAGCCAACGCACTCTCCAAATCAAAGATAATTACTTCTCCGAACAAGCGCGTCTTCTTTACGTGGTCGAGGCCGACGATCTTGCCGGTGGAAGCCAGCAAATGCAGCTCCTTGCGGAGTCGAGGACCGGAGAACGTCACGCTCTGCAAGTGCGCAAGTTGAGCACCGACTTGCCGGTCAATTGGGATGCGAGTTTTCTACAGAAGATACTTTGGCTGTTTAGGCGATCTCCGAAAGAGACGAGGCGAACGTGAAGACAGAGTTTATCCGTGGATTCTTCAACGTCCATGCCGCGAAGCATGGGATCGACACCATTTATATTGGACACGACCAGTCGGTGAACTGGTCTGTCTTCATGAACGGAGAATGGGAACCAATTGTTGATGCGGGAACCCTGAAAGAAGCCAAGACTCTCGGTCACAGCCAATTTGACAAGGGGGAGGAATGTCCCCTGAATTTAGATTGGAGCCCTGTTGAGGCGACGAGGGGTACCATTGCAAATACTTGTCCTGAGTGCGGGAATCCAGCCACCGACGACAATGAAAATGCTCTCAGCTGTCCTGATTGCGGATGGGAGCATCGTTATACAACCGAAGAGAATGAGGACCTCAAGGCACGCCATAAGCGGGCAGCTCGCGATTTGACGGGTTGCTGAGATGAGGCAGGATCGCATGGTGTGGCGGAGGTGAGATTGAACGAAGCCTTGAAATATGTAAATCTTCCGAACGCGAAGTACCTAACAGAAGGGCTCACTTTCAATTTGCAGCGATGCGCGGAGGTCCTCGATGCCTCACTCATCGGACTGAACGAGAAGACCCAGATTCCAGACTTCATCGTTTCTTGGAACGGGCAGAATCCGTCCGCGCGAGCTCCCCTCGCTTTCCCAGATCGGGGAAGAATCATATTGGAAATCTGCCAGTCGCTCACAAAGCAGGGCCCGTTGTTTTGCGCCTTTGTTTTGGAGGCAACGAAGGAGAAAGAAACGGCACCGATTGTGCATTTGAAGATGCGCTCGCCGAGCCTCGACATCCCCATGCGTGTAGAGATTCCGTTGCGTGCCCTCATTAATGGCGGGCCTCGCCTTGAGGGAAGCTATGCGGTTTACCTCCACGCGCTTCTCAGCGAAGATGGGCAAGAGTTCGTCTATTACGGAGTCACCAAAAGAGGCTGGAACAATCGTTTCACCGAGCATTTGGAATCTGCTCTGGGCGAAGAGTCCCGCCGATTGTTCCCCGCAAAGCTAAAGGAGCTAATGGCTTCCCGTGCGGAACACATCCGCGGAGAAAACAGAACGACTGCGATGTTGACGGGTGTAGTCAGCTCAATTTGTGCAGTTGGGTTGGACGAAGATTCGGCGATGGACGCGGAAGAGTATCTCGTGGATAAATATAGCCTGTCATCCAAGCATTCAAGAGGTCTGAACATGATTCCCGGTGGCCGAGAGGGCATAAGAGCTTTGCAGAGGCTTTCAATTGTCGGCGAGGCGTCGCTAACCGAAAGCGGTGAGCGCGAGGCGCTCCTAGACGAATACCTGAAGGTCCATCCGCTGTTTGGAAAGCCGAATCCAGGAGTCGCTGCAATGTGGGACGAACCTGCGTATGCCGAGGCTGTGATATGCGGTCGCGAGAACCGCTTAAGCGCGGGCCAAGTTCGAGAAATCCGGTATCTCGCTGCGATGGGGAACAGCATTCAACGAATTAAGGAACTCACGGGCGCATTGGACGACGGGCAGGTTTCGCGTGTACTGATGGGCCGGACATATTCCAGAATCCAATGAGCGAATAAATCGTTTCGTGTCGATCCACACGGGGAGTGCTGCGCAGATCGTGGAAAAGCAGGCGGAAACGCCGGCTGGGAACAGAACCACCAGAGCGCTCTACCAATGGCTGAAATGCATATAGTAAATCTTGTATAATCGCGTTCATTGCGATACCATCGGTGTGATGGCAACCGGAAAAGAAGCCCCATCAGCCGCCGAACTCCACTTTGAAGGAGACTCGCTAGAGGTGCTGTCGAGCTTTCCCGATGAGGTCAAACGGGCGCTCGGGTTCTCGCTGCGGCAGCTTCAAATCGGCAGGGACCCAACATCGCAGACACGCAGCATGAGTTCCATCGGCCCCGGCGTTTACGAATTGAAAGAGGCCGATGAACGCGCATGGTACCGGGCGATCTACCTGTCCAAGGTGGGGAACACGATTTACGTGTTGCACTGCTTTGAGAAGGAGAGCCGCAAGACTGACCGGAGAGACATTGAGGTTGCCGGGCAGCGCCTTAAGGTAGTCAGGCAACGATTGCAGGAGCAGAAGGCACATGAAAAGCGCAGCGGGAAATAAGCCGACCCATATCGTGAAGGGAAACATCTTCGACGCCCTGGGCTTCTCCGCGTCGGAAGCCAGCGCGCTGAAAATCAAGGCGGAGATTCTGTCCGCCATCCTTGAGCACGTGCGGGCCAAGGGCTACACGCAGGCGCAGCTTGTGGACATTCTGGACGAGTACCAGCCGTCCGTGAGCAGCCTGCTCAAGGGCCGAATCTCCCAAGTAAGCATCGAGAAACTGTTGCGCTATGCCGACCGGCTGCATTTGCAGACGAGCATCGCGGTACGGCCTATAGAGGGGCGGAGCGGCCGCGTGAGGGTCCGGGAAACGGCGAATACGCGACGCCCAGCGCGAAAGCTGGCAGCGGCAAGCTAGCTTGCTTCGAGCTTTCCAAGGCATGATCTCACTGGCTGAAAAAATCGTCAAAAACACTGTAGGGACTTTTGTAGGGAACATGCTTAAAAAAGGCGGGTAAAACCGGGTAGTCCCTACACTCCGCCTCGTCGGATCGCTTGCTGTAACAACCTAAAAACAAGCAAGATAGGGCAATATCGAGCACCGCTGAGCAACGCAGGATTCTAGCTCTTAACCGACAGGTTGTAGGTTCGATTCCTACCGCGTCCACCATAGAATCAAGCACTTACAAGCTCCTCTCCTTCAAGCTTCGCCGAACTTCGCCGAATTACTTTCGGACCCCGCGGACTGCGAAGATTCCGTCCTTTCAGGCCCAACGTTCCAACTGGCGCCGTCCAGCCTTCGAGCACTGCATCGGTGCGCGAATTGACCGCCTGGAGTACGCGCTTGTCTATCGCCTGTACATACACGTCTCCGGCTGTCTGGATACTCGCGTGCCGCAACATACTCTGGGTGTCCTTTAGCGTTCCGTGTTCCTGCATGTCGGTTCCCAGCGTACGCCGCATTACCTGAAAAGTGACGAGGCGATCTGGGATGCCTAGTTTCTTGGCGATCGGGATGATTCTCCACTTGAGGAAATTTTTGCCCCAACGCGGCACCGCCTGCCCCTTGCGCTCTCCACGTCCGAAGGTTGGGAACATCAGAGCCTCGGGCGAGGGATCAGGACAAACCCGTTGCCAAGCCTCGATGATCGGACGAACCGGATTACGATCGCTCCCATGGGTGTATATATGACAGCCAGCGAAGCTAATCGCCAAAGGGTACTTGCACTCCTTCTCGTCGAAGAAGAGCAGGTGTGCGCACAGTTCGGCACTGCAATTCAGGAAAGCGCCGCCGTTCAGCGAGGCAAGCCCCCAATTCTCGAAACCAGACAGCCTTGGATTTCTGGCCCGAGCATTTAGGATTCAGTCAATCGCCTCTCAGTACCATTGCGTTTCCAATAAACGCGATGCGCTTCTGAGAGGATTAAGATTAGCCCGAATGCACTGGAATTCCGCTGATTAGGCCCTGATACTCAGTTAGGCGCTTGCCCAGAATTACCACTCCCTTGGATGTGATTTCATACTCGCGAATATCCTTGGCATGATTCCCGCCCCGCATCTTGATCACGACCATGATCTTGCGAAGCTGGCCATCGATGGATACGTACCGCAGCCGGATGATATCGTCGGTGAGGAAAGAAATTGAGTAGGTACTAAACGGGAATTCAGTGAAAGACTCATCCACTTCAACGGTGCTGAGAATCGTCACGCCGATTCCAGTCAGAGCGAAGATCATCCGATAGAGCGATTCGCGAAAGTCGGCGCGGAAGCCGGGAGACAACGCCATCTCAAAGCCGGCCAGTGAATCGATCACCAGGCGCTTGGCGCCGATCTTCTGCACAGCGTCGAGAATGGACTGCATGGTTTCATCCACGGAGAGGTCAAGGGGGCGGAGATAGAGGATTGTGAGTTTTCCCTCTTTCTGAGGCGTTTCCAGGTCCAAACCTAAACTTGTGGCCCGCTCCGCGTACGCTTCAGGGCGCTCTTCAAAGACCGCCACGATTCCCGGTTCCCCGTGGACTATTCCTTCCGCAATGAATTGGGTTGCCAGGACCGATTTCCCTGTTCCCGATGACCCCGCCACGAGGACGCTATCGCCTTCGCGCACGCCACCATCCAGCATCTTGTCCAACTCCGGAATACCGAAGCAAAGGCGCCGATTGCTAGGCGGATTTCTCCTGCGTGCGGTCAACCCAAACGTGCGGGAGAAGGCTTGGATTCCGGCATCGGTGATGCGGAAGGTGTGCAGACCCGGCACGGAATCCTGTCCACGCAGTTTTATAACCTGTAACTTTCGCACAATGGAATTTCGTTCCGCGGTTTGGCGCAGCCAGAGCAGCCCATCGGCCACGGTAAAGATAGGATTGTCCCGTAACTCATCCTCCGCATATTCACCGATCAGGAATGTTGTAGCCTGCCAACTGGCCAGAAAAAGCGCCAGCCGCTGAATGAAGGATTGCAGGTCCATATCGCTTTCCGGTTTCCTCACCATGGTGCGGAAGGAATCCACAACCACGACAGCAGGGTTGGCCTTTTCAACTTCCTTGGTAATCTCGTCCAAAACGGCGCCCAGGTCCTTCTCCAGGACAACCTGGCTCAGATTGATAAAGCGGATCGAGTCGGGCAGCTTGGCTGGATCGAAGAAGGTGTACTGCTGCTGGTATCGCAGCATTTTTATGGCAGATTCGCCGAGGACGGTGAAATAGAGAGCAGGACGTTCCGCGCTCGCATTGGCGAACACGAACTGGTGAGCCAGCGTGGTCTTTCCGCTACCGGGGGCGCCCGCGACGATGTTGAACGAGAACTCGGGGAGACCGCCGCCCACAATTTCGTCGAGGCCCGGAACTCCGGTGGGTAGTTTGTTGATCTTGACTTTGTCTTGAGTGCTCACGGTTTTCTCCCGATGTCTGAACTGCGTTCATCAAAGGCCGCGCCCGGCCACGCATTGCGCAGTAGACGCAGTGTAATAGGTTCGCCGAGGAAGATAAGGAGCAGTCCGAGTAACCGGGCGATGACAGCAATTCCATCATCGCCAATCGGCTGCTCGCCAGGCCTATCCTCTTCAAAGTGAATTTGGGGCCCGAACTCGCTCAGGCCGTGTCCCAGCCCATATCCCAGGCCCTTTAGCGCTCCGTCCTCGGCAACCTGCACTGCCTGAAGACGGGGAATTTCCGATCTTGCCATCGCCAATGCACGAGAAGCCAGCGAACGAAAAGCGGCAGATCCGGCAAATTCTCCCAGGCTCTTGCGCAGCTTCTCATAGACGCGAAGAATTATTAACTCCGCCGACTCGGAGGTGTTGCTCGCATTGGCTTCGCAGGCCATAAGCCTTTGAGCTAAATCTCGCATTTCCCGAAGAGTCGTCATGTTCATCCCTGCATAGCAAATTTCGATTGCCGTTGCAAGCTTCCTAAGAGGATCAGGGCAGCGATTTCGTTTCCTTTCGGAAGTGCTCCGGTGTTGGGGCGCCTTGAGCCCAAGGCTGCAACACGCCGTTTTCGATGGAGCGGCGGCGGAACTCAATTCATATAGCGATTCGTTCGCAGGTCAGGTGCTTCTTCTTGCGAGCCGCCGGCCTTGCTTCGGATGAGTGTGAAAACGTCCAAAACCGTGGCAATACTGCGAATGTTTCCCGCAACACTCGCGAGTCCATCCTCCATGCCCGGATGTTTGTCCGCCAGGGTTTCAATATGATCGCTCACGCTTCTCAGCCGATCAATTTCGCGCAGAAGGTCCTCGAAGGCCATAGCCATTGCCGGTCCGTCGGCCGCCGATTGTGTCACGGTCGCAGTGGCCGTGGCAGACTCAGTCCCGACCTCGACCTGAAGCCGCAAATCCTCTATCAAACGCAGCGTCGTTGCCTCGCCAAGGAAAGTAAGAAACAGCCCGAGCAGCTGCGCAATTAAAATGACCCCAGCCTCGCCATCCTCATCCGCGTCCGCCTGGGATTCAACTTCGCCGAGGCCGCGCAAGGCTCCATTCGCCGTTATCTGCACCGCGCTGAGCCGGGGAGATTCCGACCTGGCAAGAGCCAGGGCACGGGAAGCGAGAGCTTGAAAACCGTCAACTCCCACGGGTGCGCCGAGTTGCCGGCGAAGCCTCTCATACACCCGCACAGTTGCAGGCCCGGTATGAAGAGCGGCCGTAGCCGCATCGGCTTCGGAAGCAACGAGGCTGCGAGCCAAATCGCGCGTCTTTTGTGGAGGAGCCATCAGTTCTGTTCCTTCTCTGCATCTACGCTTCGCACTGAACGAAAAGGATCTAACCGCAATGACGCTATCTCGGCGATTGCCTCTCAGGCGAGATTCCCAGCGAAATTCATCATACTCAATTGGGCGTCATACTATCCAAGAGTGCATGAAAACCTCTCTGGAAAGATGAGCAAATCTGAGCAGGTTGTCTGCTGCCGGAGGCATCCGAAGGCGCCGTCCGGCTGAAGGGTGGAATCTCGCGCGGAGCAAGAGATCTTTAGTTGAAAGAAGAAGATCCGGCATCCCTGGGCCAAGCTTGGACCAGTTGATTGTTTGCCCAGTGCAGCAGCTTTGCTAAACTAGCGGCAATGCTGCCGCGCACACCTCCGGCGATCACCCTGCATTGGCCGCAACCGTAGGTAGGCCTCTCGATGGTTGAACTTGAAAAGCCCCGATTCGATGTAGCCGCTTTCCTGGCGAGCACAGGCCTGGGGAGAAGAATCGTGCAACTGGCCCCAAAGGAAGCCTTCTTCTCGCAGGGAGATCCCGCGGACTCGGTATTTTATCTTCAGAAGGGCCGAGCAAAAGTGACGGTGGTTTCCCCATCCGGGAAAGAAGCTACCATCACGCTCCTTTCCACAGGAGACTTTGTGGGCGAAGAGGCGCTCGCGGCAATCGCCGGGTTGCGTTTGGCAACGGCCACTGCCATCACGCCTTGCACCACTTTCAAAATCAGCAGGGAAGAAATGATCCGTGTGATGCATACGGAGCATAGCTTCTCAGACCTCTTCCTTAAGGTCATTCTGGAACGAAGCATGCGCATTCAGGCCGACCTGGTCGATCAGCTTTTCAACTCCAGTGAAAAGCGCTTGGCGCGAATACTCCTGTTGATGGCGGAATTCGGCAACCCGGGAGAACCGGAACAATACATTCCCAAGATCTCGCAGGAGACCTTGGCGGAGATGATCGGCACCACCCGCTCGCGCGTCAGCTTTTTTATGAACCGTTTTCGCAAGCTCGGCTTTATCGAATACAACGGGCGCATCAAGGTTCACAAGTCGCTGTTGAATGCAGTCCTGCTTGATCGATTGCCTTAGCCTTGACTCCAGCTTGTTCCGCGTGAGGCCAATCTCCGGCTTGCTGCTACGAAATCGCGCCCCTCGTGCCCGAGTTGAGCAGGCTCTCACACCAGTTCGAGACATCGGGCATGTCTTTGGACGATTTAAGCTCTCGCGGGCTCCGGTGTTTGCCTCGCAACGGCATCCGTTTTCTCGGCGGCTTCCATGGAATATTCTTGAGCCCTCAAGCTCAGCTCTTCCGCGGCCTGGTGATCGCCCCTGTGGTGTGCGGCAGCGGCGGCTGTATGAGCGTGCGCCGCGGAGATGTGCAAATCCGCAGCATAGTCATGGTTGCTTTGGGGCATGGTGTCCTCCATATTCTGGTAAGCGTTCTCGCTCTGTCAACTGGAGTCTGCCACCTGACCATTCCAGGCGCTGGTCAATCGGATACATTGTCAACAGAAGGAGCGGCGGCGGTGCGGAATGTGTGCTGCTTTAAGGGGAGGGTACCGGTGACCCATTTGAAGTCTCAATCACCAGGTCATGAGCAGGCTCTTGCAGCGAGGGTCCTCCATTTCGGTTGCCGCGCTCTTACACCGAGGGTCTTCCATACCCATTACCATTCTATTGGAAATGCTCTTGCACCGAGCGTCGTCCATCTCAATCACTACGCCATTGAGCAGGCCCTCGCACCGAGGATCTTCGATCTCATTTGCCGTGACCTTGCACCGAGGGTCTTCCATCTAAATCACCATGTCATTGAGTAGGCTCTTGCACCGATCGATTCTTCCGCGAACTGAGATCAAATGGACGCGGTCGGCGGGACGCGATCTGCTCAATGTTGCACACTTCGCCCCGGCTCTAATGCAAATCCGAGAATCCCCTGGCTCACTCATCGTCCAACTCTCACTGAGCAAAGTTGCACAGCATTCATGTCGCCGCAATCGCACAATTCTTAAGGGTGCCCCACACCAACAGCGGCGGCAGCGATGCCGGATCATACGGCAACACCCCACAAGGCAGAGCCCGTTCTACAGTGCCGCGGTTTCTAGGAGCCCGCAATGTCCGCACCAGACGTCTTCGTGAACTTGAACTCGAACACACTGCTCTGGGGCGAAGCACGGCCTCTGGTATTGGGAAGAGAGCCATCATCGATGCAACGAGTGCCGAGTCGGTCACTTCCAGTCCGGGTGGCGGTTATCGGAAACCACCTTCCTCGTCAGTGTGGAATCGCAACCTTCACGACTGATTTGTGTGATGCGATCAGTGCTGAGTACGGTGCCACTGGATTGTCGGTAGTAGCTGTCAATGACCCCCATTCGTCGTACGTATTCCCTGCAAGGGTACGATTTGAGCTCGCCGAATGCGATATCTCCTCCTATCGGGCTGCCGCCGGCTTTCTGAATGCGAGTCATGTGGACCTAGTGAGTTTGCAACACGAGTATGGGATCTTTGGTGGGAACGCCGGCGGCCATATCCTTCAGTTGCTGGAGCACCTCAAAATGCCAGTGGTAACAACGCTCCATACTGTACTTCGTCAGCCAGACCCCAACCAGCGAATCGTCATGCAACAGATCGCCGCACGGTCCGATCGCCTTGTTGTTATGAGCCAATACTCCGCTCGCGTTCTCCAAGATGTATTTGAAGTCCCAGCCGAAAAGATCGACCTGATTCCTCATGGGATCCCGGACTTGCCCTTTATGGAGCCGGATGCTTACAAGGATTCACTTTCAATGGGAGGAAAGTCTGTTTTGCTCACGTTCGGTTTGTTGTCCACCAACAAGGGATTCGAGAACGTGATTCAAGCCCTTCCGCGCATCTTGTCCAGGCACCCAAATGCCGTGTACGTGATCGCAGGCGCCACTCACCCGCATGTAAGAGCCCGCGAGGGTGATCGATATCGGCATCAGTTGGAGGCCTTAGCTAAGGAACTGGGAGTTGAGGAAGAGGTGATCTTCGTTAACCGGTTCGTTAGCCCTAAGGAAATGGCTTCGTTGGTCGGTTCGGCCGATATTTACATCACACCGTACCGTCATGAGGCACAGGCTGTATCCGGAACCCTGGCGTATGCCATGGGCGCTGGGAAGGCGATCATCTCGACTCCGTACTGGCACGCTGCCGAACTCCTGAACGATGGGCGCGGAGCGCTGGTTCCCTTTGAGGACACAGATGCCCTCGCCTGCACAGCAATAGAACTCTTGGACAACGATGGGGCACGCCAGGCAATGCGCAAGAGATCTTACCTCTATGCACGCCACATGGTCTGGAACAGGGTAGCGCAGTCTTATATGCGTTCCTTCGTGCGCGCCCACGCAAATCAGGTGCAAACATCTCTTTCGGGGTTTCCCGTACGAGCCGCCGAAAGGCTCGCGACAAACCGACTCGCAAATGCATAAGCGCCTTTTCCGCGCAAATCGGGGGAGAATTAAGCGGCAATCGAATCGGAGTCTGCCGTTCAGTTTGACCTTCAGTCGCCTGCCCATCGTGAGCAAAAAGGAACAGAACGCTGTTTCCGCCGGCCCGATGCTTGTGTTGTGCGAGTGCAGCCACGCCTGAGACCGACGCGAAGACTCCTTCAGCCCGCTGAATGGACTGATAGCAGCGAAAACAGCAGTATTGGTGGCCAATTGTGAGTGCAAGCAGTGTTCTCTCCCCCGCATCCCCCGGTCAGACTATAAAGCCGGCTCAAGAAGCCGCTTCGAAAGGGCTCACGAGCGATGAGGCGCGCACCCGTCTTGAAAAAGGCGGCCCAAATGCAATGCCGGATACGTCGGCTCATCCACTGCGCGATGCATTGGTCAAGTTCTGGGCGCCTGTCCCATGGTTGCTCGAAGCCTCGGTCGTACTCGAACTCGCTCTGCATAAGTACTACGAGGCCGGTGTCATTGCAGCCCTGCTGGTATTCAACGCGGCACTCGCATACTTCCAGGAGGGCCGAGCCCAGGCTACCCTGGCTGCTCTGAAATCGCGGCTAGCTCTCAATGCTTCAGTCGAGCGCGATGGTGCATGGAAAACTGTGCCGGCCTCGGAATTGGTATGTGGCGACCTGGTGAAGCTGTCGCTTGGCGCTGTGGTCGCCGCCGATGTGCATCTCACCGGCGGATCGGTTCAACTCGATCAGTCGATGCTCACCGGCGAATCCTTGCCCATTGAGGCCGGCCCCGGCGTGGACACGTATGCTGGGGCTCTAGTCCGGCGTGGTGAAGCAACTGCGGTCGTCACGGCCACGGGCGTTCGCACCAAATTTGGCCGCACCGCAGAACTGGTTCGCACGGCGCACGTCGAGAGCACACAGCAGAAAGCAGTGCTCAAGATCGTACGCAACCTAGCGATCTTCAATGGTGTCGTCATTCTTGCCATGGTTGCATTTGCCTATATCAACGCGATGGCGTGGAGCGATATCGTTCCCCTGTTGCTCACTTCCATTCTGGCCGCCATCCCCGTGGCATTGCCTGCGACATTCACCCTTGCCGCTGCGATTGGAGCTCGCTCTCTGGCGAAGCTTGGCGTGTTGCCCACGCGGCTGTCAGCAGTGGATGAGGCTGCATCGATCGATGTGTTGTGCTCGGACAAAACGGGAACTCTGACTCTCAATGCGCTTTCAGTAACCAGCGTTCGCACCTTGCCCGGCTTCGACGAAGCCCACGTCCTCGGATTGGCGGCTTTGGCGAGTTCCGAAGGCGGTCAGGACCCTGTCGATGAAGCGATTCGGGATGCCGCCTCGCACAAGCCGGCTTCCGACTTGCCAAAGCTGGTGACGTTTTTGCCGTTCGACCCTGGAAAGAAAACATCGGAAGCAACTGCTACCGATGCGTCGGGGAGTGCGCAGCGTATCGTCAAGGGAGCATTCGCGGCGGTCGTAGCCCTCACTGCTCCATCGCCGGCGGCAGCCGCCATCGCTGACGAACTCGAGAAACAGGGATTCAGAGTATTGGCAGTGGCAGCGGGGATCCCAGCTAGCGTGAAAGTTATCGGGCTGATTGCCCTCAGCGACCCACCGCGGACAGATTCGATCTCTCTCATTTCGGAATTGCATTCGCTCGGCGTGCGCACTGTCATGGTGACGGGGGATGCTCCGGTTACGGCGGCAATCGTCGCTCACGCAGTAGGGCTCAACGGCGCCGTTTGTCCACCCGGAAAACTTCCCGAAAGCATCGAACCAGAGCAATTCGCGGTCTTTGCAGGCATTCTTCCGGAAGGCAAATATGACCTGGTCAAAGCCTTCCAGAAGAACGGACATACAGTCGGGATGTGCGGAGATGGCGCCAATGACGCCCCGGCGCTTCGCCAGGCGCAGATCGGCATCGCCGTCTCGACCGCAACGGATGTGGCAAAGTCCGCAGCCGGTGTCGTATTGACTGAAGCCGGCCTGGGCGGCATCGTGGCTGCGGTGAAAGAGGGCCGGGTCACGTTTCAGCGTATCCTCACCTACACGCTGAATTCCGTGATGAAGAAATTCCTGCAGGTGCTCCTGCTGACCGTCGGTCTGATCATGACCGGGCATGCGGTGCTGACTCCCATGTTGATGGTGATTGTGATGATTACCGGCGACTTCCTCGCCATGTCGCTCACGACGGACAGGGTGCGGCCATCCGAGACGCCGAATTCGTGGCACATCGGGCGAATTACAACTGCCGGCATCATTCTGGGCGGTTGTTTTCTTGCCTTCTCCACGGCCATTCTGGCAGTGGGTAAATTCGAGTTGCATTTAGGCATCGAAGCTCTACAAACCCTCTCAGTCGTTGCCATTGTGTTTGGCAGCCAGGCCACGACCTATGTGGTCCGCGGGCGCCAGCACTTGTGGGGATTGCGCCCCAGTGTCTGGCTCGTGCTCTCTTCAGTGGCCGACGTTCTTATCATTTCAACGCTCGCGTTCTTGGGAATCGCCATGGCGCCACTGCCCATTGCAATCATTGCCGGCGAGTTTGCCGCTGCGCTCGCATTCGGGGTAGTCATGGACCTGGTCAAGATCCCCGTCTTTGCCCGTCTCGGAATCTCCTGACGAACCAGGTGTTAGGAACGACAAGTGTGAGGAAGATGAATATCGATTCAAAGGATTTCCGTGTGCCGTATGGGAAGAAGGTCGACCTCAGCAAGTGGCCGACGATTGTCGATCCCTATTCGAAGTCGAAGAAACAGTATAAGGAGCTTCTCCTCGAACACATGGAGAAGTTGAGCTCGCTGCAGCAGCTCCACTATGCATCCAACCACTATGCACTGTTGGTGATCTTTCAAGGAATGGACGGCGCGGGAAAGGATGGCGCCATCCGCCATGTCATGTCCGGCGTAAACCCGGAGGGTTGCGAGGTTTACAGTTTCAAGCAGCCAAGCGTCGAAGAACTTCAACACGATTTTCTCTGGCGCACCACCTGCCGGCTTCCCGAGCGTGGCAGGATTGGCATCTTCAACCGTTCCTATTACGAAGAGGTGCTCGTCGTTCGAGTGCATCCGGAGCTTCTCCGCAGCCAGGGACTACCGCAGGAGTTGCGCAACGAAAAGGATATCTGGGAACAGAGGTACGACTCTATCCTGGATCTGGAGAAGCACCTTCATCGCAACGGAACTCAGATAGTCAAGATATTCCTGCACCTTTCTTACGACGAGCAACGAAAACGATTCCTTGCGCGCATCGATGAGCCGGAAGAGAACTGGAAGTTCAGCACCGCCGACATTCACGAGAGGAAATGCTGGAAACACTACATGAAGGCCTACGAGGAATGCCTTCATGCCACAAGCACCCATCACGCGCCATGGCACGTCGTCCCCGCCGACGATAAGGAAAATGCACGGTTGATCGTCTCCCAGATCGTCCTTGATGCGCTGCGAGAGCTCAAGATGGCGTACCCCAAGACCACCGCGAAGCGCCGCCTCGAATTGCACGCGATCAGGAAACTGTTGGTCAAATGACGCTAGCAGACATTCGTGGCGCATCCGGATTAATCAACTTCCCAAACCGTCGCCGCACCGTTACCCGCTGCGGAGAAGTAGAAAAGGAACATCGATATGGCTACCACGGAACTCCCTTTAAGCGCGGATCAGTCCGCGAAACCTTCCACGTTTATCTTTGATGTGACTTTGTCCACCGCAATCGCATCAAATGGCAAGTTTGAAGCCCAGGCTCCGGTACCCAAAGGGCCGCTATCGCCGGAAATGCTCGACAAGATGAATCGCTACTGGCGAGCCGCGAACTATCTGTGCATTGGCCAGATCTATCTTTTTGAAAACCCTCTGCTTCGCGAGCCGCTCAAGGCGGAACAGATCAAACCGCGTCTCCTTGGTCATTGGGGAACTTCACCTGGACAAAACCTCATCTACATTCATCTGAATCGTCTCATCAAAGAACATGATGCGGACATCATTTACATCTCAGGCCCAGGACACGGAGGCCCATCCTTGAATGCCTGCTCGTACCTGGAAGGCACGTACACCGAAGTCCACCCGGAGATCACGCCCGATGAAGACGGCATGCGCCTCATGTTTCGCAAGTTCTCTACGCCGGGCGGCGTGCCCAGCCATTGCGGGCCGCACGTTCCGAATTCGATGCATGAGGGAGGAGAGCTTGGCTACTCGCTGGTCCACGCATTCGGCGCTGCCTTTGATAATCCCGATCTGATTGTTGCCTGTGTGATTGGTGACGGCGAATCTGAGACGTGCCCGCTTGAAGGAAGCTGGAAGTCAGTCAACTTTCTCAACCCCGTGCGGGACGGCGCGGTCCTTCCCATTCTGCACCTCAATGGCTACAAGATTTCCGGTCCGACCGCTCAGGGGCGCACGAGCGACGCAGACTTGAAGGCGTTGTACAGCGGACGCGGTTACAAGCCGTACTTTGTCGAGGGCGACAATCCTGAGGTTGTGCATCAGCTTCTGGCCCAGGCGCTGGACGATTGCTACGCTGAGATTCGCTCGATCCAGCAAGAAGTTCGCGGGAGTGGATTCAAGAGGCAACCGGTTTGGCCCATGATCATTCTGCGCACGCCCAAGGGATGGACCTGCCCCAAAGAAGTGGATGGGATTCCCATTGAAGGGACCTTTCGCGCGCACCAGGTTCCACTCGCATCTGTCCGTGACAATCCCGAGCATCTCCAGATCCTGGAAACCTGGATGAAGAGCTACAGGCCGGAAGAACTCTTCGATGAGAACGGCTCATTCATTGCAGAACTGGCGGCGCTGGCGCCAGCAGGGAACCGGCGCATGGGAGGCAACCCCCATGTGAATGGCGGACGAACGTTGGTCACACTTGCGCTTCCGGACTTCACGAATTATGCGCTCGAGATCCCCGGACCGGGTCAGGTTCTGGCCGAGGCTCCGCGCAAACTGGGAGATTTCTTCCGCGACATCTTCAGAATGAACCGGACGAACTTTCGCATGTTCTGCCCGGATGAGACAGACTCCAATCGCCTGAACTCCGTCTTCGAGGCTACAAAGCGTTGCTCAATGGCTGAGATCGTCTCCATCGATGATCAGCTCGGGCCCGATGGCCGCGTGTTGGAAGTATTGAGCGAACATCTCTGCGAGGGATGGCTTGAGGGCTATCTGCTCACCGGCCGCCATGGCATGTGGTCCTCCTATGAGGCTTTCGCTCAGGTTGTCGATTCCATGTTGACCCAACATGCCAAGTGGCTGGAACAATGCCGCGATTATTCGTGGCGCAGGCCTATCGCCTCCTTGAACGTTCTGCTCACAAGCCATGCATGGCGAAATGATCACAACGGTTTCAGCCACCAGGCTACCGGCTTTGTGGACAACGCACTGGCACGCAGAAGCGATACCGTCCGCGTCTACTATCCGCCGGACAGTAACTGCCTGCTGAGCGTCTTCGATCACTGCTTGCGCAGCCGCAACTACGTCAATATCGTCACCTGCGGAAAGCAGCCGCAACTTCAATGGCTGAACATGGACGAGGCCCTCGAGCATTGCTCGCGCGGTGCATCCACATGGGAGTTTGCAACCAACGATCAAGGTGGTGAGCCGGATGTCGTATTAGCTTGTGCGGGCGATGTTCCAACCATTGAGATCTGCGCGACATCCTGGCTACTGCAGAAGCATGTGCCTGGAATCAAGGTGCGCGTTGTCAACGTTGTGGACTTGATGACTCTGATGTATCCGGACAAGCATCCGCACGGAATGGACGAGATGTCCTTCAATGCGCTCTTCACCACAAATGCACCGGTGATCTTCGCCTTCCACAACAATCGATGGCTCATTCACACTTTGGTTCATGGGCGCTCCCATGAAGGCCGCTTTCATGTGCATGGTTATATGGATCAGGGTACCACCACCACACCGTTTGACATGGTCGTGCTCAACGAAATGAGCCGCTTCCACCTGGCGCTCGATGCGTTGAAGCACATCCCTCGGCTTCGCGTGCAGGCTGCCAACGCAATCGAGATGTTCGGCAGGAAGCTCAATGAACATCACGACTACATCCGCCAGCACCTTGAAGACATGCCCGAGATCAGGAACTGGCAATGGACAGCGGACTTCAGTGAATGCGCCACGCCAGCCCCGTTGGCCAAGGGACATCCCGGCAAGGCCATGTTTACTGACAGCTAGGGAAGCTCTGAATAAGCCACCGGCATTCCCTCAGGGGCTAAAGCCCACGGTCATTTTGCGGCAATTACGGCACGACTGAAGTCGTGCCCTTTCAAAACAACGACTTAATCAGAGGTTCCCTAGGCAACACACCGCAACATAAGTGCTGAGTTGAATCGCGATTCCATGGTTATGGATCGGGCTCGATCAAGCAATGCGTCACACCCTTGCTTCCGGCGGACCGGCGTCGCCTTCGAGCGGAAGGGCATCTGGCAAATCGAACCGGGCCACGCCAATCCGGGCGTCAGCCATTCCGTAATAGACGTCATAGCGATCGAGTGTGCCAAGATCGCTGCGCCTGTCGATCCCCGTGTGGAATACGACGTTTGCAATGATCCCGTGTTGCTCTTGCGGCAGACTCGGCGTCAACAGGGGCTTCGCCGAGCGATATCGAATCACTAGCGGATGCTCCTTTGAGAAAACCATCACACCGGTCGAGTAACGTAGCATCAGTTCGGCGTCAGGCATCCGAAGAGCGAACCGCGCCCATCAGGCGATTGCTGATTCAGTGTTTAAAACTGGAGGTTTCTCCGCTGAGCAATCGAGTAGAGCTGCCACCATTGCGATCGACCTACTGCTTCGGTATCAGGTGCTGGAGCACTCCGCCCCGAACGATTTCTATCACTTTGTCCGCCGTCTCCGCGAAATGACGCAGGAAATATCTGGGGGACGGCAACAGCGACGACGCTATAGAGATAAGCCGATCCGGTACCGAGGGCGATCAGCGTGAACATGTTAAGGCTGCGGTGCACGATGGATTGCCATCCCCTGACTAGGAACGGCAACCCGCACCACAGGACCACCGGGGTCGCAAGCGCGAACTCGATCCAGGCCCAGATCCTCGCCGATAACAAGTGTTGCAGCGGCATCGAGGGCAGAAATGAGGAAACCATCAGCGCGAGCATGGGCGCGGCGAGCGCGACGCTGATCCACAGCCGCCTTGTCATATCGGCCAGCTCTGGATTGGTTTCTTCGGCGGTGACTTCCCGAGGTTCGAGCGCCATGCCACAGATTGGACAAGAGCCCGGCGCGTCACGCACGATCTGCGGGTGCATTGGGCAGGTGTATTCGGTGCGTTTGACCGGTGCGGTAACGGTAGCGGGTTCGAGCGCCATGCCGCATTTTGGGCAGCTACCCGGACCCGGCTGCCTGATCTCCGGATGCATGGGACAGGTGTATTCCGCCTGCGGCTCCGCCTTCGCCGGCGGGCGCGAGCGAACTGCGTCCGGCTTGGCTTGCGTGTACTTCTCTGGCGAGGCGCGGAACTTAGCGGCGCAGACCTGACTACAGAAGTACACATTGGCTCCCTGGCGTTTCACGCTTACTGCCGCATTCGAGGGATCGACCTTCATCCCGCATACGGGATCGTGCTCTTCAGCCTGCTCCATGGTGCGATTGTTGCCTTGTTTGCACATTTCGATCTGTGCCTTTCTGCTCATAAAGCGGCGGCATAGCAAGTGGCTGGCGGGCCCGGATGTGATTTCACTTTCAGACCGGCAAGTGGAAGTGGCAGACACGAGGCCTACTGGGACTTCAACTTTGCCGGCTTAGTCTTGGACGCTGCTCTATCAATCCCTCCAATGCGAAGTGTTCGTTTCGGTCCGTCACCCTCGATAGGCCATTGTTCCGCTACTCTGTTACTCTCAGCCGCCCCATCAGACAGAACATGCCTGAAGCCACTGGTTGAAAAGCTACGGCCTCTCTGACCTATAGACACAGCAAGACGGTTCCGCGGCCATCTGACTCCGAATCGATCGGCGGGAATGGCCAATATCGGTTGACCTTTGCCCTGATTCTGAAGCTGCAAGACGCCGCTACCGCGGATATTCAAGCGTTTGCAGATCCACCATTCCATCCCGCCAACTGACGCAATGAGCACTTGGATACAGCAATCAGCAAACCGCTGTTTTAATCTTGCGCTTGAATATGAGCATTATCCGGTCTCAAAGCGGGCTGAAAGTAGTAAGGCGCAAACAAAGTAGCGCGACCCCGGACCCTACGCGCGAAAAGCTGCTGGAGGCTGCTGGGCCGATCTTTGCTGATCGGGGCTATCAGGCTACGACAATTCGCGAAATTTGTGCGGGAGCGGGAGCCAATGTTGCCGCGATAAATTATCACTTCGGCGATAAATTGGGACTGTATACCGAGGTCTTGCAGCAATCTGTGCGAGCTGCCCAGGTATTGGCTGTTCACAACGCGCCCGATCAAAACATCTCCCCGGAAGACATGCTGCGAGCTCTGATTCGAGCTCGACTTCGGAGCATCAATGGGAAAGATCTACCGGATTGGCATTCCCGACTCCTGGCGCATGAGTTCGCACAGCCTACACCGGCGCTCCGGCAGCTTATCGAAAAGTTGGCTCGGCCGATCCACAAGCGACTCCTGGAACTGATCGGAAGAATTATCGGCCTCCCCCCCAATGACGACAACACACGGCTCTGTGCAATCAGCGTGGTGGGACAGGTTCTTGCTTACGTTCTGCCAGGCCCATTGTTGACCGAGGTTTGGCCCGAGCTCAAGATGACACCCGAACAGGTGGAACGCATTGCGGATCACATCGCGGACTTTTCACTTTCGTATCTCGAGGACTTTCGATCGAAGCATGGAACGACCACACCGGTAAGGAATCCGAGGGCAAGCAAATGACTACACCCACAGTTGAAAGCGCGCCGGAACAGGCCGAGAAAAAAGAGCAGACGGACACGCCCGGTGCAAAGCCGGCCCCTGCGGACAGCGCCACGCCCGCCGTCACTGATACCGCAAAGCCAACGGTAGCCGACGGCGCGAATTCAGCCGCAGCGGATAGCGCCAAGCCGGACCCGGCGGAAAGTGAAAAGAAGGCAGCGGACGAAAAAGCAAAGCAAGCAGCCGACGAAAAGACGAAGCAGGCCGCGACCAGACGACGCCTGATCCTGACGATCGTCGCCGGCGTGATTTTGATTGCGGCGGTGCTTCTCATCTGGAAGATCTTTTTTGCGGCGCCACCTATCCCGAAAAGCATTGTGGTGGTGAGCGGCCGAATTGAAGGCGATGACTCCGCGGTTGCTTCCAAAACAACCGGACGCATTCTTGAGATTCGTGTCCGCGAGGGTGACACCGTAAATGCCGGAGACACGATAGCCACTCTCGACGACGCCCAGATTCGGGCGCGTGAGGATCAGGCTCGCTATGCTCTTTCGGAGGCTGAAGCGAAGGGCGCAGCCGCACAAGAGCAAATCGCGGTCCTTCAAGAACAATTGCAGCAAAGCCGCATGCAGGTGGGCCAGTCAAAGCTCGATACAGCAGGCCATGTGGGGCAAGCGCAGGCCGATCTGGCAGCCGCGCAATCGGAATTGGCTCAGCAGCAGGCGGCGTATCAGATTGCCGCCTTCAATAGAGATGCCTATACGCGTCTTGCAAAAACCGGAGCTGTGTCGGAGCAACAGGGACTTCAGGCCTCAACGACGGCCGATCAACAGGCCGCGGTGGTTGCGGCTTCGAAGCGCCGGGTTGAGTCATCCCAGGGCGCATTGACGACGGCAGAAGCAAGTCTGTCCAACCCTGGGATTCGAGAATCGCAGGTTGTTTCGGTTCGAACGCAAATCGCACAGCAGGAAGCTGAAGTTGCGAGTGCAGCGGCCCAAACACAACAAGCTCGCGCCGAACTTGCAGAAGCAGGAGACAACCGCAAAGACTTAACCATCAGGGCGCCGTTCTCCGGAACAGTAGTGACGCGCGGGGCGGAACCGGGCGAGGTGGTGGTCGCGGGAACTGCCGTGATCACACTCTTGGATTTGACCAAGGTGTACCTGCGCGGCTTTGTGCCCGAAGGCCAAATCGGGAAGGTGAAAGTGGGACAGTCGGCGCGTGTTTTTCTCGATTCAAGCTCGCAGAAACCTATCTACGCTTACGTTTCCAGGATCGACCCACAGGCCACTTTCACCCCGGAAAACACATACTTCCGCGACGACCGCGTCAAGCAGGTAGTCGGACTCAAGCTGCAATTGATCGACGGATTCGGATTTGCCAAACCTGGCATGCCCGTCGATGGCGAAGTCCTGGTGCAAGGAGACAAGTGGCCGAAGGTCAGGCGCAAATGACAACTGCCAGTCTAGATCGCGCGGTGCAGGAACAGACGGTCCCTGATCGACATGCCGTGGCAGTTCAGAGGACGATTGATGTTCGCGGCCTGACGAAGCGTTATGGCAAGCTTGAGGCCGTGCGCGGAATTACGTTTGAAGTGAACCGCGGCGAGATGTTTGGACTGATTGGCCCAGATGGAGCTGGGAAAACTTCAACGTTTCAGGTTCTTGCAGGCGTGATGGAAGCAACCGCAGGCAGCGCGAACATCCTCGGCCGGCCGGCTCGGGATATGCGCTCCCAAACCGGGTATTTGACCCAGGACTTCAGTCTCTATCCCGATCTGACTGTTGCGGAAAACATTCGTTATAGCGGCGATCTGCGCCTCATTCCGCCGGATGAGATCGCCGAGCGCAGTCTTCAATATCTCAAGATGTTTGATATGGATCGATTCTCGGACCGGCTTGCTGGCCAACTGAGCGGCGGGATGAAACAAAAGCTGGCGCTCGTTTGCGCGCTCGTTCCGCAACCCAAAGTTCTTCTGCTCGATGAGCCGACCACGGGCGTTGATCCTGTGTCACGGCGAGAGTTTTGGGACGCACTTGCTCACTTGACGGCGGAGGGTTTGACGATTCTTGTGGCGACACCCTACATGGATGAAGCCGAAAGGTGCCATCGAATCGCGTTTATGCACTTGGGCGAGATCCTTACGATCGGCACGCCGGCCGAGTTATGCGCGAGCCTGGGCGCCAAGCGGATCGAACTTCGCACGGCAGACTTGAGGAAAGCGGAAAGTGTGCTTTCCGACGGATCCGGCCCTGATAAAGACATCATCGACGTGGAGCGGTTCGGCGACCGGCTGGACCTGCTGGTGCACGATCCAGACAAGGAGCAGAAGTGGATCACCGAGAAGCTGAAAGGCACAGGCCTTTCGGTCGACGAGATGCGTGTCGATGAACCGACACTCGATAACATATTTGTCGCGAAGCTGCGTGCATTAAGCCAAAAGGCCAACACAGCCGAGTTTCCCACAAAACAGGATCACCGCAGCCTGCGCGGGCAAATCGCCGTCGGAGCGAAGAACCTGGTCAAGGTCTTCAAAGGATTCACAGCTGTGAAGAATGTGAGCCTCGATATTCGAAACGGGGAAGTATACGGACTCCTCGGAGCGAATGGGGCGGGCAAGACAACAACCATCCGGATGCTTTGTGGGCTTCTGGACCTGACAAGCGGAACCATGGAGTTGGGTGGTTCAGGTGGAAACCTGAGAACGGAAGCCGTCCGCAAGCGCATCGGTTACATGTCGCAGAAGTTCTCTTTGTATGAAGACCTGACGATTCGCGAAAACCTCGACTTCTTTTCAGGCGTCTATGGCGTCCCTGACCAGGACCGCGAAGAAAAGATTCGATGGGTGCTTTCCTTTTCCGGTCTCGATGGAAAGCAGGACCAGATCACGGGTAGCTTGCCCGGTGGGTGGAAGCAGCGCGTGGCCTTCGGCGCGGCAATCATGCATGAACCGGACATTCTCTTTCTGGACGAACCGACCTCAGGCGTCGATCCTCTGGCACGGCGCGCGTTCTGGACCATGATCAATCGGCTGGCCGACGGCGGCGCGGCGATCCTCGTGACAACTCATTATCTTGAGGAAGCGGAGCAATGCAATCGCCTGGGAATGATGGTTGCGGGCGAGCTTGTGGCCGAAGGAACGCCCAGTGGCATTAAAAGCCAGCAATCCGGACATGTGCTCGAATTCATCGTCGACCAGCCGCAGCGGGCCGCCGACCTTCTGAAAGCGGACCTGCTGAAGAACAAGACGGAAGACTGGAGAGTGTCCCTGTTCGGTGAGCGCCTGCATATGATCACCGACGAAGACCCAGCTACCGCCATCAAGGAAACCACAAAGCGGCTCGAAGAGAATGGAATCCACGTGACCAGCGAGAGCGAAAACCGCTTCTCGCTTGAAGACGTGTTCATCTCCATCGTGGAGAAGGCGCGCACGCAGGGCAAGGCGGCCACCGATGACTAAGGATGGGCTCGCATGAGGCGAATCATTGCACAAATGCGCAAAGAGTTGACCCAGATTGTTCGAGACTGGCGCACCCTGGCTCTCGCGCTGGCCCTTCCCACTTGCCTGCTTGTCTTGATGAGCTCGGCCCTTTCGCTCACCGTGAACGAGCTTCCGATCATCGTGCAGGATTTTGACGGTTCACCTGCGTCCAATAGTTTCATTGACGCTTTCCGGGCTTCGATAACCCTGAAGGTGGTGCCATGGCCGATAGATAAAACAGGCGAAGAAGCCCTCGCCTCCAATGCTGCACGAGCCGTGCTGATCATCCCGTCGCACTTTGGCCGCGACATGGCACGCGGCGTTAACGCGCCTGTCCAGCTTCTGGTGGACGCTTCGGATTCAAACACGGCCAAATTGGTCACGGCGTATGCCGGCCAGATTACGGCCTCGTACAACGAGCTGGGGAGTGGAACGCAAGCAGGTCCCATCCAGACCGCCATCCGGCTCTGGTTCAACCCCGGACTCTCTTCGAAGAAGTTCTACGGCCCGGGAATATTCGTGCTCGGCCTCTCCATGTTTCCGCCTCTGCTGGCTGGGCTCGCCATGGCGAAAGAGGGTGAGCTGAAGACCATTCTCCAAGTTTACGTCTCAAGCATTCCCGCGCATGAGTTCCTGCTGGGGAAAATTCTTGCGTTCATGATTGTGGCGCTCGCGGAGTGTCTCATTATGTCTTTGCTTTTGTTTACCTATTTTGGCCTGAGCTTTGCAGGCGATCCTACGCCCGCCTTGATCGCCACCTTCCTCTATGCCTTTTGCGTCGCGGCGTTTGGAACCATGGTCGGAGCGGTCATCCCCAACCAGGCCTCGGCCTTGCAAGCGGTGGCCTTCGGCGGATTCCTGCTCGTATTCCTTCTTTCCGGCCTCATCTTCCCTGTCCAAAACATCCCGGCCGGGCTCCGTTGGGTTTCAAGCCTCGTCTGGGGCCGGTATTACATCGAGATCGTTCGCGACGCGCTCTTGCAGGGTGGGGGATGGCCTGCCATGTGGTCCAACGTCCTGATCATCGGCGCTATTGGAGCGATCTTCTACGGCCTGGCATGGCTCGGCATGAGAAAGATGCAGGTGAAGGCCTAAGTCATGACAAAGCTCTGGAACTATCTGTTCAATTATCGAATGCGCGCATTGATCAAGAAGGAGTTTGCCCAGACTCGCCATGACCGCAAACTCATGTTCAGTCTAACCGTCTTGCCCGCCGTGCAGTTGACTCTGGTGGGGTTTGCCCTGAGCGCGGCGGTAACGAACGTTCGCCTCGCAGTCGTCGACGATAGCCGGTCACCCGAGAGCCGGGAGCTGATTGCGACGTTCACCGAGAGCAAGAGTTTTCGCCTCGCCGGCTACTACTCCTCGGTCGACCAACTCGGGAGTGCAGTCAGCCAGGGCAAAGCCGATGCCGGAATGGTGGTTCCATACGACTATGCGCGGAATCTGCTCCGGGATCGCCACACAACTATTCAGTTCCTGCTGAACGCCACGAACGCAAACACAGCGACGATAAGCCGCGGATATGCAGAAAGCATCATTCAGAGATTCAATACGGGACTGGTAGGCGAGGGAATTCATGTCCGCGTCCAGCAAATTGACGGATCAAATCTCGCCCGTCGGGGTCAAGTGCAGGTCGTACCGGCGTTCCTCTACAACCCCGGTCTGGTCAATTCGTGGTTTATCGTCACAGGTGTGCTCGGATTGCTGTTGATCCTGCAGAGCTCGCTCATTTGCTCCGCGGCCATGGTTCGCGAGCGGGAAGCCGGGACGCTTGAACAGCTGCTCATGTCCCCGGCCAGCACGTCCGAGATCATCATCGCCAAGGTCACACCTTTGTTCCTGTTGCTGTGCCTGATGATGTTCCTCGCCCTGGGTGTCCTCAAATTTGCATTCGGAGTTCCGTTCCACGGCAATGTTCTGCTCCTACTCGGGGGTGGCGCCTTGTGCATCTTGTCCGGCATCAGCATTGGCACCGTGGTTTCCACCTTCAGCAAGTCGGCTCAGCAAGCACAGCTGACGACCTTTTTCGTCAATCCTCCGATTTCATCGCTGTCCGGAGCACTCAATCCGGTTGAGGCGATGCCGAAGTGGTTGCAGCCTTTCACTGTGGTGAACCCGGTTCACCATTTCGCGACCATCGCTCGTGGAAGCACGCTCAAGGGAAGTGGATTCATGGACCTTTGGCCAAACTTCCTTGGCTTGCTCATTATCACGCTGGTGCTTGGCTCGCTCAGTGTCTGGCGGTTCCGAAAGCAGCTCAGCTAGGGACGGGGTATCTTGATATGAATCATAGGAAAATAAAGGCTACGCCGGTTTGCCGGATCATTGAGGCTGCCGTGATCCTTTGCATGGGGATTCTCATCATCGCATCGCAGCCGAGCCAATCGCAGAGTACCCAACCAACCCCACTCCCACTATCCGGGCGTTCTGGACAGAGCGGGTCGGTCACTGCAGTCGAGGCTCCCATTGCTGGAACGACAACCAGCGTAGATACGATTAACCCAACAGTTCAGGTCCAGGGGCCTTTTACTGGAAGCGCTTCGAGCATGGCGAAGATGCCGTTTTCGGGCAAGCTCTCTCTCCGCGAAGCCATCGCAAGAGGGCTCGACTATAACCTCGGAGTCATCGGCCAGAGCAACGGTGTTCGTCTGGTTCAAGGGCAGAGTCAAGTGGCACGGAGCGCCCTGCTCCCCAAGACGAGCGGCTATCTGGCCGAAACTCTACAACAGATTAGTCTCGGGGCGGAAGGGCTACGCTTCACAATTCCGGGTTTCAAGATCCCGCCGACCATCGGGCCTTTCAACAATATCGATCTGCGCGGCAGCCTAACTCAATCGATCGTCGATCTGAGCGCGTGGAATAATTACCGGTCATCCAGGGAGATCGTTCGTGCCAACCAGTTCGCCGCGCGGGATGCGCGAGAGATGGTCGTCCTGGCGGTGTGCGGGGCATATCTTCAAGTGATCTCAACGAGGGAAAGAGTAAAGTCCGCGCACGCTCAACTCGATACCGCGACTGCTCTCTTTCAGCAGACTCAGCAAAAACGAAGTGTGGGGCTGTCGCCTCAAATAGACGTCGATCGCAGCGAAGTCGAAAAGCTTACGCAACAGCAACGGGTTATCTCGCTTGAGAACGAGGTGGCCAAGCAGAAGATCATCTTGGCCCGAATGACTGGACTACCTCCTAGCGACGAATACGATCTGACCGACGATGTGCCCTTCCTGGCCGCGCCTGATCTTAGCTTTGAGGACGCGCTCAAGCAGGCCTTCGAACATCGCACAGACATTAAAGCGGCGGAAGCGCAGATTCACGCCGCTGAGCACACAGTTGCCGCTGCTCGTGATGAACGCCTGCCCTCGCTTACAGTGAGTGGGAACTACGGAAAAATAGGAACAAATCCGGCACAGACCCAAACGACGTATGAAGGTGCGGCCACTCTAAATGTTCCGATTTGGCTGGGAGGCCGCACGGAGGGGGAAATCTCTGAGGCAAAGGCTTCTCTAGCCCAGCGAAAGGCGGAACTTGAGGATGCCAGGAGCCAGGTGGAAAGCGATGTCCGGAATGCCTTCCTAGATCTCCGAGCGGCAACGAGTCAAGTGGAAGTGGCCAAAAGGAACCTTCAGGTAACGCGAGAGACACTGGAACTGACGCGACAGCGTTTCGACGCCGGCGTGACCGACAATGTGGAGGTTGTGCAGGCGCAGGAGTCCTTGACCTCGGCCGAGCTTGACGTGATCAACAGCGTGTTCGCCCACAACGTCGCGAAACTCAGCCTGGCGAGATCGATCGCAAGCGCGGCCGATAGTCTGCAGCAGTTCCTGAGCCTCCAATGAGGCTCTCCATCGCCTCGTCAGTTCCGCTGATTTGTGCTTGGGAAACGCGGACCCTAGAAGCGATTAGGCGAAGAGATCCCGAGCTGCCCATTCTCTGGACGGAACTGGCGGCCGTAAGCGAGGATCGCTTCCGCTGTGCCAACCTATGGGAGCTGCTTGTGACTGGATGCTTTCTTGACATTTCGGCTGCGACAGCAATCCCTTGTGAGGTGTATACCGAAGTCATACAAGTCCATAAAATGCTTCAGATAAGTCCATACTCTTCCAGCAACCGCCCGATGATAGTCTTCTCTACCCAGCGTTTGGCAAAGGATGGCATGGGCAATTTCTCACGGTCTCGCAGGAACACCGTCGACTTAATGAGTTCGCGGACATCGTAGATGGAGCCGAATACCTCGGGAACTCCACGCTCTATGTTGAGGAGCTGATACACCGCTTCCATTCCGGTCCGGACGGAGTATTCCGTTGTAAAGATGCAATCTCGCGTCGATTCTGCGAACTGGCCGATGAATGCGAAGTTCTTCACTCCATCGGGCACGACCTTTGGCCGGTCGGTTCCGTTGCGCGTCAGGAAGAAGGCAGTGATGAAGGGCATCATGCAAGGACGTGCGATGGCTCCTTCGGCGGCCAACTGGTCGATTTCATGAAGAGGCACGCCGAGATGGTACAGCCACTCCTTTGTGATCTCCTCGCCCGTGCAGTCTCGCATCGGCTTTTTGACATAGTCTCCGGGCCGGTCAGTAAAGAGCGCATAGAACCACACGACGGTCTGACCCGGGGGTTGCTTTTTGAAGTGTGGCTGACGATTAACAGTCCAGCTCAGAAGCCATGAAGAATCGCGCACACTGACGATGCCGCCTGTCACCACCTTGCCTGTCCTGGTTGGCCGCCTCGCGATCCTCTCAATGTAAGCTGGTATCCGAGCGTCAAGCGTCGTGATCGAGGCGGAAGCCCACTGTGACTCCTCCGGCCTGGTACAGAACTTGTCGGGTCGTCCAAAAGAGGGGTCCTGGGCTGCGATATTTCGCCAGAGATGCCAGCTACCGCCGTCATGGACGATGGGGTCAAACTTCGCAGGCGTATGATGGTCGCCCCACTGGGAGTTCTCCACCAGCGAGCCATTCGTTACGAAGACAAGATCGTCTTCGGTAAGATCAACCCCGCCCTGTTGTCCGTTCTGAATCCATTCGATCCGGCTTGCGACCTTGTGATCTGATGCAATATCAAAGACGACATTCATCACCTGGGTGTCGAACAGAACCTTGACGCCCTGCTGACGAAGCCATGTGATCAGCGGCATAACAAGGGATTCGTACTGGTTGTACCTGGTGAACTTAAGAGTGCTGAAGTCAGGCAGACCATCAATGTGGTGAATGAAGCGCTGAACATAAAGCTTCATCTCCAGCGCGCTGTGCCACTCCTCGAATGCGAACATCGTTCGCCAGTAGAGCCAGAAGTTCGAGTCAAAGAAATCCTTGCCAAAGACTTCATTGATCCGCTTATCGTAGAGTTGCTCGGGCAGCGCAAGGACAAGATCGACAATCTCCCTTCGCGCTTTCGATGTAAGCGTAAAGTCCATGCCGGTCTTCGCATCCTCGCCTCGCTCGATTGTGGCTCGCTGCAGCGAATGATTTGGATCGTCTTTATTGAGCCAGTAGAACTCGTCGAGCACGGAGGCGCCTTCAATCTCAAGCGACGGGATCGATCGATAGAGATCCCAGAGACACTCGAAGTGATCCTCCATCTCGCGCCCACCGCGGATCAGCCAGCCGGTCTCTGCATTCCCGGCGCCATCGAGCGCGCCACCTCCAATAGTCGATGCCTCCAGGATCGTGATGCGATCGCCTGTCATATGGCCATCCCGGATGAGAAAAGCGGCAGCTGCTAATGAAGCCAGCCCGCCGCCCACCAGATAAGCTGATTTCGTTTCAATATTCGCTGGCTTACGCGGACGTGCAAATGCCTCGTAGTTGCCTTTGCTGTAATACACGCTTGCCTCCTGTTGTTTAGCTTCCGCTCAATCGAAGCATCCGTTGTTCATTCGCCCACCATCTTACGCCCGGACAGTGGAAATGGTACGGCAGGTGCAGCAAACCACACCCTGGCGATTCTGGATTCCATCGCGGAACATCGCCGCTGGCTAAAGCTTACGGCCAGCACAGAATGAATGAGCGGCGTCTGCCACAGAAAGGACGCTTGAGGTGGAAGTCGGTTCATCCAGCAAATGCAACTTCCTATCCAACTGGGATGAGCTGTTTGACTTCTCTGACACACACGCACGCCAGCGGAATCGTTTTGAAATCGGCATCCACAAGTACATTCGAGGGCGCTTAGCTCTCGAACCCTAATATTCGCGCTAGACAGACGATCATAGTCGACCTGAGGAGATCGACACGATCGGTCTAAGTCTGCCGCTGCGGGCCCGCAAAGGCGTGAGACCAGCGGGTCGGCGCGAAGCCTGTGGTCTTGTAGAGGTGAGCTGGATTGGACAGAAGCGAATTCGCTGGAAGAACAAGATCTGAAGGGCTTTGCTAGCGGCGTGAGCAGATGTTGGTCTACAGCATCCAAGTGCTTCCGCCTCCTTAACAGCGGGAGAGATGCATGAATGCTAACTCGCAAAGGCGATCGAGTAACTTGGAGAAATGAGAGCTCATGACACGGACAAATCCCCAAAACGACAGGATGGTCACGCTGGCAGGAAAGCCCTTCGCGCATCGGCATATACATGCTGCGGGCTTGCGATTTCACATTGTTGAGGGAGGAAAAGGCCCGGTAATCATCCTCCTTGCTGGTTTCCCTCAAAGCTTATACGCGTGGCGGCGGATCATCCCGCTTCTAGCTGATCAGTTCACGGTTGTAGCCATCGATCTCCCAGGTCAAGGCGATTCTGAAAAGCCTATGGATGGCTACGACACGAAAACAACGGGGAACAAGTTGCATTCCCTCTTGAATATCCTTGGACATCAACGCTATGTCTTGATAGGACATGATGTAGGCTCGTGGGTGGCCTACCCGTACGCTTACGAATATGCAAGCGAGTTGCGAGGCGTGGTACTGCTAGATGCCAACATTCCCGGTATTACACTTGAGCCGACCATTACTCTTGGGCAGGACAACTGGCGCAACTGGCACTTCCTCTTCAACCCTATTCCTGATCTTCCCGAAGCTCTCCTCCAAGGCCGTGAGCGCATTCTGATCGAATGGTTTTTCAATCGAAAAGCTGTCAATCCAACCGCTACGTTCTCTCGAGAGGATATCGATGAATATGAACGCGTATACGCAAGCCTAGGCGGAATGCGGGGGATGCTCGGCTATTACCGGGCAGTTCTCGAAGATATGAAGCAAAACTCCGAGTTAGCCAACCATCCCTTGGAGGTGCCGGTCTTGGCTCTTGGCGGAGAGGCAGGAAGTGCTCCCGACCTGCACGAGAGCCTTCAGCCTTTTTGTACAAATATCCGGGGCGGCGTCATCAAGAACAGTGGACACTACATTCCAGAGGAACAGCCTGAGGCCCTTGCACGCGAAATCGTCGCCTTTATAAGCACCCTAGAATCTTGAGCGCAGTAAGGTAATCCTACGAGGCAGTGCGTGATCAGCCTCCGGGAATCAATGAGATGGCTTGATGCATCAAGTGTATTGATAACATGCGAAGTGTGCTTTGTCAGGAGCAAGGAAGTTTTCCTACGCCCGACACGGACGATCTATGAGGAAGATGAAAGTTGTCGTGAGACGACCTGTATTCCGTGGGGCTTTGCAAGAAGTGTCGACGGAAAGCTGCTGAGAAGTGCGACGCGCTTCCAAATCCGCAAGTCAACGCAATCTCGAGGGTGCTTTTGTCTGTTTCACGAAGCATCGAACTCGCGACCCGCATCCTTAGGTGCAGCACGTGCCGGTGAGGCGTTGCTCCCACAGCTTTGCTAAATAAGGCCGCAAAGTGGAACGGACTAATACCGGCCTCCTTGGATAGGACGTGAAGGTCCAGGCGGTCAGACAAGTGCGCGTCGATGTATTCAAGTACCCTTACTAAACGGTGGTCGGATATGTGTTCGCGGGACAGCGATTGATGCCATTCAAGACCTGTGGATGGACCAAGCAGAAGATGCGAAGCAAGCCAATGCGCGGAAGCCTGTGCGTAAAACTCTGGAGCTCCGCCTTGGAGTGCCGCCAATACTGAAAAGCTCAGGCTACTTATATGAGGGTCATCCAGAAACGGAATATAGTTCAAAGACCTGTTAAGTGTGGTCCCAGGCTTACGCATTTCTTCCGCAACGAAATCGATAATATGTTGAGGCAGAATCAAAGCCGCAATGGCAAGGGGTTTCTGGTCTTTGCAATGGTAACGGAAAAGACGTCGGTGCTTGGCGGGGTAGAGCACTCCCGTGCCTTTGGTGTATTGTGTTCCACGCCACCGTCCTTCAGAGAAGAGATCCACTTGGAGACTTCTATTGAGGATCAGGCAGATCCCCGGATCATTAAACGTCGGCATCTCAACCGAGTCTACGCTGGGCGCCCACTCTCTGATGCGCAAATGAAGTGACCGCCACCCCGCCGAGTCGCTCGTCAGCGCATCCTTATAACGGCCATGGGGCAGCACGGTGTTCACGTTCTCGGGCGGGCTAACCGATCGAGCAGTCATCTCAGTTTGCATTTTCTGAGCTCCCGTTAGCGCAACGTTTCTTGACTATGGGCAATCTTTATGGTCGTTGTATACCACATGTTTGCTAAGTGAAACTGCGTCATTCGAGACACTTCGTCGCGCGTGGAGAGTGTATGTTACGCACAGCCTTTTCCAAGGCGTTGCAGCGAAATCGACGTCATCGGCCAACGCGAGCTTCTTGGCGGAAATTTGACCGACCGAACCTGGATACTGTCCGGTAGCCCCCAAGCAAGATTCGGCAAGTGCTAAGAACAAACGACGTTACTAACGAATCGGTGTCAATTGCGATCCACACTCTCTTCAAGTCGGAAGGCAAACTATCTCAGCCAATTCGTTTAAGAATCGCAAGTTCTTGACATTTTTTCGCGTGTTTGTGCAAGCCGATAGCCGGTATTTGGCTGAGACTTCAACCAGAGGTACACCACATGTCTGAACCCAAAGCGACCAGAAGCATCGTCGATACCCACCGGCACCCGTGGGGGAAAAAAATGCAATCCAAAATTGAGGAGCGAGGCCTGCTCGACCCGAAACAAGGATTCCCGCAGACCAACGCTCTGGACTTGATGGCCTATCGCGAAGTTTTCGATCTGGACTACGCCATGCCTATCCAGCGCGAGGGTGGCGTCACCTTCAGCCTCATGACCAATGGTGGCGAGTTGGAGTGGCTTGCGCGGGGTCTGCTCCAAGCGAGCACAGTCGACGGTATCAAGTTCTTTAACGACGAATATGTGGAAATCATGAATCGCTATCCCGGCGAGTTCGCACCGACGGCCAACGCACACGCACTCGAAGAGGCCTGTCGGCCCGTTGTTGAGGAGATGATCCGCCAGGGCGGCGCCAAGGCAATTGCGGTGGCGTCCAGCTACGGCGACGGCGCGGATCGCGTCTTCCTCGACAGCCCCAAGGCCGAGTGGCTGTGGGAGTTTGCGGAAGCGAATGACATCGTGGTGCACATCCATCCGCCGATGCAGTCGATCGGGCATGAGTCGCTGATGCAATACCGCCTCAACGAGGCGGTTGGCCGACCCTTCGACTCGACCGTTAACGTCGCCCGGATGATTGCCTCCGGCGTGTTCGATCGCCATCCGAAGCTGCAGGCGCTCATCGTCCACATGGGCGGCGGACTCGCGTCGATCGTTGGACGCCTCGAATTCAATTGGCACCTCAACTACAACGGGATAAAGAACCCGCCGGCCGGCAAGCCTTACACGAACAAGCGGTCGCCATTCGACTATTGCAAAACCAACATCCTGCTCGACACCATGGGGTTCAACGCAATCGGAGTACGTGCCGCGATCGAGCTGTGCGGTGTGGACCGAGTGGTGTTCGGCACGGACTTCGGTCCGGTGCCCTACGGGATCAAAGAGCATGTGCAGATCGTCGATGACGTGCTTCCGAATCCGGCTGAGCGCGAACTGGTGCTCTGGAAGACAAGCAACACAATATTTCGCTTGGGCCTATCCGAAACCGGGCAGCAACAGATCCCAACGAAGCCACCTGCCAGTAAAGCTGCGTAAAAGTTAACGGTATTGTTGGCGCCCAGGGGTGCCCGCGTGCTGTGCGGATATCCGCGCCGCGGCTCGCGAACCAAGGGTCAGCCGCGTGATCGCGATGGACATCTGCACCAGCCTCTTCGTGGCCGCGACGAAGGGGTTCACTGTTTCCGGGCTCTCCGTCATCGCTGCGAACTCCGATCAAATGCCGGCGCCGCTAGTCAACGCGGCCGTTGCCTCGGTCAGGAAGACGGACATGCTGACGGACTGGGTCATTGCTCAAGGCGAGCGTGTCACGGGTAGCGCGACGCCAGCCGAGGTATTTGCGGCCTGGCGCGAATATCGCACAGATGACATCTCATCTCTGGTCACCCAGGACGTTCTCCTGATGGCTGGGAGCAAAGACCACTACATGCCGCTAAGCATGCTGCCGGACCAGCTGATGGCGCTGACCGCCGCGCATTCCGTCAGCGCCAGGGTGTTCACCGAAGCCGAGTCAGCCCAGAATCATTGCCAGATCGGCAATATGGGCCTAGGGAAGCTCTGAAGAAGCCACCGGCATTCCCTCAGGGGCTAAAGCCCACGGTCATTTTGCGGCACTTATGGCACGACTGAAGTCGTGCCCTTTCAAAACAACGACTTAATCAGAGGTTCCCTAGCCCTGAAGGTGATCCTCGACTGGCTGGACGAGACCGGAGGGCGTGTAGCTAACCGGACGGCATCAACCAAAGACGATCGCCGCAGTTAGCGCGGGTATTGTTCTTTATTAGTGTTCAATAGGAGGCATCATGATGAAGATCGGTTTTCTAGGGAAGCAGAATGCGTTTGCACTGGAGATGTTAAGACGCGTCCGGTGTGAACATCCCGATGACCAGTTTTCGTCGTGGCAGCCCGGCGAGAAGGCTCCATCGACGGAGCTTGAAGTGATTGTTGCTTTCGGAAAGGTCGATTCTAAAGACATCGAAGCCCAAACGAAGCTTGGTTTAATTCAGATGGCCTCCGCAGGTTACGAGGGAGTGGACGTTGACGCGGCGACAAAGGTCGGTGTCTGGGTGGGGTCGGCACCGACCACAAAGACAGGCAACGGCGAGTCCGTGGCGGAGCTTGCGGTGCTCTTGATGCTTGCGGTGTCTCGCCGGCTCAATGAGGAACTGGCTGTGACGCAAGGCCACACGCAGGTTTCGGCCAAGTTGGAAGTGAATAGGATCCTTTTCGGCAAGACCGCGTGCATCGTAGGATTGGGCGGAATTGGAGACTTGCTCATCGAAAGGCTTCGGGGATTCGGGATGAACTTAACGGGCGTGGACAATCATCCGGAACACGCCCCGAACGGAGTGAAAGGATATGGAAACGACGGGTTGAAGCGCGCTGCAGCGGATGCGGACTACTTGATTCTGGCGATTCCGGGAACGAAGGACAACGAGAACATGATCGACCGGACCGTCCTCGCCGCCATGAAGCAGAATGCTGTGTTGGTCAATGTAGGTCGGGGAACCCTAGTCGATGAATCGGCCTTGCTGGCGGCGGTTAAGAGTGGTCATCTCTATGGGGCTGGTTTGGATGTGGTGAAGGATGAGCCAGTGAACAAAGCGGATCCTCTGCTAACGGAGCCACGGATCTTTGTCACTCCACACATCGCAGGTTCTACGGACCTGATGCTTGATGGCACCGTGAGCTATCTGGGTGAGATCTGGGCAGAATTTCGGGAAGGGATTCGTTCTGAGGGTATCGTGATTGAGCCTGAAAATCCGAGAGTGCCTTTACGCGAATCCCAAATGAGCTTATGAACGAATTAAAGCGATGGGCGAATTTCTACCTTCTCATATCGGCCGCAGCTGCGACTACGGAAGATCTATGGCGATTTTGAAGCTGAATGCGGGACTTGATGATCATTCAAGGGTGTTGCTTCAGGCAATGAAGTCGGTCCATATCTGAGGGCAGGTAAGATCGTCTTCATTACACATGATGGGCAAATCATCCCCGGTATTGAATCGCGAAGCCAGCCCGGTTACACGCCGGGTCACACCGCCTACATTGTAGAAAGTGCCGGGCACAAGATGCTCTTTTGGGGTGATATCGTCCACGCCGCCGAGGTTCAATTTGCACGACCCGACATAACTGTTCAATACGATATCGATCCAAGTGAAGCTGCCATCCAGCGTCTTCGTGAGTTTCAATTTGCTGCGGATTCTGGAATCGTCGTCGCATCCGATCACATTTCCTTTCCGGGCCTCGGTCATGTGCGCAAATTAGCAACCGGCTATGCATGGCTGCCAGTTCCTTATAGCGCGAGTGTCAATGAAATCGACCCTGAATAGAACAGCGACCGATTCCGCCCTCGCGGAGTGGTATGTCTCAGTTGAGGGTCGCGCCATGCGGCGATTACTTCTCACTTGTTCCCGCTGCGGGATTGATCGGCCGCGGCGCGGCGATCGATCCAGAAGAGCTGTTGGTATAAGCCATGTGCGTCGGCCCAGGAACGGCGTGCGGCTTTCACTTCGCCGAAAGCGTGATGGTAGTTTCGGCCGCCAACGGTGTTGGACAACTGAGAATCGCCAATGTCTTCGGAAGTCGATTCGATCAAGGTGCGACATCAAGGTGTCTCTGCCCATCGAGGATCGAGGAGATTTTCTTTTGGGCGCACAAGAGAGCCGAACGGTTCGGCCCTCATGCCGTTGAAGATTGCCTTGGAGGCGCTGCGGGTAAATTCGATGGTGGAGCGGGCGTTGAGAGGAAGGTTTCCGCTGATGGCCAACTTGGCTATGCCGTGGACCAACGACCAGGCCATCCAAGACAGGGGCAAGAGATCGCCCGCCGGGAGATCCCCGGACTGCTGCGCGGCGGCGATACACTCCTGCAATACGGCAAAGGCATTCTGTCCGGCCGCCTGGGACTTTTCGTGTCCAAGCGGGACCTGAGGCAGATCGAACATCACCAGGAAATGCTGGGGCCAACGCAGGGCAAACGCCACATAACCGCAGCCGCACTCTTGCAGCCGCTCTCGCGGCGAGGTGGCTCGGGCCATGCTCTTCTGCATCAAAGCGGCAAGCCGATCGAACCCCTCCGCAGCGACTTCCGCCAGCAGTTCGTCCTTGCTGACAAAGTGGCGATAAGGAGCATTGTGCGATACCCCCGCGCGACGTGCTACCTCACGCAGCGTGAAAGCGCGGGGGCCGACCTCGCCGATCAGGGTCACTGCAGCGTCCAGCAAAGTCTGGCGGAGATTGACGTGATGATAGGGCTCGGAACGGGTCATGTTCTCCTTCTAACAGATCGATGTTGACAGAAGCAACTTAACTATATAATCTAATGTTGTCGTTGTCAACATTACCGCGAGTACACCGGTGAGACAAGGAGCACAGGTTCATGGCGAGCGGAATTCCTTACAAGCAGGCGAAGCTGGCAGAAACTTGGGATGCGATCGTGATCGGTTCCGGCATCGGCGGGCTTACAGCGGCGGTCCTGCTGGGAGTTCACGCCGGCAAACGCGTATTGGTGCTCGAAAGGCACTACGAGGCCGGCGGGTTCACCCACACCTTCCATCGCCCCGGATACCAGTGGGACGTTGGACTGCACTACGTCGGCCAGATGCAGGATGATCGCTCCTCGGTGCGGCGCGCATTCGATCACATCACCGGGGGAAGCGTGCATTGGCAGTCCATGCCGGAGATATACGACCGCCTCATCATCGAAGGCCGCACTTTCGACTTCGCCGCCGGACTGGAAAACTTCCGCGATGGCATCCTGCAGTCGTTTCCAACCGAAATCAGGGCCGTTGACCGTTACATCTCAGCGGTTCACTCGTGCAACCGCACAAGCGGCCTTTACTACGCGGAGAAGGCGGTTCCAGCGCCCGTGGCAGCCCTGGCTGGCAGCCTGATGCGTCTGCCCTTTATGCGCTGGGCAAGACGCACCACGCGCGAGGTTCTCGAGAGTCTTACCGGCAATCGAGAGCTAATCGGAGTGCTTACCGGACAATGGGGCGACTACGGATTGCCGCCTGGGAAAAGCAGCTTTGCCGTTCACGCCACGATCGCTCAGCATTATTTTGGCGGGGCTAGCTACCCGGTCGGAGGCGCAGGCGTGATCGCGGCAGCCATGACCCCACAGATCGAGTTTGCCGGCGGCATGGTGGTCACGAGCGCCGAGGTTGCAGACATCATTCTTGACGGCACGAGCGCGGTAGGCGTACGGATGAGCGATGGACGCGAATTCCGTTCCGGTGTGGTGTTGAGCGACGCAGGTGCGTCCAACACGTTTGAGCGTCTGCTGCCGCCGAATCTGCCTGCTCTGGATTCGTTGCGGCGCCAGCTGCGAAAGCTCCAGCCTTCAACAGCACATGTCAGCCTGTATGTTGGACTGTCGCAAAGTGATGCCACGCTTGGGCTCCAGGGTACGAACCTTTGGGTGTATCCATCCTTCGATCACGATTCGAATGTGGAACGTTTCGCGCGAGACATCGATGCGCCGTTGCCGGGCGTTTATCTCTCCTTCCCTTCAGCCAAGGACCCGGATTTTCAACTCAGTCACCCGGGAAAGAGCACTGTCGAAGCCATGACGATGCTTCCTTATGCGGCATTTGACCGCTGGACAGACACCCGCTGGAAGCGGCGCGGGGACGAATACGAAGCGCTGAAGGAGCGGCTTCAAGCGCGACTGCTCGACGAGTTGAAGCGGCAAGCGCCCTCAGTGGTTGGCAGCATCGAATACACCGAATTGTCGACGCCAGTCACAACGCGCCACTTTATGAACTACGGGCATGGCGAAATCTATGGCATCGCCTCCACGCCGGACCGCTTTCTGATGCGAGAATTGGGAGCCAGAACGCCAATTCGTGGCCTCTATCTGACGGGGCAGGATGCGGCCAGCCTTGGCGTAGTGGGCGCGCTGTATGGCGGAGTCATCGCCGCATCGGCAGCAACTGGGAAGAACCTCTTTTCGGTCGTATTGAAACCTCGCATTGCGCGAAGCCTGAACGGCCCACGAGGAATTGGCGCTGTTGCGTAACGGATCACCAGGCTTTGCGCACATTGATGCATCTAATGCAGCAGCGACGGCCCTTCAAGGTTTAGGCGGAGGCAAGCATGTATCACGCGATTGTCAAACGAATTGCACTCCAAAATTTTCTGCGCGTGAATCAGAAAGACCACGCTGCGGTCCTGAAGCACGGTTCCCCGGATATTCATCACCGGTTTGGCGGGCATCACGCACTCTGCGGCGAGAGGCAAGATCGCGAAGGGCTCAGACGGTGGTTTGAACGGCTAGGCCAGATGCTTCCCACTTTGCGGCTCACGGTTCATGATGTATGGGTGAAGGGTTGGCCCTGGAATACGACCGTGATCATGCGGTGGTCCTCAGTGCAGGATCTTCCAGATGGTTCATCCTATAACAACCATGGTGTTCACATTATCCGCATGCGTTGGGGCAAGGTATTCGATATCGACGCCAACGAGGACTCACAACTTGTTGCCGCCACTTTGCAGATATGGGCTGCATATGGCGTGACCGAAGCTCTTGCCGATCCAATTCTGAGTTAGTGGTAATTCCGCCATGAGACGAGGTGGAAAGGGAAGGGAACCGATGACACACACGAAGAGTGCTGAAGATGCAATCGTAACGGGCAGGACTGCGATGCGCGCACTTGCGTTAGGTGCATTTGCTCTTGGTGCGGCTGCGATCCTTCAACTCATCGGAGAGTTTCTGATCGACAGATTCGGCAAGGTCGAAAACGAAGGGTGAGACCCGTTGGCTTCTACTGTCGCAGTGGTCTGAAAAAGACACGGATGCCGGCTGCCAGAAGATCCGGTGCGGCGAGACGCGAACTATTTGAGCGGGCGTGAGCCTGCGATGAGGATGTCTACTAGTCTCCTGGCGCTCTGCTGCCAATCAGCGCCGGAGCCCACATGCGAGACGCCGATCAGTGCTCGAAGCAGGTCGTATGCATCCAGATCTCTTCGCAGATCGCCACTCCTCTTAGCCCGCTTCACCAGCACATCGATTGCGCCCTGGATCAGGCTGCGTGAACCTTCATGAAGCCTGGACGGGCCTCCGGCAATGGTGTTGAGCGCGGGCGCAATGATGTGCTTTGACGCAATGTATTCGACCAGCAGTAGCATCCAGGCTCGAAGCGCTTCGAGAGGGGACATGGTCTCGGCGAAACGGGCCGCGGCCGCCGCGAGTTTCCCAACTTCGTTCCGGTATACGCCTTCAATCAGTTCATCGCGCGTTGGAAAATGGCGATAAAGGGTACCTGCTCCAACACCCGCCTGCTTCGCGATCTCCTCCAGGCTGGCATTGGCGCCTTGCCGGGTAAAGGCTGCCTTCGCAACTTCAAGAATGCGCTCGCGGTTGCGCAGAGCGTCTGAGCGTGGTTTCCGCGGGGTTGTCGAACGCTTCTTCGTCATCATCAGAATTCTTGCATCCGGAGGCTGCCTCCGATTATCTATTGATCAGGAGGCTGTCTCCGTTTTAGCCGAGACCGCATCCTTTCGTCAATCTTGACTGTAATGAGATCAGGGAGGCACATATGCGTGTATTCGTTACCGGCGCTACCGGATTCATCGGTTCCGCCGTCGTGAAAGAACTCATCGGTGCAGGCCACCAGGTTCTTGGAATGGCGCGGTCGGATGCGGGCGCAGAGTCGCTTGAAGCCGCGGGTGCCCAGGCGCATCGAGGCGATTTGGAGGACCTGGAAAGCCTGCGCAGCGGAGCAGCCGAGTCCGATGCCGTCATCCACACCGCCTTTCGTCACGACTGGTCGAGGTTTGCGGAGAGCTGCGAACTGGACAAGAGCGCCATCGAGGCCGTCGGCGACGTGCTCCAGGGCTCCAGCCGTCGGTTCATCGTCAGTTCCGGAGTCGGAGTGGCTCAGGGCCGCGCCGCTACCGAGGACGATCCACCGCTTCCTTCTTCTCCATCCATTCCGCGTGTATCGGAGGTGACTGCTGTCACGCTGATGGAGCGGGGAGTTCACGCCTCGGTGATGCGCTTGCCGCAGGTCCACGACACAGTAAAACAGGGTCTAGTCACTCCCCTGATCGCTGTAGCCCGCGCAAAGGGAGTCTCAGCGTACGTCGGCGAGGGTCAAAACCGCTGGCCTGCCGCGCATGTAACGGATGTCGCCCGGCTCTACCGGCTTGCCCTGGAGAAAGGCACAGCGGGGATCCGGTACCACGCCGTCGCAGAAGAGGGAGTGGCGCTCAAAGACATTGCCACGGCAATCGGCCACGGCCTGAATGTGTCGGTCATTTCCATTTCGCAGGAGCAGGCCCAGGAACATTTCGGCTTCCTCGGGTTTTTCGCGGGGAGGGACTCTCTTACCTCCAGTGCGCCGACCCGTGCAAAGCTCGGATGGAACCCCACAGGCCCCTCGCTTCTCACCGATCTCGGGAACATGCGCTATTCCGAGGTCTGAACTTAACCCCACAATTATGGAGGAATCGAAATGCAAAAGACATGGTTCATTACCGGCGCTTCGCGCGGTTTCGGCCGCATCTGGGCTGAGGCTGCTCTTCAACGCGGGGATCGAGTTACAGCGACCGCCCGCAAACCGGCAGACGTAGCCGATCTCGCGGAACGTTTTGGCGACACGGTGCTGCCCCTTGCCCTCGACGTCACCGACTCCGCGCAAGTCGAGCAGGCAGTTCATCAGGCCTACGCGCACTTCGGCCGGCTGGACGTCCTTGTCAACAATGCCGGCGCGAGCCTGTTGGCGGCCACAGAGGAAGCGAGCGATGAGCAGATCCACGGGCTCTTCGACGCGAACTACTTCGGCATGGTCCGAGTGCTCCGAGCGGCCCTGCCTTTGTTGCGGAAACAAGGCAGCGGTCACATCCTCGGTGTGTCGAGCGGGCTGGGGATAACGGCATTGCCGCTCATCGGCTTCTATTGCGCTACGAAATGGGCTGTCGAAGCGCTCCACGAATCCCTCGCGCAGGAGGTCCGGGCGTTCGGGTTGAAGGTGACACTGGTTGAACCCGGAGCCTACGCAACCGACTTCGGAAAATCCTCACAGATCGCGGATACGCTGGAACCATACGCGGAATTCCGGAAGCAGTTCCTGAAGCATCTGGCGAATGTTGAACGCGGCGATCCGGAGGCGACGGCAGAAGCCATCCTGAAGCTTGTGGACGCGGAAAATCCGCCGCTACGACTTGGGTTAGGCAATTCCATTCTTCCCAGAGCCCGCGCCGCATATGCGGAGCGGCTGGCGATGTGGGAAGCGTGGGAGGATGTGTCGAATGCGGCGATGGGCGAGCCAAAGACATCGATGAAAGCGTGGATTGAGCAACTGGCCCCTGGAACTCTGGATCAGGAATAAGGATAGGATCTATACCTTCCATTGGCGAAGCAGATGAAAGGATGAAGGCAAGAGAAGTTCCCGTCAAATGACAATCGCGAAGAAGATTGCGTTGGTATCTACCGACACCGGAGGAGCTCATCAAGTGGATGTCCGACCCAGCAGAGATCGACCGCAGGGTGAAGGGAACTGAGTACTGGATGCTGATCGATCCCAAGGCTCCGCAGCAGCGGACCGGCGTACTTGGCTCTCTCAACATGAGCGCGGACAGCTTCCGCCTTCTGCCCAAAGAAAATGAGACGGACTCGGTTTGGACGGCTACAAAATGGGCCGAGACGAGGCGCGGCTGGGTCTTCATCACCTCGCGCCCGACCATGCGCGAGGCGCTTCGCCCGCTCATCAGCCTGTGGATCGACACACTGGTTTTGCGCCTTCTGAATGAGCCGATGCCAGACCAGAAGCCGGTGTGGTTCGTGATTGACGAGTTGGCCAGCCTTCAGCGCCTGCCCCAACTTCACACCGCCATCACCGAGAACCGGAAATCGCAGAATCCTGTCATCCTTGGCTTTCAGGGCCGGAGCCAGATGGAAGCTCGTTACGGACAGGACGCGGAGGCTATGCTCTCCCAACCGGCCACGAAAATCTTCCTCCGAACTTCCGAACCTCGGGCCGCCAAATGGGTCAGTGAAGCCATCGGAGAGGTGGAAATCGAACGTTTGCGGGAGACCCACTACGACGGCAGCCGCGCGGGGCGCAATTTCGCGCTCGATCGCCAGACCGAACCGCTCGTTCTGCCTTCAGAGATATCAGGTCTCGACGACTTGCGCGGCTTCTTGAAACATGGCAACCATGTTGCTCGCTTTTCCTTCCCGTTCATTGAACTCGAAGAGAAAAACCCTGGCTTTGACGAGCGGAAAATGGACGACCTGATTGTGTCAACCACTCCGCTTCCGGTTGAGCCGGAAGCAGTCCAGGGCAACCTTTTGTTTCCGGAACATGCGGTCCAACCCTCTGGGCACGAGATGGAGTAAACACCCATGCTGACAGTCTCCAAACCACTCTCTGCGGGCCAGGCGCAGAGCTACCACCAGAAGGAATTCATTGCCAAGGAACAGAACTACTGGTCGCAGCGCGGCGAAGTCGCCGGCGAGTGGCAGGGTCGCCTTGCTACGCATTTTGGACTTGCGGGAGCAGTCTCCGCGGAAGACTTTGCGCGGCTCAGCCAAGGCCAGCATCCGCAGACCGGAGAGCAACTCTTACGCCAACGCGCCTCTTATGAATACACAGATGCGGACGGCAAGACCGTAAAGACGATGGAGCACCGCGCCGGCTGGGACGCGACCTTTTCTGCGCCCAAATCCGTATCTCTGACCGCCCTGGTGGGCGGCGACGATCGCGTGCGCGAAGCTCATCGGGAGAGCGTCCGTACAGCTTTGGAGAGCCTGGAACATTACACCTTGGCCCGCATCGGAGGGAACAATCCTCCAGAGGCTAGTGCCAAATTCGTTGTTGCCAAATTCGAGCACGATACCGCTCGTCCCGTGGACGGGTATGCCGCCCCGCAGCTCCACACTCATGCCGTAATCTTCAATATGACCGAATGGGACAACGGCCAATTCCGCGCTCTTCAGGAGCGCGGTCTCTTTCAGTCGCAGCAATTCGCTACCGCTATCTACCAATCGGAGCTGACCTACCGCCTTCGCCAACTCGGCTACGAAATCACCGCTGGAAGAAGCGGCGCCCCGGAGATCAAGGGCTACACCCAGGAGTATCTCGACGCATCCAGCCCGCGTAGCCAGCAGATTCGCGATTATTTGGAATGTACCGGCCGCTCCGGCAAAGAATCCGCCGAAATTGCCGCGCACTCGACGCGCGACCACAAGGAGATTCACTCGCTCGGCGAGGTCATGGCGGCTCACCGCAAGCTCGCCGCCGGGTACGGCAACCAGGCCGATGCAGTTGTCCACGCAGCACGGGAGCGGTCGCAGCAGCCGGTCCAGGACGTAAATCCGCTGCAGCGGGTCCGCGAGGCTGTCACATTCTCTCGCGACAAGAACTTTGAGCGGGAGGCCGTGGTCGATGAACGGGCGATTGTCCGCGATGCGTTGCGCCGCGGCATGGGCGAGATCACCTACGGCCAGGTGCGCGGCAATCTCTCTGCCCGCCTCGCTTCCGGTGAATTCCAGGCCGTCGAGCGGCCCCAGTCCATTCCGGGCCGTCATCTCACCACCGCCCGGACCATTGAGGCCGAACAGGAGATTGTTCGCCGCGTGCGCGAAGGGCAGAACCATCTTTCCCCGGTGGCGACGCGTGCCGAAGCCATCCAAGTTGCCGACCGGCATCCCGAGTTCAATCGCGCACAAAAGAGCGTAATCGAAGATGTCCTCAGCTCCCCGGACCGCGTACAATGACTCCAAGGCTGGGCCGGGGCAGGGAAGACAACTGTGCTCACGGTCGTGCGCTCCGCAGCCGAAGCGCAGGGCTATGAAGTCGAGGGTTTCGCCCCTACATCGCGCGCTGCGCGGCAGCTTCGGGACGCCGGCCTCGAAGCTCGAACGCTGCAAGGTTTTCTCTCCCGCTCTTCGCAACCAGATTCTCCGCCGGAACGAAAGCATTTCTATTTTCTCGATGAATCGAGCTTGGCCAGCACGAACCAAATGCGCGAGTTCCTGACCCGGCTTGGCCCCCACGACCGCGTTCTATTGATTGGCGACACTCGGCAGCATCAGGGCGTCGAAGCAGGGCGCCCCTTCGAGCAGTTGCAAGAGGCCGGAATGCGCACAGCCAAACTCGACGAAATCGTTCGCCAAAGAGATCCCGCGCTCAAGTCGACAGTCGAATTGCTGGCGTCCGGGCAGATTCCCGCCGCGCTCGATGCTCTTCAACGACAGGGCCGAATCCGAGAAATACCCGACAGCGATGAACGCATCCGCGCTATTGCCAAAAGTTATGTCGAGTCCCCCGTAAACACGCTGATCGTCTCACCGGATAACGCCTCCCGCCGAGATCTGAACATGGCCGTCCGGCAGGAATTGAGAGCTCATGGAGCCATTGCGCCAGAGGACCACAAATTCCGCGTTCTCGCGCAGCGCCAGGACATGACCGGGGCGGATCGGGCATGGGCCAATCACTACGAAATCGGAGATGTCGTCCGCTATGCTCGCGGCAGCAAGAGAGAGGGAATCGAGCCCGCATCCTATGCCACCGTAACAAGCATAGATCCTTCTCGGAATCTGTTGGAAGTCGAGAGACATTCCGGTGAAACGACAAGCTACGATCCGCGCCGCCTTACCGGCGTCAGCGTCTACCGCGAAATCGAACGCGATTTCTCTCAAGGGGATCGCATTCAGTTTACCGCTCCGGACAAGTTGCTTGGAGTTGCCAATCGCGACCTCGGAGTCATCGAATCAATTACCCCGGATGGGCGCATTCGAGCCCGGCTGGAAGATTCCCGCCCAATCGAATTCAATGCCGCCGAGCACCGCCATTTCGATCATGGCTATGCGGTCACCAGCCACAGCGCCCAGGGCCTTACCGCCGAGCGAGCTCTCATTCACGCGGACACAGGCGTCCATCCCGACCTGCTCAACTCGCGATTTGGTTATGTGTCCATTTCTCGCGCAAGCCACGACGTAGCATTATTTACCGACGATGTTTCCCGGCTGAGATCGCTGCTAACAAGTGACTTCTCGAAGACTTCTGCTCTCGAGATGGCCTCAACGTCGTCTCTAAGCGAGGGAATTGGCATGTCGATTTGACTCTATCTGAATGGAAATTGCAGGAACCGAATATGTC
>Ga0302319_10001535_pt1 | contig 51502 bp, 32 predicted proteins | sample Bog_T0_2_FD_203319 | JGI IMG/M metagenome (GOLD analysis project Ga0302319, IMG submission 203319) | Peat permafrost microbial communities from Stordalen Mire near Abisko, Sweden - Bog_T0_2 | ecosystem: Environmental > Terrestrial > Soil > Wetlands > Peat | place: Sweden: Abisko, Stordalen Mire... | reverse complement strand
GGCCTGTTCCCTGAAAACCCCTCAAAAACTAATCCGAAAACCGCTCAAAAACCCCCTGAAAACCCTCCAGAGAGCCCCCGGAAACTACCCCCTCCCGAGAGCTTCGCTTTCAGTCACACTAAAACCAAAGCCGACCTCCAACCCACTGTCAACCCCATCCCTCAACCTAAAGATGGATGTCCCATCTCCCAGATGTACCCTAAACTAAAAGGTACTCTCCGCGTCGCATGACAAAATCTCGAACCTCGCTCGCAGCCCTCGCTCTCGCCGCGCTCCTCCTCACTGCCGCCGACCCTCCTCCCTCCGAAGACAGCCTCTGGGAGCACCGCAACCTCGGCAAAGCCTTCTTTGAAAATCCCGACACTCACGTCCAAGCCGTCGCCGAACTCCACGAAGCTCTGCTTCTCGATCCCGCCTCCGTGCGCGATCGCATCAACTACGGCCTCGGCCTCCTCAAAGCCGGTCAGACCGACGAAGGCGTCGCCGAACTCGTCAGAGCGCAAAAGCAAGATCCATCCAATCCGCACACCTGGTTCAATCTCGGCATCGCCTACAAGCACGCCGGCGATTACGATAAAGCCATCGAGCAATTTCAAGGCATGATCAAGCTCGTGCCCAACGAAGCCGTGGCTCATTACAACCTCGCCTCCGTGCTCCGCTCCAAAGGCGATTCCGCAGCCGCACTGCCCGAGTTCCAGGAAGCCGAACGCCTCAATCCCAATCTCGCCGGTCCGCACTTTCAGTTGTTCAGCCTCTATCAGCGCGCTCAAAAACGCGAGGATGCCGCGCGCGAGCGCCAGGCTTTCGAAGACGTCAAAAAACGCAACGAAGGCGCGCCCGTTCCCGAAGACATGGAGTGGTGCATCTACGCCGAGCTCGACGATCCGCCCATCCCTCGTTCCACCGCCGCCACTGAACCCACTCGTTACGACACCAAAACCGTTTCCACTGGCTGGCCTTCCGGCTCTCATCTTCTCGCCATCGACACCGAAGGCCTCGGCAAACCCGATCTTCTCGCCTGGTCACCCGACCGCATCGAACTCATCAGTTACTCCAACCCCCATCCCAACAGCGGCTTGGCCGACATAAGGGACATCGTCAGCGTCGCCATCGGCGATTACGATAACGACGGCCTGCCCGATCTCTGCATCGTCACCAAAACCGCCGTCACTCTTTTTCACAACAACAAAGGCGCGTTCGCCAAGGCATCCGAAGTAACCGCCAACACCGGCTTCACCGAAGCCGTCTGGCTCGATTTCGACCACGATACCGATCTTGATCTTCTCCTCTTCGGCCCTAATCCAGCGCTCTTCCGCAACATCGGTCCCGCCAAATTCGAAGAAAAAACCGCGCTCTTTCCGTTCGTCAAAGGCAACGCGCTTGATGCCGTTCTCACCGCCGTACGCATCGATACCGCCGCCCGCGATCTCATCGTTTCCTACCAAGACCGCCGCGCCGTTCTCTATCGCGACCGTCTCAACGGCGTGTTCGAAGCCGCCGATTTCCCGCTCCTGCCCGCCGGCGCAACCGAACTTGTAGCCGAAGATTTCAACCACGACGGCCTTCTCGATATCGTTAGTTATCAGCCCGAACTCATCGCCCTGCGCAACGACGAAGGTAAATTCGTGCGCGACGAAAAAGCCAAACCGCCGCGTTTCGGCGTGCGCGCCGATTTCAACGGCGACAAGCGCGAAGACATCGCCAACATCACCGCGGATGGCAACGTAGTTCTATCTCTCAACGCCTCACCCGCCGAACGCTGGCTCACCGTCCATCTGCAAGGCGTGAAAAATCTCAAAATGGCTCTCGGCGCAACTGTCGAAATGAAAGCCGGCGCTTACTACGAAAAGAAGGTTTACCTGGGCGTCCCGCTCGCCTTCGCCGTCGATGGCCACAGCGACGCCGATACCATCCGCATCACCTGGTCGAACGGCCTCATTCAAAACGAGCCTCATCAAAAACTCGAAGCCCTTACCATTCCCGAAGCCCAGCGCTTATCCGGTTCCTGTCCCATGATCTTCACTTGGAATGGCGATCAATATCAATTCATCACCGACGTCCTCGGCGTCGCCCCGCTCGGTGCCAGCTCCGGTGACGGCAACTATTTTCCGGTCGATCATGATGAATTTATTCAAATCCCCGGCTCCGCTCTCAAAGCCGAAAACGGCAAATTCAAGGTGCATATCACCGAAGAACTGCACGAAGTTTCCTATCTCGATCAAGTGCAATTGATCGCCGTCGATCATCCCGCCGCCACCGAAATTTACACCAACGATAAATTCAAATCTCCGCCCTATCCTGAATTCCGACTGTTCGGCGCAACTGAAAAAATACATCCCGTTCGCGCCGTCGAATCAAATGGCCGGGACGTAACTGCGCGCGTCGCCCGGCGTGATCAAACCTATCCGGATTCCTTCCAGCGTGACGCCTCGGGCATCGCCGAATCGCACACTCTTGATCTCGATTTCGGCAACGCCGCGCCCGCCAACCACGCCGCGCTCATTTTAAATGGCTGGGTCGATTGGGCCGACGGCAGCACCTTCCTGCGCGCCTCGCAAACCGGCAGCGGCTTGGTCTTCCCTTATCTGCAAGTCAAAGATGCCGCCGGCGATTGGCAAACCGTCGTTGAAGATATGGGCATTCCCTCCGGCAAACCGAAAACCATTTCCGTCGATCTCACCGGCAAATTTCTCTCCGCCTCGCGCCAAGTCCGCGTTGTCACCAATCTCTGCGTTTACTGGGACGAAATTTTTCTGATCGACGACGTGCGCGCTCCGCAAACAAAGCTCACGCCGCTCAACGCCGTCGCCGCCGATCTGCATTTCCGCGGCTTCTCGCGCGCCGTCGTCGATCCCCAACGCCGTCAGCCCGAACGCTTCCTCTATAGTGACGTGCGGCCCATCTCGAATTGGAATCCCACGCCGGGTAAGTACACGCGCTATGGCGACGTAACACCCCTGCTGCAAACGCCGGACGACCGCATGGTCGTCATGGGCTCCGGCGACGAAGTCGCCATCGAATATTCAGCCGCTTCTTTACCCGCTCTGCCCAACGGCTGGACTCGCGATTTCTTATTAAAAGTCGATGGCTGGGCCAAAGACGCCGACGCCAACACCGCTTTCAGCGATAACGTTTTGCCGCTGCCCTTCCACGCCATGAGCAGCTATCCCTACAAAGCAACCGAACATTTTCCGCAAGACCCCGCCCACGCCGCCTATGTCCGTGATTACCTCACGCGCCCTGCATTGCGTCTCATTCGCCCCCTCGCGCCCCGGGAGGCCGAGTGATCACCCTGACCTACTTAGGTGGCGCGGGCACTCGAGCCTGCCGTCTCGACACTCGTGTCGAGACTTGGAGTAACCAGCCGTGACGAACCGCCTCAAATTCTGGTGCGCCCTTTCCTTGGCCATCCTTCTTGTGAACAGCGCCTTGCTGTGGGCTTTCCCCGGCGCGACTTCTCTGAACATCGCCAACCTCCTCTTGCACGTCGGCCTCGGCGCGGCGCTTGGCATCGTCGCACTCTTCGTCGCGCGCCGCGAACCGCGTTTAGGCTGGACTATCGTGGCCGCACTTTCAGGCGCTGCCCTCGCCTATCTCGGCAACACTCGCGATCATTTTTCCATCCTCCTCATTCACATTGTCGTCTCTCTGGTCGCGGTTGTCGTCCTGTTCGCGCGCCGTGAAAATTTCGTGTATGCCAAATTCGCCGGCGCAGCCGCCGCCCTCATCGTTCTCGCTGGCGTCGCCGACCGTTATTGGATCAAACATCCGGAAAACCTCATCGTCAACTCGCGAAATGTACCCGTTTCCATGGATGAAGAAAGCTCAGGTCCTAAGAGCCACTTTTATCCATCCGACGCCACCACCGCCGACGGCAATTTGGTTCCTTCTTCGTTTTTCATGGAATCGAAGAAGTGCGGCGAGTGCCACAAAGATATTTACGACCAGTGGAAAGGCTCCGTCCACCACTTCGCCTCCTTCAACAATCAGTACTACCGCAAAGCCATTGAATACATGCAGTCTGTAGTGGGCACCAAGCCCAGCAAATGGTGCGCCGGCTGCCACGATCACGCGCTCTTCTTTAACGGACGCTTCGACAAGCCGGTGAAAGATCAGATCGATACTCCCGAAGCGCAAGCCGGCCTGAGTTGCATGTCCTGCCATTCCATCGCGCATGTCAAGGGCACCATGGGCAACGGCAGTTTCACTATGTCTTACCCGCCGCTGCATGAAATCGCCAGCAGTTCTAATCCCCTCATACGCGGCATGGAGAAATTTGTCATTTACGCCGCGCCCGAAGCGCATCGACAGACGTTCATGAAACCGTTCATGAAAGACAACGCGGAATTTTGCTCCGCCTGTCACAAGGTTCACCTCGACGTTCCCGTGAACGATTACCGCTGGTTCCGCGGCTTCAACGATTACGACAATTGGCAAGCCAGCGGCGTTTCCGGTCAGGGCGCGCGCTCGTTTTATTATCCGAAGAAATCGCAGCGCTGTTCCGGCTGCCACATGCCTTTAGTCGCCTCCCATGATCCCGGCAATATCAACGGCAAAGTCCACTCGCATATGTTCCCTGGCGCGAATACCGCCGTGCCTTATTCGAATCAGGACCCCAAACAACTGGCCGCTACCGAGAAATTCCTGCAATCCGGCTTCATCACGGTCGACATATTCGCTGTCAGCCCGGTGCAAAAACAAAAAACGACTCAAATGATTCGCCGCAGTAATGATGCACAGCAGACCGCCAATACCGGCTTCGCTGTTGGCGAAGAGTCCGATCAAACCGGCCCTGCCATGATTCGCAACATCGGTGAAATAGCCGCGCCCGCCAACGCTTCCAACATCACGTTAAAGCCCGGCGAAACAGTCCAAGTCGATGTTGTGGTCCGCACCCGCAAGGTCGGCCATTTCTTCCCCGGCGGCACTGTTGATTCCTTCGATGTTTGGCTCGAACTCGAAGCCTGCGACGACAACGGCAAAGCGATTTTCTGGAGTGGCAAAGTGGCAGATGACGGCAAGGGCCCCGTCGAACCGGGCGCACACTTTTACCGCGCCTTGCAACTCGACGCCGAAGGTAATCCCATCAATAAGCGCAATGCCTGGCAAGCCCGCAGCCTGCTCTACGTTCACTTGATTCCTCCCGGTGCCGCCGACGTCGCTCACTATTTAGTGAAAGTTCCATCCGACGCAAAGGGAAAGATTCATTTCACCGCCAAACTGAACTATCGCAAGTTCACTTGGTATTACACGCACTTCTCTTATGCAGGCGAGCCCAAAGTGCGCCAGGATATGAAACTGTTGCTCACCAAGAGTTTCAACAGTCTCGACTACAGTTTTGACCGCTCGAACATTCCGCACAACGTTTCCGGCCAGATCAAAGACGAAATTCCGAACCTGCCTATCGTCACTCTTTCAAAAGCTGAACTGTCTCTTCCTGTTTCCGATCAACAACCCGTCTGGAACACCGTTGCCAAAGTCGGCACGCGCGAACGCTGGAACGATTGGGGCATTGGTCTGCTCCTGCAAGGTGATCTCAAGGGTGCCGAATTTGCTTTCAAGAAAGCCACCGAGGCCGAACCCGGTTATGCCGATGGCTGGCTCAACGTCGCCCGCGCCTTGATCCAGGAAGGCGAAACCGACGCCGCCAAGCCCTACATCGAGAAAGCTCTGCAGGTCGATCCGTCGCTCGGGCGCATCTATTATTTCCGGGCCCTGATCGAAAAAACCGAAGGCCGCTACGACGACGCGCTGGCCTCTTTATACCGTGTCGAAGCCCAATATCCGCGCGACCGCGTCGCCCTCAATCAAATCGCCCGCCTGCTGTTGCTCAAACGCCAATACGCCAAAGCTTTGGAATATTGCCAGCGCATCTGCGACATCGACCCAGAAGATTTACAGATGCATTATACCGCCATGCTCTGCTATCGCGGTTTAAGTAATACTGAAAACGCCGACCACGAACAATTGCTCTTCACCCGCTTCAAAGCCGACGAATCCGCCCAGTCTATTACTGCGAAACGGCGGATGGTGAGCGCGGAGGATAATAACGAACGGCAGCCCGTTCATGCCCACGAATCCGTGCCGTTGCCTTGAAAACATATGAAATTTTCCCTTGTTGTTCTGAGCCTTGCCGCAGTGTTCGCCGGCGCGTTTGCTCCAGAATCCGGCGTACGTTTTGTCGATACCACCGCCAAAGCGGGTATCCATTTCCAACACAATTCCGGCGCGGCCGGCAAGCGCTATCTACCTGAAACGCTTGGGTCAGGCGTCGCTTTTGTCGATCTGGACGGCGACGGTTGGGCCGATATTCTATTCGTCAACGATAAAGATTTCACGCCGCGCGGCCGTCGCACCACGCTCGCGCTTTACCATAACAACCGAAACGGCACTTTTACCGATGTTACGCGTGGCAGCGGCTTGGATATTGAAGTCTACGGCTTCGGCGTCGCGGTGGCGGATTACGACAACGACGGCCGGCCCGACGTGTATATTACCGCTCTCGAAGGCGACCGCCTCTTCCACAACGAAGGCAACTGCAAATTTCGCGACGTCACCGCCCAAAGTGGCATTCACAATGTAAATTTCGGCACCAGCGCCGCTTGGTTCGATTACGACAAGGACGGCAAAGCAGATCTTATTGTCGCCAACTATGCCACCTGGAGCCAGAAAACCGATCTTTGGTGCTCGCTCGATAGCGTTTCGAAATCCTATTGCACGCCGGAATCCTACAAAGGGACTTCGGCGCGCCTGTATCACAATCTGGGCGGTGGCAAATTTGAAGATGTCACCGAAAAAGCGGGGTTGATTGACAACACCAGCAAATCGCTGGGCGTGCTGATTTTCGATTACAACGGCGACGGCTGGCCGGATATTTTCCTGTCGAACGATACGCAGCCGAACAAACTGTATCGCAACCTAGGCAACGGCACATTTAAAGAAGAAGGCATGCAAGCTGGCGTGGCTTATGGCGAAGACGGAGTAGCGCGCGGCGCCATGGGCGTGGATGCTTCCGACTACGATCATTGCGGCCGTCCGCACTTACTTGTCGGCAATTTTGCGAACCAGATGATGGGGCTTTATCACAACGAAGGGAAAGGCTTTTTTGTGGATGAAGCGCCGTCTTCCACTGTTGGGCGTTCCAGTTTGCTAAGCCTTACCTTCGCGGCTTTTTTCTTCGATTACAATCTCGACGGCTGGGACGATATTCTCGCGGCCAACGGCCACATTGAACCGGAAATTTCGCGCGTGCAGCCCAAAGTGCAATACAAAGAACCGCCGCTGATGTTCCGCAATATGGGCCACGGCAAATTCGAAGACGCCAGCAATTCTCTCGGGCCGGATTTTCAGAAGCCGATGGTCGCGCGCGGCGCGGCGTACGCCGATTTCGACCACGACGGCGATCTCGATTTGGTCTTCAACAACAACAACGGCCTGGCGCTGCTTTATACCAATGAAGGCGGAAACAAAAATAACTGGCTGAACGTGCGGCTCGCCGGCACCAAGTCAAACCGCAGCGGCCTCGATGCCGTTGTGCGCGTGGAAAGCGCGCTCGGCAAGCAATGGAAAACCGTACACAGCGGCTCTAGCTACTGTTCGCAAAGCGATCTCGCGCTCACCTTCGGCCTCGCGCAAGACAAGGTGGTTGGGAGCTTGAGCGTAGAATGGCCCAGTGGCATCAAACAACAATTCAAGAACGTTCCCATCAACCAGTTCCTGGTTATCGACGAAAGCAAGGGCATCGTAAAGTGATTCGCCCCATCCTGGTGAGTCTGCTCCTAACCGCGAGTGCCTGCGCTACGGAGCCGCCGATTACCGCGCAACAGATCATCGACCGCATTCAGAAAGAGGTCGGTGTGCCTTGGCACTCGAAGACCGTCGATACGTTCAAAGCCGGCGAGCCGAACACTCCGGTCACGGGTGTTGCCGTCACCATGATGGCAACCCTTGATGTTCTCGAACGCGCGGCGGCGTCCGGCAAGAATCTGGTCATCACTCACGAACCCACGTTTTACAGCCATCTCGACGGGATCTCCGATCTCGAGAAGCAAAACGATCAGGTCCTCGCGTTCAAAGAAGCTTTCATTCGCGAACACCGCATGGTGGTGTGGCGCTTTCACGATCACTGGCATCTGCACCATCCCGATGGCATTCAACTTGGCATGACCAAAGCGCTCGGCTGGGAAAAATTTCAAAGCGCCGACAATCCACATCTCTTCACGCTGCCCGAAACGAGCCTAGCCGATCTCGCCGCAAGCTTAAAGAGCAAACTCGGCATTGTAGCCATGCGCGTGGTTGGCGACCGCGATATGAAAGTTTCTAAAATCGCCCTTATCCCCGGAGCGGCCGGTTCGGAAACCCAAATCAAAGCGCTGGAGCGCGGCGATGTTGAGGTAGTGATCATCGGCGAAGTTCCCGAATGGGAGACGGTCGAGTATGTAGACGATGCCACGACGGCTCACCAACACAAAGCGCTGATCATGCTCACGCACATTCCCTCCGAGCAAGCCGGCATGCAGGAATGCACGGAATGGCTCAAGACTTTCGTCAAAGAAGTACCAATTGAATTCGTGCCCGCGAAGCAGCCATTCTGGCAGCCGAAATAAAGCGCTATGGCTTCGCAAAGAAAATAATGTGCTGCCAGGGCAGCTTATCCACAACCTTCTCAAAGCGAAAGCCCTCGGGCGTTACTTCGGCTTTCACTTCATCGACACTCATCTTATGCTCGGGCCGGATCGGCACGCTCGGATCTTCCTTGCGATATTCCAACAAGACCAGTTGGCCGCCGGGTTTTAAGCTCTCTCGAATGCCTTGGAGCATGCGTTGCGGACGCGAAAGTTCGTGATAGACGTCCACCATAATCACCAGGTCGAGCTTGCCCGGTGGCAGTTTCGGGTCTGATTCACTGCCGAGCACGGTTACGATATTAGCGACCTTGGCCGCAGCGGCCCGCTCGCGTAATTTGTCTAACATGCCGGGCTGAATATCGTTGGCGTAGACGACACCGCCGGGGGCGATAAGCTTGGCCATGCGAATGCTGTAAAAGCCGGTGCCCGCGCCCACGTCCGCTACCTGCATGCCCGGTTTGAGATTAAATTGAGCGATAGCCTTATCAGGCTGTTCTTCCTTTTCGCGTTCTTCGCGGTCGAGCCAGTCAGCCCCGCCGAGACCCATCACCGGGGCAATTTGACGGCCCGTAACCGGATGAACGGCCTGGCCGAAAGCGCTGTTTGCGGCGAGCAAAAGCAGAAACAAACTTAACGTTGCAATTGTCCGCCGAGTTAACTTCAGAACGGGATCCATCCTCCATGTGATGCCTTCTTTCACTTTTGCGTTGCCGAAGTCGGGAAGCAATGCGCGAATGAATACTGTAAATGCAGATACAGAACGCGCTGTTAGGGCGCCGGTTTTATGGGTTTTAAGGCCCCTGGCAGGTGGCCGTGTTCGTCGGCCAGCCTGCAAAGAAGTCGCGGTTGATGTTTTTGATGGTTTTTCCATGGCGTGCCGCTCCCGCGAAGCAGTACTTCTACCCTACACGGTACTGTTACTTTTTCATAAGGCGGCCGTGTTTTGGGTGATGCGCCAACTACTCCGCGAGTGTTAGACTCCTGACACTAGCCCCCTGTTTCTGGCTGGATATTTTCGGAGGATAACCCTCATAATGACCGCCGCAAGACTTTCTCTTGGCGCCTTGGTGTGTTTCAGTATGGCTTCTGCCGCCGCGCCGGCTACCAAGCCCGGGGTGGATTACACCGCGATGCCGCTGGCGTTTGAGCCCAACCGGGGGCAGACCTACAAAGCCACTCTTTTCTCCGCCCATTCGAGCGGCTTTTCGGTGCAGCTGGATGCCACCGGCGCGCGCTTTCAGTTCCCTTCGAAGAATCCGAAAGAGCGCCCTGCCTCCGTTCGCATGGGGCTGCTGAATGCCAACCCCAAGGCAGAGGTGGTGGGGGAAGCGCAGCTGGGCGGCAAGGCGAATTATTTTCCAACGGGCGACCCGAAGTCATGGATCGCCAACCTCCCGACCTATGGGCGCGTGCACTATCGAGGGGTCTATCCGGGCATCGACGCCGCTTTCTACGGCTCTGCCCAGCGGCTGGAGTACGATTTTCTGCTTGACCCACAAGCCGACCCGGCGCGCATCCGCATGGATCTCGGGACTGCGCAGCACATCTCCATCAACGAAGCAGGCGACCTAGTAGTTGGCGGCGCGAACGGAGAACTGAAATTCTTCAAGCCAGTGGCTTATCAGATGGCGGCGGATGGGAAGACGCGCGACTCAGTCACAGCCCAGTACAGGCTTGAAGCGAGCGCCGAGGGAAATGAGATTGTCAGCTTTGCGTTAGGCGCGTATGACAAACGGCGTGCGCTGGTGATCGACCCGGTAGTCGGAGCTCTGAGTTATTCGCAAGTCTTGAGCAACAATCTGGTTGATGCCGTGACAGTCGATGCCGCCGGCAATAGCTATGTAACCGGGCCCTCGTGGCCCGTAACGAACAATACGGCCTTCTACGTCACCAAGTTTGATCCCAACGGAAATGTTCTTTATACCTCGAGTTTCGGATATTACGGCTATTACATCCAATCTTTGGCGATCGCGCTGGATAGCTCCGGGAAAGCCTATGTATCCGGCACCTTGTACACCGGCATTGCCACCGTTCCAACCACCACTAATGCCTACCAACAGTCGCCGAACGGCACGAGCAGCAGCAGCTGGCAGGGATTTTTAGCCATTGTTTCCGCTGATGGATCGAGTGTTCCCTACTGTACTTATCTGAGCAGTGCCGATAACTATAATGTTCAATTACAGAGTGTTGCGGTCGATGCCGCGGGCAAAGTGTATCTGGCAGGGAATACCACTTCCGCGACTTTCCCGACGACTGCGGGCGCATACCAGACGGCTAATACCGGCGGGTCCCTAACCGGCTTCGTCTCTAAACTTGACCCCAGCCAAAGTGGCGCGAGCGGGTTGGTTTATTCCACGCTGCTCGGTTCCACAACCACCAGCGGCACAGGGATCAATCAGGTTGCTGTGGATTCAGGCGGCAATGCCTATCTGGCGGTGGCAGGGACTGCGGGCTACCCAGTGACGGCGGGCGCTTTCCAATACAACGGCTATTATGCGGGCAGCGGCGGCGCTTATGTCACTAAACTGAACCCCACCGGCACGGCATTGGTGTATTCCGCCTATCTCGGCTATGGCGGCACCAACAGCCTGTCGTTAGAAGGCCAAGCGAATCCGAGCGTTTATGCGACCGGCCCCGTTAAATACTACGATTTTCCAACCACCACGGGCGCATATCAGACGACCTATGCGGGCGGCTTCGCCGTAAAGTTGAATTCCGCCGGCTCCGCCGAAACCTACTCCACCTTTCTCTCCGGTCCAGATGGCAATGCCACGCCAGTTTCCATCGCCGTGCCTGCTGGGTGTCAATCGTCCTGCAACGCGTTCATCGGCGGCTTTACTTCCGGCGGCAGCCTGCCTGCCATCAATGCCATCCAATCGTCGCCTTCATCGAATGACAATTCGGCGTTTATGGTGGAATTGAATGCCACTGGCTCCAATGCGCTTTTTTCCAGCTACCTGAGCGGCGTTGCCAGTTATGGCCTGCTAGGCTATGCAAACCCAAACTATGGCGGCCAGTCTTATTCCTATACTCCAGCCATCGCGGTGGATAGTTCGAGCAACATCTACCTGGTTGGCAACATGTATACGGCTGCTTATCCGAGTAATGATTTCCCGGTGACCACGGGCACGGGGGAACCTTCTTATTACTCCCCTTATTTTGCGTTCCTTGCCAAAATCAGCACGACGAGTGCCACGGGCTTGATGCTGTCACAACCGACCGCGGTGGCATTCGCCAACCAGGGAGTGGGGCTCGGCACCAGTGTCTACGGGGGAACGCAAACGGTTCGGGTGAGCAATTATGGGGGCACGGCTCTCACTCTGCAACCGATTCAGGTTGCTCCAGCCAGCCTATTCTCGGAATCGGATAACTGCAACGGCGCAATACCGGCTGGCGGGTTCTGCACGATCACGCTGAATTTCACGCCGAACTCGGCCGGAGCGAGAGCCGGCACGGTTACCGTTACTTCAAACGCCAGCAACAGTCCCTTTGTTATTCCAATCACAGGCACAGGCGTGGATCAGCCCTACATTCTGACGGCGCAAAGCGCTCTTACGTTCGCCAATCAAATTGTAGGCACAACCAGCGCTCCGCAATCGTTCAGCTTTACCAATACCGGGACGGTAAGCGCTACGGTGACTGTCGCCACTCTAGATGGCACTCCGACCGCGACCAACTTTCCCGTGTTGAGCAACTGTCCGGCTCAGTTGGCGGCCGGGGCAAGCTGCGGCGGCACGGTCACATTCACCCCGGCCTGGGATGGATTGCTCATTGACTCGCTGGTGATCACGGTAACGCCTCCCACCGGCTACAACTACAACGGCACTCCCGGCTACGGTACATATTCGATCCCGCTCAGCGGTACTGGAATCTTAAGCGGCGTCACTCCGAGCATTGCAATCTCGGAAGACTCATTGCAGTTTCCCTCGCAAATCGTCAGCAGTACAAGCAGTTCGCAAACCGTCTACATCACCAACAATGGTACTGAACCCATCACGGTACAGTCGCTCACTGCCAGCGGAGATTTTCAGATTGTGAATAACTATTGCGGTGTCCTTCCGGCGCAGCTCAATCCGCAGCAATCCTGCTACGTGAACATCGCATTTTCTCCCACGGCCCCCTTAAACCGCACAGGCAATCTGGCCGTGGCGACAAGTGCGAGTTCCAATCCGCAATTGGTGCCGTTGAGCGGCATCGGCGTTGCCTCCAGCGAAAATTTTCAGATCTATCCGTCAACCGCTTTGTCGTTCGTTAACACGCCAGTTGGGTCAAGCAGCGGCTACCAAACGATCTATCTTCAGAACACAGGTTCCACGACGGTCGGTATTAACAGAGTGCTGATTACCGGCGATTTCGCCTTGATTAACAACACGGAGGGGAATTATTACGGCGGACTATGCAACTCGTTAATTGGAGCGCCGATTGATGGTGTCGGCACAACCACGGGCGTCACTTATATCTATCCCCAGAATAGCTGCTACTTCTCGGTTGTATTCTCTCCCACGGCCACGGGCTCGCGCAACGGAACTCTCACCATCTATGACACGGCTCCGGGCAGCCCGCATGTAATCAACCTAAGCGGCACGGGAATCACGCAAGCAGGAACGCTGACGGTATCGCCCGATTCACTAAATTTTGGGCCGCAAGTGCAAGGCGCGGACAGCGGGGTGCAATATATCTACTTCCAGGATGACGGCTATCCGCCGGCAACGATTTCCGGCTATAGCTTTGCCGGTGCGGCGGCAGGCGATTATTCGGTTTACAGCCAGTACTGCTTCTCCAATTTGCCCTACACGATATCGGAGGGCCAGACTAATTGTTATCTCGCCATTCAGTTCACGCCTTCGGCTACGGGAACGCGCGGCGCCACACTCACGGTTAACAGTTCCGCCGGCAACCAAACGGTAAGCTTGACCGGGTCGGGTTTTGCCGGCAGCACATCGGCTGTGACTGTTCCGACCACGACCGGCACAGCAACCGCCAACTTCGGACCAACCGTAGCGGGGCAAAGCTCCGCCGCGAACGTATTCCTGGCAAATACAGGTACAGGGCCGCTGACATCCCTATCGAATTACAACTATTCCAGCATCACGATCTCGGGCCCGAATGCAGCGGACTTTACGTTCTATAATTACTACTACTACAACCAATACTGCGCTAACTATTACCCGGAGAATATTTCGATAGCCAGCTATTGCCAACTCCCGATCACCTTTACACCTACCGGCACCGGCACCGAAACAGCCACGCTTAGTTTTGTAAACTCCTTCGGCACTCAGACGGTCGCTTTGTCGGGCGTGGTAGTTGCTGCCACTCCTGCGATAGCCGTGGCTCCCGCTTATCTTTCCTTCGCCCCGCAATTGCAGGGAGCGATTAGTTCCGGCTCCTATTACGTGACGCTCACCAATAACGGCACTACTTCGTTGGTGCTGGGAAACGCCACGGTGACCGCAAATTTCCTGATCCAAAAAAGCAATGACACGTGCAGCGGGCAGACCATTGCCGCGGCCGGCGCTTGCAGCGTCTATGTGCAGTTTGCTCCTACCGCTTCCGGCTACGTGAGCGGCACACTCACCTTTAACGGAAGTACCGGTAAAGCACTCAGCGGCGTGTCAACTATTCCGCTGTCCGGCTATGCCTTCGTGCCTAGCAACAGCGCTTATTTGGACCCATCCGTTATCAATTTCACCGCGCTGCAAGCGCTTCACATAGCTGCGCTTGCGCAGACGGTGACACTCTATAACACGAGCAACGCCCCGCTTACGGTGGGCTCGGTTACCAATACGGATACCGATTTCTCATTCTCCTCCGATAATTGTAGCGGTGGAACGGTGGCGGCGGGAGGGTCTTGCAGCGTCACGGTTTACTTTATGCCCTCCGTTGCCGGCGCGCGCGCCGGAAGCATCAACTTCCCTGTTACTTACGCGAATAACGCCACCGCGACGCTGACGGCGGCTCTCTCCGGCACCGGCACGGCCTTGGTGGACGGCGTGGTTCTGACTCCTCCGAACGCGTCTTTCATAGACCAGGCCGTGGGAACCACTTCTCCCCAATACTCGACGGTTTATCTCAACAACAATGGGAACCAGCCATTCACGGTGGGCACGCTTACGAACTCGAACAGCACTGAGTTCACTTTCACGGACAGTTGCAGCGGGCAATCGGTGACCGTTGGCGGTTCTTGCTCCATCAACGTGTACTTCACTCCGTCCGCCGCCGGCCCGCGAACGGGCAACATCTCTTTTCCCGTCACCTTCGCCGATAACACGAAGGCGACGCCTACCCTGCCGCTTACCGGCAACGGCGTCACTTCCACTGAAGTACTCACCATCTCTCCCGCCAGCATCGAATTTCCAACCGAGATCCAGACCAATACCAGTTCCTACCAGACGATTACCATTACAAACACCGGCAACGCGCCGGTCACGTTTGGCACGGATAGCATCTCAACCTCTGAATTTGGGATTTCCTCGGATGGGTGCACGGGCGGAACCCTCCAACCGAGCAGCGACTTACGTTCCTATTGCAACATCAACGTCACCTTCACACCGGGCGCTTCTTCCACTGGAAATCGGACTGCTGTTTTGACTATCGCGGATAACTCGGTGGCGGGCGGTCACAGCGTCGCACTGTCCGGCCTGGCGATTCCCGCGAGCCAGCAGATCGTTGTTTCGCAGAGCACCCTGGCGTTCGGCAATCAGCCGGCCGGCTCCGCCAGTTCGTACCAGAATATCTGGCTCACGAATCAGAGTGATTCCAGCGTAACCATCAACAGCATCACGCTGGCGGGCACTAATGCGGCGGCCTTCACGCTGATTAACAGCAGCGACAGCGGCTACAGCGCCCCTGATATCGGCTACGTTTATAGCTGCGCGTATTACGTAAACTATTACAACACCAACTACAACGAAGGCTATGCGCTAGGGGCCCGCACTTCCTGCTACATCCCCGTGCAGTTCAATCCGCTCGCCGGCTCAACCGGAAATCTCATTGCCAGTATCACGGAGACTGATTCCGCGACGCCCGGCACGCACACCATTAATCTGACCGGCAGCGCCGTTGTCGCTGGACCGGCCGCCGCATTCAGCCCCAGCACGGCCTCGTTCGCGACGCAAAGTGTCGGCACAACGAGCGCGGCGCAAAACTTCAGTGTCACTAACACCGGCACTGCCAATCTCACCTTAACCGGCGTCGTGTCAACCAACACAACTGAGTTCCCCATTTCCTCCGATGGCTGCTCCGGCTCAGTGTTGACGCCGGGCCAGCATTGCATTGTCGCGGTGGTCTTTGCTCCCACGCTCGGCGGCACTCGGACCGGCTCTCTCAAAGTGACGGATAATGCCAGCGGCACGCCACAGGTGCTATCACTCAGCGGCACGGGCCTGGGAATTCCAGCGACATCGTTTAATCCCACCTCGCTCACCTTCGGCAACACCAATATTGGTGCAACCGCAGCTAGCCAAACGGTTACTCTGTCGAATCCGGGCACCGACACACTGGCCATTAGCAGCATCACCATTAGCGGTGTTCACGCCAGTGATTTCGCGTTGGCGAACAATACGTGCACTGCCAAGCTGGCGCCTACCGCCAGTTGCGTTCTTACGGTCAGCTTCACGCCCGCCGCTTCGGGCAATCGAGGCGCATCTATCACGGTTGTGGATAACGCCACGAATCTAGCCGGCTCGACGCAAACCATTCCGTTAACCGGCGTGGGTCTGGCTGTCTCTACCGCCAGCGTTTCGCCCGCCTCGCTCGCGTTTCCGAGCACGAATGTGGGCTCTTCCGCCACTCCGCTGACAGTCACCGTCAGCAACTCGGGCACGGGATCTCTCACGATATCGAGCATCGCGCTTGGTGGCACCAATTCGGGCGATTTCTCCGAGACGAACACTTGCGGCGCAACGTTAGTGGCCGGCACGAACTGCAGCATCAGTGTCACGTTTACGCCGAAAGGAGGGAGTAGCCGCACGGCCACGCTCACTATCACGGATAACGCCAACAACACTCCCGGCAGTACGCAGGTGGTGCAATTGAGCGGCACCGGAACCGGCACGCCGGCCGCGAGCCTCAGCGTAGCCAGCGTGACTTTCCCGAGCCAAGCGGTGGGCAGCGCCAGCGGCGCGCAAAGCGTAACGTTGACCAACACCGGCAACGGCACCTTGACGATTACCAGCATTGTTTTTGCGGGCACGAATTCGGGCGATTTCTCGCAAACTAATACTTGCGGAACCAGCTTGGCCGCCAGTGCCAATTGCAGCATCGCCATCACGTTTAAACCCAGCGCCAGTGGCTCGCGCACCGCGACATTAACCGTGACCGACAATGCCGGTAATGTAGGTGGCACAACCCAAACAGCTACGATAGCCGGCACCGGCGCCGGCGTTCCCGCTGCCGCCACTTCGCCAGCCAGCCTCACTTTCAGCAATCAAGCCGTGGGCACAACAAGCAATTCCCAAACCGTGGTTCTCAGCAATAGCGGTTCCGCGGCGCTCACCATTGCGAGCATCGCGGTAGGCGGGACCAACGCGGGCGATTTCGCCGCCACCAATAATTGCAACGGCAGTGTAGCGGCGGGTGGCGCCTGCAATATTGTGGTCACCTTTACTCCGGCGTCGACCGGTGCGCGCAGCGCCACTCTCACCATCTCCGACAATGCCGGGAATGCGTCGGCCAGCCAAACCGTAGCGCTTAGCGGAACCGGCGGCGGCGCTCCAAGCGCGCTTTTGTCGTCGGCGTCTCTCACCTTCGGCAATCAAAACGTGAGCACGACCAGCGCGGTGCAAAACATCACGCTGAACAATGGGGGCAACGCGGCTCTTACGCTGAGCAGCATCACCATTGGCGGAACTAACGCCGCAGATTTCGCTACTACTAATAATTGCAACGGCTCCGTGGCGGCGAATGGAAGCTGTAGTATCGCGGTCACCTTCTCGCCCAGCGCCGCCGGCAGCCGCACGGCCACTCTAACCATTACCGACAATGCAGGCAACGTGAGCCCGTCCACGCAGACGGTAACATTGACCGGTACGGGCGTCGCAACCCCGGCGGCGGGGCTAGCGCCGTCCTCCGCCAGCTTCAGTAATCAAAATGTGGGAACGTCCAGTTTCGCCCAGACTCTCACTCTTACCAACTCGGGTTCGGGTCCGCTGAGCATTTCGAACATCGCTACCACCGGTACGAACCCGGGCGATTTCACCACCACCAACAACTGCGGAGGCAGTGTCGCGCTTGGCACGAGCTGCAGTATTGCGGTTGTTTTCTCTCCTACCGCGGTGGGCAGTCGTTCCGCGACTCTCACTGTCACTGACAATGCGGGCGGCACCGCCGGCACAACGCAAACGACAAGCTTGTCCGGCTATGGCATTGGCGTGGCCGCTGCCGTGCCGAGTCCGGCCTCCTACTTCTTCGGCAATCAGAACGTGAGTGTGGCCAGCGCCGCGCAAATCATCACTCTCAGCAATTCCGGCACGGGAGCGCTCACGGTCAGTGGCGTTAGCCTCAGTGGCACCAATGCTGCCGATTTCGCCGCGACGAATACTTGTACGAGCGCCCAGGTGGCGGCTGGGTCGACGTGCTCTATATCGGTCACGTTCACACCCGGCGCTCCCGGCATCCGCAGCGCGACGTTGGTGATTACCGATAATGCCGGAAATAGCGCCGGTGCGACGCAGACTGTCTCGCTGGGCGGAACAGGAGTGGGTGTACCTTCAGCAGCCGCTTCACCGAACACGCTCACCTTCGCCACGACCACGCTGGGCAGTTCGGCGACGGCGCAAACGGTGACTGTCACGAATTCCGGCACTGGTCCGCTGACTGTCTCGCAAGTCGTGGTCGGCGGGACGAATCCCGCAGACTTCAGCCAAACCAATACCTGCAGTACGCCGGTTGCGGTGAACGGCACGTGTACGGTTTCAGTAGCCTTCACGCCCAGTGCCGCCGGCGCACGCACGGCGAATCTGCATGTGATCGATAACTCCGGCAACGTTGCCAGCACGCAGTCGGTTGTGCTCAACGGCACCGGGCAAGGCGCCGCGGCTCCCAATGGCGCGGTGTCACCAGCGAGTCTCGCGTTCGGTAATCAGAATGTGGGTACCAGCAGCGCCACGCAAACGGTAACGCTCTCGAACTCCGGATCGGTGGCGCTCTCCATCGCGAGCATCGCGTTGGGCGGCAGCAACGCCGGTGATTTCTCGTCCACCACCACTTGCGGCGCGTCGTTAGCCGCCAGCGGCAGTTGCAACATTTTGGTGACCTTTACTCCCACGGCGGGCGGCGCGCGCAGCGCTTCTCTCACGATTACCGATAATGCCGGGAACACGGCCGGTTCCACGCAAGCTGTTGCCATAACCGGTACTGGCGTCACGGTTTCGGGTGCTGTTCTCTCAGTCGCCACTGTCAGCTTCGGCAACCAGAATGTGGATGCGGAGAGCGCCGCTCAAACCGTTACCCTAAGTAACAGCGGCTCGGCGGCACTGACTATCTCGAGCATTGCACTGGGGGGAACGAATCCGGGCGATTTTAGCGCTGCGAATAATTGCGGAACGAGTCTCGCGGCCGGGGCAAGTTGCAGCATCGCGCTGACCTTCACACCTTCGGCGAGCGGTGCGCGCAGCGCCACGTTGACCGTTACCGATAACGCCGGCGGCAGAACCGGCAGCACGCAAACGGCAGCTCTTAGCGGGACTGGCGTCGCCACTCCCGCCGCCGCGCTTGCTCCGGCGGCCGGCCTTACATTTGCGAGTCAGAACGTGGGTTCTTCCAGTACGCCCCAGACAGTCACTCTCACGAATTCGGGCTCGGCCGCGCTGAGCATATCGAGCTTCGGCATCAGCGGCGGAAACTCGGGCGATTTCAGCAGCAGCAACAACTGCGGCGGGACACTGGCGTTGGGCGCCAGCTGCAGCATTGCGGTCACTTTCTCTCCGACGGCTGCCGGAAACCGCACTTCCACTCTGGTGGTTACCGATAACGCCGGGGGCACGGCCGGAGTGACTCAGTCTCTATCCCTGGCCGGCACGGCGGTTGGTGTCGCCGCTGCCAGTGTTACTCCCGCCGCGCTGGGTTATGGGAATCAAAACGTTGGCGTGATCGGCGCGGCGCAAATTATCACCGTGACCAACAATGGCTCGGCCACTCTTACTGTCAGTGGAGTTTCCATCAGCGGCACTAATCCGGGCGATTTCGGCGCTACCAATGCCTGCACCTCCGTGGCAGCGGGTGCGAATTGCAGCATCTCCGTTACCTTCACTCCCGGCGCTCCCGGCGCGCGCAGTGCCACTTTAACCATCAAAGATAACGCCGGCAATATCGCAGGCTCGACCCAAACGGTTGGGTTGACGGGCACCGGCGTCGGCGTTCCTTCGGCGACCGCCAATCCCGTTTCGTTGACCTTCGCGACCACGCCTCTCAACACCGTCTCCGCTGCGCAAACCGTTACGCTGAGCAATTCCGGCACCGGCCCGCTGGTTATATCGAGCATCGTATTTGGCGGGGTGAATTCGAGCGAATTCAACCAGACCAATAATTGCGGCACCTCGCTGGAGGTGAATTCCTCGTGCACAGTATCGGTGACCTTCACGCCGGCCGCGTCGGGCACCCGGACGGCCAACCTGCAAATTCTCGATAACTCCGGGAGTGTGGGCGCCACTCAGACAGTCGCGCTGAGCGGCACGGGCGCGGCCGCTCCCACGGCTATCGTTTCGCCGGGCGCGCTGAGCTTCGGCAATCAGAACGTCGGTATCGCTACCGCGGCGCAAACCATTGTTGTCACTAATGCGGGCACTTCCGCACTGACGGTCAGCGGGGTTGGACTCAGTGGTACGAACGCCACTGACTTTACCCTTGCCAATGGCTGCACCTCCGTAGCAGCGGGCGCGAACTGCAGCATCTCCGTTACCTTCACCCCCGGCGCGATCGGCGCACGGAGCGCGACTCTGACGATTACCGACAATTCCAACGCCGTGACGGGCGCGACACAAGCGGTCTCACTCGCCGGCACAGGTGTGAATGTTCCCACTGCGGTGGTGACTCCCACCGTGATCGGATTCGGCAGCCAGAATCTGAATACGGCCAGCAACGCGCTAAATATAACGGTCACCAACTCCGGCAAGGCTGCCTTGACGATTGCGAGTGTGGCGCTAAACGGCGGCAACGCCACTGACTTCGCCGACACTAACAACTGTGGGGCTTCGGTAGCGATCGGGGCGAGTTGCTCGATTACGGTGACCTTCACGCCCAGCGCGACCGGCGCGCGCAGCACTACGTTGACGATCACCGATAACTCAAACAACGTCGCTGGGTCAACCCAAACAGTGGCTTTGAGCGGTACCGGCGTGGCGGTGCCGATCGCGGTTGTCACTCCCGGCACATTGACCTTCAACAATCAGCTCGTCGGTTCAAGCAGCGCGGCGCAGACGGTAACGGTCAGCAACTCCGGGACGGCCGCTTTGTCGGTCAGCAGTGTCGCTCTGAGCGGCGCTAACCCGACAGACTTCACCGCGAACAACAACTGTGGCGCGGTAGCAGCGGGTGGAAACTGTGCCATCTCCGTCACCTTCAGTCCGGCTGCCATCGGCGGCCGTAACGCTACTTTGACCATCACGGATAACTCAGGCAACTCGCTCAATGCCACGCAGACCGTCTCTCTGAGCGGTATCGCCATTGAAGCGCCGACGGTCGCTTCGGTGAGTCCGAGTTCGGGTACGGCCACCACACAGACCTTTAGCGCCGTCTATTCGGATCCCAATGGACCGGCGGGGCTGTCGGCAGCTTACATCTTGTTCAACACAGCCGTTTCCTCCGCGAATGCCTGTTATGTAGAGTACTATCCGGCGTCGAATCTGCTCTATCTGAAGAACGATGCCGGCACTGCTTTGTCGGCAGGCGTAACGCCAGGCTCGTCAGCTACTGTCTCGAACAGCCAGTGCACGCTTTCGGGAACCGGGTCTTCGTACAGTACATCCGGCAACAGCGCCACGATGAATGTGGCGCTCACGTTCAGCTCGGCGTTCGCGGCTTCGGCCAAGAACATATATTTGTACGCATCTGAAAAGAACGGCACCAATAGTGGCTGGGTGCAGAAAGGCTCGTGGTTCATCTCGCCGCCCACGGTGGTTTCGGTGACGCCCAGTTCCGGCACGGGCGCGAGCCAGACGTTTACGGCGGTCTATTCGGATCCGAACGGGGCCGCCAACATCTCCGCGGCTTATGTGTTGTTCAATACTGCTATCTCTTCGGCGAATGCCTGTTACCTGCAGTACATTCCGAGTTCGAATCTGCTTTATCTCAAAAATGACGCTGGAACAGGGTTGACGGCAGGGATAGCTCCAGGATCGTCGGGGACGATTTCGAATAGCCAATGTACGGTTTCGGGGACAGGTTCGTCTTATGTGACGTTAGCTAACAGCGCGACTTTGAAGGTTGCGATAACATTCACAGGCACAACCTCGGAGAACATTTATCTCTATGCGGCCGATAAGAACGCGACCAATAGCGGGTGGGTGCAAAAGGGGGGTTGGACGCCGTAGCGAGGTTTGGTCACGCGACTGGGCGTCTTCGCGAGAGGCGCCGGGCGAGGACGATTCAGAATTGGCGGAGAGCCGCCTGGAAAGGTTGCTCGGTGATCGGGTTGTGGATGAAGGTGATTGTAGTCTAGGTTAAAGGTTGGCCCACCATGCTTGCTTTAAGATTAAATTGAGCGATGGGTTTGTCCGGCTGTTCTTCAATGTTTAGCGTATGCGTTGGCGTAGTCGTGGTTGACCTGCTTCTATTCGCCAAACAAGCCCCCAAGACCGTGGAAAATCCGCTGCAAATTCTGTCGGCGGGCGTAGAAAGCTCGGAAGATGCGCCATTCGTTTCCCCCAATTTCCAGTTTCTGCCGGGTGATTATGTGTATCTGCAATTTCAAATTGCGGGGTATTCGGTAAAAATGTCGGCCGACAGCGAGGTGCGGAAGATGTCGCTGACTTACGAAATTTCGCCGCAAGATAGCAAGGGCGTAGCGCTCGCGCCGGCGGTGAGCGGGGAGATCAAAGACGAGTTGACCAGCGAAGATAAAAATTGGACACCGAAACGGCGCTCCTCTTTTCTACTTCCTTCGTTTGTTGCTGCCGGGGAATTTCGTGTGCATTTGACGGTGAAGGATGTGATCGGGAACACTTCGACCGAGCGCGATCTGCCGTTTCGCATTGGCGGCGTGGCGGTGATACCCACCAGGGCTTTGGCCGTGCAGGATTTTGAGTTTCTGCGCAAGGAAGAGGATACGCAAGCATTGGAAGTGCCGGCTTATAGCCCGGGAGACACGGTTTACGCGCGCTTCAACATGACGGGGTTTCGATTGCTGCCGGGCAACGAATACCGCTTGAGCTACGGACTGACGGTGACTCGGCCGGACGGCAAGGCGTATTTGAACGCACCGGGGGCGGCAGAACTATCGAACCATAGCTTTTACCCGGTAGCGTTTGTGCCGGGGGCGATCAGCATTAGCACAACGCGCGGCGCCGCGCGCGGGCAGTACGTTCTGATGTTGACGGTGAGGGACGCGGTGGGATCGCAGAGTTACCAGGTGAAGAGAGCGTTTACGATTGAGTAGGAAAGGGAATTAGCGCTGGGCGTCCATGGTGATGATCTTGCCGTCGCCGCTGATGTCGCGATGGGTTTCCTCAAAATCAAGGCCGCGGAAGAAGATGCGGGCTTCGCGCTCCTGGGCCGGTTTCACGTAGGGATGGATGGCTAAGACTATCCGCTTGTGAAAGAAGTTCTGGCATTCGTATTTCTCCAAGGCAGGCTCGAAGACCAGGAAGAGATAGGGAGACAGACGTTGCGAAACGAAGACGACGCAAGCATCTCCGTCGAGTTGCGGACGCACCAAGGCACTCAATTTCGCGAAGTCGTCGGGTTGGGTGCGCATGTACTCAACATCGCCCGGCACGCAAAGCAGCGCCGCCAAAATGCATAAGACCGGCGTGGCTATAGCAAAGGGTTTGGCGACGGGTAGCCGCAGCAAAGCATCCAACGCCGCGCAAAACACGATGACCATGCCAGGCAGCGCCCAGAGAATCTGATAGGGGGCGAAGGCCATCGAGTAGAAGCCATTGTACGCGGTCTCTCCGAGAAAAGTAACGATGGCCCCCGAGGCAAGGCAGAAAATCACGGCCCGCATGCGCACGATATCGACGCGCGGAGCAGGCGCGCCTTCCGGATAACTTCCCAGCGGCATGGCGCTCGACACGCCGCCCACCAAACCGAGGAGGAGAACGCTCATGAGAACCAGACCGAACCAGGGGCTCCAGCCGCCAGGGTCGAGACTGAGCAGCGCTTCGAGCCCGGTGACTTTTAGCGCATAGGCAGGAAATTGCTCGACCAACCACCAATCCCCGGCGCGCTGCGAAGCGGCCCACTTGTAGTACGGCGCAAAGGCCAGCAAGGGCAAGACGGTTGCCACCAGCGTGTACCAAAGAGCGCGGCGGTAGGTTTTCAAGTTGGCGAATCCCAACAGGCCGAGAAGGCAGCCGCTGGCGGGCAGGAAACAAGAAGGCTGGGTGTAGAGGCAAGCGGTCAGCAGGATGGCATAAATCACTGCGCGGAATACGCCAGGTTTCTCAACCAGGGCAAAGAAGCTCAAAGAGGCAACCAACATCAGAAAAAGGCCAAGCTCAAAGGGGCGCGCTTGCGTAGCGTAAGCCAAATGAGTGGGAATCGCTAAAAATAAGACCAGCGCCAGCAAGGGTTGTTGGATGGGAACGCGTTTCGCCAAGGCGAAAAACGCGACGGCAGAGCCTAATGCGCAGACAAGCGAAGGGAGCCGCAGAAAGATAGCAGAATGGGGAAAAAACAGCCTCAGCGGGAGTTGCACCAGGTAATGAAGGGGCGCGCCTCCGGGAGTTTGCGCGATCCAAGCGAAGAGGTTCGGCCAGGAAAAGTTGAGGAATGCGGCTGCTTGTAAAATCTCGCCCAACCGCAACGGGCAGAGCAGGGCGGACGAAGCGATCAACAGCGCGTAGCAAATTAGGATTAGAAAGAACGCGAGTGCGGTGCGCACGTATTATCGGGGCCTCATGCAAGATTCTTGGAACTGGACGCCGCGCCCGTTCTTCGTGTAGGGTACCACTTCGGGCTTTTTTTCACGGTCTTTTCTATCGATTCAATGAACTAGCGACGAGTTCGCGCAGGCGGCCGACGCCGGTGGAGAAATCGGCGGGCTGGGTCAATAAGCTGACGACAAGATAGGCCTCTTGCGGCATGTCATAAAAATAACCGGGCTGGATGACGACGCCATGGTCCAGCAGTGAGCTGCTGATCCAGGCCTCTTCGGTTTGCACGGCGGGCACGCGCAAGATGGCTGACCAGCCGCCCTCAGACGGCAACACTGAGACGGCACTATCGGCAAAGACGTTAAGCGCCGCACGGTTCTCAAGCAAGCGTGAGTCGATTTGCGAATGAATGCCGATACCGATTTCGAAAAGGCTGCCCAACGCCTGCTGCACGGGCGTTGCGACCGACAGATAATTGTCAAACAGCAGGTCCAGTTTTTCGAGTGCGGAATCGGCTTCTTCGTGCGGCCCGTTTACCACGATCCAGGCGAGCTTCATCTGGGGCATGCCGGCGGCCTTCGAGAGGCCATTGAGCGAAAAGCTGAGCACCTCGTTGTGGCCGATCAGGCTAAGGACATGATCGGCGGTTTTGGCGGTTGGATAGGTCATGAACACTTCGTCGCAAATCAAAGCCAAGCCGTGGCTCGCGGCCAAGCTCTTGAGGGCGTCCACTTCGCCTTTCCGCAAGAAAGAACCCGTGGGATTGTTGGGGTTCACTAAGACGATTGCTTTGCTCCGCGCTGAGATGGCGCGCTTGACGCTATCGAGATCGAGAAACCAAGCGCCATCGTACGCCAAGCGGTAGGGCACTGTTTTGACGGCTTCGGCTTTTGCCAGGTACTCGAATAGCGGATAGGAGGGGTTCGGAATGAGCACTTCGTCCCCGGGATTGCAGAGCAGCTTGAAAAGGATCGAATAAGCTTCGCTGGTGCTGGCCGTGAGAGCGATGCGCCCCGGAGCGAGCGGCATTTTGTGTGCGGCAGACCAATCGGCAATGGCCGAGCGCGCTTGGAGTGTACCCAGGGCGGCAGGCTGGTAAGTGAAATCGCCGATCTCGCCATAGGCGCTGGCGATGGCCGCGTGGGGATAATCGGCCAGCGCTTCGGTCGGATTGCTGATTGTTAAATCAATCACAGACGCGCCGGCACGACGGCGCTCGGCCAGCAGCAAGGCGTAAGCGTTGCGCGCAGCGAACCAAGGCAGACGATCGGAGTAGTGGGTCAAAATAAAAGATGAGGCGCTACCCCCAAAGTAGCGCCTCATCAGGAGGACGCCGGATTGCCCAGATCCGACGCCTATCCACATTCGCCGTAACGCCGGTAGCTCAACCAGGGGGATGGCTGCCGCCAAGCTGCCAAACCCTAATCGCGTGTGCCACCACGCGCGGGAACTTTTCCGGCTAGCGAACGTGGAATGTCAAACTTGAAACAGAACTTTTAGTGCCGGACGAGGAGACCGCGAACACGGTGCGCTCCACACAGGAACCGCTATCCAACACCAAGGCAGTTTCTAGCACCTGGCTTTCATAACGCTGCATCTGATCGGCGGACAAGACCGGCTTCAGATTATTGAGCAACTGTTGAGCAAGCGCCGAACCAACAGCGGCGCCGGCTAACGCGTTGGACGGAACACCGCTACGCGCCGCTCCCAGCACCGAGAGCACTCCCACTGTGGAGTTCAATACAACCGTCAATATAGATGCAACGCTGCGCTGCTGATTTTGCAACACCGCGCCCATCATAATCTGCCGCCCGATGGGCTGCAGATTTGGATTGCCCGCTACCAGCGCCTGATAAACCTGGCTGCTGGTGAGCGAATGCTTTTCCGTGCTCTGGTTACAGATGTTCAGGTCGTACGCCTGAATGGTCTTGGGCAACTTGCCATAGTTCACCTTGACCAGATCCGCCGGGATTTGCGCCCCGGTAATCGAAAATGTATCTTGCGCGGCGGCGGTAATCGCGAACGCGGCGCACATCGTTAAGCCAATCAGTTTCATTGCTTTTCTGCCTTCGTTGTACCCTGAGCGCCGAACTGCTCTGAACTTTTTTTTGAGCTAAAGCATTGAAAACAATACAAATAATTTTTTTTCAAGACTTGTGACTGACTTTTTCGGGACACCACGGCCGCTTTGGGGCGCGCAGAAATCAGGGGTTTCGAAGCGCGAATGTCGGCGTTCTACCAGGCAAGGGGTATTGAATGGATTGATAAGTCGAGCGTGCTTTCCCTACAATAGTAGTGTCCGTCCAAATTTTATGAAGCATGTTCTAGTATTGGTCCCTGTCTGCGCGTGGTTGCTGCTCACGGGTTGTTCGCAGAGTTCGGAGAAGTTACTGGCCGCGGCCAACAAGTATCATCAGGCCAAGAAGTATCAGGAGGCCTCGATCCTATATCAGAAGGCGATTGCCAAAGACAAGCTCAATGCGGAAGCCTATTATCGCGAAGGGCTGAACTTACTGGACGACCAGAAAGTGGGGGAAGCCGTTAGCTTCCTGAGGCGCGCCATAGATCTTAAGCCTAAGAACATGGACGCTACCACGAAACTGGCGGAGATTTATCTCACCGCTTATCAGACTGACACCACTAAATACAAAACCCTATTAACCGACGTAAAAGATCTGGACGGCAAGATTCTCGCGCAGGATCCGAATTCCTACGAAGGCTTGCGTATCAAGGCGCTGACTCTGTTGACGGAAGGCAAGGCAGACGATTCGCTGCCCGTTTTCGAGCAAGCTAATAAACTGAAACCACATTCGCGCGATTTGGTTGGCTGGTACGCGCAAGCGTTGGGCCAGGCGCAGAAATCCGAGCAAGCCGTGGCGCTGGTGAGCGATATGCTGGCGCACGACAAAACATGGGCCCAAGGCTACCAATATCTTTTTGTGTACTACGGCCGTTTAGGTGATAAAGAGAAAGCGGAAGCGGCGCTGCGCGATCATGCGAAAAACGATCCGACAAATGAAACAGCGATTACGAACTATGCCAACTTTCTGGCTGCCAGCAAGCGCCTGCCGGAAGCGGAAACAGTGATCCGCCAAGTGCTCAGCGATAAGAAAGCGTTTCCATCCGGCCACCAGATTGTGGGCGACTTCTATGTAAGAACGCAGCAATTCGACAAGGCGATCGGCGAATATCAGGCGGGCGTGAACGACGATCCGAAGAACGCGGTGAAATATCAGGAGCGATTAGTCGCGCTGCAGGCGTATCGAAACAAACCCGGCGAAGCAGCGAAGATGGCGAAGGAACTGGCTGAGGCGCATCCCAAGGATGCTTCGGTGAATGAGATGTATGCCTCGATCCTGCTGCAGACCGGGCAAAAGGCCGACGCCGCCAAGTCGCTCGAAGAACTGAAGCAGTTGGTGGTCAAGAATCCGACCGACCCGATTCTGCACCTTGATCTGGCGCGCGCCTATTTCAGCTTGAACGAAAAGGACAAAGCGCTGCCGGAGGCGCTGGAAGCTTTGCACACGGAACAGAAATCGCAGTCGCCGAGGGTGGGCGTGATCGTGCCGGCGCAAACGGTAGCGGCGCGCGTTTATGAAGATCACGGGCAGCACGCGAAAGCCATGGAGACGGCGGATCTGGTGCTTTCGGCGCAGCCGGGGAACCCGGACGCCCTGCTGATTCGCGACAGAGCGCTGATCGGGACCGGCCAAGCGGAAAAGGCGCAGCCGGAACTGGAGAATCTGGTAAAGCAGTTCCCCAAAATGAACGACGCGCACTTGCAGTTGGCGACGCTTTATCTGGATGAAAAGCAATTTGACAAGGCGCGCGCTGAATTTGAGGTGCTGAGTTCCAGCAATCCTCCGGATATTCGCGGGTTTATCGGTTTGCAGACGGTCAAGATGGCGACGGGCAAAGGCGAGGAAGCGATTCAAGTAATGCAGGATCTGGTCAACAAGAATCCGACCGTGCTGCCGTATCGCTACGAATTAGCGAACTTCCAGGCGGCTTTGGCCGGACAGTATTGGAACAGCAATACCGGGAAATCACGAGAGCTTCTGCAAAGCGCCGCTGACAACTACAAAGAGATTCTGAAGACCACCGCCAATTCGGCGGAAGTGTGGCTGCGGCTGGGCGTGATGCAGCGGCAGTTGGGGCAGTTCGATACCTCGCTCGCGTCGTTTGAACAGGCGGGCAATGCGGATCCGAAGAACGTTTCGGCCTTTCTGAATCAAGCTCTCATTTGTGATGCACTGGGCAAGAAGAAGGAAGCGACCGACAGCTACAACAAAGTGCTGGCGATTGACCCCGACAACCCATTGGCGCTGAATAATCTCGCCTTCATGATGGCCGATTCGGGCGCCAACCTCGATCAAGCGATGACCTGGGCAGAACGGGCCAAGAAACGTGCGCCCAGCAATGCCGATATTTCAGATACACTCGGTTATGTTTATTACCGCAAGAATCTGAATAGCGAGGCGCTACGCATCTTCCGGCAGCTTTCGCAGGAGCATCCGCAGAATTATCAATTCCATCTTCATCTCGCGATGGCGCTGCTCAAGAATGGTGAAAAACAGGCGGCGAAGGATGAAGCGACCAAGGCGCTGCAATCGGCTGGTACGCCGGCGGAAAAAGATAAGGTCAATAGTTTCGTGAGCCAGATCGGCTAGTGGCGGCCGCCGCATGTCAATCCCGGCGGGAAAAGTACCCATCGCTTGGGTACATAGCGCCATTTGCGGCGGTGCTATTGCTCATAGCGCTGCCGAAACCGCCGTCGGCGATCTATTGGGAGTGGCCGGCAAGGGTTCTGGTTGTGGTGGCGGTTTGTTACTTGACCTGGCCGACAGGAGCTTCGTTGCTTCCTCATCGATGGCTGGCCAGCACCGCCATTGGAACGTTGGTGTTCGTGCTGTGGATCGCGCCGGAGTTGATCTATCCGCAATACCGGCACTCGGTGTTTTTTTCGAATGCGCTGCTGGGAAGGGTGGGGTCGTCGCTGAGCGCTGCGGCGATCAAGAGTAACAGCGTCCTTTTTTGGAGGACGGTGCGCGCGGCGACCGTGGTGCCTATTGCCGAAGAGCTGTTTTGGCGTGCCTGGTTCATGCGCTGGTTCACCAATCACGATTTTCAAAAGATTCCGTTGGGAACTTATGTGCCGTCCGCCTTCTTTGTGACGGCTGTCTTGTTTGGCCTGGAACATGGACCTTACTGGGATGTGGGATTGGGCACGGGGCTGATTTACAACTTCTGGATGATCCGTACGAAATCGTTGGGCGACTGTGTCTTGATGCATGCGGTCACCAATTTGCTGTTGAGTCTCTATGTGATTGCGTACTGGCAATGGCAATATTGGCAGTAATTCCCCTATCGCTATGAGACGGAATGCCTCCGCGCGCTACTAGCACTGTGTGGCTTTGTTTCGTACTTTTAGCGCCGCCATCCAGGGCATAGACGCGCATGTCATTGACGTGGAAGTGGATATGTATCCGAGCGGTACCCAGCGGGACTTTGTCACGGTGGGTATGCCGGATGCGGCGGTGAAAGAGAGCCGCGAACGGATTAAATCGGCGCTGCTGAATTCCGGATTTGGTTACCCGAGCAAGTCTGTGACCATCAACCTGGCGCCGGCGAATGTGCGCAAGGAGGGTGCCGGATTCGACTTGCCGATGGCGATGGCCATTCTTGGAGCGATGGGACTGTTTGGCTCCATGGAAGAGTATATGGTGGTCGGCGAGCTCTCGCTCGATGGCAGCCTGCGGCCGATTCGCGGCGCGCTTTCCATTGCCGTGTGCGCCGCGCGGCGGGGGATTCGCAATTTGCTCCTCCCTCTTGAGAATGCGGCGGAAGCGGCCGTGGCGGAGGGAATTCGTGTTTTCGGACTGAAGCACTTGGCGGAGGTGGTGCAGTTTTTGAATGAGCCCAGCGCTTTTACGCCGGTGGCCGCCTGTATTCCCGAGTCGGTTGAGATGGACCCGAATTTCCCCGATTTCAGCGATGTACGCGGCCAGACCATGGCGAAGCGCGCGCTGGAGGTGGCGGCGGCGGGGAATCATAATGTGTTGATGATCGGGCCGCCGGGCTCGGGAAAAACGATGTTGGCGCGGCGGTTCGCCGGGATTCTGCCGCGTCTGACATTTCGGGAGGCGCTGGAGGCGACGCAGGTGCACGGCGTAGCGGGAGTGCTACCGCCGGGTATCGGCATACTGCGCCAGCGGCCGTTTCGGTCGCCGCATCACACGATTTCCGATGCGGGTTTGATCGGCGGAGGTAGCGGCAGCCCGCGGCCGGGCGAGGTGAGTCTGGCGCATCAAGGCGTTCTCTTTCTGGATGAATTGCCGGAATTCCCGCGCGGGGTCTTGGAGCAACTGCGGCAGCCGTTGGAAGAGGGGTCCGTGAATTTGGCGCGCAGTAACGGAACGGTGACGTTTCCAGCGCGGATTATGTTGGTGGCGGCGATGAATCCCTGTCCGTGTGGGTTTTACGGGGATAGTACCAGAGAATGCCGCTGTACTCCGGGGATTATTCAGAGATATCTGGCTAAGGTGAGTGGGCCGTTGCTGGATCGGATTGATTTGCATATTGAAGTGCCGGCGGTGGCATATAAGGAACTGCGCAGCCAGACCATGGGTACCTCTTCTGCTGAAATTCGGGCGCGCGTGGAATCAGCCCGGCAAGTGCAAAGGGATCGGGGCTTTTATAATTCGCAAGTGCCGCCGGCGCTATTGCGAACGATTTGCGCGTTGGATGATACCGGCGAACGGACGCTCGAAATGGCGATGCGGCGGATGAATCTATCGGCGCGGGCGCATGACCGGCTGCTGCGCGTGGCAAGGACGATTGCGGATTTGGACCATTCGCCGAATGTGGCGGCGAAGCATTTGGCGGAGGCGGTGCAGTTTCGGAATTTGGATCGGAATTATTGGAGTTGAAGATGGCTACTGTTGAAGTCGCGCCGGTAGCGCTGGTGGAAAGCCGGATTTTGGTGATCCGTGCGCAGAAGGTTTTGCTGGATTCGGACTTGGCGGCCTTGTACCAGGTCGAGACAGGCGCTTTAAATAGAGCGGTGCGCCGCAATAGCGACCGTTTTCCGGACGATTTCATGTTTCAGCTCACGCCCAAAGAGCTGGAAAGTTTGAGATGCCAATTTGGCATCTCAAACGAGATCATGCGCACTTTCGTCCGGCTGCGCCAACTGTTGGCGACGCACGAGGAACTTGCCCGGCGGCTGGATCAGCTTGAGTGGCGGCAGAGTGAACAGGACGGGCGGGTGCAGTATGTGTTTGAAACTATTCAAAGTTTGATTGAGGCCCCAGCGCCAACCGAAGCAAAGCGAAGCATTGGGTTTCCGACGTCTGGCATGTGCTGATAACGTGGCTTCGATTTAGGTGGTCTAACCGTTGGTTGCCTTGAGGTTATTCAACGCATGCGCTGATAAAGTGCTTGAAGGAACCTTTGTTCGCTTGGACTTCGCGGTCCCTCAGGCAGTTCAAGGACGAATCGACAATTCAAAAAGGTGACATTGCGCAGGATGAATGTGCCGCCCCGTGAGCGAATAACGCAGTTCCGAAAGGTCATACCAACAAAGACTTGCGTATCCAAGTCAACAATGCAATCTGAGACCCTGAGTCCATAAATTGCATCCCTACCGACTGTCTTCGCTAGCAGGTCTACGTTCGCCGCTAGCCCTTGAGGCACTTCTTCATCAGCCATCGCAGCCGAGTATACCGCTAGGGGATACTCTTAAGACGACTTAATCTCCGTCCAATAGCGATCCCGCAATCTCTGCGCCGCGCCCGGCAGCGCCTTGAACCATTCGCCGCGAGCGAGCACATCCGGAGTTGGATACAGCACGGTATTATCGCGCTGGGCCGCCGGCAGAATCGCGCGAGCGGCGGCGTTGGTCGTCGCCGTCCGCATTTCGACAGCAATTTTGGCGGCCACCTCTGGCCGCAGCAGATAATCAACAAAACGATAAGCCAGATCCTGATGCTTCGATTCGCGCAGGATCACCGCATTATCGGCGTAAAGCGGAAACCCTTCGGCTGGAAACGCGAACGCCAGTTTGTCAGGCGCATTGTCAATCGCTACCTGCCCCACTTGCGCCCAAATCTGCGCCACCAGCACATCGCCCGCTACCACCTGATCGCGCACCTCTTCGTTCAAATACGCGCGCAGCAGCGGCTTTTGCTTCATTGCTAAATCGCGCGCCGCTTTCAAGCGCGCTTCGTCCCCCGCGTTGACCGAAGCTCCCAAGCGTTTCAGGCAGGCGCCGAAGACTTCCGCCGGATCGTCCAGCATAGTGACACGGTGCGCATAGGAATCGGTCCACAAATCAGCCCAGGCGCGCGGCGCGCGCGTCACCGACTTCGCATAAAGAATGCCCGTGGCGCTATGCATATATGGCACGCAATAATCAAGTTGGGGGTCCCACCCCGGCTGCTTAAAACGATTGTCCAGATTCCCAAGGTGCGGCAGGCGCTGGTGGTCGAGCTTCAGCAGCAAGTCGAGTTCGCGCATCGGTTCAACAAAACTATTTGAAGGAAACACCACATCCCAACCTGAATTGCCGCTGAATACCTTGGCCAGCATTTCTTCCGCGCTGCCATAAGTGGCGTAGCGGACCGTGCAATGAAACTCACGCTCGAAGTTAGGAATGGTCGATTCCGCGACATAGTTTTCCCAGTTGTAAACATTGAGACGCCGCTCTCCGGAACGCGAACAAGCGGCGAGTGCGCCGCTCACTCCCATGAGAAAAACGCGCCGATTCACTTCTGGCGCTCCAATCTACCGGAGATGAGAACCAGAACGCCGAGGCCCACGGTAATCATCACCGACAGCGCATTTACTTCGGGACTGACTCCCTTGCGCGCCATGGCGTAGATGATCATAGGAAGCGTCTCCGAGTTGACGCCGGCGACAAGACTGGTGATGACGTAATCGTCGAACGAAACGGTAAAGCACAGAAGCGCCGCCGCCACAATGCCCGGCAGCAGCAGAGGTGCGGTCACGTAGCGGAAGGCCTGCCAGTCGTTCGCGCCTAAATCGAGAGCGGCTTCTTCCAAGGTCCGGTCGAAGCTGCGCAAGCGCGCGAGTATGACGATCACAACATAGGCTAGAGAGAAAGTTATGTGCGCCAGGATGACGGTGTGCAGCCCGAGTTGCAGCTTCAAGAAGTGGAACATTCCCTGGAAAAAGACCAGCAGGGAGACGCCGGTGACAATCTCCGGCGAGAGCAGCGAAAGATAGAGCGATCCGGTCAGCCACGCCAACCGCTTTTTCCAGAGCGCGTAAGCTGCCAGTGTTCCGACCAAGGTCGCGACGATCGTGGCGACGATGGCAATCAAGAGGCTATTCAATGTCCCTTCAACCAGCGCGGGATTGTGGAAGACGCCGCTATACCAGGAAAAAGTAAAGCCTTGCCAAACGGCAATTTTCGAATTGTTGAAGCTGAACGCGCCGAGAGCCAATAATGGCAGATAGAGGAATAGATAGGCCGCGCACGCGTAGGCGGGCAGGAAGCGCTTCACAACAATTCCTCACCTCTATCGCCCAAAGCGCGCATCACGAGCAGTACCATCGCCATCAGCAATAGAGAAATAGCCGCGCCAAAGGGCCAATCGCGCGCCGTCGTAAATTGATTCTGCACGAGATTGCCGATCATGACGGTTTTGCCTCCGCCCATGAGGTCGGGGGTGAGATAAGCGCCGAGGCAAGGTATGAAAACTAGGAGGCAGCCGGCGATCATGCCGGGGCGGCTGATGGGCACGACCACGCGCCAGATGGCAACTGCGGGAGAAGCGCCTAAATCGGCCGCCGCATCCAGTAAGGCGGGGTCGAGCTTTTCGAGCGTGGCGTAAAGCGGGAGAACCATAAAGGGTAGATAGCCGTAGATCAGACCGAGAATCACCGCGCCCGTGTTGAAGAGCAGCGGCAACGGATCGTGGATGACATGCAGCGCTTCGAGCACCGTGTTGATTAACCCGGTGTCGCGCAACAGAAACATCCAGGCATAAGTGCGGATGAGAAAACTGGTCCAAAATGGCAGCATCACCAGATTCAGCATCAGCGTTTTGCGGCTGCCGGCGCGCGCAATATAGAGGGCGAGGGGAAAAGCGAGGATCAGGCAGAACGCTGTCGAGACAGCCGCGATCCAAACGGAGCGCCAGAGAATGACAAGGTAGAGGGGGTCAAAAATGCGGACGTAGCTTTCCACCGTCCAGGGAAGCATCACGCCGCCATAGGGGCCGCGGCTCAAGAGGCTATACGCGAAAACAATCAGCAGCGGAACGAAGAAAAAGCTGAGCATGATGAACGCTGCTGGGGAGAGGAACAGCGTTCGTAACGCGAGGCCCACCGTAGCCTTGCTTACAGGCAAGACGTGCCGTTTCTCATCTTGCGTCTTTGTCTGAACCGTGGCGGTTTCTGAAAAAGCACTCTTCATGCCGCCGCTTCGCCCGCCACCCGGAATTCGTCAGCCGCATGCCACCACAAAAAAATCCGCTCCCCCGCACTGAAGTCACATTGATGTTGCGGCATTTCCGCCACGCAAGGCGAGCCGTTCTCGAGTTTTGCGTTCAAATGGATGCAATTGCCCAAGAATGTCTGGCTTTCGACCACCGCCGCTGTAGACCGTGAATCATGCGGCGCGGTCCGCGAAACGCGCACCGCTTCGGGTCGCACGCCCGCTGCCCCCAGCCAGTTCACATCACCGAGGAATTCCGCTACAAAGCGCGTCTTGGGCGAACGATAAACTTCTTGCGGCGTCCCTACCTGTTCGAGCAAGCCGCGATGCATAATCGCCACCCGGTCGGACAAAGACAGCGCCTCCTCCTGGTCATGTGTAACAAACAAGAACGCGATCCCGATCCGCCGCTGCAGATTCTTCAACTCCAGCCGCATTTCCTTGCGCAGCTTGGCGTCGAGCGCCGATAGGGGCTCATCGAGCAACAGTATCTTCGGCTCCAGCACCAGCGATCGCGCTAAGGCTACCCGCTGCCGCTCACCACCCGAAATCTGGTTCGGCAAACGCGCTTCCTTACCGCTCAAGTGCACGAGCGCCAGCGCCTGTGCCACTTTATCCGCAATCAGGCTATTGGAAATTTGTCCCCTCCGCTCTAAACCAAAAGCCACATTCTGCGCCACCGTCAAATGCGGAAACAGAGCATAGTTCTGAAAGACCGTGCTCACGTCGCGGCGGTAAGCAGGCAGCCCTTCCACCGAATGCCCGTCGAGCAGCAGTTGGCCGCTGCTTGGCTCTTCAAAACCCGCGATCAGCCGCAACGTGGTGGTCTTGCCGCAGCCAGATGGACCCACCAACGAGAAGAACTCGCCTCGGGCGACAGAGAACGAAACGCCGTCCACCGCTTTGTGGGTGGGGAAATGTTTGCTAAGAGCCTTTAGCTCCAGAACGGTTTGCACTTTTATTAGATAATGCTACCCCAAACAATCGCAGCAAAGAAATGGAGTGCTACTCTATGGCCGAATGGCCGCATCAAAACTGCCCCTAATTGCTTTCTCGTTACTGCTTATGTCCGCGCCCCTAGCGCGTCCGCAAACGCCGCCCAAGCCTAAACTGGTGGTTGTCGTCGTGGTGGACCAATTTCGTTACGACTATCTCACGCGCTTCCGTTCCGACTACCATGGCGGGCTTGATCGCTTACTTTCCCAAGGCGCCGATTTCACCAATGCTTTCTATGCGCAAGTGCCCACCGTGACAGCCGTCGGCCACAGCATCATGTTGTCGGGCGCTATGCCCGCCGCCAGCGGCATCATAGGCAACTCCTGGTACGACCGGGCCGAACGAAAACTAGTGACCAGCGTTTGCGATTGGAACATGCGCGTGGTGGGTGCGCCCCAGCCCGCTGAAGGCGCTAAATGCACTGATTCCGATCCCGCCTCGCCCAACAGATTCTTGGTAACAACCGTGGGAGATGAATTGAAAGACGCCCGCCCGGAGTCGAAGGTAATCGGTATTTCGATTAAAGCGCGCGGCGCCATTTTGCCTTCGGGACACAGCGCCGATGGCGCGTTCTGGTTTGACGACGCGACCGGGAACTTCGTGACCAGCTCGTTTTATATGGAAAAGCTGCCTGCGTGGGCTGAGGATTTTAATAATCAAAAGCTGCCGGCGAAGTACGCAGATCAAAAGTGGGAAGGCTTTCCCAAGTGGGATTTCCACTCTGTCCGCAATCTCTACGCAAAGCTACCCGCCAGTCCCTGGGGCAACGAACTGATTGAACAATTTGCCGAAGCTGCGATAACCGGCGAAAAGCTCGGCCAGCGTAGCGCTACAGATTTGCTTACGGTCTCTTTCTCGTCGAACGATTACGTTGGCCATGCAGTTGGACCGAATGCACCGGAGGTGCGCGACATGGCAATCAGAACCGATCAGTTGCTTGGCAAGCTATTTGACTTGATTGAGAAAACGAGCGGCATGAAAGATACCGTGGTGGTGCTTTCGGCGGACCATGGTGTCGCTGCCACGCCGGAGCACGCTGAAGCGATGCACATTCCCGGCGGCTATATTTACGCTGACGCCGAAGATGCTGTGCAAAGCGCCCTAACCCATGCCTTCGGCAAGGGCGAATGGCTCATTCCAGGCGCTGGCGAAACATCTCTCTATCTCAATTGGGATACCGTCCGCAAGACGAAGTTGGCTTCCGGCGAACCGTTGGAAGAGGACGATGTTTACCGCGTCGCGACCGGTGCGCTGCTGGCGACACCGCAATTGCACGTCTCGCGCGTCTACACCCAGGAGCAGTTGGCAAATGGGATTGCCGGAGATTTCATCGCGCAAGCGTTGGTGAATGGCTTTTATTCAAAACGCAGCGGCGATCTAAATATCGTATTTGAACCCGGCTATATGGGCGGAACGAGCGGCACTACACACTTTTCGCCTTGGAATTACGACCGTCATGTCCCCGTCCTGCTAATGGGTAGGGAGATCAAGGCGGGGCGATACGACGAGACTGTCCAGGTGAACGATATCGCTCCAACTCTCGCCACGCTGCTCGATATTCAAACGCCCAGCGGCTCTTCGGGGCGCGTACTACCCATATTGATTCACTGATTTAGCGTGGTGACCACACAGCTAAAGTGTAAAAACACAGTACGCCGGAAATGATAAACACATTCACGGAAAGCACTGCGAGCAGGGCCGTGGAAAGTAAACCTTCTCGCGCCGTCCGCGCTTTCGCACCATGAAGGGGTTTCTCCGTAGTTATAGGTAGCCGGGGGCGCCTAACAATTTGAAGCATAGCTCAACCTTCTGGTGTCATATCGGCGGCTGACGCATCCGTCTTTAAACAAAAAATTAGGCCAGCCGCGTTCGACCGCGGCCGGCCTGCCTCGTCAAAAAAATCCTTACCGGGGCAAAAGTTTAATGGAAATCATCGAAGACATGCCGACAGAACGGGGCAACGCCTTTTGCAGAGCGGACGGAACCAGCGCATAGGTTGTATCGCTGCCAGGAGCACGCACCTTGGCTAAAACACACACCTTGCCGTCGCAGGCAAAGCTGAGCTTCGAATTTTCGGCCTTATCTACTTCCAGGTTTGCAAGCATCACCGAGGACGAAAAATGATTTCCGTCATTCACCGAAAACACCGCGCCACCCGCGAATAATTGAGATATCGTGTAATGTCCTGCCGGCAGCGTGCGGTTAGATACCACAAATGCGAAAGGAATGTCTGCCTCCGCCGATCTGCCTTGAGCCGCCAAGTGCGACGCCAAAGGACCCGCGATTCCAACTGCCATCAAAAATGTAACAATGCGTTTCAATGTTTATAATCTCCGAATTTTCTTTCGAGGGGATTTGTATTTTGCCCCGAAAAACTCTTATCGGTGAAGCGCTTCAACTCATGAAAAAAATCGGCCCGCTGCCTCCGATTTCAGCGGGCCTACCTCCGAGTAAACTTAACGTCGGAACGGAATATTTTCAACCCTACCGGGCAGTCATCTTAATGGAGACTTGTGCGGCGAAGCCTAAATGGTGCGGGAGGTTCTTCTCAATGCTCTTTTGGGGCAGGGCATAAGCCGTCAGGCTGTCGGGCGGCGTAATCTTCGCCAGAGCACAATCGTTGCCGTAGCAGGCAAACGTCAGGCTAGGGTTCTGCGGCCTACCCGTTTCATGCACCCCAAGCTGCACCAGACTCGCGCGGCCATGGTTGTCACGCAATCCGAATGTCGATCCAGCCGCGTTCATTCGGGAAATGGTGTATTTCCCTGCCGGCATAGTTTGCCCCGATACCACAAATGCGAACGGGATCTCAACAACCGCATTGGCGCCCTGCGCGGCGAGATGAGCGACGAATGGACCGGTGATTCCCACTGCCATCAAAATATTCACTAGCATGCGTTTCATGTTCGTTCTCCTTTGCCTTTCCTGCTTTGCTTTTCCTGATTCGAAGAGCACTTCTTCGACCTGATGCTTGTTCATGTGCGCTTACAGGGCCAGTGCCCGATTCAAGGCCGTTCTTGATGCGTTTCGAGTATTTTTGGCCGAAAAACGCACATTTGATGGAAGCGAAAGTATAAAGCTGGCTTAACAGGAAGGATAAAGATAGTGGTTGTTACTTGAAACGCACGAGTACTTCGGTACTCAAAAAAGGGCAAAGGCGCCTCACAATGGGGCGCCTTCACATTCAAACTAATTTTTTTGGGCTTACTTGGTAATGACTCCGCACGCGATTCGGTCGCCCGCATTACCCGACGGATCAGTCTTCATGTCGTCGGCCTTGGCATGAATCATCAAGGCAGTGCCGCCGTCGCGGAATAGCGAGTGCTCATCGGCATTCAAATTCACGTCGCCATCCATGACCGTCGCTTTTGACTTGCCTTTGGCATCCACCGTGAAGTTCAGCATGTCGCCCGCGTGGTGGCCCTCGGGATTTTCCAAACCGTGCTTTTTCTTATCCGGATTGAAATGTCCCCCCGCCGATTTGAAATCGGGCGCATCGCACTTGGGTACCGCGTGAAAATGGATCGCGTGCTCGCCCGGCGGCAGGTTCTTCAAGTTCAACTTAATCGAGACGCCTTGTGCGCTGCCGGCAATGATCGTAGCCGTGCCCACACTGACGCCTTTCGCGTCTTTCAATTCAACTTTTACAGGCTTAGTTTTGACGGCAGCGGACATGGTGCATAAAGCTGCGGCTGCGAGTACCGTTAGGGTTTTTTTCATAGCTCTAACTAGCATAATCCGGCCCGAGTCGAACTCGCGTTATAGGATAAGCGAGATGAAGCAAACGGCAAGCACCCACGTCCGCTGGATTTTGATTGGTTGGATATTCGTGCTGAGCGCCGTGGGCTATCTGGATCGCGTCAATATTGGCATTGCGAGCGGGGCAATCATGCGCGATTTCCACTTCAGCAAAATTCAATTCGGCCTCATTCAAAGCTTCTTCGTGTTTGCCTACGCCTTGTTCCAAGCGCCGGCGGGGCGTTTGGCGGACCGGCTCGGTGCCCGCATCGTGCTGGCCCTTGCGGTGATTTGGTGGGGCATGTTCACCTCGCTCATCACTCTCGTGCCGCTCGCCGCCGCGGCGTTCTTCATCATCGTCACGATTCGTTTCGGCTTGGGCATGGGCGAAGCGGTTATGTATCCCGCCGCCAACAAAATCGTCGCCGCCTGGATCCCTAGCGCAGAGCGCGGACTGGCAAATGGCTTGATCTTTGCCGGCGTCGGCTTCGGAGCGGGCGTGACCCCGCCGCTGATCGCGTACATCATGAGCGAATACGGCTGGCGCGCCTCCTTCTGGTGCAGTTCGCTGATTGGTCTGGCGGCGGGGGCAATCTGGTATCTTTTGGGACGCGATACTCCGCGCGAGCATTCCTGGCTGAACCAGCCCGAGAAGGATCTGATAGCCGCCAGCCTTCCCGCACCGGAAACCGTGCCGAAGGCGGCGTTGACTTGGCAACAGATTTTCTCGAACAAAGACCTTATGATCGTCACCGCTAGCTACTTCACCTACGGATACGCCGCCTTCATCTTTTTCGCCTGGTTCTATAACTATTTGAACGATGTGCGGGGTGTCGATCTGAAACGTAGCGGCTGGCTGACCACGCTGCCGTTTATTGCCATGGCCGTGGGATCTTTGTTGGGCGGGTGGCTGAGCGATCGCATTACGAAGGCACGCGGTAAGCGCGCCGGCCGCTGCTACTTGGCGGCGGCCGCTATCGGCCTTTCCGCTATCCTGATCGCCTTGGGCACTACGATCGCCGACACAAATCTTGCCGTGATCTATCTGGCCGCCGGCGCGGGAGCGTTATATCTGTCGCAAAGTTCCTTTTGGAGCGTCAGCGCCGATATCGGCAAGCAATCCGCAGGCTCCGTCTCCGGAGTGATGAATATGGGCGCGCAAACCGGCAGCGCCATTACCGGAACTCTAACGCCGTATATTGGTCAGCACTTCGGCTGGAACGCGTCGTTTCTAGTAGCGGCTGTTTTATGCGCCTGCGGCGCAGCCGCGTGGCTGTTTGTAAATCCGATAGAATCTCAATCTCAAGCAACGAGTTAAAAGATAAGGAGCTAACCATGTCGATCCGGCTAGGCCGCCGTGAGTTCCTCGGCGCGCTGGCAGCACCAGCGTTCCTTCGAGGCATGTCCGTACCTAAAATCAAAGATGTTTCGGTGATCGCTACCGCGCCCGCCGGCCTGCGCCTAGTGGTGGTGAAAATCGTCACCGATCAGGACGGCCTCTACGGCTATGGCTGCGGCACCTTCACCCAGCGCGCTGATTTAGTGGTTGAGGCGGTCAATCGCTATCTAAGACCGTTTCTCGTCGGCCGGCCGACCGACGCGATTGAAGACCTCTGGTACGCGATGTATAACTCGTCTTATTTGCGTAACGGCCCGGTGCTGAACAATGCCATTAGCGGCGTTGATCAGGCGCTGTGGGATATCAAGGGCCGCCAAGCCGGCATGCCCGTGTACGAGTTGTTAGGCGGCAAATGCCGGCAAGGCGCGCTGATTTATTCGCACGCGGCCGGCGCCGAGATCGCCGAAACGCTCGCTGCAGCCCGCAAGATTATGGCGCGCGGCATCAAGGCCGTGCGCTTGCAGGTTGCCATTCCCGGTTCCGCCGCCTACGGCGCACCAGGGCAGCACAACAGCAATGCGGGTGATCCTACGTTCGATCCCTACGCCTATGTGCGCCGCACCTTGCAGCTGTTCGAAGCGGCGCGCCAGGAACTGGGGCCCGAGGTGCAGTTGCTGCATGACGTGCATGAGCGCGTTCCGCCACGCTTGGCCGTGCAATTCGCGAAAGACCTGGAACAATACAAGCTTTTCTTCATGGAAGACGCCCTCGCGCCCGAAGATATTGATTATTTCCGCCAGATTCGCGCGCAATGCACTACGCCCATCGCCATGGGCGAGTTGTTCAACAGCCCGCACGAATGGAACATGTTGATCCGCGAACGACTGATTGACTACATTCGCGTCCACGTCACACAAGCAGGCGGCCTGACTCCGGCCTGGAAGCTGGCCACCATGGCGGAAGCCTTTCAAGTGCGCACGGCATGGCACGGACCCGGCGATGTCTCGCCCATCGGCCACTGCGCGAATGTGACGCTCGACCTGGTGTGCCGCAATTTCGGCATTCAGGAATGGAGCCCCTCGAACGAACGCATCGATGAAGTTTTCACCGGCTACCCACAAATGAAAGACGGCTACTTGCTGGCAAACGAGAAGGCCGGCTGGGGCGTGGAGATCGACGAGAAAGCCGCCGCCAAGTATCCGTTTGGCTCTTTCGAGCAAGGCGAGCGCAAGAATCTGAACGGCGGCTGGGGCGTTGTGCGGCTGCCCGACGGCACGGTGATTAATCAGTAAAGGCGTTATCCTGAAACAGAGTACTGAATGCCGACCCTACCTGCCGGAGTCCATAAAGAAGCCGAAATCGCCTCTGCCGTTGCCGAGGTGGAGAAGCTGTTGGCGCCAGACGTCGTGCGTATCCGCTACGAGATCACGACCGACTGGAATGACGATTGGGCTGTCTACTTTCGTGTGGTCTTGTCCGATAAGGCGAGCAAGAAAAATCGGCTAATACCAGTCGTTTCCAAAATCGAGTCGGAGCTAGCTGAACGGCTGGATTACGACGCCTTGGGTCTTTACCACTATCATCACTATCGGAGCAAATCGGAACAAGCTGAGTTGCGAGGAAAGGCTTGGCCATAGCTGGTGGCGTTCGCTGACGATTTGCTGGCAGATGCCTTCCATCTTGCCGGTCGCGGCGGCAAGAAACCGAAACAGTCCAGCTTGCGGCGTGCGGTCTCAACCGCTTATTACGCCCTCTTTCACCTTCTGATAGATGATTTTGTGGCCAACTGGGAATTGGAACATCAGAGGGTAAGACTTGGGCGGATGTTCGAGCACCGAAAGATGCGCGAGGCAACCTTCAAGGCCGTCAACAAAAGCGCACCTACCCCAATTGAGTCAGATCTACTGAAGGTTATTGGAACGTTTGTCCGCTTGCAGGATGATCGATATGCCGCCGACTACGACATCGCCAAGGTCTGGTCGCGCTCGGACGTGATGACGAGCTTGGCGTTGGCGGAGCAAGCTTTCAAGTCCTGGCGCAATATCCGCAAAGATAAAATCGCCCAAGATCATCTGCTGTCTATGTTCGGGGCGCGCCGTAGCTAACGCTTAAGACTCCACTCGGATCCCCGCCAGCACTCCCCGCATATATGCGAAGCTCTTCTGCATCCCCGGCATGGGATTATCTTCATTAATCTCGTACTCCAGATTCACGCATCCCACGTACTTCATCCGCACGAGCTGCAGAAAAATCCGCGCAATCGGCAAATGCCCATCGCCCACCGCGACCTGGCTTTCCTTGATCATCGGATCGTTCAAATCCTTGGCGTGCATGTCCAGCAACCGCGGCCCCGCTTCTTCGATCGATTCCACAATGTCCACGCCCGTGCGCGACGTGTGTCCGATATCCATGCAGAGGCCGCAGCGCGGATCCATATCCTTCACCGCTTTCAACACACTTTGCGGCGTGGGGAAATTTTTGTCCTCCGGCCCGTGGTTATGTACGGCAATCTTAATGTCGTACTCCTTCACGAATTTTTCCAGTTTCGGCAACGTCACGGCCGTGGGCGCACATACAATCAATGGAAACCCCGCCCTCTTGGCATATTCGAACTTGCTGCGGATATCGTTCTCATCATCCTTGGGAAAACTCACGTTGCCGCAGCCCACCAAGACAATCCCCGCATCCGCGAATTCTTTCTTTGCCGCGTCAATCTCAGCCGGCGTGCTGTCGAGTTTCAAATGAAAATCTTTGATGTTCAAATAGGGCGTGCCCAGCTCTTTCGTCATCTGGATCGCCTGCTCGCGCGAAAATTTTCGGAACGAAAACGAGGCAATGCCCAGCTTGATGTCCGCGCCGCCAATGCGAAATTCCTGCGCCGCTAATTTCGTTCCCAAAGCCGCCGCGCCCATTGCCGCCGGCACGGATGAGAGCAGCCTGCGCCGCGTTAGATTCGAATCGGACATAGATTAGATAGCCTCCAGTTCCTCTTCCAAAAGCTGCTTTTGATGCAACTCGGCATAATATCCGCCGCGCTGCTGCAGCTCGGCATGCGTCCCCATTTCTACCACACGCCCCTGGCTCAGGACGACAATACGGTCGGCATTTTTCACTGTCGAGACCCGATGCGAAATCAAAATCGTCGTGCGGCCCCGCATCAAGCCCGCCAGCTGATTCAAAATCCGCTCTTCGGTAACCGTGTCCACGCTGGCCAAGGCATCGTCCAAAATCAAAATTCGCGGATTGCGCAGAATTGCCCGCGCAATCGCCGCGCGCTGCTTCTGGCCGCCCGATAGCGTCAACCCGCGTTCTCCCACCACGGTGTCCAAGCCGTTCGGGAACGACTCGATATCCGTCGACAACCCGGCCACATCGGCCGCCCACGCCACTTGTTCGCGCGTCGCCTCGGGCACACCCCACGCTATGTTCTCCGCCAGAGAAGCGCTAAATAAAAAGGTCTCCTGCGGCACCAGCCCAATCTCGCGCCGCAATTCTTCGGGATCGTATGCACTCACGCCTATGCAGCCCACGCGCACGCTGCCCGCCGTCGGATCAAACAGCCGCGGAATTAGATTCACCAGCGTCGTCTTGCCGCTGCCCGTATGCCCGACAATCGCCACCGTCTCGCCGGCGCGAATCTTGAGGCTCAGATCGCTGAGCGCGTTTCTGCCCGCGAACGTTACCGTCACCTTCTCAAAACCAATGTCAGCCGCCTGCCCGGCGGCAATTTGCACCCTCCCCAGGGGCCGCGCGATGGCGGGCTTCTCATGCAATATCTGATTGATCCGGTTCAGAGATGCCGTGCCGCGCTGCATCAGATTCACCACCCAGCCAAACGCAATCATGGGCCAGATCAACATCCCCATATACGTGTTGAACATCACAAAGCTGCCTAGCGTAATGTGGTGCTCCAGCAATTGCCGCCCGCCGCTCCACATCACCAACAGAAACGTAAAACCGATGAAAGCTTGCAACAGCGGCATGAACACACCTTGCAATCGCGCCAGCCCGACATTCTCCCGCACGTATTCAATGTTCAAGCGTTCAAACTGCGCCACTTCAGCCTTCTCCTGCGCATAGGCGCGCACCACGCGCACGCCCGCCAAATTCTCCTGCACCCGGCTGCTGATGTCCGAGAACATTCCCTGTATATGTTCAAAGCGCTTATGGATGCGCCGGCCGAAGAATATAACCGCCAAAGAAACAAGCGGCGCGGGCAACAGCGCCATCATGGTCAACCGCGCATCGGTTCTCAGCATCACCGCCATCGATAGCAGCAGCGTGATGCTGGTTTCCGTCCAATACATAATGCCTGGTCCCAACATCATGCGCACAGCGTTCAAATCGTTGGTGCTGCGCGCCATGATGTCGCCTGTCCGGTAGCGCGCGTAGAAATCTTGCGATAGTCCAACCAGGTGCTTGAACAAATCGTTCCGCAAATCGAATTCGATGTCGCGCGAGATGCCGATAATAATTACCCGCATCCAATACTGAAAAAACCCCTTCACCAGAGCCAAGCCAACTAACAGACCGGCCAGTTCAAACACCAAGCGGAGGTGAAAACCGGCTTTCAGCGAATCCACTCCCTGCTTGATGACTAGCGGCAACGCCACCGCGAGCAAATCCTTCAGGACCAAAGACGCCATGCCCAAAGCGAGACCCAAACGATAGCGGCGCAAATACGGGAAGACCGTGGAAAGGGACTTAAACACCTAAACCCCCAACTTAACCGATATCGTCTTCATCCACTCGTAGAGGAAAGTTTTCTGCCCCGGCCGCGTTTTCCACCAGGTTCCGGGCGTGAACAAATGCTCCGGATCTACCGACGGCACCACACTCACCTGAAGCCAAGGATTCTCGATCCGCCAAAGCTTTTTGGCACGTTTCGTGTGATAGTTACTTGTCACCAGCAGAACGCTTTTGATTCCTTGCGCCTTGAGATACTTGCCCAACTCGTCCGCTTCCGTGCGGGTGGACTCCGCTTCGCCCGGTAGATGCACCTCGTGAAACATCGCCGCCGGATAGCCGTGCTGCTCGGCAAATTGAACTTCTTCGGCAGATTCGAAGCTGATGAGAGTCTTCGGACCGCTCACAATCACAAACGGCGCATAGCCCGCTCTAGCTAATTCCGCGCCTTTGAGCGTCCGGTCTCCGAAGCCATCGCCGCCCAGCACCACAATGGCATCGGCCTTGCGCGGCCCGTCGTCTTCTATCAACAGATTCGCGGCAGCCGTCAACACTGGAGCCGAAAAAATCCACAGCACAACGGCCAAAATCAACAACAGGAATAACGGGACGAGGCAGCCGCGCAAGAATCGTCGCAAACCGGCCGATTAGTCCTTATCCTTGGCGCTTGGCGAGTCTTTCGCGCCGGATCTGGAATCCAGCCGTCCAACGGCCTTCAACTTCTGATAAAGACGTTCAATCTCCTCTTCGTCCTCGCGGCTGAAAAGATGCACGGGTGGCGCAGCCGCGGGTGGCAATGCGGGGCGCTCTTCTTCCGCTGGCTCCGCCCACATCCAATATTCGCGATAGGGTACGCCATCAAAACTCGCAAAATGAGAATTCTTGCGTAACACCTTTAATAAGCGTTCGGCGCGCTCCGGCTCACCCGGGTAAACCAAGATTTTGTAGCGTGCATTCGTCAGCTTCAAATGCAGAATCAAAGGAGAAATAAATCCCGCGCTATTAAACCGGCTACGGTTCACTTCCCGCACCTCGCGCCAGGCGATCGACCGTTCTCCCACATTGAACTGCGTCTCGCCCAAACGTATCGGCGGGCGGGCCGCCAACCAGAAGATGGCGGCAGCGGTAGTAGCGCACAACAGCGCGGGTATAAACGCCAGCGGTGCGCCAAAGCCGCACAGCACACAAACCAGGGAGCCCGCCAACGCGGCCCAACCGACCCGCGCATACTGGCGCGATGGCAAAAATATCTCTACGTTCGGCTCCATATCTTTTCCAGCCTACTCCCCGGCGCTATGGCGCGTCAACATTACTCTCGGCTTCGCGCGCACTTCTCGAATCCTTCTCGGTCCCACCTCTATTTTGCATCAAACGGATTCAGCCGCTGGCTGCCGCGCCATCTCAATTCCCTGTCTCACATAATCCAGACCACTGAGCGACGTGAGGAGCGCAGCCCAGATGACCGACGTTTCTTTCACACCCCAAAGAAGCGGGTGCGGATATGCCGCATACACCAAGCTCAGCAGCCCCAGCAGGATTTGAAAAAACGTGCTGTACTTTCCCAGCGTTGACGGGCGGAATTCGCGGCGGTTCCGCAGCATTCGCAGCAGCACGACTCCCGTTACGATCACCAAATCGCGCGCCGCCGCTAAAATAAAAAGCCAGAACGGCACCAGGCCCAATAAACCCATGGCCACAAAAACCGTCACCAGAAGCACTTTGTCCGCTAACGGGTCAAGAATCATGCCGAGCTTCGCGCTCACTCGCAACTTGCGCGCCGCATAGCCATCCAGCCAGTCGGTCAATCCCGCCGCCAGCAACAAAAACAGCGCGTTGCGGAAGCTCTCCACATAGAGCAGCCACGCGACTAGCGGCGCAGCTGCTAGCCGCAGCAGCGATATGAAATTAGGCAGCGCATTTAGCAGCCAGTTAAGCAACCAGGACAATGGAATTTCATCATACTGCCGCCGGATAATTAATAGGCTGGCGCCGTCATCACCGATTGCGGATAACGTGCAGATGGCCGCTCGAGCGTCACGATTTCATAGAGCGATGGGTCCGACATAACCTGGTTCACCAACTGCACGTGCAACGCATGCCCGGCCTTTTCCGCCACCACACACCCCAGCAAAGGACGACCCAATAGCGCCAGGTCGCCGATTAAATCCAGCGCCTTGTGCCGGCAGCACTCATCGCGAAAACGCAGGCCGCCCGGATTCGCCACACCGTCGCGTGTGAAACAAATCGCATTGCCAAGCGACGCTCCGCGAATCAACCCTTGCTCGCGCATTTGATCCAGCTCGTATTCGAAACCAAATGTGCGCGCCGGCGCAATCTCTTTGGCGTACGTTTCCGGCGTCACATTCATTTCCAAACTCTGCTCGCCTACCAGCGGATGGTTGAAAAAATTGTGGCAGCGCAAGCTGAATTGATCCGCCGGCAAAATCGCCACCGACTTCTCGCCTGATTCCACCCGCACTTCCTTGATAATCTTCATGTAGCGTCGCGGCCGGCGCGATTCCTTCCGCCCCGCCTTGTGCAGCAACTGCACGAACGGCAGCCCGCTGCCATCCAGAATCGGCAACTCCAGATTGTCCAGTTCCACATACGCGTTATCAATGCCCATGCTGTAGAGCACGCTCAAAAGATGTTCCGTCGTGGAAATGAAAATTCCCTTCGGATGCATCAAGCTTGTCGCGTAACTGACGCGCTCTACATACTTCCAGCTTGCCGGGATAGCGGTATTCTCTAAATCCGTGCGGATGAAAACAATTCCGGTAGCCGGCGGCGCAGGCTTGATTCTCAACTTCACGGGAGCGCCATGATGGAGGCCGATCCCTTCCACTGCTACGGGTCTGGCGAGCGTAGTTTCGTAGGGCATTGCGATGCCCTAACACTATAACAGGTGCTCGGCAAGGGAACGCTAATGACCTGATTACAAAGAGGTTGCGCCAAGTCGCATGTGGCTATTTTGCCACATTTCGTCTCCCGGCCCCACAAAACTGTGGCCTAATCGCCGCAAATCGAATGTTGGCTAGTTTCATACACTAGGCCTGATGGGGTAGAAAAATGACGTTCCTCAGTTACAATAAAAAACATTCTCGCCCTGTTAGCGAATCTCTTCACACAGACAATTTCTTTGGAGGAAGTTTCATGCGGATTCAGGCCGTAGCCATCACTCTCGCTTTCTTGATCGTCTCTTCGCCCCTGGGCGCTCAACAAACCCTCGGCTCGATCACCGGCACCGTGAAAGACATCTCGGGTGCGGTCATCCCGGGCGCAACCGTAAGGGCGCACAACCTCGCTACCAATCTTGAAGTAACCGAGACCACCCAATCCAACGGCTCGTACACCGTCCAGAACCTGCCCATCGGCATGTACGAAATCAGCTTTGCCAAAGCCGGGTTCCAGAACGAAAAACACACACAGGTCCTGGTGACTTCCGACCGCACCACCACGGTCGATTCCACCTTGCAGGTCGGTGGAGTCAGCAGCACGGTCGAAGTAACGTCCACGCCCCTCATGAATCAGGTTGACACCACCACCGGTTATGTGGTCGACCAACTCACCATCGAACAAACTCCGCTCGGCACCGGCAGTTTCACCCAGCTTGCCATCCTCAGTCCCGGCGTGCATGCCGATTTCCTCGGCGGCGCAGGCAGCAACTCCGGCCTTGGCAATCAGGCCATCTTCTCGAACGGCCAGCGCGATACGAGCAACAGCTTCTCCCTGAACGGCATCAGCACGAATAATCTCTTCAACGGTAATTCCACCAGCCAGGTCGGCGAAAACCGTTTCGTGCTCAATACCGGCCAGAACTTCGGGGCCGGCGGCTCCATTCAAACCAGCACTTCCGTTTACTCCGCCATTGGCCAAGCCTTGCCTACGCCGCCCAGCGACGCCATTCAGGAAATCAGCGTCAACTCCGCGATGTACGACGCTTCGCAAGGCGCCAACAGCGGCGCGCACATCAGCGTCATCACCAAATCCGGCGCCAATCAAATTCACGGCAGCGTTTACGAAGATTTTCAGAACAGCGCTATGAACGCCGCGCCCTTCTTTTACAATGCTTCGCCCGCCATCACCACCAAAGATCCGTTCCTCAACCGCAATCAATTCGGCGCTACTTTCGGCGGACCCATCAAGAAAGATAAACTGTTCTACTTCCTTTCCTATCAAGGCGTCCGTATCGCGGACGCGTCCGATTCCATCAAAGATGTCACCGTTCCGCTCGGCCTCACCGACGACCGCAGCGCGCAAGGCATCGTCAACGCCGTCCAGAGCAGCTTCGGCAAAACAATTTCGGCCAGCCAGATCAGCCCGGTGGCGTCGGCAATTTTGAACGCCAAGTTGCCTGGCGGCCAATTTCTTATTCCCAGCGCCCAAATCACCAACGCGGCCACTGCGACCAACTTGGGCTACGACGCCATCACGCAAGGCCCCAACGCCACCTCGAACGTCGACCAGGGCATCGCCAATTTCGATTACGTGGCGAGCGACAAAGACCGCGTCAGCGGCAAATATTATGTCCAGCAGAATCCAACGACCAATCCATTCGGCGCTGTTGGCACCTCACTCGGCTTCCCGCAGCAACTTTCCGCCGGCAGTCAAGTCGGCTCCATCGACAACTCCGTCATTCTTACGCCCGCCCTCATCTGGCAGCAACACATCGGCTTCACCCGCATGGAGGCTTACTCACACACGGGCCAAGCCTTTACGCCTTCCAGCCTCGGCATGAGTCTGTTGGGGTCGAACACTTTCCCGCAAATTGAAATGACCACTTCCGACCCGACCATCGACAAAGGCCTGCAATTCGGCAGCAGCGTCAGCTTTGGCAACGCCGGCATGTATCAAAACCAATGGGAATACGGCTCGACACTGAATTGGGTCAAAGGCAAACATACCCTCGCCTTCGGCGGCCAATGGGATCACACTCAGCTCAACATCATTAACAACAATACTTCCGACGACACTATCGACTTCAAAACCTTCGTCAACTTTGTAGAAGGCGCGGTGCGCACCGGAACTTATTCCGCCGCCTTCACCGGATCGGCCGACCGCTATTACCGTTCGGATACCGTCGGCGCATTCGTCAACGACAACTATAAGGTGCGCAGCAATCTCACCGTCACCCTCGGCCTGCGTTGGGATTACGATGGCCCGCTCTCTGAAAAATACGGCCGCTTGACCGGCTTCGATTCGAGCCTCTATTCATACAACGCGGCCACTGACACCATTACCGGCTCGGGCCTCGAATTCGCGGGCAACAACGCCCAGTTCGGCACCAAAGGGGCCAGCAACTCCCTGATGACCCAGCACCAATGGGTCTTCGCGCCGCGCATCGGCGTCGCTTGGTCGCCCATGAAGAAGCTAACTATTCGCACCGGCTACGGCCTCTATGCCGATCGCGGCGAATTCTTCTCGTATCTATCGCCCAGCGCCGGCGGCGGCTTCAACGGACCCTTTGGCGTCACGCTCGCGCCGCCTTTCGTCACTCCTATCTTCGCTGCCAAAGGCGCCACCTTCGCGGCTCCGTTCGGGACCACCCAGCCCGCCGCACCGCCCGCCAGCCCGGCCGCTTTTCAAGCCTTGCTGCCAAACCTGAGCCAAACCGAAAATGGCG
>Ga0302319_10001534_pt1 | contig 51544 bp, 41 predicted proteins | sample Bog_T0_2_FD_203319 | JGI IMG/M metagenome (GOLD analysis project Ga0302319, IMG submission 203319) | Peat permafrost microbial communities from Stordalen Mire near Abisko, Sweden - Bog_T0_2 | ecosystem: Environmental > Terrestrial > Soil > Wetlands > Peat | place: Sweden: Abisko, Stordalen Mire... | reverse complement strand
AATATGGGCGCATCAGATTTCTTTCATGTCCCGGCCGCGCCGGGACAGTGTAGAAATCCCGCGCCATATCTGGCAGCGCATGGAAAATGCGCTCGCCTACGCCGCATAGATCGGCCAAAGTCAAGCTCAGAGGCCGCCGTATGAATATAGGCAACAAACGTTCCGCATCGGCTTTCGGTCAATGCGTTTTCGTTTCGGTGCTGCCTAAGCTTGAGGCTCCAACGTCCAAATAGAAAGAGTGGACGGATCGCATCCGTCTCGTTACTGGACGGTAACTTGTTTTAGTGTTTTGCCTGTTAGAAGCGAGGGCGTTTCGAGAGCCGCCGGTACTGAAAGAAACTTACGCATCCCCAACGGGTCGTTTTTGCGGTTTCTGAGCAACTCAAGGTCACGGTTGAGGCGCTCTTGGTCACCAGAATTGAAGACCAGCCTTAAGCTTTCGGACGAAACTGGCGACGTAACCTCATGATAGACTTTCTTCCTACAATCGGAATAGCGGTCCAGGATTTCATCGCCGACTTGTTGGTGAACGACGGCTGCCAGCGCCTCGCTCAATACAAAGGAATCATAAAGACCGCCCATCAGGCCAAACCCGCTCGTTGGGTTGGTGATATGCGCTGCGTCACCTGCTAATAGCACCCGTCCGACGCGATAGGTCGCGGCGGATCGTTGGTGCATGTTGTATGCAGTGTGAAGGGCGAGTTCGTAATTTTTGTCGCCCGGCAGAACGGCGTCGATAAACCGCGGGATACGTTCCATCACGGTCTCAAGAGGGTGGGTGGTGTCTTCGGCAAAAGTAAAGCGCCAAAGGCCCTCCAGATTGATCTTGTAGACGACGGCGCCGTAGGTTGGGTCAACCAGATAGCCCGAGTTCCAGCCATACTTCTCGAAGTCGAAGTAGATGTTGGTTACCACGAAGCGCTGCGGCCAGGTGAAGCCGTCCATGGTCAGTCCAGCCGCCTTTCGGACCGCACTACGGCCGCCGTCCGCGGCCACGACCCATTCGGCTACGAACTCAACCGGAGTGCCTGCTTTTTCGGCCCTGACGACGACGTTGCTCGACCCCTGCGTCAGACCGGTGAATTTCGTTCCCCAGTGAATCTCGACGTGAGGATACCGCTTCAGATGCTGCAGCACGACCTTCGCGAGCAGATCCTGACCCAGAGTGAGATTATAGGGCCGGTCGGTTATGTCCCGAACTGCATCATGATTGTAGACGATCGTTTCCCCGGTCTTGAAAATGCGCCAACAACGCTCGTCGATGGTGTGGCCGGCAGCGATCATGTCGGTGAGCACGCCGAAATGCTCCAGCCCCGCCAAAATTGGCCACGCATAGGAAATCGCGCGCGGCGAATAGACGATGTCCTCTTCGGCTTCCAACAACGTCACCGGGACGCCGGCGCGTGCCAAACCGAGGGCGGTCATCAATCCCACTGGACCACCGCCTACGATCAATACATCCGTCATTTCATTTCTCTAATTCTATTTCATTTTGTCGGCTGTGCTTAAGATGAAGTTCTCTCAGTTCGGTTACTTTCGTTGTCCCAATATCTGGTCGGAATTGGATTCATCGATCAGCATCCAAGATGAGCCTTCAAAGCGGGCCATACGGAGCGATCGATAGGGTGTATAGTCATCAGGCGAGGTATCTAGCTGGATTCCCGGCAACATCATTTTGAAATGCCGTCCTTTCATATTGACAGCCTGTTTCAGTAGGTTCTCTCTTGTGAGATCGTCACCGCACTGTTTTAATGCCTGGGCAATGCCCTGCGCGATGATGTATCCAGAGAGCGCAACGAAGTCGCCGGGATTGTCGTTTGGCACCCACTTCTTCATGAATTCGGTATATTCTTGTACCTCGGGGTCGGCGGCCCAAGCCGGGTCTCCGGCCTGTTTGGTGAATTGGGTTGTCAAAATTCCTTGTGCGTTATCAAAGCCCGCTGGCTTCAATACGGTTTCCACCGAGTTGGTGGGGCTGGCCAGGAACTGCATCGGGCTCCAGTTCAATTCCTTCACTTTTCGGAGGGCTTGCGCGGTAAATTTTGGCGTCGAGAAATCCATCATGACGTCGGCCCCTGAATCCTTCAGACGAACGATCTGGGAATCGATGGTTGGATCGGCCAGTTCGTAGGAGACCTCCGCTACGATCTTTGTCTCGCCATCTCCAATGGCGGCCTTTAGACCGGCAAGAAAGTCCTTACCATAGTCGTCGTTCTGGTAGAGGACTCCGATCTTGGCGCCCGGTTTGTTCTTGAGGATGTATTGCCCGAACGTTCTTCCCTCCATCTCGAAGCCTGGATACATTGGAACGCTCCAGGGAAAATTCTGTGGGTCGGCGAACCGCCGGCCGCCCGCAGAGAGAAAGATATGCGGGACTTTGGCCTGGTTAAGATATTTCTGAATCGCGATGTTCGGCGTGGTGCCCACGGTGCCGACATCAGCCAAGACGCCCGAATCTTCGACCAGCCTGCGGGTTTGTTCGAGGGCCTTGGGAGGACTGAATGCGTTGTCCAGCGAGAGTAATGTGATCTTGCGGCCATTGATCCCGCCCTTGGCGTTGATCATCTCGAAATAACCGGCCATTGTCCGCCCGTAACTTGAAAAAGCCGACGCGGGTCCGCTGTAGGGGACGGTTTGACCGAGTTTGATTTCGGTATCGGTCACGCCAGGTCCGTATTGTTTCTCGGCGGCGCTTGCGGCGCTCAGGCCGGCCAATAAGACGGCGCAAATGAATCCAGTCGGTCTTCCAAACATTGTGTTTCCTCTGTTTTGATTTTCGCCTGAAGCGGCGTCAGATGCTTCAGGCATTTATTAAGGATTATTCCGCGGCGACTGCGAAGCGACTACTCTGGAGGTCTGCCTCTAGCCGGGCCTTCTCAGCTAGAGCTTTGCCGATGCTCGCCTCCTTAACGTGTCCAAAGCCGCGGATCATTTCCGGAAGTCGGGCTAACCGGGCAAGCGTCGGAATCTGTTCGCTTCTCAAGCTTGCGACGTACTGCTCAATGGCCACCAGATAGTCTTCGATCAGCTGTCGCTCGGTCTTCCGCTCCGCGCTGTAGCCGAAGGGATCAAACGCCGTACCGCGCAAGAATTTTAGCCGAGCCAGCAGCCGGAAGGCGTGGATCATCCAGCCACCATACTCTTTCTTCTGCAGATAGCCCGTCGCCTTGTCGCGGCGCGCCAGCAGGGGCGGGGCAAGATGGAACCGGAGGCGCACGTCGCCTTCGAATCTCTCCCCCAACTTCCTGGTAAAACTGTCGTCCGTATAGAGCCGGGCGACTTCGTATTCGTCTTTGTAGGCCATCAGCTTGAAGAGGTTTTTCGCCACGGCTTCGGTGAGTTCGCTGGAACCGGGAGCGGCCTTGGTTTCGGCGGAGCGCACCTTCGCAACGGTCGATCGATAGCGCTCGGCGTAGGGCTGGTCTTGATAGTCGGTCAGGAAATCGGCGCGGTAGACAATAGATTCATCGAGCGTTCGGGTCGTTGTCGCGGCGCGAGCCCGGAACTGGGTGACGCTGCGAACGCGTGCGATGTCGTGCGCGGCGAGCCGGCCCCAAGTGAAGGCCTGCTTGTTCATCTCGATCGCGGCGCCGTTGATCTCGATGGCCCGCAGGATGGCTTCCAGCGAAAGCGGAATGGCTCCCTTCTGGAACGCGAAGCCGAGCATGAAGGCATTGGTGGCGATGCTGTCGCCCATCAGGGCCGATGCGATGCCCGTGGCGTCGATGATGTCGAGATTGGCGTCTCCGATGGCGTCGCGCAGGGCCCCCTGCATCGCGTTCATCTCGAAATCGATGTCGGGATTGATCACGAAACTGGCGGTGGGCTGCAGGTCCGCGTTGACGATGGCCCGGGTCGCGCCGCGTTCGACTCGGCTCAGCGCCGTCGCATTGGCGGAGACCACAATGTCGCAGCCGAGAATGAGATCGGCGCCGCCGGAGGAGATGCGGACCGTCGAGATATCTTCCGGGGCGGGCGCGATCCGGACATGGCTCATCACGGCGCCGTTTTTTTGCGACAGCCCGGTGAAGTCCAGCGCCGAGCAGCCGCGACCGTCCAGATGGGCGGCCATGCCGAGCAGGGCGCCGATGGTGATGACCCCGGTGCCGCCGATGCCGGTGACGAGGATGTTGTAGGGCGCATCCAGTTCGCGCCGAGGCGGCGAGGGAAGATCAGCGAACAGCTGACCTGAATCGACCGTGGAAGTCTGCGCCTTCTTCAGGGTTCCGCCATGAACGGTGACAAAACTCGGACAAAATCCCTCGACGCAGGAATAGTCCTTGTTGCAATTGGACTGATCGATCTGGCGCTTGCGGCCGAATTCGGTTTCGAGCGGCTGAACCGAAACGCAGTTCGAGGCTTGCGAGCAATCGCCGCAGCCTTCGCAGACCAGATCGTTGATGAAGACGCGCTTCGGCGGATCCGGGTACAGGCCGCGCTTGCGGCGCCGGCGCTTTTCGGCGGCGCAGGTTTGATCGTAGATCAGAACGGAGAGGCCCTTGACCTCGCGCAGCTCGCGTTGAATTGCGTCGAGCTCGCGGCGATGGTGAACGGTCGCGCCTTGCGGGAAATAATTCTTGCCGGGATACTTGCCGGGATCGTCGGAGACGATGGCAACGCGTCTGGCGCCTTCGGCCCATACCTGGTGCGCAATCTGCGAGACGGTCAGACCGCCCTCGGCGGGCTGCCCTCCGGTCATGGCGACCGCGTCGTTGTAGAGAATCTTGTAGGTGATGTTGACGCCGGCGGCAGCGGCGGCCCGCAGCGCCAGCAGTCCCGAATGCGTATAGGTGCCGTCGCCGAGATTCTGGAAGACGTGGGTTTCGCTGGTGAAGGGGGCCTGGCCGATCCAGCTCACGCCTTCGGCGCCCATATGGGAGATGGTCGCGGTACGCCGGCTCGGGATCGACAGCGCCATGCCGTGACAGCCGATGCCGGCCATCGCGCGGCTGCCCTCGGGTACTTTCGTCGAAGTGTTGTGCGGGCAGCCGGAGCAGAAATAGGGCGTCCGCTGCAGCGCCATCGGCGCGCGGGCCGTTGCGGGATGCTCGAATGCTTCAAGCCGCGCCAGCCGTTGTTCCAGAACCGGACTTTGTTGACCGAGCCGGCGCAGACGCGAGACCACGGCTGCCGCGACCATGGTCGGCGTCAGTTCGCCCTCGCTCGGCAGCAGCGTCGCACCATGCTCGTCGCGCTTGCCGACCACGGAAGGACTCCGGGAAGCATCCATGTTGTAGAGAATTCGAACCAGCTGGTCTTCGATGAAGCCGCGCTTTTCCTCGACCACCAGCACGTCCTGCAACCCTTCGGCAAATCGCCGCGCGCCGCTCTCCTCGAGCGGCCAGGTCAGCGTGACCTTGTAGATGCGCAAGCCAAGGTCCCGAGCGTCTCCGTCGCTAATTCCGAGGTCGGCCAGCGCCTGGCGCAAATCCAGATAGGCCTTGCCGGTGGCGACGATGCCAAGCCGCGCCGGTTTGCTGTCGAGTACGACGCGGTCGAGCTGGTTGGCGCGCGCGAATGCGGCGATCGCCGCCATCTTCGGGCCGTGCAGCCGCCGTTCCTGTTCGAGCGGAGGATCGGGCCATCTGATACCCAGCCCGCCTGCGGGCATTTCGAAGTCCGATGGCAAGACGACCTGAATGCGCGAGGGATCGCTGTAGATCGACGCCGAGCTTTCGACGGTCTCCGAAATCGCCTTGAATCCGACCCAGCAGCCCGAGAAACGGGAAAGTGCAAAACCGTACAGTCCTAGGTCCAGATAGTCCTGCAGCGTCGCCGGGTTGAGGATTGGCATCAGTGCTGCCGCGAAGACCTGCTCGCTCTGGTGCGCAAGCGTGGAGGATTGGCAGCCATGATCGTCGCCGGCCAGCGCCAGCACGCCGCCGTGTCGCGCGGTGCCGGCCGAATTGGCGTGCTTCAGTGCGTCCACGGAGCGGTCGACGCCGGGTCCCTTGCCGTACCAGATGCCGAACACGCCATCGACCTTGGCGCCCGGAAACAGCCCGACCTGCTGGCTACCCCAAACGGCGGTTGCCGCCAGATCCTCGTTCAATCCGGGAACAAAGGCGATGTCGTGCGATTGCAGGAACGATTTCGCCCGCCACAGGGCGTTGTCGTACATGCCGAGTGGCGAGCCGCGATAGCCGGAAATGAACCCGGCGGTACTGAGATTTTCCAGTCGGTCGCGTTCGCGCTGCAACATGGGCAGCCGAACCAGCGCCTGGATTCCGGAAAGGTAGATCCGCTTGGCCTCGAGCCGGTATTTATCGTCCAACCCGACCTGCATCAGGGTCATCTTGTTGCTCCGTTCGATCGTAAGCGCGGATTGGAAAGGCCGAGAAGGGGCCGCTTCGTGTCTTGTTGTTGTCGTGCAACGCTCGCGGGCGGATGAGTTCCAGACTACGATCAGTCAAATTCAAATCCGGCCACCGCCAATATCCGCGCAAGCGCGGATGAATGCTCGGTGCTGGCTTCCCCGCCAAACCGCATGCTCCCGTCAGCGCTGCCAGACGGACTTCGCTCCCCACATGCACAGACTCGACGGTTCAAATCCGAATTGACGCGGACGGTGGGTATCCTCGTCCTCGATTTCGTCGACGCCAACGGAATATTCGAACACCATTTGATCCGGACCCAGGAAATAGAGAAATCGAGCTCCTGACGTCGGGTGCCGGCCAGGACCGAACACGATGGGGACGCGCTGTCCCGAAAGGTGGTAGTAGGACCGCAGCACGTCGTCATTGCTTTCAACCTGGTGATTGACGTGATGGATGCCGGGACCGCGGCCGGGCGCCAACGCTACAGTATGATGAATGGCGTTCACCCGCATCAAGGCGATGTCGCCGATACGATCGCTGACGCGGGCATTGCAGACCTGGGTCCAAAACCGCTCGTCGCGCGCCGGGTCGGTGGTGAACAGGCCGACATGGCTGAATCCGGTGATGCCGGCGTCGCGGGTCGCGAAATATCGCTTCCCGCTTCGCTCGGGACGCACCACCAGCTCGATCCGGTTGCCGGTCGGATCCTTGAAGCCGATGAACGCCTTGACCTTGCGCTGAGAGCATTCCGTGGCGGTGCCGATATGCACCGGGTGTCCCAGTGCGTCCAGCGTGGTAGAAGCAGCGGCGAGTTTGCCCTCGTCATCGACCTCAAATCCCACGGTTTGATCGCCGGGATCGCCTTCGGAATAGCAAAGCGTGTGGGCCCGGTCGTCCGATCGCAGGTAAAGCGATTTTGCTGTCCGTTCTCCGACTTGCAGGCCGAGGCCCTTGGTTGCGAAGCTTTCCGCGTCCTCAAGATCGGAAACACCAAGCCGTACATAAGACAGATCCTTGAGTTCAATCATGGTACCCTCAAAATGTTGCGGATCATCATCTGTCGTCTGCAAATTGCAGCTCGGGAACATCACGGCATTCACTGCCCCATTCGCATAGCGAGGACGGTTGCGCCGAAAATTGCTGGGGGTGATGGTCGGGTCCGACGTCGTTCAGGCCGTAGCCGTAGGAAAAGACGTATCCCTCCGGACCTTCAAACCTCAGAAATATCTGACCCGATGCCGGCTCGCGTCCCGGGCCGTGCACGATCTTGATCTGCCGCTCCTGAACGAAATAATTGCTCTGCATGATCGCGTCCATGCTTTCGACCCCGTAACCCACATAGACAATTCCGGGCCGGTGGGAGGGATAGAGTGCGATACGATGATGCTTCTGGTCGAACCGCAAATAGGTAACGTCTCCGGCGCGATCGCTTACGTGCGCACCGAGTATCGTTGTCCAGAGCCTGAGGTCATCCTTCAGGGCCCGGCTGCGAAGTCCCACATTTTGCAATCCGGTAATCCCGGCGTCTCGGCTCGGAAAATAACGGCGGCCGCTTTGGGCCGGACGCAGCACGAGATCGATTTCATTGCCCGTGGCGTCCTGCACGATGGTGCAACGTCGGACAAATCGCCGCGCGCACTCCTCGGCGGTCGCTTCACGCGCTTGGAACCCCTCACGGTCGAGCGCTTCCATAGCCCGGCCGAGCGCATTCTCATCGGCGATCTCAATTCCGATCGACGGGGTGGCTGCGTCGGTGGCAAGGCACAGCGTATGGTAGCGATGGTCGGACCGAAACAGCAATGCGTGCTTGTCCGGTACCGGCTGCAGGCCGAGGACGTCGGTGGCAAACGCAGCCGCCGGCTGCGGCTGCCTTACCGCAAGTCGGACATAGCAAAGCTGAATCAGCGGACTTCTTGGCAATGTTGCGGCTATGTTCAACGTCATTCCCGCCCTCGATGTTTTTTGGGCAACGACGCGGCGATATGTTGCCGGATAATGTCGCGCCAGACGGCGAGCAAGCGTGCGAACCGATCGGGATCTTTTTCGATCAGCATTCTCACGGAAAAGCCGCGTACCACGCTCAGGGTCAGCGCAAGCACGTCACTGGCGAGTTGTTGCGGAATTCCCGATGATACAAGCGTATCCAGCCATGCCGCTTCGATCGAAAACCGGGTTTGCCGGGTAGACTGCCGGGTTTCGTGACGAAGCCGCTGCGTGCTGTCGTCGCTCATCGCAATGGCGAGCTCGATGAAGAAATAGTCGCCAAAGAAGAAATCCTGCGCGTCCTGTATGATTCCCTCGACGGGGTCACCGCTGGTGCGCGCCGAATGGGCGCGACGGGTACTTCTGGTAAAGGTGATTTCGTTGACGTAAGTGAGAACCGCGACCACGAGCGCATGCTTGCTCGGGAAGTGATGAAGCAGCGCACCGCGCGACACCCCCGCAAGATCGGCGACTTCTATCGTCCGCAAACCGCCGAATCCATTTTTGCGAATGAGCGTTACTGCGGACTCAAGCAGTTGCCGCCGGGTGGTCTCGCTCCGCTCGGCCTGGGTTCGGCGAGGAGAAAAAGTGGGCGCCGCCGAACTGTCGCGTCGCGAGCGCAATTTCTGCCGGGGATTGGGCGCTCCGCGGGGAGTCATCGCCAACTGCGGGCGATCAGTCCCCGGTCTTTCATTTTTCGACATAAACGGAATCTTCCACCAATTTAACAACGTAGGTTTTGAGCGGGATGGTACAGGGCATCCCCGTCGCCTTGCCGCTGGTGACGTCGAAAGTGCCGAAGTGCCAGGGGCACTCGACGATATTTCCGGTCAGCATGCCTTCTTCGGACAGTGAGGCCTCGCCGTGTGTACAGAGATCCGCGGTCGCGTAGAGCGTGCCTTCCACGTTGTAGATGGCCAGATTGGTGCCGTCAGGCAGGGCCGCAAGCCGAATTTCGCCTACCGGAAAATCTGCCAACGATCCAATCATGATATCCTGGGTCATCGTCTCCATCATAACATCGTGCTTCCGCCATTGACACTGATCACCTGCCCGGTGACGAACGAAGCTTCCCTGGAAGCCAGATAGCACACCATGGACGCGATCTCGTCCATCTCGCCTGGCCTCCCCATCGGTACTACGTCGATAAATCGCTGCATGGATTGTGGCGCCTTGAGGCTGGCCTGCTGCACTTGCGGGGTGTTGACGATGCAGGGTGCCACCACGTTGACGGTGATTCCGTCCTTGGCGAATTCCCGGGCGAGGCCGGTCGCCATCGCATGAACGCCGCCCTTTGCCGCATTGTAGGCTGCGTGATCGAATAACCCGTTCCGCACCGAGTCGGCGCCGATGTTGACAATGCGGCCGTACCCCTTCGCTTTCATGACGGGAACCGCATGCCATGTGCACCACAGCGTGGTCCACAAATTGCGATTGATCGTGGTGCGCAGGGTATCGGGGGTATGATCCAGGAAGGGTTTGATGATGCCTCCGCCGGCATTATTGACCAGCACATCGATCGTTCCGAAGTTATCGACCGTGGACTTGATGACGCCTCCCGCAATCTCTTCGTGCGACAGGTCACCGGCCTTGATTTTCGGTCTTTCGCGTCCGGTTGCGGCGATGCCGTCAGCGACGAGGCTGAGATGTCCTTCGTCGATGTCCGACAGCAGCAGGCGGGCGCCAGCCTCGGCAAAATGCCGGGCGATAACCGCGCCGATGCCGCTGGCGGCCCCGGTAACAACGACGACCTGTCCGGCAAAACGAGAATTCATCTGGTTCGGCTTCCTGTTCACAATACGATGCTGATTCGTCCGCTGGACCGCAGTCCGTCGCCGGCGAGCAGGCAGCGTTTCTCCCGGATACGAAACGTGTCGTCGCCGCCGGTCAGTCGATAGTTATTAGTTCCGAAGTAGAGATCGGTGATACCGTCCTTGGTGCGCAGGGTCTGGAATACGCAACTGACTTCGATTTCATCGTCCTTTCTTGCCTTGATTCGGACGTTGCCCACGATCCGGCTGGTCTTGGAGTGCGGGAATTCCGCGTGTGCGGTCCGCTTCATCAGTCGCTTGACCCGCTCGCCGAGCCGCGTGCGGTCGTCCGCGATGTAGAAAAGATTGGTGTCCGGCGATGCGTCAGGCGGCAGGTCGGTGCAGGGGACTTCATACTTGGCATCGTCCGTGAACAGCGTGAGCCATTCGGGCAAACGCCATTGGTCGAGCAAATCGGCTTCGTTGAACAGGAAATCTTCAACCTCAATTCGGCTTACAGAATGCATGTCTTCCTCCCTCAGGCTGCGACGCCCTTGATGCTGGAGATCGGCGCTGGATACATCTGGCGGTTCCACTGGGTCCAGAACGCGCGCATCTGCAGTTCGTCATTGTGTGATGGATTGTCCTTGCCCATGCCTTTCGAGATATCGTTCCACATCGCTTCCTTGGAATTCTTGAAACCGCGCTGGCAATGCTCGAGGGCCTCGGCGTCGTCCGGTGAGGCAAATCCTCCGGGGCCGAGAAACTCGAGAAAATTGTTAAGGCGATATTTTCGTGCCCATCCGGTTTCGTCGTTGGGCGCCAGTGCCCAGGCATTGATGACCATGTAGTCCGGGGCAGTCGGGAAGTATGTGCGGACCGTCAATGCCATGATGTCGTTGATCACGAGATTCGGGAAAATGAAGAGATTGCGGTTCTTCAGCGCAATCCGGTCGGCGCGCTCCGTGCCGTGCCGGCTAACCAGCTTGTCGTACTGTCGGTTGATCTCGGTTTTGCCGGTCTCGCCCCATCCCGGGATCCATTGCGCGACCGGTCGGCCCCAGGGTGCGGCATATTCCAGGACCGCGTGTCCGTTGCCGAGATCATAGCCGAAACCACCACCGGTGCCGGCGGCCAGATTGTCCGTCGAACTCATCAGGATATCGAAATAAGTCGCGTGGGTGGTCAGCGCGTGATAGCCGTCGATGCTGTTCTCGGTGAGAAGCTTCCAGTTGGCCCGGATCGAATACTCCTGACTGCCGGCCACGATCGACATCCCGGCGTCGGTCTGGTCGCAGATGACGTCGAGATATTCCCTGGCGCCGGCGAGATAGTCGACAAGCGGGATGATGTTGCGGTCGAACGAAACGAAGTTGAAGTCGCGGTAACTTTCGAATCGGGGCACGGCCTGCATATTCGACGTGTCACGGCTCTTGAATCCTTCGGGATAGGACTCTTCGCCCGGCTGGCTTCGCAGCTTGCCGTCCGAACCGAATACCCACCCGTGATAGAAACACTGAAATGATTTGGCGTTGCCCTTACGCTCCCGGCATACTTGGGCGCCGCGATGCGGGCAGGTGTTCAGCAGGGCGCGAAGCTGGCCTTTGCTGTCACGGGTGAACAGGATGCCTCGACCGGCAACGATCCGGGTAATGTAGTCTCCCGGCTTCGGCAACTCCGAGGAATGCCCGAGGTAGAGCCATGAACGGTCGAAGATCCGTTCTTTTTCGGCTGCGAAAATATCGGGGTCGACGAAGTTGCGGCGGGCGACCTTGAAGATGCGTTGCGCCGGATCCACGAGCAAAGCCGGCTGGGTTTCGGTACTCATGATAATTCCCCTCCTGTCAGGCGAGCATGCGTTTCATTTCAAAGGCAGGATTTTCAAGATCGGCTTTCCGAACCGGCTTGCGCGATGAAACGAGGCGGCGCAGGACGGCCATGTCGCGTGCGGAATTGACGGCGACGCCTCCGACCACTTCGCCGTCGCGCAGGCTGATCGTCGTGAAGGGGCCATTGGTTTCGTCGCCCCTGACAATTTCATCGCCGCCGCCGGGATGCCCGACGATCTGGATATTGACACCGTATTGGTCGGACCAGAACCAGGGCGGTGCGTCATAGGGAGTTTCGGTGCCGGCCATGTTTTTGGCGATGGCGATCGCCTGATTTTGGGCGTTGGCCCAGTTCTCAACCCGCATCCAGCGGTCGTGGCAGCGGCTCCATTGCTCAGCCACGTCGCCGGCGGCAAAGATGCCGTCGAGTGCTGTGGCGCCGTTTGGCGTCACCTTGATGCCCTGGTCGACCTGGAGGCCCAATTCGTGCGCGAGTTCCGCCGTTGGCTCGACGCCGACGCCGACCAGGGCCATATCCGCCGCAACCAGTCTCCCATCGTCAAGTTCAAGCCCGCCGGAGTTCGCTCGATTGATCGCTGCGCTGTGGATGATGCGCACCCCCTTGGACGTGTGTAGGCGTTGGGCGTATCGGCTCAGGGCGGGCGAGCCGATCTGGGGCAGCAGCGTGCTGGCTTTTTCCAGAACCGTGACATTGCATCCGCGCGTGACCGCCGCGGATGCGACTTCCAGTCCGATAACCCCGCCGCCGACGAGCACGACGTTCCTGCCCGGTTCCAGCGCCTGGCGGAGGGCCAGCGCGTCGTTCATGCAGCGAAGGTAACCGACGGGCAAAGCGGTGTTTTCCAGCACGGGCAACCGCCGCGGCCGTGTGCCGGTGGCCAGGAGCAACCGGTCGAACGCGACTTCACGGCCGTCGGCCAGTCCGATCCGGCGGCGGCCGATATCGGCTGCGACCGCGCGGGAAGATGTGCAAAGCGAGATGTCGAGATCGCTCCAGGCCTCCGAAGTCCGGATGAATGCCGGACTCGCTTGCAGATCGGTCAAGATCGCTTTCGAGAGCTGGGGACGCTCGTAGGGAAGATGCTCTTCCTCTCCGATCATAGTGATCGGTCCGCAATGCCCGGCCGCCCGCAACGCCTCCGCCGCGCGGGCGCCTGCTTGTCCGGCTCCGACGATGACGACGCGTGCCTTCGACAGCTCCATCCCGTTTCGCTCCCCGGAGAGCAGGTTGACTGCTCGAACCGCTATTGCGTGGCGTTTGAAACACGCCTTGACAGCAAGTAAGAAACAATCAATCCTGATTGTAAAGAAAAATGTGCGGGCCGGCGGCTGAAAACCGCTGCATGGGTCGCAATGACAAGCTCGCAAAGAGCGATCGGGGAGAACGCGGTTGGGCGTCGTGATCGATATTCACACCCATGTTGTGCCTGCACGTCTCGCCGCGAACCCCGCGCGGGACCGCCGCTGGCCGAGCGTCGAGCGCTCCGCTGGCGATGCGGCAGCCGTAATGATCGACGGCAAGGTGTTTCGCAAGATCGACTCGCGATCATGGGACGTCGAACGGCGGCTTGCGGACATGGTGGACGACGGCAGCGACATGCAGGTGCTGTCGCCGATGCCGGAGCTATTGTCGCACTGGCTGCCGGCGGGCGACGCGGAATACCTCGCAGACGCCATGAACGAACAGATCGCGGCGATGATCGACGAGGCACCGCGAAATTTCGCCGGCATCGGCATGGTTTGCGCGCAGGACGTTCCGCGAGCCGTACGCCAGCTTGAGAAGGTCAAAGCATTGGGATTTTCCGGTATCGAAATAGGCACCCACATCAACGGCGTGGCGCTGGGCAGCGAAGTGCTGGCGCCGCTGTATGAAGCAGCCGAAAGTCTCGGAATCGGTATCTTTGTTCATCCGCTTCATCCAGCAGGGCTGGAACGCATTGGAGAAGGGCCTGAACTGGCGGCGACCGCCGCATTCCCGCTGGAAACCGCGCTCGCTGCGGTGTCGCTGCTTTCGGCGGGGATAACCGAGCGTTTCCCGCGGTTGAAGATATTGCTCAGCCATGGCGGTGGGGCGCTGTCCTGGATCTTGCCGCGAATGGATTTCGGATGGTCAATCGGCCTGCAGGGCCAGATGAAGGCACTGCCTTCGACCGCAGCGCGAAAATTCTGGTACGATTCGATTTTGTACGATCCGGCATCGCTGCAATTCCTGCGCGACGCGGTCGGTATCGACCATATCGTTGTCGGATCGGATTATCCTTTCTCGATCAGGCAGAAGCGGCCGGGAGACTTTGTAAAAAATGCGCTTGGCCACAGCGCGGTGCTGGCCGACAATGCCTTCGCCTTTCTCGGTCGCGAATACGATGTGAGGCGATTGACCCCCGGCAGAGCCGACCCCTTGGCCAAGGAGGAGCCGCGCCGAACGGGAGGTCAGGACCTTGGTTGAGTGCCGTTCCCAGCCGCAGATGTGTACCTTGGGTCCCCTGCCGCCGCGGACTCCGGGGCGCAGCGATCCCCAGGTGCCGTCGGAGCCGGTCCGGGGCGAGAGCAAGTATGGCCGGATAGCGTTCGTCTACTTCTACCAGGACGGCGTGGAAGGTGATGCCACCTTTGGCCTGCTCGATATCGAGATCGCGGTCCAGCGCCGTGGACCGCATCAATTCCAGTTCGAGATCTACTGTATCGGGGACGGTTATCAGAGCGGGCATGGTTCGAGCCGGCCTCAGCCCCTGGCGGTCGAGTTCCGAGCCGGGACCAAGACAGTGGCCGTAGCGGCATGGCGGTATCCCGACGTACTGAGCGGTCACAGCGATCCTCTGACGTTTTCATATCCAATCGATCTCACAGAAAACGACTTTCAAGAACTTGATGGTGTCTATCTGCCATCGGTTCGCGCCCACGCGACAATATGCCTGGAATGAGAGTGAAGCCGACCCGGAAGAGCCCCGGGTGGTTCGGTGAGAGTCGTCTGAACCAAACAAGACCTGAGAGGACACCGTCATGAATCCAGTCTCTCGTCGTTCTGCGCTGGCAGGCATCGGCGCTGCCGCGTTCGCGCTCGGTCGTTCAGGTCCGGCGTATGCTGCGAAGAATTATGACGTCGGCGTCACCGACAGCGAAATAAAACTCGGTACGACTTCGCCCTATAGTGGCCCGGCATCGGCTTACGGAGTTTACGGACAGGCCCAGTCGGCTTATTTCGAGATGGTCAACGACCGCGGCGGAATCAACGGCCGCAAGGTTAATCTGATTTCGCTCGATAACGCATTCAATCCACCGAAGGCGGTGGAGCAGACCCGAAAGCTCGTTGAGTCCGATGAAGTGTTTGCCATCGCCGGGTTTCTGGGCACGCCGCCGAATGCTGCGGTATCCAAATATCTCAACGCAAAAGCCGTTCCAAGTCTGTTTCTCACGTCCGGAGCGTTGCGGTTCAATGATCCGAAGAATTATCCCTGGATCGTTCCGTTTTACCCCTCCTACATCGCGCAGGGCGCGGTGTTTGGTAGATATCTTCTGAAGACAAAACCGAACGGGAAGGTCGCGGTGCAGTATGTCAATGATGACCTTGGTCGGGACTTCCTCCGTGGTTTGAAACTCGGATTGGGCAATCGCGCCTCAGAGATGATCGTCAAGGAACTTGGCCATGAGATGGCCGAGCCCACCATCGAGAACCAGATCGTCGAGCTCAAGGCAAGCGGCGCGGACGTTCTGGTCCAGTTAAGCGCATCCAAATTCGCGGCGCAGGCGATACGCAAGGTCGCGAGCCTTGGCTGGCAACCGACGTTCATCATCAACTCGAATTCCAGCTCGGTCGGCGGAACCCTGGAGCCCGCCGGCCTTGAAAACTCAAAAGGCCTGATAACCGCCCGCTGGGAGAAAAACGTCACCGATCCCGCAGAGGCCGACGATGAAGGTGTCAAGGAATACAAGGCGTTTGCGCAAAAATACATGCCCCGGCTCAACCTGGAGGATGCCACCGCTGTTCCGGGCTACAACAACGCGGCCGCCATAGAGCATGTCTTGAAGCTGTGCGGTGACAATCTCACCCGCGATAACCTGCTCAAGCAGGCAACCAACCTGAAGGATTACGCACCCCCGCTGATCCTCAACGGTGTCAAGGTCTACAATTCGCCGGACAATTATGACGCGTTCCACAATCTGCAGCTCGCGCAATTCGACGGCAAAAAGTGGGTCGGTATGGGCGAAATGATCTCGCTTGAAGACCTAACAATCACATCGGATTGATGCGGCGCCACGTTCCGAGGCAGACATTCCGCGCGAAAGACGCGGTTATTGAGGATGCGATATGGATTTTGGTCTTAGGGGGCGGACGGCGATCGTCTGTGCGGCAAGCATGGGTCTGGGCAGGAGTTGTGCAACCGCTCTCGGCAGAGAGGGTGTAAAGCTGTTCGTCGTCGCAAGACGTCGGGAAATCCTCGAGTCTGCGGCAGCCGAAATCGCCGCTGATACCGGTGCGGAAGTCGTCGCGGTCGCGGCCGACGTCACCACGCAGCAAGGGCGGGATGCCATTCTCGCCGCTTGTCCGGATCCTGATATTCTCGTCAACAATGCGGGCGGACCTCCTCCGGGCGATTTCCGCAACTGGGATCGCAGCGACTGGATCAAGGCGCTGGACGCCAACATGCTGGCGCCCATCGAGCTCATGAAGTGCACGATTGACGGCATGACGACGCGCAAGTTCGGACGGGTCGTGAATATCACCTCGCACGCGGTCAAGGCGCCGGTTGCCATGCTGGGCTTGTCCAACGGCGCCCGGTCCGGCCTCACCGGATTCGTCGCAGGCCTGGCTCGTAGCACCGCCGAGCATAACGTCACGATCAACAACCTGCTACCCGGCACCTTCGCAACCGACAGGCTGAAGTCCAACTTGCAGGCGCTGGCGAACAGCAGAAAGCGTCCTGTTGAAGAAGTCACGGAAGAAATCCGGTCCAGCAATCCATCGCGGCGGTTTGGGCGCCCGGAGGAATTTGGAGCGGCTTGCGCGTTCCTGTGTTCGGTTCACGCCGGCTATGTCACCGGCCAGAATATCCTGATCGATGGAGGGGCGTTTCCCGGCACGTTCTGAGGCAACCAATATGCGCAGAAACCGATTTAAAGGGACGGCAGTATCATGAAAGACTTTACGCGACGTTCGGTGGTTGGCATGGGTGCCTGTGGCGTGTTGGCTACGATGGTAACTGGCGCAAGGGCTGCGAAGAATTACGATACCGGCGTAACGGATGCCGAAATCAAGCTTGGCACGACAGCCTATTACAGCGGACCTGCGTCGACCGCGGCGGCCTATGGGCTCGCGCAACTGGCCTACTTCCAGATGGTCAATGATCGCGGCGGAATCAACGGTCGCAAAGTCAATCTGATCTCCCTAGACAATGCTTTCAGTCCGCCCAAGGCGATCGAGCAGACCCGCAAGCTGGTCGAATCAGACGAGGTGTTCGCGATCGCCGGTTCGCTGGGAACCCCGACCAATGTGGCGATTCAGAAATATCTGAACGGCAAGGGCGTTCCTAATCTGTTTCTGACGTCGGGCGCCGAACGCTTCAACGATCCGAGGGAGTTTCCCTGGATTGTTCCGTTCTATCCCATCTACGCTGCCCAAGGCGCTCTCTTTGCGAGGCACATTCTGAGCCAGCGGCCCGCGGCCAAGATCGCTGTTCATTATGAGAACGATGATCTCGGGCGCGACTATGTCAAGGGACTGAAGCAGGGCCTGGGCGACAAGGCAGCTTCGATGATCGTTAAAGAGCTCAGTCATGAGCTGTCCGATCCCACCATCGATTCCCAGATCCTGGACTTTAAGGCCTCGGGGGCGGACGTCCTGCTTCAGTTCACGCAGTCCAAATTTGCCGCGCAGGGCATTCGTGTCGCAGCCGCCCTCGATTGGCACCCGCTCCACATGATCGCCTCGAATGCCGGTTCGATCGGAACGACGTTTATTCCCGCCGGCGTACAGGCCTCTACCGGGGTGGTGACGGCGACCTGGGAGCGGAACCCTGCCGATCCACTGCAGGCCGATCATCCAGCGGTTAGGGATTTCAAGGCGTTTGCCGCGCAATACATGCCCAATCTCGACCTCAACAATGCTGCGGCGCTGCCCGGCTACAATAATGCCTATATGATCGATCAGGTACTGAGGCGCTGTGGCAATGAGTTGACACGCGCCAATCTTCTGCGACAGGCGACCACTCTAAGGGGAATATCGCCGCCGATGTTTATCGACGGTATCGGAGTTTACAACTCACCTGACGATTACCGCGCTATTCACCATCTGCAGCTCGCGCGCTTCGACGGAGTGGGTCTGGCGCCCATCGGAAAACCCGTTATGCTCGATGGAGCCGGGTAGGCTGCCAAGGCAAACTCATACAGGCGAATGGCTTGCTGCTGGCGCCGCCACGTGCGCCGCCGGGTGGTTTAGGCCTCCAATTACGAGATGACGGACGGTGTTCTGCAGCTTCCTCTGGCCGAGAGAGAGTTGCGGTGCGCGAGGTCGCCGGTCTTGCAACAGATTCTGGCCTTCCGTCCGACCGGGTGCGATAAATAAGGGGCGACAAGAAGCCCTCGCGCTCGCAGTTTTCATCGTCATTCTGCCGACAGAGGATCGCCTGACAGTGTCCAGCTTGTTCCGTCGAAAACCGCAATCCGAAGCGTCTTAAAAGCCGTGTAATCGTCGGGCTTCGTGCTGATCGTGATGCCCGGAAGCATCATCGGCAGTCGTTCACCATGAAGTGAGGTTGCCTGCCGGATTAGATTTTCCCGGGTCAGGTCGTCGCCGCATTTCTTCAAGGCGAGGGCTACACCATGCACGTTCATGTAGGCCACCAATACAGAATAGTCGTCCGGGTTAGTGGAGGGCGCGTATTTCTTGAGAAACTCCTTGTATGCCTTCACTTCGTCGTCGCTGGCCCATGCCGGATCGCCCGGCTGCTTGAGAAATTGGGTCGTAACCAAGCCTTTCGAGGCTTCAAGACCCGCTGGCTTCAGCACGGTTTCGAGCGATGCCGACGAGCCGCCGATGATGTGGAGGGGATTCCAGTTCATCTCGTGAATTTTCCGAATGGATTGGGCCGTGGCCTTGGCGGCGGATTGCTCGATCACCGTGTCGACGCCCGCGGCCTTCAATTGAGCGATCTGCGAATCGATCGTCGGGTCGGAAAGCTCATAGGAGGCTTCGGCAACGATCTGCGAAGCCTTTGGCCCGAGACCTCTGCGCAGGCCTTTGAGATAGTCCTTGCCGAAGTCGTCATTCTGGTAGAACACGCCGATCTTCGCGTCCGGATGGTCTTTCAGGATGTATTTGGCGACGACCGCTCCTTCGGTCTCAAAATCGGGGTAGAGCGGGACGGTCCACGGGTAGGTTTTTGGATCGTTGAAACGGCGTCCTCCCGCAGTGATGAACAACTGCGGCACCTTGCTGGAATTCAGGAATTTCTGGATGGCGATGTTCGGCACGGTTCCGATGGTGCCCACCTCTGCGAGCACGCCGACGTCCTCGACCAGCCTTCGCGATTGTTCAATGGCCTTTGGCGCGTTGTAGGCATTGTCGAGCTGTGTAAAGTTGATCTTGCGTCCGTTGATGCCTCCCTTCTCGTTGAGCATTTCAAAATAGCCGACAACGGCGCGTCCGGCGCCGGCGCCGAAAGCGGACGCCGGACCGCTGAGCGGCGTCGATTGACCGAGTTTGATCTCGGTGTCGCTGACTCCGGGGCCATAGGCCTTCTGGGCTCGGGCGGGAGAGGCGGCAAGCAGCGTCGATAGAGCCAGTGTGACGCAGATGCGGCTCGCGGTGTGGGGCAATTCGTTTCCTCCATTTTTGAGTGCAGGCACTCTTATTTTAGCAGTTCGCGAGCGACGACCATGCGCTGGATCTGGTTCGTGCCCTCGAAAATCTGGGTCAGCTTGGCGTCGCGCATCATGCGTTCGACCGGATAATCCATCGTGTAGCCGTAACCGCCGAATATCTGCACGGCGTCGGTCGTGACCTTCATGGCCATGTCGCTGCCGAAACATTTGGCCATGCTTGCGAGAACATTCAGGCGTTTCCAGTCGCCTTCATCGCCGGCCCGCGCGCACTCGTAGACAAGGGCACGGGCTGCTTCTATCTGGATCGCCATGTCCGCCAGCATGAACTGCACGCCCTGGAATTCCGAGATGGATTTCTTGAACTGCTTTCGTTCCTTGGCATAGGCGACACTGGCGTCAAGCGCGCCCTGGGCCAACCCCACGGATTGGGCGCCGATGGTCGGACGATTGAGGTCAAGCGCGCGCATCGATGCCCTAAAGCCCTTGCCTTCCTCTCCGACGAGGTTCTGTGCGGGTACCCGAACGTTGTCGAAGAAAATCGGCGTATTGGGGGCTCCGCGAAAGCCCATCTTCCGTTCATGGCGCCCGAACGTGATGCCAGGCATCTTCTTCGGTTCGACGATGAAGGCGCTGATGCCGTCCGCTCCCGAACTTTCGCTGGTACGCGCCATTACCACGATATAGTCGGCCACCACGCCGTAGCTGCACCATTGCTTGCGGCCGTTGATGACGTAGGAGTCGCCGTCCCTGACGGCCCGCGTGCTCATAGCTGCAACGTCTGAGCCCGCCTGCGGTTCGGAAATCGCGATAGCCGTTACGATGCCGCCTCCGGCGATGATCGGAAGATACTTCTTGCGCTGCTCTTCCGAGCCGAAGTGGAGCAGCGGCATGATGAACATGGTGTTGAGGCCGGCGATGGAGGCGCAGGCAGGGGAGACCTTCGAGATCTCCTCGCGCGCGATGCACATCATCGTCAGGTTGCCGTTCGGGCCGCCATATTGTTCAGGCACCCATAACTGCATGAGTCCCATCTCGCCGAACAGTTTGACGAGTTCGAGTGGAAAGCGGTCGGTCTCGTCTATGGAGGCCGCGATCGGCGCGACGTGCTTACCGACCATCTTTCTGACGGTGTCGCGGAAAGCCAATTGCTCTTCGGTGAGGCTCATGAACGGGGCGGATCCTTGGCGAAGTCCGAATTAGGACTTTCCTTTAATGGGTGATCCATTTAATAATCATGTCCATGAAGACCAAGTCAAGCCCCCGGAGGCCACCTCGCTCCGCGCAGCTTCCGCTCAATGGGCGGGAACGCGCCTTCGATAATCGTGCAGGCGCTGCGTCGGTTCCTCTCGAGTTTCGGCCGATCCGAACGCGGCGGGCGTTTGAGGAGATCTGCCAGCGCATTCGCGAGCAGTTGGCGCTCGGCGTCCTCAAGCCGGGAGACAAGCTGCCTCCAGAGCGCGATCTCGCGCAGCAGTTGGGTGTCAGCCGCAACGTTTTGAGGGAGGCGCTGCGCAGTCTCGAAATGGCCGGGGTATTGCGGCTGCACAAGGGCGTCAAAGGGGGCGCTTTCATTCAGCAAGGCGACACAAGTCGCATGAATGATGTCATGCGCGACATGTTGAGCCTTGGATCGATTTCCGTGAGGGAGCTGTCAGAGGCTCGCATCCACATTCTGGATCTCGTCGTCCGACTGGCCTGCGCAAATGCGCGGCAAGTCGATTTGCAGGCACTGGAAGAAAACGTTCAGCGCACGGAAATCGCAACGCGCGAAGGTCGATTGCTCGATCGGGTCGAATGTACGCGCGAATTTTACAAGCTGCTGGCGCTGGCGACAGGAAACAAGGTCATCGCCATGATCATGGACTCAGTCACCGAGATTCATTTGCGGTTCGTCTATGCCAAGGTCGCCTCGAGCGGCGCCGCGACCCCCCGGTTGGTTGAAAGACGACGGCAGTTCTTGTCTGCGTTATGCGCCCGGAACGCTTCAGCGGCGACGCGCCTCATGAGGAGCCATCTGCAGATGGTACAGCGAATGCTCGAAACGGACCCGGGTTCCATGTCGCTTCACGTCGCTTTGGCAGACATGCATCCGGGCGTGCGCCGGTAGACAGGGCGAGGCAACGAACGTCGACAACGACAGTCAAGGTGGAGGAAAACGTGTCCAACTATGCCAAGTACGAATGTCTAAAGGTTGAAGTCTCGGAGAAAGTTGCAACAGTCACCCTCAACCGTCCGGAAGCGCGCAATGCCATCAATCAGAAATTGATCCGCGAGCTGCGGACCATCTGGGACGATCTCGCGGATGATCACGCCGTCAACGCGGTGGTACTGACCGGAGCCGGCGACTTCTTCAGCGTCGGCGGGGATGTCAAGGCGATGTCGGAGCGACCCGGCGGTGACGTCCTGGAGGAGGGTGAGGTGCACGACCCCATGATCAGTCGACGCGGCGTCACGCGCCAGCTCGAATTAGACAAGCCGATCATCGCCGCCATCAATGGCGACGCCATTGGTCTTGCGGCGACTCATGCGCTGCTGAGCGACATTACCGTGATGGCGGAGGACGCGCGTATTGGTGATACGCACGTTTCGCGCGTCGGTCTGGTCGCAGGTGATGGTGGCACGGTCATCTGGCCGCTGCTCATCGGCATCAACAAGGCCAAGGAATACCTCATTCGCGGCACTCTCCTCAAAGGCAAGGAGGCCGAGCGGATCGGGCTGGTCAATCACGTCGTGCCTCGTTCCGAGGTGCTGGCGAAGGCGCGCGAAATTGCCCTGGAACTGGCCAACGGTCCCACCTGGGCCATTCGTTGGACCAAGCTGTCGATCAACCAGATCGTCAAGGAACGCGTGAACATGTTGCTCGAAGCCTCGATGGCGCTTGAACAGGTCACGTTCGAGACTGCCGACCACAAGGAGGCGACGATGTCGTTCAAGGAAAAGCGCAAGCCGAAGTTCGGTCAAGCGTAGGTCCTGCCATGGATCTGAGTGAGCTCCCGAGCGACGAAATAAGGGAGATGCTCCGCGATTCCTTGCGCGGTTTTCTCGGGGAGAACTGGAACACCGGAACGGCCGCGAAGCAGGCGGCCGCGCCGGAAGAAATTTCGCAGATCTGGACCGGGCTCGTGGGGCAGGGCGTTGCGGCGCTGGGCTGTGATTTCGGCGAAGGCGGGCTGCGCGAAATTCTGGTGGTAATGGCCGAACTCGGCCGTGCCGCCTGCCCGGCGCCGATGTGGTCCGCCGCGCTGGCCAATCTCGGGCTATCGGGTTGCTCCGGTGATATCGCGGCTGATCTGCTCGAAAAACTGCATGTCGGAGCCGCGCGGGTCACGTTTTGTTTTGGCGAGCTCGATCCCGATCGCAATACCGGGTCGATTCGCGTCGCGAACGGAAAGGCGAGCGGATTGCTCCGTTTCGTCGAAGTCGCGGCAAGCTGTACGCACCTTCTCGTCGCGGTGGATCGAAGGTCGCTGGCGGTGATTCAATTGGGCGTTTCCGACGTCGAACCGACCCGAGCCATGGGCACCCCAGGGCTCTACGAAATCCGATTGAATGCGGCGCCCGCAGAGGCCATTGAACTGGCGCCATCCGCGTTGGACGATCTTCTGGTCGAGGCGAAGCTCGCCTTGATGGCGCGCGCATATGGTGCGGCGCGGCGGTCGTTCGACATGGTCGTCGACTACGCAAGGGAACGGAAGCAGTTCGGTCAGGCGATCGGCAAGTTCCAGGCGATCCAGCACAAGCTTGCCGACGGCTTGATTTCGCTTGAGGGGGTGAGGCTCACGCTCGATCACGCGGCACATCTGCACGATCGCGGCGATCCGAACTGGCGTTATTTCGCCAACGCGGCAGTGGCTTTCGCCGGCGATGCCGTGCGACGGGTTTCACTGGAAACCCAGCATACCTTCGGTGCGATCGGCTATGCCGAGGAGCACGAAGCTCCGCGTCATTTCAAGCGCGTGCATCTCGACACCATTGCGTTGGGCGGAGCGTCGGAGGCGCGGCGTCGCGTTGCCGCATTCCTGCTTGACGGCGGCGGCAACGACCTCCCGCAATATGACCTGGGTCCGGCGGGCAATGATTTGCGCGAGGAGGCGCAGCGATGGCTGGAAGAACATTGGTCCGGGGCCCGAAAGGCAGCCTTTGATTCGAGGCCGTTTTCCAAGCGCGAATTCGATCCGGAGTTCGCGCTGGATATAGGCAAGACAGGCTGGATCGGCCTTGGCTGGTCAAAGCAGTTTGGTGGCCAGGCGCGGACACCGAAGGAGCAACTCGCCTTCATGGAAACGATGGAGCGGGCAGAGGCGCCTCGGATCGGTGCTGCGATCCAGGCTAACGCCCTGATGATGTTTGGCACTCCGGATCAGCAGCGGAAATACCTGCCTGAAATCCTCCGCGGCGAGGCGATGCACGGCATGGGTTACAGCGAACCCCAGGCGGGCTCGGATCTTGCGGCGCTGCGCACCAGCGCGGTGCGCGAGGGCGACGCGTGGGTTATCAACGGCCAGAAGATCTGGACGACGACTTGGTGGGGAAAATACATGTTCCTGGCCGCGCGGACGGACCCCGAGGCCACGCCGCCGCACGGCGGAATCAGCATGTTCATCGTGCCGATGGAGGCGCCGGGCGTCACGATCCGGCCCGCCACTACGATGTATGACGGCTCCTTTGCCAACATCTTCTATGACAATGTCCGCATTCCCTCCGAAAACGTCGTCGGCGAGGTCAACGGCGGATGGAAGGTGTTGACGGGCGCTCTCGCTTTCGAGCGCGGCCTTGTCGGCGGCGGTATCGTTCTTAAGGTCGCGCACGCGTTCGAGCAATTGCGCCGGCGCATCATGGCGTGGGACGGCGACGCGCCGCCGCTGTCGCACGATCCCGTCGTGCGAGACAGGATCGCGCGCCTGGCCGCTGAAATCGAGGTCGGCCGTCAGCTCATGATGCATTGCGCGGACCTTGCGGCGAATGGAATCACGCCGCCGGAATACGGCGCGATCAGCAAGGTGTTTTCCGGCGAGCTGATGGAACGCTTCGGCGAAGCCGCACTCGACATTCTCGGCGTGCGCGCGGCGCTTTCCGAGCAGATGCCGGGAGCGATCGACAACGGCCGGTTCGAACAGAATCTGCGGCATTCGCTCATGTGGGTTATCAGTATCGGAACCAACGAAATTCAGCGCAGCCTCATCGCTCAACGGGGACTTGGGCTGCCGAGATAGGAGTTTCATGATGCCGAAATCGGATACCGCGACGGCGCCGCTCGACGGCGTGCGCGTGCTGGACTTTTCCATCATGCTGGCCGGTCCCTATTGCGCGCGGCTGCTCGCCGATGTCGGCGCCGACGTCATCAAGATCGAGCCACCGGAAGGCGACGATATGCGGTTGCGCGCGCCCTTGCGCGAGGGAAACAGCGCCTATTTCGGTCAGCTCAACGCGGGCAAGCGAAGTATCGCGCTGGACCTGAAAAGTGCGGAGGCGATCAAACTCGTACATCAGCTCGTCGAACAGACCGATATCCTGGTCGAGAATTTTCGTCCGGGCGTGATGGATCGTCTCGGGCTCGGCTATGAGGCGTTACGCACAATCAATCCACGCTTGATTTATTGCTCGATTTCCGGCTACGGGCAGACCGGTCCTGCGGCCGAGCGAGCCGCTTACGCCATGATCGTGCACGCCGAGAGCGGGTTCGATCATGCGCTCATGCGCTATGCCGGGGAAAGGGACAGGCCGGCATCGGGAGCCATCTTCGTCGCTGACGTGCTGGGTGGGATATTTGGCTACTCCGCGATCCAGACGGCGCTGGTGCAGCGCGGACGTACTGGCGTTGGCCAGCGCATCGACGTCGCCTTGATGGATTGCATGCTGAACCTGCTGGTCTACGAGTTGCAGGAGGCCCAGTTTCCGGGCCAGTCGCCGCGCCCTACCTATGGCCCGGTTCGTGCCAGGGACGGCGATATCCTGATTGCGCCCATCACGCCACGTAATTTCTCGGCCCTTTGCGAGGTGACGGGGCAGACCGAACTCGCCAACGACCCCCGATTTGCCTCCGTGCCTGCGCGCGGCGCCAACTGGAAAGAGATGATGGGTGCGATCGAGCAATGGACGGAGCGCCATACCGTCAGTGAATGCATTTCTGAGCTCGACCGTGCCGGCGTTCCCAGCGCGGTGTATCGCGATCCCGGCGCGGCGCTGACCGATCCGCATTTGCTCCAGCGCGGCGCTTTCGCAAAAGTGGCCGACGGGGCGGGGGAATTTCTCGGGGTCAACGCGCCCTGGAAGATGTCGGGTGCCCGTACCTCGATGCATCGCGACGTGCCGGCGGCCGGCGCGCATCGGGACGAAATCCTTTCGCGGCTGCTCGCTTTGTCACCCGATTCGATCGCGGAGCTCGTCGAGGCCGGCGCGTTCGGAAAGCCAGGGAGCCTTACCGCAGGGAAGAAATAGGCGCCAAAGAGCGCCATAACTCGGTGACGAGCCCGGGGCGTTTGGTCGATCTAGGGGGTGTTGCCACACACAGGGGAGGAAGCTCATGCTCGACAGGCCGCTGGACAATGCAATCGCCGATCACAAGACGTATGGCAGCGTCGACGCGCAGCACCGGCTGTTTGCCGGACTGAGGCGCGACGATCCGGTCCACTGGACCGAACCCGACGGATATCGCCCGTTCTGGACGATCACGAAATACGCCGACATCGTCGAGATAGAGCGGCAGGCGGATCGCTTCATCAACCAGCCGCGGACGAAGCTGCTCAGCATCGATTTCGAGAGCAAGGTCAAGACAGCCATGAGTGGCAAGCCGATGCTGGTCCGGGCCCTGCCGCAAATGGATAATCCGGACCATTCGAAGTACCAGAAACTGACCCATGCGTGGTTTCAGCCGCGGCACGTCCGCACGTTGGCGGAGCGCATGGAGGCGCTGGCGAAGGAGAGCGTCGATCGGCTGCTCGCGATCGGCGGCGAATGTGATTTCTACAACGAGATCGCGATCTATTATCCGCTGCGCGTCGTCATGACGATCCTCGGGCTGCCGCGTGAGGACGAGGCGCACCTGTTGAAGATCACCCAGGCGTATTTCCGCGGCGGCGATCCGGAGATGCAGCAGGGCAACGACCTGATCGACGCTACCATGGCCTATGTCGACTACTTCAAGGATGTCGCCAGGGAGAGGCGGCGAAATCCTCAGGACGACGTCGCGACCGTCATCGCGACATCGGAGATCGACGGCCAGCCGATCGGCGATTTCGAGGCCTATTCCTACTACGTGGCGCTTGCGAGCGCCGGCCATGACACCACCAGCGCCACCATTGCGGGCGGGCTGCTGGCATTGATCGAGAATCCCTCGGCGATGGCTCTTCTGCAGGGGCGGCCCGACATGCTGTCCGATGCCGCCGAGGAAATGGTACGCTGGGTGTCGCCGGTCAAGCACTTCTTCCGGACCGCGGTCGCGGATTACGAAATCCGCGGCAAGACGATCAAGGCCGGGGACAGTATCTTCATCAGCTACCCCTCGGGCAACCGTGACGAAGACGCGTTCGATCGTCCGTTCGAATTCATTCCCGACCGCTCGCCCAACCGGCATCTCGGCTATGGCTACGGAATTCACGCGTGCATCGGCAGGCACCTGGCCAAGGCCGAAATCGTGGCGTTCTTCCGCGAGCTGCTTCAACGGGTCGACCGCATCGAACTCGCCGGCAGTCCGGCCTGGACGGAAACCTCGTTCCTGGGTGGGGTGAAGCGGCTGCCGGTACGGTATCACGCACGCTAGACATCGAGAATGCAACGAATTCCGGGCTCGTCCGATCGGACGAGCCTTGGAACGAGCCTTAGGCGAACAAGGACTGAGCATGAACCACCTAAATGCCCGCGCGCTGTATCACCATGCCGACCTCCGCCGGCTGATCAATCCCAAGGTCGTTGCGGTGGTCGGTGCCTCGGAAACGCGAGGTTCGTTCGGCGAGCGCACGCTTTCCAACATGTCGGCATTCACTGGCAAGGTCTTCGCGATCAATCCGAAGTACCGGAGCCTGCTCGGCCGCCCCTGCGTGCCGTCGCTGGCGGACCTGCCGGAAAGTCCGGATTGCGTGGTGCTGTGCGTGGCCCGGCAAATGGTCGAGGGCATGATCGAGGCGGCGGCCGCCGTGAAGGCCGGCGGGGTCATCGTCTACGCCTCGGGCTTCGCCGAAACCGCAAAGCCCGACCGTATCGAAGCACAGCAGCGCCTGATCGAGCTTGCCCTCCGCACCGGTGTGCGCGTGGTCGGACCGAATTGCGTCGGACTGGCGAATACCGGCTCGGCGGCGGGACTGAATTTCATGCCGGACTACGCGGCGATGGGGCACCGGCGCGGGCCGATCGGCATCGTCTCGCAAAGCGGGGCGCTGGGCTACACCGTGCTGCAGGGCATGGAGCGCGGTATCGGTTTCTCGCATTATCTCGCAGCCGGAAACTCCTGCGACGTCGATGTCTGCGATTTCATTTCATACCTTGCCGAAGACGACGATACGCGGTCGATCGTCTGCCTGCTCGAGGGCGTCAAGGACGGCGCGCGCTTTATGCAGGCTGCACGAAAAGCCCGCGACGCCGGCAAGGCGCTGATCGTCTACAAGACCGGCAATAGCGAGACCAGCAGCAAGGCGGCGATGTCGCATACGGGAACCATGGTCGGCTCGGTGGTCGCCTACAAGACGGCGATCGAGGAGGCCGGCGCCATCGCGATCGACGACCTGGAGGCGGTGCTGGAGACGGCGTCGTTCTTCGCAAAGACCATGGCGCCGACAAACGGGCGAGGCGTCGGAATCCTGTCGACCTCCGGCGGCGCCGCGGTGATCTGCGCCGACAAGGCCGAAGCGCATAGCGTTACGCTGCCGGTGCTGGAGGAGAAGACCGCCAGGGCGCTGCACGAGGTGGTGCCCGATTTCGGCTCGGTCGCCAATCCGTCCGATCTGACTGCCGAAGTGTTGAAGACCTCGGAAACGTTCGGATTTTGCCTCGATGCCTTCATGAACGATTCCGGCTTCAGCGCGCTGGTGATGCCGATGATCTTCGCACACGCCTCTTCGAGCGGCGCGCGGGCGCCGACCATCGTCGAGGCGGCGGCCCGCACGGACCGGCCGCTGGCGGTGGTCTGGATGAACGAATGGTACCAGGGACCGGGCAGCGAGGTTCTCGATGCCGATCCCAGGGTATGCATGTTCCGCTCGGCCGATCGCTGCTTTGCGACATTGCGGGCCTGGTTCGACTGGCATGAGCGCCGGACCTGCAAGCCCGCGGCGGCACGGAGGTCGCCGGCGTCGGCGGCGCAGGGCGCCCGCGCCATCCTGTCTGCGGCCAGAGACCGCGGCGCCGCGCTGTCCGAGACGGATTCAAAGCGGCTCCTCGGCTGCTATGGCATCGCGATCCCGCTGGAAATCGTCGCCCGCGACCCGGAACAGGCGGCCTCGGCCGCGGCCAAGATCGGCGGGCCGGTGGCGATCAAGATCGTGTCGCCCGACATCCTGCACAAGACCGAGGCCGGTGGCGTCAGGCTCGGGCTATCGACGCCGGAGAATGTCCGGGAAGCCGCGAGGAACATCCTGGCCTCGGCCGCACGCTATGCGCCGCAGGCCCGGATCGACGGCATCAGCGTGCAGCAGATGGTGCCCGCCGGCGTCGAGATCGTGCTCGGCGTCAAGAATGACCGCCAATTCGGGCCGCTGGTTGCGGCCGGCCTCGGCGGCATCATGGTCGAGTTGCTGGGTGACCCCGCCGTGCGGCTTGCTCCGATCGGCGAGCAGGCCGCGCGGGCGATGCTGGCGTCGCTCAAAGGCCATGCCCTGCTGACGGGATTTCGCGGCAAGCCCGGTGTGGATATCGACGGACTGGTCGATACCATCTGCCGGCTGTCCGAGCTTGCGCACGATCTGAAGGATGTCATCGACCAGATCGACGTCAATCCGGTGATCGCGAGCGCCGGCAGCGTCATGGCCGCCGATGCATTGATCGTGTGCCGATGATGGCGAAGCCGGCAATCCGGGTGAAGGAATATCAATGACACGAAGTGTTGCGATTCTCGGTGCGGCGGTGCTGCCGGTGGCCAAATGGCAGAGACCGCGCGATGCCGAACTGCAGGTGCTCGAACACGAAATCCTCGCCAAGGTCGTGATCGAGGCGGTCGCGGACGCGGGGGTCGACAAGAACGAGATTTCAACATTGGCTTTCGCGCAGCCGCGTCCCTACACCCAGCAGAAATATTTTGCGACCTTCATCGCGAATTACCTGCGGCTGCCATGCACGGGTTCGGTTCAGGAGGTTCTCGGCAACGGCATGACCGCGGCGCTGGCATTCGAAGCTGCGGCGAACGATATCCGGCTAGGCAAGTCCCGGGTGGCGCTCGCGCTCGGGATCAATTTCGAGTCGGCGATACCGGCCGTCGAGCACATGATGAATTCGATGCGCGCCACCGGCGACGTCGATTTCCACGCGCCGTTCGGATTCACGCCGATTTCCTGGTACGCCATGGACGCCGCCCGCTACATTCACGAGTTCAAGTCCTCGCGGCAGGAACTCGCGAGCGTTTCGGTCAAGAACAGGCGTCACGCCTCGCTCAATCCGATCGCGCAGTTTCGCAAGCCCATCACGCTCGATGAGGTGCTGGCGCAGAAACCGATCGTCGAGCCGCTCGGGCTCTACGAGGTGCCGCCGCGCGGCGATGGCGCCGCCTGCATCGTGCTGGTGGATGAGGAGATCGCGAAGGCGTCCGGAAAGCCCTATGTCCGCGTGCGCGGCAAGGGGTTCTTTCATGAAGGGGCCCATCAGATCAACGAAGTGCCGAACGACATGATTGCGCTCGTCTCCGCCCAGAGGGCGGGGCAGGCGGCATATCGGGAAGCGGGCGTCGAAGCCTCCGATATCGATCTCGCCGAACTCTATGCGCCCTGCACCATTATCGAAATTCTGGCCAGCGAAGCGCTCGGCCTGGTGCCGCGCGGGCAGGGCGCCCGTCTTTGTTCGGAAGGCGTGACCTCGCTTGGCGGCCGGATTCCTGTGTGCACCTCGGGTGGCCTGCAATCGCGCGGCCATCCTGCGCATGTCACCCCGTTTTACAGCCTGTTCGAGGTCCACGAGCAACTCACGGGCCGCGCCGGAGCGCGCCAGGTCGCCAACGCCCGCCTTGCGGTCACCAGCGCCGAACTCGGCAACTACAACGCGGCGCTGGTCCATGTGCTGGAGGCAGTCCGATGACACTTCACTTGCAAACCGTCGATCGCGCCCGCGCCTTTCCGCCGCGCATGACTGAATTCACCCGGCGCTTCTGGCAGGGTCTGGCCACCGAACGTTTCGAGACGACTCAATGCGACGACTGCCGGCGTCTGACGTTTCCGCCAAAGCCGTTCTGCCCGCATTGCTGGTCGCCGCGAATTACATGGGTACCGCTTTCTGGCCGCGGAAAACTCTATTCCCAGACCGTGGTCCATGCGGCGCCTTTGGTGTTTCAGGACGAAGTCCCGTACCGGGTCGGAATCGTCGATCTCGACGAGGGCTTGAGGATCGCGACCCGAGTGCTGGCCGATGTCGAACCAAAGCTGGATACCGCGGTAGAGATCGTAGTCCTGAATTACCGGGACGGACCGTTGTTCGCGGCGCGGCCATTATAAGGATGCCGTCACGGACGGCTGCGCCCGGCTGTGCCGACGAAGAAATTTCCGTGTTCGCATCAGAGATCGAGCGTCAGCACCGGAGATCTTGATCGGGAGCAGCAGACCATGATCTTGCTGTTGTCCGCCTTTTCCTCGTCGCTGAGGAAGGAGTCGCGATGATCGGGGATGCCGTCGATCACTCTGGTTTCGCACGTCCCGCAGATGCCGTCGGAACAGGAGAAGGAGACGTTTACTCCGTGGTCGAGCAGGATATCCAGGATGGTTTCCCCCGGCGGCACGGTGACGGTGCGCCCGCTGCGATGCAGGCACACTTCGAAGCCGCCGTTCGAATTCGGAGTTTCTGTCACCGCGTAGTTTCCCTTGCCGCGTGGGCGTTACAGGGCGTAGCCGAAATCGGCGCCAAGTTTCGCTTCCATGTGCGGACGGCCGAAATCGACCCATGAAGTGGATTCCGGCAGCGTCAGTGAGACCGCGCGGACCATGAAGGTATCGGGATTGCTGACCCCGCTCGGCAAGATGCCGTGGTCCCGATAGGCGCTGACGGTTTCCAGCAGCAGCCGCCGGGTCATCGCAATGCCGGTATCGCTGGAACCGAGGTGCTCCTTGGTCCGGTCGAAGATCGGCGTGGTTCCGCTCTGGCAGGCGCCGTCCTGCACCCACAATCCCGGCAGTCCGGAGAACCAGGCATCGACCTGGCTCTGATAATTGAACTGAAAGCCGTTCTCGCGCGTGAACTTGGTCCAGTAGTCGGCATAGGGCACGGAGGGATCCCGCTTGACGAAGCAATCCCGGCTCGCATGGGCCGACTCCCGGCCGTTATGGCCGTTTTCGAACACCTCGCGCATCCGAGCCGGCAGCGGCTCGGAGGGGTGGTAGGAGAACATGAGGCAGATCGTGTGATTGTCGTCCATGGGCACCCAGGCATGGCCGCTCAGCTCGGGAAATTTCGACTGCGGCGGCACCAGCGAATAAAACGGCAGCATGAACTGGTTGACGCGCCAGTAACTGGTCTGCTCGTCCAGCCGCCGCTTCGCCGCGATGCTCATGCCGAAATCCTGCCGCATGCATTCGAAAGTCGGACGCAGATCGCGCGTCGCCAGCCACTTGTTGATCGCGCCCTTGGAGTCGATGCGGCTGTGCAGGATCGGCGCATGGGCGGAATCGATTTCTCCCTCCAGCGCCTGCAGCCAGTTGCACTCCTGGATTCGCATGGAAAAGTGGACGTTTTCGGCCGGAACCAGGTTCCATTCGAGATTCGGCAAGGGCGGCAGATCGCCGGTCTGCGGGCCCATATAGGTCCAGACGATGCCGTTGCGCTCGCGGCAGGGATAGGCGGTGATCTTGACCTTTTCCTTCAACCGGCTCTTGACCGGCTCGGCCGGCGTGTCCGTCACCGCGCCGGTGACGTCGAATTTCCAGCCGTGATAGACGCAGCGCAGGCCGCAATCTTCGTTGCGGCCGAACATCATCGGCGCGCCGCGATGCGCGCAGGCATTCGCCATGAGGCCGACGCGCTGCTGCGAGTCGCGAAATGCCACCAGATCTTCGCCCAGCAACATCACGCGCTTCGGCCGGTCGTCCGCGACCAGATCCTTTGAGGCCAGGAACGGAATCCAGTACAGCCGGAACAGCGATCCCATGGCCGTGCCCGGGCCGACCCGAACCAGCGTTTCATTGTCTTGGTGCGAGAGCATCGCCGTTCCTTCCCTGCGAGCCGTTTCGGACAGTCAGTAGTTGATTTGTGGCTCGCCGATATTCGACGCCCGATCGGCATCGATCAGGGCGATGATCTCATTCGAGAGCCCGGCCTGCCTGGCACCCCAGGCCGGATCGCAGTCCCTGAGCGGCGGGCGCGGCACGGGCGGCGGCTGGCCTTCGATAACCATACGGACGATCATCTTGATCCTGCGCCGCTCGAGGAGTTGAAGCGCCTCCTCGAGGACGATCGCTTCCGCGTTGCAGTCGGGCAGTTCCGGATAGGCGACGCGCCTGACCCACGAATCCGGCGCGACCTCGACCGTTTCCGCTTCCAGAACATACGGCACGCTCAGATATTCGGTCAGCCGCAAACACTTTCCTCCGATAATATATTGCGTATACGTAATAACATCGCAAGCTGCAAGGGGGGACGTGGGCGCTAGTCACCACTTTCCGGTGGGCCAGCCTCCGCGATCAGCTTCATGCACCGCATAAAATGCGCCCGATCCTCGGCGGCCAGCGGCGCGAGCAGCGCGCCCTGCAGCTGCGCGGCCCCGGTAACGATCTCAAGGAGCACAGTCTTGCCGGCGGGCGCCAGCAATACCTCCGCGGAACGCCGGTCGCTGCCATTGTTACGCTTGGTGATCAGAGACCGCTTGGCCATGCGATTGATCATCTCGCCGAGCGTGCTGCGATCGACCCGGATATGCCCGGCGAGCTCGGTCAGCGTCAGCGTGCCCTGCTGATGCAGCGTCAATAGCACACCGAACTGGCGTGGCGTGATATCGCTTTGCGCAGTCAATTGCTCGTAGAGCAGATGGACGCGGGTATCGAGCAGCCGCACGAGAAAGCCGAGACCCTTATCGAGCTTCAGCGTGCGAGCAATCTCATCGGCTGAACGGATGTCGGATTTTGGCGGCTTGGTCATAATATACGTATTACCATAATTCGACGAATTCATAAATTTACTCTGCCTTTCGTCCGATGTCAGGAGTATCGGAAATGCTTGGGGGGTGGACCGAACGGCATCGCATGCGGCTTTGGGAGCATCACCATGGCCACCGCAGTGAAAATAGTCGAGCATAACCGGTGATGAGCAGCGAATGCCCGGGGATCGAATGGGCTGAGACGCAACGCTCGCCCGCCCGCTGGCTTGTCCAGCCAAGCAAGAACAATTCTGTCAAGACTGATGTCGTCTTTTCGAACGTGATAGAAGGCTCACGCAGGTTGCGAGCGATCTTATCATTCATCGATCACGGGGTTGTGGAGGATTCCAAGCTTCTCGATTTCAACTTCCACCACGTCACCGGCTTTCAGAAAAATCGGCGGTTTGCGGGTAAAGCCCACGCCGGCGGGGGTACCCGTAGCAATGACGTCGCCCGGCACAAGATCGAAAATATCCGAGGAGTAGCTGATCAGCCGCGGAATCGAAAAGATCAGATGCGAGGTGTCCGACGACTGCACCGTTGCGCCGTTGACTCGCGTCTCCAGTTTGAGCATGGTTGGATCCGGTACGTCGTCTAATGTCACCAGCCATGGGCCGAAAGGGCCGGTGCCGACGAAGTTCTTGCCGGCGGCGATCTGCTGGGCGTGCCGCTGGTAGTCGCGAACGCTGACGTCGTTATAGATCGAGTAGCCGGCGACATGGTCCATCGCCTCGCTCTCCGGAATGTGGCGGCCGCCTTTTCCGATCACGACGGCAAGTTCGCCTTCCCAGTCCAGATGCGTCGTCGTGCCCCAAGCTCGAATATTGCGTTCAGTATCGCGAGACTGACCTTAATTTCGTAACTCGGCTGAGAATTTGAGCAGCGGTTGCGATCCGTGATCGACGAGGTTGTGAACAGCTTGCAAATCTGTTGCGCTACATGGACGGCAAGGTGGCAGCTGAGGACCAGCTGAAAAAGCTTCTGAGCGATTGGCGGACGACGACGGCGAAGCCGGCCGGATGCTCGATTTGCAGATCCGGCTGGGGAACGTGGAGCGCATCGATGCGTTTCTCGCCGAGCTGTCCGCGGAAGGTCATTACGCCGCGCCCGACAACGGGGCGATCGTGCGCGCCGCCGCCCTTCTTCCGGCCCCGCGTGCAACGGAGCGGCTGGTCCGGATTGTCAGGCATAACGCTCCGGCCGATCTCAGCGCCTGCGGCGATCTGCTGCTGTTCTGCGTCGCGGCGCCGAGGGGCGCGACGGGCGGCCTGGAGCAGATCGGCGCAGCCTTGATAGATGCCTTGCCGGGCGACCTGACCAAGCGGGAGCAGGTCGGCACTTGGACTCGGCCAACGCCGGTGAAGCCGGGCTTCGTCGTCGATCTCCTGACGGCGACGAGCCGGATCGATGCGGGGCTCGCAGCGCGTGCGATCGAGCACCTGCTGGCCTGGCCGAAGACATACAAGCCGGACGACGTGCTGGTCCCCGCCGCTCGTGCGTTTGCCAAGCTGGTCGAAAGCGCGGCATGGCCGGCGGTGAGGCGGCTCCGAGAGGCGTCTCTAAACCACCTGCGCAGGCGCATCGCCCTACCGCTGGAGGCGCCACGGGACTCGACCAGGACCAACCCGCTCAAATGCACATGTGGCGACTGCCGTGGACTGGGCGCATTCCTGGTTGCGCCGGATCAACAGCAATGGCGGCTGAAGGCGGTCCAAGATCGGAGGACCCATGTCGAGCATAGTGTCCGGAGCGCGGCGTGCGACCTTGACCTCACGACCGAAAGGCGCGGCAGCCCCCACACGCTGGTCGCCACCAAGAATCAGGCCAGCTACGAACGGCGCGCAAACCAGCGCCGACAGGATCTGGAGCATGTGTCGGCGCTGGGCGGATGACGTTAGCCTTGCACCGCACCGAACCGCGAGTTTGACTGCAGAATGAGCCGGAAGAATCGGGTTCCACTTGCTGATCGTGTCGCCAAAGCGGCTGAAGCGGCACTTGCCGCCCGGCACTTTGTGAGCGCCATCGACATCCTCGTCGGGATTGGGTGGCTTGACGCTCAAGCGGTGGAACACTGGCGCCGCGGGCAGATCGATTGCTTGGAGGAACTTGTCCGGGCCAATTTGCAGCGCATCTCGGAAGCCATGCGGCTATTCCGGTCTTGGGCGACCGCGAGAGGATTGCTCGCAAGCCCGACGGCGTATGTCGGTCGTACCCCGCAGCGCCAGACGCTGCACTTCAGCCGAAGCGGAAATCCTGCGATCGAGGTGTCATACCGGACACATTGGGTCTCGCCGGAGCTTTCCGAGAAGAAGCGCGAACGCCTGGCGGAAAAGGCAAGCCACGCCCCAGAACTGGTGGTGCTCCAGCCATTGAACACCGACTGCGCGGTGACCTAGCCTCGATTCCGGGCTCTGTCGAATACCATTGAAATTTCAATTACATAAGAGTTCGCAGTTTTATTCTGAGTGGCGCGCCAAAATGCCACCATTCAGAACAAAACTGCGAACCCAATTACTATACGGCCCTGAGATCCACCATCAATGAAGCGGCTAAAGCTTCTTCGGGTATGGAGAGTTCATGTTGCTGCATGGCTGTCATCAACCCCTTGTCCCAAAATGCGCGGGCAGCCTTTCCCGTGAGGGCCTGTCCAAGACTTGAGGCCCCTTCGACGGCGGCCTCGTAGTCCCTCGCCCCAAAGCGCCAAGGTTGGGCGCCGTGCTCGCGCATGACGTGGTTGCCGATCCGCACTCCCGGCCAATCGAAATCGCCATGATAGAAAAGCTGCGCCCGCGCTTTAGCCAGCTGCGACAACAGACATCGCTGTGCTGCGGCAGGCATGCCGTCAGTGCAAACTAGCGGCGCGCAATCGGAGCCCCAGTGATCCGCGGCGATCGCGACCAGGTTGGGATTCTCACAGACATAGACCCTGCAATCCGCCACGTCCCACGACGGTGGAGAGCGCAACAGTGACCGCAGCGAAGCGTAAACAGGTTCTCCCGGCGACTGACTATAATTTCCCGCGTGGCGCACGGGAAGATTCAGGAACAGCACAGGGCGCGCCAATTCATTCACCAGCACGCCGGCCTTGGCCCAGACGTCGCGATCGCGCTCCGCACCACCGCCCAACTCCAGTTCGCCGTCTCCCGTCGGCTCGCTATCGACGCCATCATTGCTGTAATCGATCCGAGCGATTACCTGACGCCAAACCGTCAGTGCCAAGGTTGCCGTGGGCTGTCCGCTGTCGAGCGCGTGGGCGTCGCCCAGCACGTCGGCGGCCAATTGCGAACGTGTGATGCCACTCGCGGGCAGGCGCTGCAATACTGCTTCGACACGGCGACAGACTTGGAGCGCCGCCGGTGGGCTCTGTCGTGCAAGGCGCTTGAGAAGCCCGATGCCCGCCGGGGTCTGGAGCAGTCCGATCAGTTCGCGGTGAGTGCAGCTGCCCAGCACATCCGACCACATCGTTTGCAGCTCAAGGCGTGTCGTGGCGAGATTCGTAATCGGGCCATCGAGTTGTTCAAGTGCGTCGCGCAGCGAAGCGGCGATGCCGGCATTCTGGAAGGCGATATCGATGAGGCGAACGTCGACCTGTAAGGAATTGGTGTAACGGAGCGGACGACCGAGTAGCGAAGCCAGTGCGGCATGTTCCTCCGCGGTGAGCTTGCCGATGCGAAAGCTTTCAACCGTGGCGTCAAGCGGTGCCCGCTCGAAACGCCGACGCAGGCGCCTGCGCAGCAAGGAGTTATGCTCGCCGCCGAGCAGGCGCTGCAGACGTGGATCGAGCGACGCATTCATGTCGGCGCGAACCTACGGTCCGGATCGTTTTCTCGGGTCTTGGCACGGCCGTCCCAGCTCCAGCGCGAGACGAATACCGCGTCAACGCCCTCGCGCCGCTGCAGATGGCAGATGGCGACGCCGGGCAGTGCGGCGTAGCAACCCCATTCACGCTCGCTGGTGATGACGAAGTCGAGATCGAACTCGCGGATCAACCCCATGCAATGGGCGCGCGCGGAATCATCGATGCCTGCGAACGCTTCGTCGAGCAGCATAAGGCGCGGCGCCAGCTCGTAGCTCCCCTGACTGTAGAAACTGGAAACCGCGGCGAACAGCGGCACGGTGAGGCCGAGCGCTCGTTCTCCGCTCGAGGCCGGACCGGAGAGCTTGCGCCATTGCCCGTCCTGCCAGCGCTCGACGCGAAAGCGGTGCCAGCGGCGATAATCCAGCGCGCGGGCCAGCTGGTCGATCAAGCCGCCGGCATCTTTTCCAGCGCCTGCATCGGCCCGCTCGCGTTCGGCGGCGATGCGCTGCTGCAACATGTCGCCGACCACCCTCCGGTCTTCGGCCGACCAAAGGTCCGCGCTCGTGTTGAGAAGGCGCTTGCGTGCGACGTCGAGACCGACCGGAGCGCCTTCCTCTTCCGTCAGCGGCGGCCACAGCAGGCGGTAGCGTACTCCGGTGGAGGTCGGGCGTTGGCGGAGTTCCTCGTTGATTGCTTCGCGCTGCGCTTCGGCCGATTGCAGAAGGCGCTGAATCTCGGAAGCGATTTCAGCCTGGAGATGGTTCTCCAGCACGGCGCGCTCTTTGGCCGTCAACAGCTCGCTACGCTGGGAGATCTCCTCGGACAGGCGCGCGGCAAGGCGATCCGGCAGTTCGGGTCGGTTTTGGTAGACGATGCGGACGATAAGTCCCCAGTCGCTCTGTTCCGCATGCGATTGGTGACCAAGCGAGCTAAGGGCGCGCTGCAGATCCGTCAGGTCGTCGCCGATCTGCCGCTGCAGGCGTGTCCAGGTCTGGTCGTCGTCCTTGAGTTCGGACAACGCCTGTTCGGCGCGGCGAGCCACAGTGAGCGCCGGATCGATCGTCCACGGACTGTCCATGTCGGGCAGGTCAGCCCGCGGCAGCGCAGCCGCAAGCAGTCCGGTGGATGCGAAATGTTGAAACTTCGAGATTGCCTCGGCGCGCGCGTCGCTGCGTTCCCGGAATGTGGCGTTCGCAGTCGTCGACTTTTCACCCGCGATCGCGCGCGCCTCGCCGGATTTGCCCAGGACGTCCCGCGTGGTGTTCAACGCCTTGTCGAGCGCCTCCACGGCCGTGCGCGCATCGGCTAACCGCCGTTGCAGCTCTTCGACCTTAGCGCCGACGGACGCGCGCAGCACGTCGCGCCGGACGGCGGCTTCTTCCGCCTCGATGCGCGCGACCAGGAATTGATCGTCCCGTTTGTTCAGATCGTCGCGGGTTTCGTTCTCGCGGCTGCGCTGCCGCTGCATCTCGGGCAGCGCAAGACGCACCTCGTGAGCAGCCTGGGCGAGGCTGGATTGGGCATCGTGATACCGGCTCAACGCCGTCTCGACGGCTGGCAGCTCGGTCGATGATGCGGGAAGACGCAGATCGGCGGCATCGGCGGCGAGCAGTTGCCGCACCGTCTGGAGGGCCTCCTCGGCAGCTTGGTATTGACTGTCTGCCTCGGTCAATTGCTGACGGGCGATCTGAACCTCGCGCGCGCCGGCTACGGCCGCCAGATGAGCGTTTCGCAACGACGCCTCGGCGGGGGCGAGGCGCCACTCGTCGGCGGCCTGATCCTGGTCGCGCACGAGTTGCGCGACGAGTGCTCCGACGGCGCTGAGTTCGCCCGCGATTTCGCTGAGGCGCCCGGCGATGTCGGCCAGCCGCTGCAGCCGCGCCGCTGCACGGGCCGCATGGCCGATGTAGACCGCCGCCGGTTTGGTCCAGGCGCCGGCGAGCGCGGCGAGCCGGAATCGACCGTCGGGGGCGACCCACGCTTCGCAATCCACGGGATCGCGGTCGGCGCATGCGATGCCCGATAGAAGACGCTCGACGAACGCGGAGGGTACCGCGCCGTCGGCGGCACCATCAGCCTGCAGCCAACCGGCGAGCGATTGCGCATGCGGTCGACGCTGCACTATCCGGACGTCGTGCAGCAGTTCCACTCCGTCGGCGGGTTCCAGACGGCCGTCCGGCGAGACCCATGCATCGAGCAGGCCGGACGCCTCTATGGCCGCCTCGAGACCTGCGCGCTGCCCGGCCGTTAGTTCGCCGCGAAAATCCACCAGTTGCCAGAACGGCGCGCCCTCGCGCGCGCTTCTGGCATCGGCGGCGCGCGTATACTGGTGGGGCGGTGCTGCATCCACCCCCGCTTCGAGGCGGTCGCGTTCGTGTTCAAGCGCATCGCACTCCGTCTCCAGCGTCAGGCGCTGGCCGTCGAGTACGACGCGCCGCTGCGCCAGACGCACGCTGGCGCTCTGCTGGGCCGTATTCAGACATTGCAGCGCCGGGTTTTCGCCGTCCAGCCCACCGACCCAATCGATGAGGGCCTCGATCGCCGCGCTTCCTTCATCGGGGCTGACATGCAATTGCTTCAGGTTGGCGAAATGGCGATCCCAGGCCTGTATGAGGTCGCGGCCTTCGCGCTCGACCGCATCATCGGCTTTGTCGCGTCGATCCGCCGCGGCATCGAGCGTGCTCTGCCTTTCGTCGCGCGTTTTCTGGCATTGCGCATGCAGGAGTTCGGCTGCCGTCACCTCGGTATGACGCCGCCGCAACAACGCGATCTGCTCGCGCCGCTCGACGCTCAGGCCGCGAAGCTCGGCGCACGCGTTGTCGAAAGTCTGTGGCGACAATGCGGTCAGATTGGCGGCATCGAGTGTCGCAAGCGGGCTGCCGCCGTGCGGGGTGGCGATACCGGCGGCTTCGGCGTGCACCGCGCTGTCCTGACGCTGCTTCGCCAGCCGACGTTCGGCCTGCGTCATGCGCTGATCGGCTTGCGCAGTCTCCTCGGTGCTGCGCGTCAATCGCTGCTTCGCCTCATCGACCGCAACCGATGCGGCTTGCAACGCACTTTGTCGCGTCTGGGCTTCGCGCTCCGCCGATTCGAGCCGGTTGGCGTCCTGCATTGTCGGGTGTTCCCGCAGCACATCAAGCCGGGCCTGCTCGCGCTTGAGCGCGATTTCGGCGTTGTCGTGATCGGTCCGGGCTGACTTTTCCTCGGCCTCGGCCGTCTCGAGCTTTGTCTGCGCGTCGGCGCGCGCCCGACTCGCGTTGTCAAATTCGGTCTGGGCCTGACGCAGCGCGCGCGCCTGCCGGCGGCTTTGGGTACCGGCGTAGATTCGGTAACGCTGTTCGAAGCGAACCACGGCTCTTTCCAGCGCTTGATAGTCCTCGAGTTGACGACGATCCTCCTCCAATTGTCCGAGAGCTTGGGCGACGTCGCCAAGCAGCTCGGACGCCAGCGGCGGCAACGCCTCGGTAAGTGCGTTCGAGAGAGCCGTTTCATCGGGCTTTTTCGACAATTGCGGCTGGCGCAATTGGATTAACGTATCCATCAGGGCGTCGTATCTTCTTGTGCCGAGGTGAAACAATCGCTCGTCGACAGCGCGCCGGTAGCTGACGGCGGTGTCGAATACCTGGCCGCGGCCCTGGAGCGCATCGCGCAGGCGCTCCCGGGTCAACACCACCCGCTGCTCGCTCATCAGCCAGAGATCCTGATTGATGCGTTGGCCGCCTTCGGAATCCTCCACTACGAAGAACCAGCTGTCGACCTGGGGACGCGCAGCGACTGCGGCAAGGCCCGCACCGAGCGTGAGGTAATGCGGCGTGCCGTCCTCGGCGAGGCGGCCGAATTCGATCCAGGCATAACCGATCCGCCGATCGTAGTCGTTCATCAGCAGATTCCAGGCCATCCTCTTGCCGATGTCGCCGTCGGGTTCGATGCGCGAAGATTTGAGCTGTGCGTCGAACAGGAAGGGCAGCGTCAGTGACAGCACCTTTGACTTTCCGGTGCCGTTGTTGCCACGCAGCAGTAGGTGACCGTCGCGGAACCAGAATTCCTCGCTGTCGTAGCGGAACAGCTCCACCAGTCCAAGCCGGAGCGGCTGCCATCGTTGGCGCGTCGGGACCGGCAATGCTGGTTTCTCCAAGAGCGCAGTGAACAACGCCGGGCGATCGTTCATGGCGAACCGAACAAGGTATCGGCAGCGGCCCTCGGCGCGTCACGTTCACGAAACTCGCGGACTTCGGCATCGCCGAGCGCGAACCGGGCGATTGCGGGGCGCGGATGGAGCGTGTCGGATTCACGCACGATCAGTTGCAGCTTTTCCAGTCGCTCGATCGCGATTTCCGCAAGCTCGCGCTCGGCGCCGGCTTCTCGCGCAGACTTGCGCCAGTATTTGCCATAACGGTGCTTGCTCTCGCGCAGGTGGTCGACGACGTCCTGCTCACGTATCAACCCGACCTGCAGCCCGGGTGCGCTGGCGGGACGCTGCCTGTAGACCGAAGCCAGGAACTCCGCCACCAGGAGAGTGGCATGGGCGTCGGTGCCTTCGGCGGGCATCGCCACATCCGTCAGCGAGCCGGCCTCGTCCACCAACGCCAGACCTTCGGCGCGTTGCTCCGCGATCAATCCGGTCGCGTCGCACAGGCGGACCGCCATGGCGCCGCGTTGATTGACAAAATAGGCTCGGGAATCCGTGTCCAATGTGTCGATATAGACGACCGGATCGTCAAGCAGCCGGCGCGCCATTTGGCGGCGCAGAACGGTTCGCCGACCCTCATCGCTGTCGGCCACATGCTCGTCGACGAGGGCGTGCAGCCGCTGCTCAAGCGTCAGCGGCGCGTCTTCCGGGCGGAACGTCGATGGCCCGCGCACGGCCGCCAGCATGCCGGCGAGCACCCGGCGCTGCACGTCGTACAGCGCGTCCGCCTGTTCGCCGCCGGAATGCACGAACGCGTCTTCGTCGCCTGCGACCCGCTGCACCACGCCCAAGTCGAGCAGGGTGCGGCACACCGCCACCAATTCACGCCGCTCGTGCGGCGAGCCGAGCGTGAAGCTGAAGCCGGAAGCCGCGAGCGTCGGTTCGGCGGCGAGTTGCAGCAGGCGCTCGCCCAGCAGCCGCAACGTGATCTGCGGGTCGGCGCGTTCGAGCACCGCACAGGCCAGACAGAGCAGCACATACCGGCGGCGATCGTAGAGGGGCAAGCCGCGCGTGGTGCTGGCGAGATCCGCCGGCAGCTTATAGAGTCGCGCGCCCTCGTGTTCGATCTGGAGTTTCCAGCCGGTTTCGCGCCCGAAAAAGTCGCGCAACGCGTCGGCTTGGCGGCGGACCGCGGGGAAGTCGTCGTGATCCGGACTCATCAGCGGCGTCATCAGCACGGCGCGCACGGCGCTACGCAACTCCTCCTTCTGGAATTGCCGCTGTTGCTGGCCGATGTTGCGGCTGTCTGTACCGGCGATGGCCATTATGAGCTGCCTTGCGTCGGCGTGATGGTGATCAAGTGGTCGCGCCCGGCGAATACGCCTTGCGGCGTGTTGATCACGGCGCGGCTGCCGACGGCGAGCGGAACGAGGGTAATCTGCAACAATCCGTCGCCGGTCAGCCGTTCCGCGAGGGTATCCGGACCGGCTTGCTCAGCGAGCACTTCACCGAGAAGTCCGAGGAACAGACCGAACGCATTGCTGTCGAGTTCGCCGAGATCCGAAAGGCGTGTAGGCTGACCGGTGGCGAGGCGCGCACGCGCCGCCTCGACCTGCAGCGATTCCTGAGCGAGTTCATCGGCCAAGCGCGCGCGGGCTTCGGCACGGTCACGTACGCGGGGCAGTGGTCCGCGCGGCGCGGCCTCGCCGTATTCGCGCAGCCGGGGGTGTATCGTGAGAGGCGGCGCGTCGGCCCAGCGCGTGGAGGCCGGTAGATCCGCGGCGGCGTCTAGGTTCAGTGAAAAATGGCGTGCCGAATTGAGTGCGAAGGCGGCGCGCGCCAAGCGGTGCGCCTCGCCATCGCTGCCGCAGGCTGCGAACCAGCCGGCGAGCATCCGGAAGTCCGCGGAACGGTCACTGCGTCCGCTGCGCCGCTCGTTGAGCGCGGCGATCGCACCCAGCAATTGCGGGATCGCCGACCGTGCCCTCGCTCGCAACAGCTCGGCCTGCGAGGGTTCGTGGCCGGTACGGAAGAACCATCCCCGAAGGCCTTTCCAGCGTTCGCGCCATGCATTGAAGTGAAGGGTCTGAGCGTCGGCCCGTTCCTCCGCATCGCCGGGCGCAGCGTCGCGTGCATCGCGGGCGGCCACCTGCTTCAGCAACGCATCGATGCCCGGTTCCAAGGCAAGAATATGTCTTGCGATGGTATCGGATGAGCGCACGAGATCGCCCATGAACCGCTCCAGATAGTCGATCAGGCGGCGCTTGTAGTTCGCGACCGCAATGGCTTCGGCCTGCTGCAACTCGATGCTGCGCGCGACGCCGGCCATGAATGCCTGCGCATTTTCTGCCAACCCCTCGAAAACGCGCACCAAATCCCTCAGCGTTTCGTGGATTTTCGCAACGTCGGCTTCGGCCTCGTGGGCCAGCGCCAGAAGCGCCTGTAAACGGCTGGCGATGTCTTCCAGCGCCACTGTTTGCAGTTCTGCGCGCCGTTGCAGCGTCTGCAGGAAGAGCGCCAGCGCCGCTTCTACGGCTTCGCCGCCCTGCGACAGGCGGTACAGGAAACGCGCACGGTAGAAGTCGCTGAGACTGGAAACCCGGGCCGTGTCGGGATGCGATTCAAGGTTGCCCCAAGCGGCGAGCTGAGTCAGCGCGGCGTTGACATCCTCGATCCGCGGCGGCTCGCCCGACCAATCGGCCTCGGCCAGCACTTCGTCGGGTCTCAATTGCAGACGGTATTGACGTTTCGCTGCCGCGAAGACATCCAGGATGCAGCGGTAAAATTCGGATTTCTCGACACTTACATGCCTGAACAACTCGGCTGAATCGCTCACGGCTCGTATGGGACTTTTTACCAAAGGCCTTCCACCACAGTTGCGAGTTCGCGCGATACGTTAATGCATTTACCTGTCGGTTGCAGCTGAATTGGGTTAGGTCCACGGTCAGTGCATCGGGCGCGGCCTTGATTCCCTCCATGCGGCCGAACCGCGCTAGTGTTGGGTAGATAGTCAGCCATTCACCTAATGCGGCGAAAATTATATAGCAATTTCAATTACATAAGAGTTCGCAGTTTTATTCTGAATGGCGCGCCAAATTGCCACCATTCAGAACAAAACAACGAACTCCGGGCCTGCCCCTTGGAGCGGCTGTTCACAGGTTGGGGATGAGATGGACTGGGGTGCACCGAGTGGTCGACATCGCCATTAAACATGGCCAAGACTCGTCGGCATGGCCAAGCAGAACCCGCGCCAGATTCAGTCTGTTGCATCTACCGACGTGCTCGCCGCCCAGGCCGCGGAGGCGCTTCATCTCGGCAGATTCAAGGAGGCCATCGAGTTCTATAAGCAGCTATTAAAGCAGGCGGCTCGGCCCGACTGGCGGGACGCCCTCGCAGCCGCATATGTGGGCCGCGCCAAGACCTTGTCCGCCAAGGGGCTCTTCAAGGAGGCTGAGGTCGTGCTCGGCAACGCGGTGGCGCTCGGCGGCGCCGTCAAGGAGCCGCTGCTCCTGCTCAGCTGCCTGATCCGCCAGGGCCAGATCGAAAAGGCGCTCGCCCAGGCCCTTAGATACATCGGCACCGACATCGCGGAGCCGCACCAGAGACGCCCGTTGTCAGAGTTGACCGCGGCGCTGTTTTTGGCTCGACCGGTTCCGCTTAAGTCGGGCGACGGCGACCCGCCGGCGCGCGCCGAATGGATCGCGGCCGCCAATGCGGCGCGCGCAGCGCTGGCCGCGCTGACTGAGCAGAAGCCCGCTGACGAGATCGAACCGCTGCTTACCAACATCCCGGCGCGCTCGCCGTTCGGGCCGGTGCGGCTGATCGTCAAGGCCATGCTCACCGACGATCCGGCTAAGGCCCGCCGGCTGCTCGACGGCGTGCCGCCCGCTTCGCCATTCGGGTCGCTGCGCCTTGCGGTCGAGGCTGCGCTCCCGGGAGAGCCAGCCGAGGTTATCGGTCAACTGGGCCAGGCGAGCACGGCGCAGCGGGCCTTCGCGCTCGACAGGCTCGGCGGCGGGTCTGCGTCCGGCCCACCGCTACTGGCGCGGCTGCTGGACGCCGAACGCGGCGGGCCAGGGACGCTGTTCAACTTCCTCTCGAAGCAGGCGACGACCCTGCCGGCCGCCGACATCCGGAGCGCTTGCTTGAATTTGCTGCCGTGGCTCCCGGACCGCGTCATTCTCTTTGAGAAAACCTTCGGGAAACTGTCGGAGGCCGAGAAGGCGCGCATCCTCGCGCTCGCGGCCGAGACAAAGCAGGATTGGACTCGCGCCGAGACCAGCTGGCGCGCCGCAGCAGAGCATTTCGCGTGCGACGGCTTGCGCGACGGTAAGCTGTCGGCCGGCATCATCTATCGTCATTTGGCGAGCTTGGCGCTCAAGGAGCCGATGATCGCGGGCGAAGATCCCTTCACCGACCCGGTCGTCTCCTATCTCAAGAAGAGCCTCGACTACGATCCTGACCATCTGCCGGCGGTGCTGCAGCTCATCAAGCGCTATCGCGACGACGGCGACGACAAGGACTGGCATGCCCTCACCGAGGAGGCCGTGCAACGGTTCCCGGCCGAGAGCGCCGTACTGATGCAGGCGATCGAGTCGGCGGCCACCCGCAAAGCTTACAAGAAGGCGGCCGGCTTCGCGAAGAAGCTTCTGGCGGTCGATCCCATCAACCGGCCGGCGCGCCAGCGCATGATCGAGCTACAGATATCGTACGTCCGCAAACAGATGCGCGCGAAGCGTCCCGACCTCGCCTGGAAGGAGCTGGCCGGAGCCGGCGAGTGGGACCGCTCCGATACGCCGAACGCCGACCTTCGGATCAACCGCGGACTCGTCGGCTTGCGCGGCGGGCTGGACCCGGAGGCGGAGGCGCGACTTCTCGAGGGACTGGATTTGGCCGGTGGCGGCGCGGTCGGCTGGTTCCGCACCGCCTTGCAGGATGCGCTGCTGATGCCGCCGAGGCAGCGTCCGCTATCGCTGATCAGTGACGAACTCGCGCGCATCTTGCGCGAAGTCCCCTCGAAGCCGGATATCACCGCGATCGCCGCGCTCTTCTCGGCGGAAGACGTCCGGGCCGATCCGAAGGCGACGTCCGAGCTTCTTTGGAAGTTCGTGACGTGGCTGCGAAACGCCACGCATACCGTGCTGTCGATCGCGGAATTTCATTCTGTGGCGGACGCGATCGTGCGCGGGCACCTCTTCGAGATACTCCACGCGTTCGCTGCCGTCGGCAAGCGGCGCGAGCCGAACGAGCGGCTGTGGCGCTTCTACGAGATTGTCGCTCGGACCAAGAACAACCCGGACTGGATGTACGTCGGCGAGGAGGACGATATCGATGAGATGTGCCGCTCGCCTGCAATCGACAAGGATCGGCACGGCCGCAGCCGCATCGACCGCTACCTCAACGGTACTGGTGATGACCCCGAGTCGAGGCGACGCGCGCGGCGGCGCGCGGCGAACGACACCCACAGCTTCGATGTACTCGAAGACATTGTGACGAGTTTCATGGAGACAATTTCGCAGCGCGACGTTCAGAAGCTCGTCAAGTCGCATGGACGGGACGGCGGCGTCGCGGCCCTCGCCGATCGGCTCACCAAGCTGCCGTTGGGAGCCGCATTGCCGCGCCCGCTCCTGGAAATGGTCGCGACGACGATGGTCGCCGCGGCCCTCGGCGAGGCGCCGCCGCCGTTCTGAGCGCCCTGAGGACAGCACATGATGACGGATCCGTTTTCCACCCTCGGCGTCGACGAGAACGCCGGTGACGACGAAATCAAGCGGCGCTACTTGGCGTTGGTGCGGGACTTCCCGCCAGACCGCGAGCCGGAGCGGTTCCAGAGCTACCGTGCGGCCTTTGAGGCTCTGCACACCGAACGCCAACGGCTTGCGGCAAAGCTGCTCGCCACGCACGGCACCGCACTGACGCGGCTCAAGACGGCCAGCCTGCCGTCGCCCGAGGCGCGGCAGCAAGGGCGGATTTTTCAGGCGCAAGTGACGGCGCTGCTGGTCGAGGGTATCGAGCAGGCGATGGCGCGATGGCAAGAGACCTCACGAACCGAGACCCAAAACGGCGCCTCGCGGACCAACGGTACGTGAGTGGCGGGAAGGACGACATGGACCAGTCCATCAAGGAAATGCTGCTCGAACGTCTGCGCACCTATCTGGAAGAGCTCGATGCGGCGCACGCGCCGGAGGCCGGCGTCTCGCAGACCGCGGACGCGATCCAAATGGTGACCGACCTCGAGAGCGAAGCAGCGACCGATGAGACGCGGGACCTGTTCTCGGTGTTCGTGGAGATCGCCGCCACCCGCAACGAGGTGCGCACCCAGTCGCGCATCGTCAAGGACGCGCTGGACCAGTTCCGCGCCGTGTTCGAGACGCTTCAATCCGGCAACACGGCGCTGGATCGCGAGCTGAAGGAAGCGCATGTGCGCGCCCGCGAGCAGACCCGCTCCGTTCTGCGGCCGCTGTTACTCGATATTATCGATGTGCGGGACCGTCTCGCGGCCGGCCTCGCCGCTGGTCCGCCGGTGCGTGCGCCGGCATGGTGGGCACGATGGCGCCGGACTGCATTCGTTCCCGATCCCATACGCGACCCTTGGCGGGAGGGCCTGGAAATGACGTTGCGGCGGCTCGACCGGGTGCTGGCGGATCGCCGCGTCACCCCGATCGCCACCGTCGGCCACCCGTTCGCGCCAACGGTCGCGCGGGTGGTGGAAACGCGGGACGATCCGTTTGTCGCTGAGGGACTGGTGATCGCCGAATCCCGCACCGGCTTCGAGTGGGAGGGCGAGCTGCTGCGTGCCGCAGAGGTGATCGTGGCGAAACGCACGAGCGTCAAAAATCTGGGCACCGAGGATCGCGCCGATCGGGGAGATAGCGAATGAGCGAGACCATTGTCGGAATCGATCTCGGGACCACCAATTCGGAGATCGCGGTTTATCGCGACGGCCGGCCCGAGGTGCAGGCTGATAGCAGCGGGCGCCAGATTCTGCCGTCCGTCGTGGGGCTGGATCAGGACGGCAACCTCCTGGTCGGCGAGGCCGCGCGTAACCAGTACATCCTCCATCCCGAACGCACGGTGCGCTCGATCAAGCGACTGATGGGTAGCGACCGCAAGGTCTCGCTCGGCGACCGAGATTATACGCCGCAGGACATCTCGGCGATTATCCTGCGTCGCCTCAAGGAGATCGCCGAGGAAAGGCTGGGCGCGCCGGTGCGCAAGGCGGTGATCACGGTGCCTGCGTTCTTCTCCGACGCGCAGCGGCAGGCCACCCGCGAAGCCGGCGAGATCGCCGGGCTCGAGGTGGCTCGCATTGTCAACGAGCCGACCGCTGCTGCGCTGGTCTACGAGGCCGCGCAGCAGCAGGGCAAGCGGGTGCTGGTTTACGATTTCGGCGGCGGCACCTTCGACGTCTCGGTCGTGCGTATCGAAGACGGCGTGGTCGAAGTGATCGCCAGCCACGGCAACAACCATCTCGGCGGCGATGATTTCGACCACAAGATCGTCGAACACCTGCTCGACCACCTCAAGATCGAGCACAAGGTGGACGTCAGCAACAATCCGCAGGCAACTGCGCGGATCCATCGCGCCGCCGAGAATGCCAAAAAGCATCTCTCCGACCATCCGTTCGCGCGGATCGAGGAGGAATACCTCGCCGAGGTCGACGGCAAGCCGATCCATCTCGCTTTGGAACTCGCCCGCACCGACTACGAGGAGATGATCGCGCCGTTCATCGAGGAGACACTGAGCGCGATCCACATCGCGCTCGAATCGGCCGCCCTTACCGCTTCGCAGATCGACGAAGTCCTCCTGGTCGGCGGCGCAACCCGCACCCCGCTGATCCGCAACCGACTGATCGAGGTCTTTGACCGGCCGGCTCGGGGCGAGGTCGATCCCGACCTGTGCGTCGCGATGGGAGCTGCCATCCAGGGCGCATCCATGGCTGGCGAGAAGGTGTCGGCCGTGCTGGTCGACGTGACGCCTTATACGTTCGGTACCGGCGCGCTCGGCGAACTGGGCGGCACCCTCTATCCCAATTGCTTCATCCCGATCATTCCCAAGAACACGCCGATCCCGGTGCGCAAGAGCGAGGCGTTCGCGACCATCAACGACAATCAGAAAGTCGTCGAAGTCCGCATCTATCAGGGCGAGAACGAGGACGCCCTGGAGAACATCCAGATCGGCGAGTTTCGCGTCGAGGACCTCGCCGACGTGCCTGCCGGCAACACCATCATCCTCGACCTCGCGCTGGACCGTGACGGCATCCTGCACGTGTCCGCCAAGGAGAAGGCGACCGGTCTCGAACGGCGGATCACCATCAACAATGCGATGTCGCGCTATGACAATGCGGAGATCGAGGAAGCCCGTCAGCACATCGATCATCTGTTCGGCGAGGCCGTTGACGAGACGGCGACAGCCGACGACGTCGAGGGGGCCGCTCCGGCCGACCCGAAACTCGAGGCCCTGCTCGCCAAGGCGCGCGCCAAGCTCGACGGCGCCATCGCGGAGGACCGCACCGAGATCGTCGATTTGATCGAGGCCATCGAGGATAGCCGGGCGAGCAACGACGCGGCCGGGCTCTCCGACGCAGCGCGGCGGCTTGATGATCTCCTCTTCTATCTCGACACTTGATCCGGGGCGGCGCGGCATGATCACAGGGATTTTGGACCAGTGCCCGATCTGCGGTGCGCGGCTCGGCGGCAGCGATACCTGTCGGCGCTGCCGGGCGGAGCTTGAAACTGTTCACAGCATAGCGCAGCAGGGCGCGGCGTTGGCGGGTGCCGGCCTTCAACGCCTTGCCGCAGGCGACAGTGCCGCCGCCATCCGCCTGCTCCGCCGCGCCAGCACATTGCGGACAACCCCCGATCTCGCCTGGATCCTGTCGGCGCTTGCCGGCGGCGAGACGCCCAATCGCAGACGAACTGAGCCCGATCCAACCGAGAAAGCGGCATGGCGATAGCGCGCTTTGACCGCGCCGGGATCGTCGCCGCGCGGCACCGGCATTCATCTTCCTGATCGACGCTGGCTCCGGCGTGCTCCGATAGTGCGCCTCACTATCCTGGACTACGGGGTCGCAGATCGCGGCTGCTCGAAGCGCCGGCCCGGCGGACTGATCGGAGTGGATCGGTCTAGCTTTCATTATCGGCGCAAAACGGGCGTTTATGCGGTTGTCGCTGCCCGTCTGCGGGTAGCTACGATCTCAACGAGTTCGGATATCTCTTCGTGCCCATGATGGGACCTCCACTCCACCCCGCAGCGGAACACCCCAACGATCACGCCCAGACGGGCCTCGAGCTGGACGATGCACTTTCCCGACCCCTGCAGAGTAGCCGTGTGCAGCCCTCAGGCTGCATTCAGTCTGAAATTATATCGTAATTTCAATAGCATATGAGTTCGCAGTTTTATTCTGAATGGCGCGCCAAATTGCCACCATTCAGAATGAAACTGCGAACTCGGGGCTTGGATCGGCCGATTGTGATCGGCCGCCCTCTTGCGCAGCTATCGGGCGAAGCAAAATCTCGTCAAGCTGATATTGGATAATATTGGCGCAAGCCAATCTTCACGATGACGCAAATGGACGCCAGAATTACCGAACTCGTGGCGCGGCTCACGGCGCTGGAACGCGAGCGCGCGGAGATCTTAGCCG
>Ga0302319_10001533_pt1 | contig 51565 bp, 46 predicted proteins | sample Bog_T0_2_FD_203319 | JGI IMG/M metagenome (GOLD analysis project Ga0302319, IMG submission 203319) | Peat permafrost microbial communities from Stordalen Mire near Abisko, Sweden - Bog_T0_2 | ecosystem: Environmental > Terrestrial > Soil > Wetlands > Peat | place: Sweden: Abisko, Stordalen Mire... | reverse complement strand
AGACCCGGATCCGCGAGACCACGATCCGCTAGACCCGGATCCGGACGACTAAGAAGGGGAAGCCGCGGCGCGCCCGCCCAGATCGGGGCCCAATCCGCATCCCACCTAAGCCGGCAAAACCTCCGCCGCCAGCTCCTCCGGCGCAAGCCTTCTCCGGCCCTCCGGCCTCGGCAGCCGCGTATCCTCGCCGTTCCCCGCCTCCAGAAAGATGTCGAAGAGCATCGCGTACAAGCCCTGCCGACCAGCCAGTCGATCACGCCGCCGCCGCAAAAATCCAAAACGGAACGGCGACCAGCCCTCCGCCTCCGCCAAAAATTCGCGCGAGAAATGCGCATGCGACTCCGCCACCGCCATCAGGATCAGCGACCGCCAGCTCATCCGCAGCAATCCCTTCAGGGTCGCCGTGCCATGCGGCAACCGCTCCGCCTCCGCCGCCACCCGCTCGCTGAAGTTCAGCAACTGCCGGACCAGATCGTCCAGCCGCACCCCGCGCGCCGCCGCCCCCGAAAACAAAGTCAACGACCCGCGCTGCCGATCCTCGCGCAGATCCTGCAAATCGTCGCCCAGTTGCAGCACCACGCCCCACCCGAACGCGAACCGGCTCTCCGCATCGCTCAGCCACGGCTGCGCCAGGCAAGCGTCCGCCAGCACCGACGTACCGCCCTTCGCGCAGCTGATCCGCAACAGCTCCTCCTCAGTACATGCGCCGCGCACCTGCGCCAGACTCTGCTCCTGCGCCCGGTGAATCGCCAGCATGCTATCGAACACCTGCGGATACTGCGCCCGTGGATACTGACCTTCCACCAACTCGACCAGCGCCCACACCGCCGCTTCCTGCTCGTTCTCTGCACTCTCCATCACGCCGCGCAACCGCTCCCGAAAGCGCCTGCAAAACGCGACTTTCGCCTCGCGCGGCAGGTCATCGCGATCCAGATAATTGTCGCTATAGGGATATAGCAGGCTGTATCCAAGAATCGACGGCGTCAGATGGGCCGGCTGCCCCAGAAGCGGCTGCAGCCCGCATGCCGTCCACGCATTCCGGCACGCCTGAATGATGTCCGCCTTGCTCAGGCCGGGATCGAACTGCCTCGCCCACTTGGCCAGCTGCATCCCCGCCGGCAAGAAATCCTGCGTCAGCAGCTCGATGGAATCGCCGTCCAGCTCCAGCGCCGTTGCCGCAAATCGCGCGAACGCCTTCACAACCCTTTCATAAATCGCGTCGGACCCGGCCGCGCCTCCGCGCTTTACCCCCCGCGCCCGCCGCGCCTCGCGCTCCACCGTATCGAGCGCCTCGTCGTATGCCCATTCCCGCTGCCGGTGTTCCTGATCCGAATACCGTCGGACTTCAGGCGCCGCGCATCCCGCACACGCGTTCCAGCCTTTGACCGTCAGCGCCACCTGCGCTTCCACCCACGCCCAGTCGTATACGGGATCCATGACACTCAACTTTACGAGATTCCAGACTCGGCAGTTCTCCCCACAGTTCTTCCACAACCCGCATGAGTCTTTTAAGAATCTCCAGCCCTGCCGCCCGAATCATGGTCGTAGCCTTCACCGGTTCCCGCGTATAGTTACCTGATCGGCGCAGGGCCATTCTCCAACTTGCGGAAGAGTCAATCCGAGCAACGCACCCCACCACGTTAACCCCACACCAACTCAACATCCCAGGAGGATTTATGGCAACCGCCACCGCCGCAGTAGGCACCATGAAAGTTGCGCAGATCTCCAAACCAGGAGCAGGGTTCGAGGTCGTCGATCGCGAAATCCCGAAGCCCGGCGCCGGCCAGATCCGCGTCAAGGTCCAGGCCTGCGGCGTTTGCCACAGTGACGTCCTTACGGTAGAAGGAGCGTGGCCTGGCATCGAGTACCCCCGCATCCCCGGACATGAAGTCGCCGGCTTCGTCGACGAGGTCGGCCCCGGCGTCTCCGCCTGGAAAAAGGGTCAGCGCGTCGGCGTAGGCTGGCATGGCGGCCACGATAACACCTGCCGCGAATGCCGCCGCGGCGACTTCCGCAACTGCCAGAATGTCAAAATTGCCGGTGTCAGTTATGACGGCGGATACCAGCAGTACATGATTGCTCCCGTCGAGGCCCTCGTCTCGATCCCCGACTCGCTCAAAGACGCCGAAGCTGCCCCGCTCCTCTGCGCCGGCATCACCACCTATAACGCTCTCCGCCACAGCGGAGCCCTCCCCGGCGACCTGGTCGCCGTCCAGGGCATCGGCGGTCTCGGCCACCTCGGTGTTCAGTTCGCCAACAAGTTCGGATACAAGGTCGCCGCCATCGGCCGCGGCCCCGCGAACGCCACTCTCGCAAAGAAACTCGGAGCCACCGTCTACATCGACAGCAAAGCCACCAAACCCGCGGAGGAACTGCAGAAGCTCGGCGGCGCCAAAGTCATCCTCGCCACTGCGCCCAACTCTAAAGCCATGTCCGAGCTGATCGACGGCCTCGGGCCAAACGGGAAGCTTATCGTTATCGGCGCCACCTTCGATCCCATCGAGGTCACCCCCGCCCAGCTCATCATCGGCTGCCGATCCATCGTGGGATGGACCGCCGGCACGCCCGCCGATTCCGACGACACGCTCCGCTTTGCCGAACTCAGCGGCGTCCGTCCCATGATCGAAACTTATCCTCTCGAAAAAGCGGCCGAGGCCTACGCCCGCATGATGAGCGGCAAAGCCGAGTTCCGCGTTGTCCTCACCATGTGAATCGCGGAACAGAGCCGTCCTTTGGACGAACCCGGAATTAGTTTGGCTGGCCCGGGGCTCGATGCTGAGACCCAGGTTCCCGTCCTGCTCCTGTTCCTTGCTCTCTTTCACAGCCGCCCCGCACAGCCTTCTCACCCATCCTGCGACAGAATGATGCAGGTATACGCGGGAAGCCCGACGCTGCCGCTGTACGGCATCCCGTTCAGCGGCGGTCCGCTCGCCTCGGAATCGAAGCTCTGCCCATTCCCAAAGTAGGCATCGTAAACGCTGGAGTCGCTGTTCAAGCGCACCCGCCACATTCCCGCATGCGGAAATCCGATGTTGTACCCGCTGTACGACTGATAGGAGAAGTTGATCACCACCACGACATCATCGCCCGGGCCACCCTGATCCCAGCGGTGATAAACGAGCACGTCATCCGCAAACACCGGCAGGACGTGTGTATTGCCTCCGCTCAATCCGCGCGTGTTGTTGAACCAGTTCCGCCGCAGGCGGATCAGATCGCGATAAAGGTTGCGGATGCCGGCAAACTGCGTGCGCAATCCCCAGTCAATCGGCTGCGGATTCGCCCCATAGTTGGGAAAGGGCGCGTGCTCCAGGAACTCCTCTCCCTCAAAGATCATAGGAATGCCGGGCACCGTCAGAACCACCGCTCCCGCCAGGGTGCTTTGCTTTTTGGCGTTCCAGCTGTCAAACGTCCCATTGCCGATCAGGTTCGGCAAACGCCCGCCCTGCCAGTGACCGGCGTCGTCCTGGTCGTGGTTCTCGTAGTACACCACCGATTGAAAAGCATTCCCGTTCGAAATGGCAGCGATGGAAGACGCCAGCCCCGCGATATCCCGCTCGCCGTCGAGCGGTTGAATCGCCGCGTAGCGCAAACTCCCGCAGAAATCGTTATTCCATTGGGCGCTGAACCCCAGCCCGCCGCTGGCGATCGGGGCCGTCACCTGCCCGTCCCCCTGCAGATCTTCGGCGATGCTGATCTTCCATGGTTGAATGTCCCGTATGCCCTGGTTGATGCGCTGCAGCATCGCCACGCCTTCCGGAACGACGCTGCGAATCGCCCCGTTCACCTGGACGGCGCGAATGTTAACAATCGAGTCGAAGCGCAGGCCGTCGGCGAAGCGCTGTTCGAGCCAGCGCGTGATGTTGTCAAAAATGTACTGGCACACCTGCGGCCGGCCAAAATCGAACCGCGCATGGCTGAAGTCGGTGTGCGCCCGGTAGTCCTCGAAGAAGTAAATGCCCCCATCCACTGGGTTCGCGTCGTAAGGACACTTGCCCGGCTCGCTCCAGCCGTCGAACTGCCACAGGTCCGTGCCGCCCAGGTGGTTGTAGACCACGTCGATAATCACCGCGATCCCCAGCGCGTGCGCCTCGTTCACAAAGTCGCGGAATCCATCCGGCCCCCCCCACGTATCTTCTATGGCGAAAATGTATCCCGGGTTATATCCCGTCGATGTGATCCCTTCGAACTCCCCGAGCGGCATGATCTCGATGGCGTTGATCCCCAGATCGGCCAGATCGGGAAGCCGCAACAGCGCCGAAGCAAAGGTCCCCGGGACGCCACCGGATTGTGCGTTGAATGTGGGAATGTGCAGCTCATAGATCACCGCCTGATTCCACTGCGGTGTCTGATAATTCCCTGTAACGTAAGCCGCATCCTGCGTCGTGATGAACGCGTTCATGTTGCCGTTCGATTGATGGATCGAAGTCGCGTACGGGTCCATCCTCCAGGGATTGTTGCCGGGCGTGGCCGCACGCGGAATATAAAACTTGTACGTTTGCCCCGCCGTCGCCCCGGGCACATCCACCGACCAGTAGCCGCTCGTTCCCTCCTGCGCAAGAGGCGTGGCGCTCGTCGACCATCCATTGAACTCGCCCGCCACGGCCACTAAGTCGCCGAACATCTGCCACACGCGGAAAGTGACCCCTCCCTCGTAGGGAGTCGCGCCCATCCCGGTATGAGCTGGTTCGGCGGGCGCAACAAACGCGGGCGATGCTGGAACGGCTGTATTCCCCATGGAGATGGCTCCTTTGAGCAGATTTAAGAACTCGGGGCCGGAGACTTCACCGTTAAGTCTGCATTGTGGCAGCGGCCCACAAAAAAAAGCAAAGACACTCTGGCCGGCCGATACCAACCCGTGCGCAACGCCTTGATTCCGGCGCTCAACAACCCTGTACTACCATGGATCACGATGAGGCCATCCCAGCCCGCCCGCGCCGAGTTCCTGCGCCTCGCCCGCTCCCACTCCCTCGTCCCCCTCTATCGCACCCTCACCGCCGACCTCGAAACCCCGGTCTCCGCCTTCCTCCGCCTGGCGGCCCCGGCGCGGGAGCGCGCCCGCGAGCCGGAGCCCGAGTGCTTCCTCCTCGAATCCGTCGAGGGCGGCGAGCACCTCGGCCGCTACACCTACATCGGCATCCGTCCCAGCCGCCGCATCGTCTCCCACGGCGCAGAAATTGAAATCGTCGAGCACGGCCGCTCCCGCCATCTCACCGGCGACGTCTTCGCCCTCCTCCGCGAGGCCCTCAACGGACACACGCCCGCGCGCATCGCCGGCCTGCCACCCTTCACCGCCGGCGCCGTGGGATTTTTCTCTTACGATGCGGTCCGCCAGATCGAGCGCCTGCCCAGCGATACGATCGACGACCTCGGCCTTCCCGACGCCTGCCTCATGTTCTTCGACGAGGTCCTTGCCTTCGACCACGTCAAAAAGGAAATTCTGCTCATTGTCACCGCCGACCTCCGCCGACACAAACCCCAGGCTGCTTATGCTGACGCGCTCCGCCGTCTCGACCGCCTCGAAAAGCGCCTCGCGCAACCGCTCCCGAAGCTTTCAGCGAAGAAGCCCGGCGGCAAACTCCGCCTCGCCTCGCGCACGAAGAAAACCGCGTTCCTTAAGGCCGTCCATCGCGCCAAGGAATACATCGCTGCCGGCGACATCTTCCAGGTCGTCCTCTCCCAGCGCCTCGACCTTGAGCCCGGAGTCGATCCATTTTCCGTCTATCGCGCCCTGCGCATCGTCAATCCATCACCCTATATGTATTTCCTCCGCTTCGACCGAAACCTGAAGCATCGGAATTCGGCGAAAGCCCCCAGGAGAGAAGAGACCACGCACATCGTTGGCTCCTCGCCCGAGTTGCTTGTACGCGTTGAAGGCCGCCGCATCGAATATCGCCCCATCGCCGGAACCCGTCCGCGAGGCGCGACCGAAGCCCAGGACATCGCCGCCGCCGCTGAGATGCTGGCAGACGAAAAAGAACGCGCCGAGCATGTGATGCTTGTCGATCTCGGCCGCAACGATGTCGGCCGTGTCAGCGAATATGGCACCGTGAAGGTGACAAATTTAATGTCCGTCGAGCGTTACTCGCACGTCATGCACCTGGTCAGCTCCATCGAAGGCCGGTTGCGCAAAGAACTCTCTGCCGTCGACGCTCTCCGCTCCTGTTTCCCTGCTGGCACGCTGAGCGGCGCGCCCAAAATCCGCGCCATGGAGATCATCGAGGAGCTCGAGGCGACGCGCCGCGGCATCTATGGCGGCACCGTCTTGTATGCGGATTACTCCGGCAATCTCACCAGCTGTATCGCCATCCGAACATTGCTGGTCGAAGGCACCAAAGGATTCATCCAGGCAGGCGCCGGCATCGTCGCCGACTCCATCCCCGAAAACGAATACCAGGAGAGCCTTAATAAAGCGAAAGCTGTGATGCGCGCCATCGAGAGGGCGCGGGGTAAATGAAGATCGCTGCTGGTGATTACCTGTTTCGCGGCCCTGTCTTGACCAGGCCCGCTGCGCCTTTTAGCTGTAAGTCTTTCGAGGCCTGACAGGTCGAATAGCCAGTCATATTCGTCGCCTCCGATTTTGGATCATCGCGAGTGAAGCGATAACTCCGCATGGTGAAACAGAGAGATTTTTGCTCGCCGGGCTCCTTGAGGGTCTGAGGCGACCGGTTCACCGTCAGTGCGCTGTTCGGTAACCCGCCCAGCACCTGCAAAGAGATGGAGCCGCCAGGTGGCGCGATTACGTTTGCTTGCGATTCCGAGCTCTGTAACCCAGCCTGGTTTTGTGCCAACACCGCCGAAGCAGCGGCCAATATTAATACGGAGACAAGGAGCCTCATACGAGCACCTCCGATGCCTCAAAGCATAGCACCGCCGGTGAGAAGAAGTCCGCGCGGCCGGCGGCGCAACGAAAAGAGCCCCGGAGCTACACTAAAAGCAGATGGTTTTCGTTCTCGACAACTACGACTCCTTCACCTTTAACCTTGTCCAGTACATGGGCGAACTCGGCGCCGACGTCGTCGTCCGCCGCAATGACGAACTTACCCCTGAGGAAGTCGAATCGCTCGCGCCTGAGCGCATCGTGCTCTCTCCCGGCCCCTGCACGCCGCACGAAGCGGGCATCTCCATCGCTCTCATCCGCCACATGGCCGGCAAAGTGCCCATCCTCGGTGTCTGTCTCGGTCATCAGGCCATCGGGGCGGCCTTCGGCGGCAATGTCATCCGCGCGCCAAAGATGATGCACGGGAAAACCAGCGAGGTCGATCACGACGGCAAGACCATCTTCGCCGGCATCGGCACGCCGATGACCTGCACGCGCTACCACTCGCTCATCGTCGAAGAAAAGAGCCTCCCCGGCAACCTCGAAATCTCCGCGCGCACCGCCGACGGCGCCATCATGGGTCTTCGCCATCGGACACTCCCCGTCGAAGGCGTCCAGTTTCATCCCGAAAGCGTCCTGACCGGTGACGGCAAACGCCTCATCCAGAACTTCCTGAACCTGCAATGAAGCCCATCGTCGCCATCTTGCCGCTCGTCGCTGCCTTCCTCGCCGTAAGCGCAGCCGCCCAGCAGCCGCCCGCGTCCGCTGCAACGCCGGCTGCGTCCCATGCACCGACTCCGCCCGCGCCGTCGACCCCTGCGCAGCAACCTCCAACCAACCCCGATGGATCGCAGCCCGCGAATCCGCCTCTCGCGCAGCCCACCGCGGCGAATCCGTTTCCCGGAGCGACCCTGGCCACCGTCTCTGTCGACGACGTCTCCCTTTCCAGCCCGCTTTCCGTCGAGGACGGTCGCGCCTCGATCGGCAACAACGGAGCGATCACTGCAGGCGAAAAAACTGCCTATGTGAGCCTCACCCGCGGCGGCTCCCTCAGTGTCTGCGCCACCACCAAAATTCACCTCTCCACCGACAACACCGTATCCGGCGGCGGCCTCATGATCGCCATCGACCATGGCTCTCTCGAAGCCCATTACCTTCCCGGCCAGTACTCCGATGTCCTGCTCACGCCTGATCTGCGTATCCTGATCTCCGGTCCCGGCCTGGCCGATCTGAAACTCCGCGTCAACTCCGAGGGCGACACCTGCGTCGACAACCACGGCGAGCACGCTCCCTACGTCCTGGCCAGCAGCCTTTTTGAGGGCGGCGCCTACCGCGTCCAGCCCAACCAGCGTGTCCTCTTCGAGCATGGCGGCCTGCAACAAGTCGTCGACAACGAAACCGAACCGTGCGGCTGCCCGCCGCCTCCGCCCACTCCGCAACCGACATCGATCGCCAAGGTGGGCATGCCCGGCGGAACTCTCCACACCAGCGATGAGTCCGCGACTCCACCGCCGCCCAATGCTACGGCCGCTTCCACCGCGGAACAGAACCCATTCCCCCTTGCCCAAAGCGAAGGGCTCCAGCCGCCGCCTCCACCACCCTCGAATCCAGTCGTTCCGCCGGGAGAGGCCCACGCGCAGGTCACCGCTCCGCTGGCCTACAACGGCGAGACCGCCCAGAATGTCGGCATGCCGGCTTCATCGCTCTCCGATCCTGCGGGCGCTCCCGGCTCAGCTTCGGCCGCCACGGCTCTCAAAGCCTGTAACGATCCCTTATATCCCGGTGTTGTCTGTGACTCGGCCAGCTCCGTCCCCCCGCCGGCTCCACAGGCTGCGAATCCTTCGGAGACGCCCGCAGCTCCGGACGCTACGACCAGCCCGAAGCCCAAAAAGAAATCGGGATTCGTCCACTTCCTGCGCAGGATCTTCGGCGGAGGTTAAATCCGGCAAGCGTCTCCGGCGGCCCAATCGCTGCGATAAAATTGAAATTGCCGGAGTATGCACCACCATCCGCGGCATCCCGCCGCAACATTCCGCACACATTTTCTGTAAGGAGCTTTACCTATGGCGATCCCCGCCACTCAAATGCGTCCGGGCATGATCATCAAGCACAACAACGACCTCCACCTCGTCTTCTCCGTGGAGCATCGTACGCCGGGCAACCTGCGCGCCTTTATTCAGGCCAAACTGCGCAACGTCCGCACCGGTGCCATGTTCGTGGAGCGCTTCCGCTCGCCCGATCCTATCGAGCGTGTCGTCGTTGACGAAATCCCCATGGATTTTCTCTATAACGACGGCGACGACTACTACTTCATGAATACGGAGAACTACGAGCAGACCCACCTGAAGCGCGACACCCTGGGCGATGCCGTCGAGTACCTCATTCCCAACCTGCAGATCAAAGTCTCATTCCACGACGGGAAAGCGGTCGGCATCGAGCTCCCGCAGACCGTCGAGCTCACCGTTGTCGAAACGGAACCAGGCCTCAAATCCGCAACCGCATCCTCGGTCACTAAACCCGCCAAGACGGAAACCGGCCTCGTCGTCTACGTTCCACCCTTCATCAACGAGGGCGAGAAGATTCGTGTCGACACGGCGGAAGGCGCCTACCTGAGCCGGGCCTGACGCCTGGAGGATTGGCGTCGGATCGTCCTTCGCTCTTCGTGCTACATTGTCCGCCATGGCCCAGTCAGGCGCTTTGCGCATCACCGCAAAAGTGGCCCAGTGGATTCTGTTGTTCGGTCTGCTGCTGGCCGCCCTCGGATTGATTGGCTCGCTTCTCGGCATCTTCCAGCTATCCTCGCCGACGTTTCTGACCGAACTCGGCGTCCTGGCGCTGCCGGTGATCTTCCTGGGCCTTGTGCTCTTCCTGATTGTCTCGGTGGTGCAGGTCGTCAGTCGAAAGCACCCACCGGTCTGATTCGGAAGGCCGCGGAGGCCTCCGGTAGACTGGCAGTAGATACGCATCTCCCATGACTTTGCTCAAAGCCGTACGCGGCACGCGCGACCTGCTGCCGCCTGAAACCGAACTCTGGAACCACGTCGAGTCCACGGCCCGCCGCGTCTTCGCGCGCTACAACTTCGGCGAGATTCGCACCCCCATCTTCGAGGACACGCAGCTCTTCGCCCGCGGCGTTGGCGAAGAGACGGACATCGTGTCGAAAGAAATGTACACGTGGGAAGACCGCGCGCGGGCGCAGAGTGAAAAGTCGCAGTCGCTGACGCTTCGCCCGGAAAACACCGCCGGCGTGGTCCGTGCTTACATCGAGCACAAACTGGGAGAGACCGGCCTGCTGCAAAAGCTCTATTACATCGGTCCGCAATTCCGCAGGGAGCGGCCGCAAAAGGGCCGCTATCGGCAGTTCTGGCAGATTGGCGCCGAAGTCATCGGGCCGCCATCAGCCGGATCGGAGTCGCCCCTCCGCGACGCGGAAGTCCTCGAGATGCTCGCGAGTTTTCTCGATGAACTCGGCATCGCGGGCTGGACCCTCGTCCTCAACTCCGTAGGGTCGTCGACGGATCGGCCACGCTATGTTGCCGCGCTGCGCGAGGCGCTGAAGGAAAGGGCTCCGCTCATGTGTGTCGATTGCCAGCGGCGCGCGGAGACCAACCCGCTCCGCGTGCTGGACTGCAAAGTCCCCGAGGACCAGCCCATCATAGAGACCCTCCCGCGGATTGCGGACTACCTCGACGACGAATCGAAGGCGCACTTCGTTCAGGTCCTGGCATCGCTCGACGCTTGCGGCGTGCAGTACGAGGTGAATCCGCGTCTCGTCCGCGGCCTCGACTACTACACCCGCACCACCTTTGAGTTCACCCACGGCGGATTGGGAGCGCAGAATGCGCTCCTCGGCGGCGGGCGCTATGACGGGCTGTCGGAGATGCTGGGCGGTCCGAAGGCTCCGGGAATCGGCTTTGCGATGGGGCTCGACCGGCTGGTCCTCACTCTGCAGGCACAGGCGGATGCCTCTCCGGAAAAATCCGCACCCGTTGTCGCCGACGCATTCATCGCCCCCTTAACCGAGGGACTCAACGCTGCGGCGCTGGGCCTCGCGCGCGAACTTCGCCGTCAGGGTCTCCGCATCGAACTCGGCGACGGTTCTTTCCGCCTCAGGAAATCCTTCGAAATAGGCAACAAGCTCGCACGCAACATCGTCCTCCTCGGAGAAGACGAGCAAGCCTCCGGTATCCTGACAGTGAAGAACTTCGCCACCGGCGAGCAGACCAAAATCCCGCGCGGCGAAGTCGCGCAGACGCTGAGCTCAACCTCAGAAAAGTGGTAATGGTCAAGCAAGGGTGATTGCCTCATGTCGATAACGGTTCGCTTTCTCCATGAAGCGCATGATGAGCCTGACGTAGGTATCGGCCAGATCACTCTCGGGGCTTTTGTTGAAGAGTTTGCAATGGTTCTTACAACCTGGAGTCGCGAACGCTATGAACAGCAATGGAGGGAAGGAATTCAAAGACTGATCAACGGTGATACGAAATCCTGCCTCATCACCTCTTTTTGGAGCGACGAAAACGCGTTTGGTGGCGAATGGTGGAAGATGTATCGAGTGGAAGATCAAGTAGTCATAAATAATCAGCTAATCCGCCAGGAGATATTTGACCAGCAGGACCTTCATAACTTCGATCCGGAAAATCCATATCTTTGTATTCCGGAGTGGCGTTCGGCAAACGATTATGGTCAAGAGCCCTCCAGGTGGTCTGTGCAATTCAGTCAAATCACCCCATGGTCATCCTTAATAACAGCCCATTGATATAGGACTTCAAATTTTGCTCGACTTTCTAGGCACACGCCAACGCACCCACACCTGCGGAGAACTCCGCACCGCCGACGCCGGCAAAACCGTCACGCTGATGGGCTGGGTCAATCGCCGGCGCGATCATGGCAACCTCATCTTCCTCGACCTGCGCGACCGCTATGGAATCACGCAGATTGTTCTCGACAAGGAGCTGACGCCGGAGGGGCACGCGAAGGCGGAGCAGGCGCGCCCGGAGTATGTGGTCTGCGCCATCGGCAAGGTGCGGCTGCGCGGGGCCGACGCGATTAACCCGAAGATGACGACGGGGGAGATTGAAATCGCCGCGACAGATATGCTGATCCTGAGCGACGCGAAGCTGGCGCCGTTCTCGCCGGCGGAAGAGGCGATTGCCAACGAAGAAGTGCGCCTCAAATACCGGTACCTTGACCTGCGACGGCCCGAGATGCAGCGCAATTTCGAAATCCGGCACAAGGTCGCGCTGGCGGTGCGGCAATACCTCTCCTCCCAGGGCTTCTACGAGATCGAAACGCCGTTTCTCACGCGATCGACGCCGGAAGGCGCGCGCGATTACCTGGTCCCCAGCCGCGTCAGCCCCGGGACGTTCTACGCGCTGCCGCAGTCGCCCCAGCTCTTCAAGCAGATTCTGATGGTCTCCGGCATGGATAAGTATTTTCAGATCGTGCGCTGCTTCCGCGACGAAGACCTGCGCGCCGACCGCCAGCCGGAGTTCACGCAGATCGATCTGGAGATGACCTTCCCCCAGCAGGAAACCATCTTCGCTGTGGTCGAAGGTTTCCTGGCTGCGGCCTTTGCTGCCGTCGGCATCGCCCTGCCCGTCCCTTTCCCGCGCATCACCTACGACGAAGCGATGCGGAAATACGGCATCGACAAGCCTGACATGCGCCTGCCCGGGCTGACCGACATTCGCGAAGTGTTCACAGCGGAGCAACTGCAGACGCTGGCCGTCGATCCAACGCTTCCCGTCGTCGCCGTCCGCGTTCCCAAAGTCGGCGAGCTGTCGCGCAAGGAGCGTGACGATAATCGCCCGCTCTTTGAGACGAAGAAGGGCGCAAAGCTGCTCGATGATTTGAAGCGGCTGGAAAAAGCGTTCCCGGAATCCGTCGCGAAGTTGCGCGAGCTGAGCCAGGCGGAAGCCGACGACCTGCTGGTGATTGTTGCCGGCGATGCCGCAACGCACATCACCGCGAGCGATACAAAGTTTGCTGGCCGCTTATCGGAGCGCGAGATCGCAGTCCTGTCCGCCGCCGGCAACTTCCGGGTTGAGCTGGCCCGCAAATACGCCGATCGGCATGGAGCCTTTGCCGTCACGGAAGGGATCGTGCAGTCACCGGGCACGGCAGCCGCGCCCGCCGACGGCTCGGCAGCTTTTCGGCCGCTTTGGGTTACGGATTTCCCCATGTTCGAGCATGATGCGGAGACGGGCTCGTGGGCTCCGGCGCACCATCCGTTCACTTCGCCGCACGAAGAAGACATGGATCGGCTGGTTTCCGATCCGGCGTCGGTGCGGGCACGTTACTACGATCTGGCTATGAACGGCCTCGAGCTGGGCTCGGGGTCGATCCGGATTCACCGGCAGGATGTGCAGCAGCAAATCTTTCGGGCGCTGGGTATGTCGGATGAAGAGGCGAAGGCGCGCTTCGGATTCTTCCTCGAAGCGCTGCAATACGGCACGCCGCCGCACGGCGGAATTGCCCTAGGCCTCGATCGGCTGGTGATGATCCTTGCCGGAGCATCGAGCCTGCGCGAAGTGATTGCCTTCCCCAAGACCGCGCGGGCCATCGACCTGATGGTGGACGCGCCGACGCCGGTGAGCGATGCGCAACTGAAGGAGCTGCATATCCGGACCGTGGTGCGGAGTTGAGGCCGCGAACCCGCGGCACGCCAGCGGTGTTACCCTTGAGTCTTGCAAACCACTCGACTGAGGTTTCCGATCGCGTGAGATCCGTGATGTTTCGATTTGTGGCCCTGGCGGCGCTTGGGGCTTGTCTGGTTCCGCAATTCCGCGCGCATGCGCAGGTGGTCGCCACAGCTCCTGAAACGGAGGCGACGCATTACGAACAGCGTTGGGACTTCTTCGGCGGCGCGCAATATTCGCACTTCAATCCCAGCCCGGGCCGCGGCGTAGCGGCGATCAACCTGCTCGGCGTGAACGGGACCGCGACGGTGTGGCTACGGGACAGCTGGGGATTTGAAGGCAGCGGGCGGGTGATCCATGGGACGATGGTCGTGCCGCCAAACAATGAGCATATTCCCGCCAATCCGCCGATGCACGAGTACCTGTTTTTGTTCGGGCCGGACTTCCGGTTGATGCGCCACAGCAGTTACACCGTCGGCTTCCACACGCTGGTCGGGGCGGCCTACGGAAGTTTTAGCTCCGGATTTCCGTCGGGGACCATGCCGCAGGACGTGGGGATTTACAACGACAAGCTTGCGTTCGGCCTCGGCGTAGGACCGTGGGCCGATATCAATATCGCGCCCCGCTGGTCGGTGCGAATGATCGCCGACTGGGAGCCAACCCACTATGGCTTCTCCTGGCAGAATGAGTTTGCCGGGTCGGTGGGGATTGTCTACAAGTACGGCTTCCTGCATAGCGGTAAGTAGAGCTCTGAGCGAAGAACCGGACAGCGAAAAGCAAGAAGCTGTTTTTTTCCAATTTAACAAGTGTATGAAAATATGCATCTTATCTTGCTGCGTTGATGCAAGTGTATGAAGACAGGCCGCTTGGCTTCTTTAAACCATGCAAGTGTCTGAACATAAGGCACTTCGCTTCGGGGTCGCCCTGAGCGGACATTTTGCCTCGGTGGGTACCCCCTCCCCCCTCCCTTTGGGGCTGTGGCAAGCGATTGAAAACAGGGTCACTAGCAATGTTGTCAAGGTTGACAACATATTCGTGACCTGCACCGCAACCTGGACCGGCGGATTGCAGGACCGCAGGCTGGCAAGAGGTTGGCTTGTCCGCCGGAAGACGCTCGGCGGGGACTGAGACAGACAGCCCCACTCAAGCCAAAGGAAGGCTTGAATGGGCCACCCGTCTCGGAGTCCAGCAACGGCGAAGGGGATTGTCTGCGGGCATGCAATCCCCTGGGATCAGGGTAGACGGGCGAGGTTGGGGAGGGCAAGGAAAATGGGAGGGTGGGAGGGTACGGAAGTTTTTTGGGGGGGGGAATATCAAAGCCCGGTTCCGGAGCGTTTTGTGGATCCCGGGTCCCAGGGTCGGGACCCGGGCCAGCCGATCAGGCCATCGAGTATAAGCGCCCAAACGAAGCGGCTTCAGCCGCGGGCGGTTCAGCTAGCCGCTTCTTTCCGTGCGGCTTCGATGTCGGCCTGGTGGGCGAGGCGGAGCGTGTAACGCGTCGCGGAATACTGGGCGCCGGCAAGGAGCAAAAGGCCGGTCAGGAAAGCCCAGATCATCAGGCTGACCGAGACTTCAAATGGGCCGTAGACGGACTGAAGGTCCATGTGCGGCAGGACCAGAATATAAATCAGCCGTCCCACATCCCAGAGCAACCCGGTAATCACCGCAGTCGGCAGGACCGCGCGCATCGGTAGGCGGCGGTTGGGAAGAATCCAGTAGACGACGAGAAACATGGCCACGCTGAGAAAGGCGACGGCGATCTGCAGGAATATCTGGTGGATGAAGGAATAGACGATGTTGGCGGTGTGGCCGAAAAAGAGAAAGCTCAGGATGCCGGCCTGGGCGGTCGCGGCGGCGACGGCCAGCAGCGCCAGGACGGCGATCAGGAACGCCAAGCCCAGCGCGACGGCCTGGTTCATCAGATAAGAACGATTCTTCTTCACTCCCCAGACCTGGTTGAGGGCGACCTCGAGCGGCAAAAACACGCCGGTGGAGGAGATGAGGAGCATGACGACGGAGGCAATCTGGACGCTGCCGCGCGGGTGCGCGAGCAGGCTCATGTTACGCACCACGAAGTCCTGGTTCGAGGGCAGGACGTCGCGCAGGATCCCTCCGATTTCCCTGACCATGGTCGGGGAATGAAAGACCTGTTCCGCAATGGTGAACATCATGACGATGAAGGGGAAAATGGAGAGGATGGTATTGGCGGCAACGCTGAAGGCGTAGGTATGCACCTCGGTCTGACCGAGGTAACGCCCGAGTGCGACCAGAACGGGCCACCATCCGCGGTCGCGTGGGCGGGCCGGCGGTTGGGGAGCCAGCGGCGGAGTTGCGTCGCTAAGCACGACGGCTTCCGCGCGCTGAACCTCGATTTCAGTCATGGGTACCAGAAAAAATCGTAACAGAGGGCGGAGCACGAGCGCGGCGGCGACGGCGACAGACGAACACGGAAGAGGCCCGTACTTCGGTAACCTGCTGAAAAACTGCGCTCTTTCCTGGAAATTTTTTCTTGATTTCACATTCGATTCCTGCCATAACAGGTACACGATTCCCGTCCCCAGAAAAGGGAATCGCTTGTGAGAAGGCCAGTTGCTGATGTACTGCATGACTGTATCCGTGCCCGCCGGGTGATCCCCAGAGCTGCCCGAACCGCCGATGCAGGGCGGGCGAAGGCAGCTTTTGGTGTCTCTGGCGTCGTTACATCCGTAACGAATAACCAGAGACCTGGTGAACGTCGGAGACAACAACGTAGACGCAAACGACAGGAGTCCCAGTGAAAGAGAATGGCGTAGTGAAGTGGTTTAACGGTGCCAAGGGTTACGGGTTCATCCAGCGGTCAAGCGGGGAGGACGTGTTCGTGCACTTCTCCGCGATTCAGGATTCCGGGTACAGGACGCTCAATGAGGGCGAAGCGGTCGAGTTCGAGTGCCAGCAAGGCCCCAAGGGTCTGAGCGCTGCGAACGTCGTACGTAACGGCGCCTAATTTCGGCACTCGCCTTTCGGTTCCTTCCTTCCCCCGCGAACCGTCTGGTTTCCTGCCGCTTTGAATGCTGCGGGGGTCAATCCGCCCTGGTTAAGGTCGATCGATTGGAGTGGGTGCATCCCCCGCATCCTCTCGTTGCAGGTTTTCGACTGCCCACCTGGCCGTCTCGGCCAGGACCGAATCGCCGTCTTCGGACCACTGACGCAGCATTGGCAGAAAGCGTGGTTGGCCGCTATTGCCCATGGCGGTGGCGAGATTGCGCCGGAAGCCGGAGAACTTTGCTCGCTTGATGGGAGAACCGTTGAACCAGCGCGCGAAGCCCGTTTCGTCCATCGCCGCGAGCCATTCGAGCGCCGGGTTGACGAGGGCTGTGCGCGGGGCCAGCTCCGGATCGGCGCCGATGGGAGCGCGCCGGTTCCACGGGCACACGTCCTGACAGATATCGCAGCCAAAGATCTGCCGTCCGATACCCGGGCGGAGGTCCTCCGGGATGTCGCCCCGCTTCTCGATGGTCAGATAAGAGATGCAGCGGGTCGCATCCATCTGACGCGGAGCGATCAGCGCCCCGGTGGGGCACGAGTCGATGCAACGGGTACAGGATCCGCAGCGATCGGGGGGAAGCTGGGCGCGCCTGGAATCGGTTGCGGCGACGTCGAGCGAGGTCACGATCACACCGAGAAATAACCAGGAGCCAAGCTGCTCGTTCAGGATGCAGGTGTTTTTGCCGATCCAGCCGATGCCGGCGTAGCGGGCGTAGACGCGCTCGACGACGGGACCCGTGTCGACGAAGCAGCGTGATTCGAAAGGGCCGAGTTGCGTGGTTAGCTGGTCGCGCAATTCTTTAAGGCGCGGCAAGAGGACTCTGTGATAGTCGGAGGGGCACTCAGCCTCGCCTTCGATCTGGCCGGGAGAAGGCTTGCCGGTGAAGGCATAGCGGGCGATCCAGCCGCTGCCATCGGGCGAGGGATCGATGGAACGCGGCTGGTCCGAGTTGTAGTTCGCGGCGCAGACAATGACCGAACGAGCCCAGGGCAGCGCCACGCGTACAGAGGAGCGGAGCAGCTCCTCTGACTCATCCCGGCGCTTCAGGTATTCCATCTGGCCGGCGTGGCCGGCGTCGACCCAGGCGGCAAAGCGCCTGCGTTCTTCCAGGTCCTCCGCGGATCCGGGAGCAGGCACGGGCGCGATGCCCGCGGCGGCGAATCCCGCCTGGCGGGCCAGGGCTTCGAGGACATCGTGGATGGATGAAGGGTCCAGGATTATCGTGGCGCTCATTCGCTGAGGGTTCCGGGTTTCGGTCTCTCGTTCAGAGTACCGGCTCGCGGGATCACGGTGCCTTTCGGTTGCCGCCCGGAGGCTTCCCCCCGTATACTTCACCCAAAGAGGGGTCCATTTCGGGTTCCTCCGAAACGAGGTGCGTCTTCAGTCAGAGCCTTATCCTGACCAACGAAGTTCCGCCATCCGATGTATCGGTCTGGCGCGCTGTGGTTCGCGTGCTTCGAAGTACCGCGACCGGGACCCTCGATAGCCTCTGCTCTGTTCTTTTCCCCGCCGACTGCCGCGTTTGCGGCTCCCCGTTGTATGGATTCACCCTCCTCCCGGTTTGTGCCTCCTGCTGGAATGATTTGCCCGCGCAAAGCGGCGCGCTCTGCGTCTGCTGCGGCGAGCATTTGGATTCCGATCCGAAATTCACGGGCGAGACGTTGTGCCGTCCCTGCCGCGTGGCGCCTCCCGATTTTCAGAAGGCCGTGGCTCATGGAGTCTACGAAGGCAAGCTGAGGAGCCTGCTGCATCTTCTCAAGTACGACAGAATGGAGCCGCTCGCAAGGCCTCTGGGCGCTCTTTTGGCCGAGCAGATCCTGGCAATTCCGAATCTGCCGAGCAATCTTGTGGTTGTGCCGGTTCCGTTGTTTGGGAAAAAGCGGCGCGATCGCGGGTTCAACCAATCGGAGTTGCTGGCGCGGGGCGTACTGAAGGAGATGCGGAAGCGCGGGACCAACACCCAGATTCAACTTGCGGCCGCGCTGCTGCGGAGGCAACGTGCGACGGAAAGTCAGGCGGGCCTGAGTCCGCACCAGCGCCACGTGAATGTCCGCGGCGCATTTTTTGTTCCCAGGCCGGAGATGGTTGCGGGACGCCATGTGCTTTTGATCGACGACATTTACACCACGGGCGCTACGGCACGTGCGTGCTCCCTTGCGCTGAGGCGGGCAGGAGCAGCTTCCGTTTTGGTGGCTACGGTGGCGCGGGCGCAGAAGGAATTCGCGCAGCGGGTTGATGGTTTCGAGAAACAGGAGCAGGAAACGCCCGAACTTCCGATGGAAGAGGATTTTGTTTTGTGGGAGGAAAGACTCCACCCCAGCCCGTCAGCACCGGGCGCAATGGAACGTTGAACCAGAATTTGGACCGAACGGTATCGATCGGCGGCGACGCACGATAGCTGCCCGGGCCTGGCAAGCCGGGGTTGACCTGAGACGGAGGAATTTATGTCGTTAGGGAAAGCTGGAGTTCACGCTCGGAGACAGACGTTGGGGAAATCCCTGGGCGTAGCCCATGCCAGGGCGGAGAGTCACGGGGCGGAAGGCCTGCGTGTGGTCAAGACCACGCAGGCTTTGCAGACACCCGTGCTGGTGCTGAATGCCTCCTATGAGCCGATCAATATTTGCGGGGCTCGCCGTGCCCTGGTTCTGGTGCTGAAGGGGGTCGCGCGCACGGAAGAAGAGCAGGGGACCGAGCTGCATTCGGCGCGGGTGCGGATGGCGATGCCGTCGGTGATCCGGCTGCTCGAGTACCGGCGCATCCCGCATCAGACGCGCGCGCTGTCGCGGAAGAACATCCTGCTGCGCGATCGCAATACCTGCCAGTACTGCGGCGTCGTTCTGCCTTCGGCGGAGCTGACGCTCGATCATGTCATCCCGCGTTCGCGGGGAGGGCTCTCGACGTGGGAAAACCTTGTGGCGGCCTGCCACGGCTGCAATCGGCGCAAGGGCAATCATCTGCTGCACGAGCAGGAGCACATGAAGCTGCAGCGCGAGCCGCGGCCCTTCACTCTGCATACCAGCCGGCACATCATGCGCATGATCGGGCACTCGGATTCGAAGTGGCGGAAGTATTTGTACTACTGACGAGGGGACTTCCCGCGTAAAACTCGGCTAGCCGCGTGGCCGCTTTAGTTCTCCGGGAACATGGCGAGACGGCCCGAGTCCGTCTGTGCCTCGTTGGGCAAGAACGCAGGGACGGCATACGATGGCCCCCATGAGGGCGAGCGCAACTCCGGCATCGGCTTGGCCTGAAAGAGCCTCTTGCATTGTCTGGCTGTCCAGCGCGCCCACCTGCGCGATTTCTTCCGCCGGGCGCTGTCGCTGGAGATGCCGGTGCCCGCGTACATCTGCCGGTAGAGCTTCGACAAAAAGATAAACGCGATTCGCGACGTGATATTCGGGCAGCAGGCCGACCGTTCCCAGATCGCCGGCCAGTTGTAAAACCGGTCCCAAACCTTCTGCGTGCGATCGCTGATCTCACTGGATGACATGGACGGATGCGGCGTGAACATCTTCGGCCGCTCCTCCCACGGGATGAGCCAGTACCGTGTGATCGGCACGTCGCGCACCACGGGTTCGGAAGACTGCTGCTTTTCCCAGCGCATGAAGTCGACGGTGCCAGGAAAGGGAGTCATCATCACGAATTGCGCAAAGGTGACGCCTGCTTTCATCGCCATGTCGACGGTGGCATCGAAAGTGGCGGGCTTATCGGTGGGCAAACCAAAGATGAAGGAGCCGAGGACGTGGACGCCGTGTTCCTTGAAGGTCTGCAGCCGTTTCGCCAGCGCATCTCCGGAGTAGTTCCAGTCTTTGTAGACGGCCTTGAGGCCTTCGGGTGTCACGGCTTCGACGCCCACGAGCGCGCCCTTGATGTTGGCTTTGCGCATGGCGTCGAGATAATCGCCGTCTTCGCCGGCCTCCATGGTGATCTGAGTGAAGAAAACCATGTCCTGGGGGAGCTTGGCCAACTCTTCCATCAACTGCAGGCGCTCGGTGCGGATGGCGGTCAGCTCTTCGACCTTCGCCAGATTGTTCTGCTCGCGCGCGAGGCGCAGATCGGTGAGGGTAACGGGGTAGAAATTGTCGTCGGCGAGAGCGATAAATTTGAAGCCGAGGCGGCGCAGGTTGACGATTTCGTCGATCACGCTCTGGTAGCGGCGTTGACGGGGCTGCTGCCCGTCGGTCCGCCACACGCTGCAGAAGGAGCAATGCTTGGGGCAGCCGCGGATGGTCTGCACGGACGCCCACATGTATTTGTCCGGTTGCATCAGATCCCAGCGGGCGGCGAGGAAATCGGTTCCCGAGATGCGGCCGCCGTCATAAAGCGGTACGGGGTGGCCGGCGAGGCAGTCGTTGACGACTTTGGCCCAGACCAGGTCGCCGTCGCCTTTCACCACCGCGTGGGCTTCGCCCTTCTCCAGGGCTTCTTCCGGAAAGAGGGTGGCGTGAATGCCGCCGTAGACGACCCAGGCACCGCGCCCGCGGGCCATCTTCCCCACCTGATATCCGCGCAGCGCGTTGCCGGTGTGCACGCTGATGCCGACAATGTCGCCGGCCTGAATGCGGCTGGGATCGATCGGCTCAAGAGACTCGTCAACGAGAATTGGATCGCCTACCGAGGGGGGGGTAGCGGCCGCGAGGACGAAGAGCCAACGGGGTGTGATGACAGCCGTGCCAAAAGAATTGTCACTGGGGTTGACGAGAAAAACGCTCATGGTGCCTGACCTTTCGTGATGCGGTTGCGGGGGCCTCAGAGAGCGTCTCGCAGAATGTGGTGAACTGCCGGTCTGGGGTCGGGCGGATTTCACTCCCCGCCAAACTATCCCCCGATCATACGCGCCAAGTTACGCCAATGAATACCGGCAATCGTAAGAATTCGGCAATTTTGAAGGGATTGGTGAGGAGAAGCGGGGTCGGTGTTGGAGCGAATCGGCCGTCGGAGTGGGCATCATCGTTTGAGTGGCTTATGTTCCAGCAGCATCTTCAGGCATTTATCGATACGTCCGGCCCGCGTCTCCGGCTTCTTTGCCTGCTCAATCCAATCTACCAGTTCCTTGCGGTGCGAGTAGGAGAAAGAGGTAAAGATGGCCGCAGCTTTTGGGTTTCCGGCCAGCGCCTTTTTCAAATCCGGCGGAACGGTCACCGTCCGCTCGGCAGTGTCCGGCTCCATGACGACCTTTACGGTATCGCCGACGCCGATGCCGGCAGCCGACCGAATGGTCTGATTCACCGCCATGTAGTGCGTGCCATCGCCGCGGGGCATGATCGAGCTGCGATAGGCGATGCCGTTGATGGTTCCGCGGACAGCGACGCGCCCCTTTGCGCCGAAGGCTGTTTCGACGTTGAAGGGGATCGGCAAGTGGGTCCATGCGCCGCCAGGTCCACGCCCGATCAATGCGACGGAAAAGGTCTGTTTCATGTGAGCACGAATCCCATCTTGGAATGAATACTTGCGAGGGCAAAACCGGCGAGTCTCCTTCAGGAACCAGGAGTCAGCTCATATCACGCGATCTTGTAAGTATAAGCATCGTCGATGAAGCGATCGCCCCACCGTTGTCCGCCCAGGCGCATCCCGGCGACGCTGGCAGATTTGCCGAACACCTTGCGCAGCTCTCGGACAAAGGAATCGGTGGTTTTCATAACGACCAGCGCGGGGCTCTCACGCACGGTAAACCCAGCTCGTTTGAGAGCGCGGATAACCCTGAGGTATGCATCGCCCGGATTCAGTGAATCCAGCTTCCGGGAAGCGATTACGAAGCGCCAGTCCTCCCACTCGGGAAAGTGGACCCAGAGGGCGAGAGCCAGCAGCAGGCCGTCGTCTTCCAGCACAGAGACGATTCTTTCGCCCTTTTTGAGATCGAGATCTATCAGAGTTGCTTTATCCATGGGAGCAGCCCGTGATGTTCCTCCAATATGGCATCGAGAAGCGCCATACAACTTGCCTTGTCGATGGTCCTGTAGCAGCTGTCTTCGGACCACGAGGTACATGCCGACACCGCGGCGATAGGGCACGAACTGCGGTAACGGATGTAACCGAGGCTGTGCCTTATTCCCAGCGGCGGAAGATCAGCGAGCCGTTGGTTCCGCCGAAACCGAAGGAATTCGACAGGGCGATGTGGAGCGATCCCTTCTGGGGGTGGTTCGGGACGTAGTTCAGAACGCACTCCGGATCAACGTTGTCGAGGTTGGCGGTGGGGGGCGCGGTCTGATTCATGAGAGCAAGAATCGTGATGCCGGCTTCAAGTCCGCCGGCGCCACCCAACAGATGCCCGGTCATCGATTTCGTCGAGCTGATCATCAGTTTGTGGCTGGTGGCATGCTCGCCGAAGATGCGCTGCATGGCTTTTGACTCTACAACATCGCCGAGTGCGGTAGAAGTGGCGTGGGCGTTCACGTAATCAATCTGGCCCGGCTCGATCTTCGCGCTCTTCAGCGCGTTTTGCATAGCGCGGAAGCAACCGTCGCCATCCTCCGGCATGCCGGTGATATGGTACGCATCGGCGCTCATGCCATAACCGATGATCTCGGCCAGGATCTTTGCGCCGCGCGCCTTGGCGTGCTCCAGCTCTTCGAGGACCAGGATGCCGGAGCCCTCGCCGACCACAAAGCCGTCCCGATCTCTGTCGAAGGGGCGGCAGGCGTGCGCCGGATCGTCGTTGCGCGTGGAGAGCGCGCGCATGGCGGCAAATCCGCCCACCCCCATCGGTGTAATGGCCGCCTCCGAGCCGCCGGCAATCATTACGTCGGCGTCGTCGCGCTCGATGATGCGATAGGCGTCACCGATCGCGTGAGCGCTGGTGGTGCAGGCGGTGGCGGTAGCCTCGTTGGGCCCTTTCGCGCCATAGCGGATACTGACCTGGCCCGCCGCCAGATTGATGATGGCCGCAGGAATGAAAAAGGGAGAGATCTTACGCGGGCCGCCCTGGAGCATGTTGTTGTGCTCGCGCTCGATGACGTCGAATCCGCCGATGCCGGAGCCGATGAATACACCGACGCGTTCGGCGTTCGCGGGCGTGACCTTCAGCCCGGAGCTCTCCATGGCCTCCGACGTCGCCCCCATCGCCAAGTGGATGAAGCGGCCCATCTTGCGGGCTTCCTTCTTGTCGATGAATTGCAGGGGATCGAAGTTTTTGACTTCGGCGGCAAAGGTGACCGGAAAGCTAGTGGTATCGAAGCTGGTGATCGTGGCGATCCCACTCTTTGCGGCCAGCAGGTTGTTCCAGAGTTCGGGAGCTGTATTGCCGACGGCGGATACCAGCCCGAGCCCGGTGACAACGACACGGCGGTGCAAGTTTACTTGCCGCCTTTCGCGTTCTTGTCGATGTAGTCGATCGCGTCCTTGACGGTCTTGATCTTCTCGGCGTCCTCGTCAGGGATTTCGAGGTCGAAGGCTTCTTCAAACTGCATCACCAGTTCGACCACGTCGAGGGAATCCGCCCCCAGATCTTCCTGGAAAGAAGCAGTGGGAGTGACCTCCGCTTCGTCCACCTGCAGCTGCTCGACAATGATCTGCTTCACCTTTTCTTCCACACCAGATGCCATGCTTCTCTCCTGTGGTTCTTCGTTCCTGTTGATGCTGAAAATCGGGAGGGGGGATGTGAAGCCTCCGCGCGCAGGCGCCGCGGTTCGCTGCATACGCGCCGCTCCTCAGTTCCGAAATTCCAAGTCTACTGAGGCCCCCGGGTAGTGTAAAGCAGGCACAAACACGGGATGCGCATTGGCGCAAGACGGCATGCTACGGCATTCTGCTACCCTGCAGTCTCACCCATGCGCATCAACCCTGCCTCGCCCTGATTGAGAATCTGCGCCCATGAGAATTTTCTCCGGCTTTGTCATTATGCTCTGTACCGTGACCGCCGCTTCTGTCGCCGCCCAGGATCGTTCGTACGGCCGTTCCGTCGTCTCGACGCCCTACGGGATTGTCGCCACCAGTTGGGTACAGGCCTCGCAGGCGGGAGCGCGAATACTCGAGCAGGGCGGCTCCGCAATCGACGCGGCCATTGCCGCGAACGCCGTGCTGAACGTCTCCGAGCCCATGATGAACGGCATGGGCGGCGACCTCTTCGCCATCTACCGGGACGCGAAATCGGGCAAGCTTTATGGGCTGAATGCCAGTGGCTGGGCTCCGCAGGGCCTGACCGTCGGCCACCTCAAAGCGAAGGGCATCACCTCCATGCCGCAGCTGGGCATCGATTCGGTCACCGTCCCGGGCATGGTCGACGGCTGGAGCAAATTGCACGGCCGGTGGGGCAAGCTTCCCTGGCGCGAGCTCTTCGAGCCGGCTGTTTTTTATGCCGATCACGGCGTGACCGTCCCCGAAATGGTCCACGACTATTGGGCGCCGCTCGATGCAGAGCTTCGCGCCAATGCAGAGAGCCGGCGCGTCTTTCTACCCAACGATCAGGTTCCCGCGGCCGGCCAGATCTTCCGCAACCCTGAGCTGGCCAATGCGCTCCGCCTCATCGCCGACCACGGTGAAGACGCCTTTTACAAGGGAGTGATCGCCGACGCTATCCTGAAAACTTCGGCGGAGCAGGGTGGCACCATGACCGCCGACGATCTGGCGCAATATTCCGCAGAATGGGTCGAGCCGATCTCCACCACCTATCGCGACTGGACCGTCTACGAGCTTCCTCCCAATGGCGACGGCCTCGCGGCGCTCGAAATGCTCAACATCATGGAGCAGTTTCCGCCCGATCCCGCGGGTCCGCACAGTCCCGGTGAACTGCACACGCGCATCGAAGCCATGAAGCTCGCCTACGCAGATGTCAAGGCATACAACGGCGATCCGCGTTTCTCGAAAATCCCCGTCGAACCGCTGCTCTCGAAAAACTTTGCCGCCGCACGAGCAAAAGAGATCGATCCAGCGAAGGCCAATTGCAGCGTCGCACCCGGATCCCTGGGCGGCAGCGACACAACATACCTCACGGTGGTCGACAGCGACGGCAACATCCTTTCCTTTATCCAGAGCAATTACTCCGCCTTTGGCTCCGGCGTCACCGTCGATGGCATGGGCTTCGTCCTGCAAAACCGCGGCGGTCTCTTCTCGCTCGATGCGCAGTCGGCCAACGTGTTGGCGGGGCGCAAGCGTCCCTTTCACACGATCATTCCCGGATTCATGCAGCGCGGCGACGAACACATCGGCTTCGGCATCATGGGCGGCTTCAACCAGCCGCTGGCCCACGCGCAGTTCGTGTCAAACGTGGCCGACTACCACATGAACATCCAGGCCGCGATGGAAGAGCCGCGCTTCACCGTCAACGCTAAGCTCGGCTGCAACATCGTCATAGAGTCGCGCGTGACGCAGGCGTCCATCGATGCGCTCACGAAGATGGGGCATCAACTCGAAGTCCGCAAGGAGTACAGCACCACCATGGGCCGCGGCCAGGCCGTCCTTCACAACAGCGCGACGGGCATCAATTATGGCGCATCCGATCCGAGGGCCGACGGCAGTGCTATTCCTGAATCGCCAAAATTTCCGCAACCTGCACCGGAAAAGCTGGCAAAGTCCGATCCATAAGGTTGTTTGGGGGGAGAATCAAGGCAGTTAACTCCGGCGATGGAGTCTCGGTTAGGACTCCAATGGGAAGTTTATAGTCAGGCCATGCCCCTCCCCTTCATCAGTCTGGCCGCTGGCGTAGTCATTGGCGGGCTGCTCGTCTGGATTCTTCTCCGTGTCCGTGGCGCATCAGAACGTCGTCTTGCCGAATCCTTTACTTCTGAACTTGCCAAAGCTCTGGAGACCGAACAATCGCGGGCGTCCGCGTTGCAGATTGCGAACGTGCGTCTGGAGGAGCGGCTGGTTGCAGAGAAGGAAGCTCTGGAACAAACTCGCGGCTCGCTTAGAGAGACTTTTGACTCGCTGGCTGCGAAAGCGCTGCAGGAGAACAACCGGAATTTCCTGGCTATGGCGCAGCTGGAACTCGGGAAACAAGCCGCCTTTGCAACCGGCGCGCTCGAGTCCAAAGAAAAAGCCATTGAGAACATGCTGAAGCCTGTTGGTATTGCACTCGAGAAGCTGCAGACCACGACGCAGGATCTGGAGGTCCGGAGAGAAGGGGCGTATCAGGCGGTGCTGGGTGCGGTGAAAGGCGTTGCCGATGTGAGCGAAAAACTCGGCGCGGGGACGCGCCAGCTGATGGAGGCGCTGCGCCGGCCGCACGTGCGCGGCAACTGGGGCCAGGAGCAACTGGAGCGCTGCATCGAATATGCAGGCATGGTGGAGCACGTTTCCTTCGAGAATGAAGTGGTCAGCTGCGAGGGAATGCGTCCGGACTGCGTCGTCCACCTGCCCAACGAAAGAATGATCGTCATCGACGTCAAAACACCGCTCGAAGCTCTTCTCAACGCCGGTAATTGCTCGGATGAGTCCGACCGCCATGCGTGGCTCGTCGCCCACGCTCGCAACGTGCGGGAGCATGTGAAGAGTCTCGCGGCAAAGAGCTATGGGAAGCAGTTCCCGCAGAGTCCCGATTTCGTTGTATGTTTCCTGCCCAGCGAAGCATCGTTCAGTGCGGCGCTCGAGCAGGATGCGGAGCTGATCGAGTACGGCAGTCGCAACAATGTCATCCTGGCCACGCCCACCACGCTGATCGCACTGCTCAAGGCGGTCGCTTACGGCTGGCAGCAGATGGAAGTCACGCGCAACGCTATCGCTATCCAGGATGCGGCCAAAAAGCTCTACGAGAAGTTGTCATTGGCGCGGAATTACTTCGACGATTTAGGCAAGTCTCTAAAGCGCTCGATGACCCACTACAACAGCCTCGTTGGGTGCGTGGAGGGGCGGGAAAGCGTCTTCGATCAGGCGCGCAGGATGCATGACCTGGGGATAGGCGATGTCGAATTACCGGAGATCGTGCAGGTGCTGGAGCCAACGGCGCGCGAGCTCAGGGCCGATGACTGGCAACCCGAGCCGCAGGCAGAACTGGAATTCGCCGGCCTCGCCGAGAAACTGGCCAGCTAAGCCCATCAGGCCGTCTTCCGGTCGTTCCGCGAATCCTTGCTGCCAGTGAATGAGCCTGTGGCATGCTGGCCGGCTGGCGTTTCCGGATGCTCCTGGTTCTGCCCACGCTCGACGTTCAGTCCGAGGAGAGGCCGTTGCAGCGAGCGGCTGGTTCCGGTCACCCAGGCGTCCTGCGGTTCAGTGGGTTGAACGCTGGTCTGCTGCCGAGCGGAATCTTTTTCGGATGCTGGCGTGGGTCTTGCTGCGACGCGACGCGGCATATTGGGACCTCAAGAACGTTGGATGCCGGGCAGAGCTTCGTAGTGAATACTCTCACACCGGGAAATGCAGGATGACCGAGTTTCATATCCCGAGAGATTTGAGGCTAGCGGAATGACGCGGCTGGCCCGTCCACATCGAAGGCCTTCCGCAAGCGCTCCCAAGTAACGGAGAATTCCTCAGGCAAAATACGCGTCTCGCTGATGACCGTTAGAAAGTTGGTGTCGCCAGCCCAACGCGGCAAACCGTGAAGATGCAGATGTCCCGCGACGCCTGCGCCCGCGGCCTTGCCGAGGTTCAGGCCAAAGTTGAAGCCATCAGGTCGATACAGCTCAGCCAGCACGCGTTCGCTGCGCTGGGCCAGGTCCATCATTTCGTGGGTGGTTTCGCGCGGCAGCGCGGCAAGGGCAGCCTGGTGCGCGTAAGGTACGACCATGAGATGTCCGGAAGTATAAGGGAAGCGGTTAACGCAGATGTAATTGCTTCCAGCGCGGAGGACGATGCCGGCGGCGCGCTCGGCTTCCCGGCGATCCATGCCGTGCTCGATGGCGTAGTCGGCGGCGGCAATCATATTGCAAAAGACGCAGCCGGTATCGCCCGTCCAGGCGCTCAGTTCCTCAGGGATACCGGGACGCTTTTTCCGATCGCCCTCGCTGACGTAGGTGTAGCGCCACGGCGTCCAGAGGTAGTCCACGGGCGAAGTATAACCTCAGCGGTGCGCCGGGCGTGTTAGCGCTGGGTCACCGCGGCTGCGTCGTTTCCGCGCAGCAGCGCCTGGACCTTGCTGTGCTTCGTCGAGTAACTGAAGTAAATCACCAGCCCTATGACGAGCCAGATGCCGACTACTTCCCATGTCAGCAACGGCAGATTGACCATGAGATAAAACGCGCTGATGACGCCGAGGATTGGGACGATCGGCACCAGGGGAGTCTTGAAGGGGCGTTCGAGGTCAGGCATGCGCACCCGCAGAATCCAGACGCCCGCCGAGACAATCGCGAAGGCCAGCAGGGTGCCCATATTCACCAGTTCGGCCAGCTTGCCGATGGGCAGGAACGCGGGCAGGAAGGCCACGATGGTTCCCACGACGATGTTGGAGATCCACGGGGTGCGAAATTTGGGATGGATGTCGCTGGCCCACTTCCAGAGCAGGCCATCGCGGGACATGGAGAAAAAGACGCGCGATTGGCCCAGCAACATCACGAGCATCACCGTGCCCAGACCGAACACCGCGCCGATTTTGACCAGCAGGCTGCCCCAGGTTACGCCCGTTGCGTCGATGCCCAGTGCCACCGGCTGTGCCACGTTCAGCTCGCGATAGTTGACCAGCCCGGTGAGCGTGAGCGAAACGGCAATGTACAGAATGGTGCACACCACCAGCGATCCCAGGATGCCGATGGGCATGTCGCGCTGCGGGTTCTTCGCCTCCTGCGCGGCCGTCGAAACCGCGTCGAATCCGATATAGGCGAAGAAGACCGAGGAGGCCCCGGCCACAATCCCGTTGATGCCGAATTCCCCCCGGCCCTGATTCGGTGGAATGAACGGATGCCAGTTCGTCGCGGTGAGATGCGGATGGTGGAAGAGGAAATTGATTCCAACCACGAGGAAGATGCCGACCACAGCAAGCTTGACGAAGACGATCGCGGAGTTCAGGTTCGCGGATTCCTTGATGCCGCGGACCAGAACGATGGTGACCACCACGATCGCAAAAAACGCAATCAGATTGCAGATGCCGACAACGTGCGGTAGCCCGGTCGCCGCTACATTCATGGGCAGCGACATCGCCGGCATCCAGCTGCCGTGGTAGAGATAAATGTCGTTGCCCCAGGTGGTGGTGAAGCGGGCTAGTCCGGGGCCGGGCGTGAAGCCGAGTTGCGCAAGCAAGCTCAGAAAATAACCGGACCACCCCGAAGCCACCGTAGCCGCGCCGAACGCGTATTCAAGGCACAGGTCCCAGCCAATGATCCATGCCACGAGTTCGCCCAGCGTAGCGTAGCCGTAGGTATAGGCCGACCCGGCAATCGGAATAATCGATGCAAACTCCGCATAGCATAGTCCCGCAAACGCGCAGGTCACGCCGGCAACAATAAAGCTGAGCGCCACGGCTGGTCCTGCGTGCAGGGCAGCCGCTTGTCCGGTCAACACGAAAATCCCGGCACCGATAATCGCGCCGATGCCCAGCGTGATGAGGTTCACCGGACCCAGCGAACGGCGCAGCGTGTGCTCGCCTTCTTCACCGGCTTCTTTGCTCAGAAGGGAAAGGGGCTTGACCGCAAAAAGCTTAGCCATTCTCGGCTGTTCCTCCAGGAATTTGTCCGGGCGACGAGGCCGGCGGTGCATCGGCAACCGCATTGCGGGACCACACGGCGAACACCGGAATGCCGAGCAGAACGATCACCAGCCCCGGCCATGTGTACTGCGGTTTGTAGCGCAATAATACGATACAAATCCAGGCCGCCATCAAAATATAGACGGCCGGCAGCACCGGGTAGCCGATGGCTTTATAAGGCCGCTCGGCTTCCGGGCGCTTCAAGCGCAGAACGAACAGGCAAACGATCGTCAGGATGTAGAAGACCAGCTCGGTACAGATGATGTAGTCCAGCAGCTGGCCGTAGGAGCCGGAGATGCAGAGGACGCAGGTCCACAGAGCCTGGACGATCAGGGCAGCCACCGGCGTGTGCCAGCGCGGATGGAGTTTGCCGGCCGCCTTGAAAAAGAGGCCGTCGCGGCTCATGGCGTAATAGACCCGGGCTCCGGCCAGCGTGAGGCCATTGGCGCAGCCGAAGGTGGAGATGAGGATGGCGCCCGCCATCAGGTACGCTCCGCCGCGCGAGAAGATCTGCTGGAGCACGGCCGTGGCGACGCGGTCTTCCGAGGCGTATTGGATCCCCCGCGCAACGATCGTGGTTCCGTGGGGGTCGCCGTGCAGCGGCAGGGCCAGCAGGTACACGAAATTCGAAAGGATATAGAGGCCGAGGACCAGCGTTGTGCCGAGCGCAAGCGACAGCGGAAGATTGCGGCGCGGGTTGCGAACTTCGCCTGCGGTGTAGGTGACGTTGTTCCACGCATCGGCCGAGAACAGCGAGCCGGTCTGGACGACGGCGAGGATGGTGAGCATGCCGACCATGGCGATGGGACCACCGACGCCCACCTGCACCGCATGCAGATCGTGCCACGAAGCGCCGTGCCAGAAATTGGCGCCGAAGTTGGCCCTGATCGCGGCGGCATTGCGGCCGAACAGCACGCCGAGAATGACGAGCCCGAATAAGGCGGCGGTTTTGGCCGTCGTAAAGATGTTCTGGACAAGTGCGCCCAACTTGACGCCGAAGATGTTAACGAAGGCGAGCAGCAGGATGATCACGATGCCGGCGAGATTCGCGGTGCTGAGGCCGATGTCCATGTTGCCGAGGACCATGGGGCCAACATGCCACGCGGGAATGTGGCCGATGTGCCAGAGCCAGTTCGTCGTCGAGACGGAGGGGAAAAAGACGCCGAGGAATTTTCCAAAGGCTACGGCGACTGCGGCAATAGTGCCGGTTTGGATGACGAGAAAGAGAGTCCAGCCGAAGAGAAATCCCCAGATGCGGCCCAGCGCTTCGCGGAGATAGATGTATTGTCCGCCGGCTCCGGGCATCATGGCGGCCAGCTCGCCGTAGCTGAGCGCGCCGATGATGGTCATGACGGTTGTTACGACCCACGCGCCGATTAGAAGGGCAGGTGAGCCGACACCGCGGCTGATATCCGCGGGGACGAGGAAGATTCCCGAGCCGATCATCGAACCGACGACGATGGCGGTGGCGCTGAAGAGCCCGAGGCTCGCTACAAAACCTGATTTCCCGGTCGCCGGTGCTCCGGCGGAGGGGGCGGCACTGTTGGATGGGGAGCGCACGTGTCCTACAGTTCTACTTGAAAATATCGAGAAAGTCTTTCGCGCGATGCGCCGGGGATTGGCCCGGGAGGCTGGCCGAGCCAAAAATCGCCGAGATGACGGCCACCGAATCCGCGCCTGCTTCATAAACCGCCATCGCGTTGTCTCTGGTGATGCCGCCGATGGCGACGAGAGGCTTGTCAGTCAGAGAGCGCGCCCGTCGCACGCCCTCAAGGCCAATGACTGGCGAGGTGTCGGATTTGCTCGCAGTCGTAAAGACGGGGCCGATGGCGATATAGTCCACAGGCTCGGCGTTGGCGGCGATGACCTGCGCCTCGGTGTGAGTCGAAAGGCCGACGAGCGCGTCAGGGCCGACCAAGTGACGTGCCTGTTGCGGTGACAGATCCTCCTGACCGATGTGCACGCCATCCCACCCTGCGGCGGCGGCCAGGGCGGCACGGTCGTTCAGAATGATGCGCATCGGGGCATGACCTGCGCGCCGCGCCGCTTCCGACATGACCCGGCAGTCTTCGGCCACGACGGGATCGGAGTCGCGCTTATTGCGGTACTGGAGAATTTCAACGCCGGTCGCGGCGAGCTCACGGACCAGTACGCGGAGCAGGTCCGACCGCTGTTCACGATCCCCAGCCGCGCCGCGCAGGGCCAATTCTGCGTCGAGGATCGGGTACAGGCGAGGGAAGCGCTGGGCGGGTCCAGATCGCTTCGACTGAAACTCGGTTCCTGTCATGGGTTGACGAGCGGCGGAAAAAGCTCCCGGCATGCAGCAGCGTAGCAGGGCCGTCGTGTCTTCTAAAGAGTGGAATGAGCTGAGTGTTTACTGGGATACCGAACAACGAGAACGAACACACGCATCCGAAAGCGCCGCGCCTTCAGGGAAGGGGGCAGGTCCTAGTTGAACGGAATCGAGACCGCAGGCTTACCAACAACCACCTTGTCGTTGCAGATGTGTCTCGCCTCGAGGCGCAGCCGTTCCGCCGGGGTCTTGTAGGCACCGACAGTTGTCATGCAAAAACGGCAAACCAGAAGGGTAGAGATACTCGCCAACCGCACCGGGGGGAGCTGTGTGGGTATCACGTGCGTCGTCTTAACGGATGGGTTCATCGCTCTCTCCTCAACAGAGTCGCGACGTGCGGGCCCTGAACAGTTTGGGATTGCAATAGCTCTTTCGTTTTCATTATTGCACGCAATCGTCACACACGCGGTGCCAGGATACGGCAAAATTTTTCGAGGCACCGGTTACTAAAGGCAGCCTCCAACTCATCGACTGGCCACAGTTTGCCGGTTTGGGACGGGCGATTTCCAAAATGGAACCGTGACCTCGCGCACGTTCCATGGCCTAATTCCCACCAGATTCGGACACGCTTAAAGCCGCTTCCGTTTCCGCCCGATAGGTGGGTCAGGAACCCGCAACCCTGGAGATTTGGATGCCCGGAAAGACGATTACTGTAAGCACCAGTCCGATGGTGATGATTGCGTGCTCCGAGCCGGCCCCCATCGACTTTCTGGCCACCACACTGGAATCCTGGCATTACCAGGTCGAGGTGGCGCACAACGGGATGGATGCGCGTCTGCGTCTGGAAGGTCCGAATGCTCCGGTTATATCTCTGATCGACATGGACCTGAGTGGGCCGGCCGCTGTGGAAATCGTGAGCGAAGTGCGCCTCCGGCTCGAAGAACGCAGGACGTGGGTCATCTTCTTCAGTGGTCGAGCCAGCAGGGATCGGGTTCGCGCCGCACTCGAATGCGGAGGCGACGATTTCCTCTTCATGGCCAGCGATCCAGGCGATTTGGCGGCCGATCTGAAAGTCCGGATCCGGGTGGCAGAGCGGGTACTGGCCCTTTCCAGCCGGGTACAAAAGCAATCGGCCGAACTGCGTTATCACGTTTCGCATGATGGCCTGACCGGCCTGTGGAACCGCGAAGCGCTCCTGAGCCTCATCTTTCAGGAAACGGACCGCGTGCAGCGAATGAAAAGCCCGCTGGCGCTGCTGCTGCTGGACCTTGACGATTTTTCACGCGTTAACCATGACTATGGGTACGAGACGGGCGACCGGGTGCTCATCGAGCTGGCCAACCGCTTTCGCCGCCAGTTGCGCAGCTATGACCTCATCGGGCGTTGCGGCGAGGATGAGTTTCTTCTGGCTCTTCCGGGCTGCACGCTGGAGCAGGCCATCGTCCTGGGAGACCGGATTCGCGAGTCGATCCTCGGCCGGCCCTTTGCGCTGGATCGCGATGCGACGACGCTGAACGCGAGCTTTGGCGCAGCAATCAGCCGCGGCCGCTCGCCGCTGGTGGTGCTCCGTGAAGCCGAGCGCGCACTGGCGCAAGCGAAGCTGGCGGGCAAAAACTGTGTGCGCGGCGACGGGCCCAATCTGCTTCCAGATGAGCCTCTGCCGGCCATCGGCGAGGCAGCAGCGGGCCCAGATTTCGGTTAGCCTTCCTTTCGTCCCGCGCTGTGCGTCTTCCCATGCCCACCGGTCCTGGCGGTGGGGATTCCACCTTTGGCCAAAGCGCCAGATTCCTCGCCCTTTTTGCGCCCCCTGTAAACTTGCCGCGTGAAATCGCGTCTATCTCGTCGCATGGAAGAGATCGCAGGCACCGAGCTCGCCATCGAGAAACGGGAGCAGGCTGTGCTGGAGCTCGCCGACTTCGACGAAGTCGTGCGTGTCTACCGGCCGCGCATTCTGCGCTTTTTACTTTCCGCGTTGACGGATCGGGATGTGGCCGAGTCGCTGACCCAGGAATGCTTCCTGAAGGCCTGGACGGCGCGGCAACAGTTTCGCGGCGACTCGAGCCTGAGCACGTGGCTCACTCGCATCGCGGTCAACCTCATGCGGGACCACCTGCGCAGCCGCAGTCTCCGCTTTTGGCAGAAGACGAGGGGAACGTCCCTGGATGTGATGGACATCAGCGACTGGGTTCCCGACGGTCGCGGTACACCGGAGAGTTTAGCGCTGGCGCGGGGCCAGGTGGCCGCAGTGTGGGGTGCGGTGAACGATTTGTCCTCGCAGCAGCGAACGGTTTTCGTGCTGCGTTTTGTCGAGGAGCTGGAACTGGAAGAGATTGCAACCACTCTTGGGATGAACCTGAGCACGGTCAAATCCCACTTGTATCGGGCTCTCGCGATTGTCCGCGAGCGCATGGGAGGAAAGAAATGAAATTTGGCGGAGATGATGTCAGCCAGAACAACCCGAACGAGACGCGAGAAGAGGTGCGGGAACTCGCCGAGGCTCTGAGCCTCTATCGTTCGGCGATGCAGCATATCGCGGAGCGCGAGGTGGCCCGTTCCCCAAGCCCAGGCAGCCTCGCCGAGCGCCGGCCGGTCAGGAAGATTCGCGTCGGATTGCTGCTCGCCCCCGCCCTCGCGGCCGCCGTGGCCGCCGCAGCGCTGGCCCCGATCTACCGCCATCTCCATCACCCACACGTTTCAACACCCGCGCTTGTGATCAGGAGTGCGCAGGAGAATCAAAACCAAACCCTGGCCGCCGTCGATGACGCGACGCTGATGACGCAGATCGACAGCGAAGTTTCTGAGGATGTGCCGGACGCTCTGCGGCCGCTCGCCGATCTGAGCGGCCAAACCACCACAACCAGTACTGTCTCGGAGAAGAAAAATGCCCCGCAGGAATAGCTTTCTGATTGCCGCATTGTTTTGTCTGATGGGTTCCGGGCTGGCTTTCGCCCAGGGCTTCGATGGATCCGGTCCGGGAGGACCCGATCCGGCACAGGGACCCGGCGGAGGCGGATTCGGCGCGCCACCGATGGAGCGAGCCTTTCACGACGGCCATGATGGTCACTTCGGCCGCTGGTGGAACGATCCTCAACTCTCCCAGCAACTCGGCCTCACCGATCAGCAGAAGCATCAGATGGACGACATGTTTCTGCAGCATCGGCTGAAGCTGATCGACCTGAATGCCAACCTGGAGAAGCAGGAGACGCTGCTCCATCCGATGATCGAAGCCGATCAGCCGGACGAGGCAAAAATTCTGTCGCAGATCGACGCAGTCGCGCAGGCGCGCGCCGATCTGGAAAAGGCGAATGCGCGGATGCTCTTCGATATTCGCAAATCGCTGACGCCGGATCAGTGGCAAAAGTTGAGGGCAATGCGCGAGGAACATCGGGGAGAAAAAATGGAGCGCGAGGGGCGTCGCGGACCGGGTGGTCCTGGCGGTCCAGGTGGTCCGGACGGGCGAAATCAATGGCAAAAGCATCGCCAATTGCCTCCGCCGGACGGATCGACACCCGCGCCGCCTCCTCCCCCTCAGGGTCAGTCTCCGGCTCCACCATCCTCGGATCAGTAATCCTGGCGGAATCGAGTTGGGGAGCAGCGCAAGCTGCTCCCTTTCTTTCGCCGAAAGTCAAGAGCGATCGAACGATTTCTCATAACGAAAGTGTTGGTCTATTTTCGTACTCTTCATGTGGCATCAATTGACACCTCCATAGCACGGCACTATAGTTTTGATAGGGGGTTTGCGCGCTCGGGATTCATGGCGCTGACCTTCGGTCGCCACTCCTGTTCATTCCTGACCTGCGGATGTTTCCAGTCTGGAGATTGATGTCGCGATTCCACGCGCACCGTCTCCGATGGTTTGCTCCGCCTGGACTGGAACGAACAGCCGGGACGATCCCCGAACTTCGCTGAGAACCGCGCCCGGGTCCCAAGCCCCGCCGCTGACGGCGAAGAAAGCTGCAGCCCTGAGATCCGGCGATGCCGTTAAGGCCAGGTTTCCCCGTTGCGGAGCGGACTTTCGGACGCCGCTGTCTCAATCCCGGAGCTGTCTGCTATGGCACACGTCCTCAATCCTGAACAAACCGAGAGCAACCCTCTGAACACCGAAATGGAAACTCCAACCCTGGAAGCTCCGCCGGAGATCTCTGAGCCGTCGGCTGAAACCACCTCTAACCCCGAAGCCTCATTCCCGACTCCGGAGCACGAAACCGCGCCCTTAGCGATGCATGCCGCCGAGGAATCGCCTGAGATCCAGCACGACGAACCAGACCTCAGCATGGAAGACTTCGCCTCCGCGCTCGAATCCTTCGACCGCGAGCAGGCTGCGGAAGCGGCAGCGCAGGCCTTCGACGACTCCGCCATTGTCACTGGCACCGTCATCAAGTTGACCGACAAGCACGTGGTCGTCGATGTGGGCATGAAGTCCGAAGGGCTCATTCCCATCGAGCAGGTGCTTGACCATACCGGCCAGCCGAAGCTGCATCCCGGCGATTCTGTCGATGTGGTGATTGAGCGCGAGGAGCCGGAAGGCGGCTACCTTCTCGGTTATGAGAAGGCTCAGCGGCTTCGTGTGTGGGACACCGTGGAGAAGGCGCACAACGAAAAGACTCAGATGACGGGTACGGTGGTGGGCCGCGTCAAGGGTGGTTTGACCGTCGATATCGGCATCAAGGCGTTCCTGCCCGGCTCGCAGCTGGAGCTCCGCCCGGTGCGCAATCTGGACGCATATATCGGCCAGCCCATTCAGGTCCGGGTCATCAAGCTGAACAAGAAGCGGGGCAACGTCGTTGTTTCGCGCAAGGAAATTCTCGAAGAAGAGCAGACGGAACGCCGCTCGCAGACGCTCGAGCACCTGGAAGAGGGCGCGATCCTCACGGGCACCGTCAAGAACCTTACCGACTACGGCGCTTTCGTCGATCTGGGCGGGATCGATGGGCTGCTCCACATCACAGACATGTCGTGGGGACGGCTGACCCATCCGCGCGATCTGGTGAACGTCGCCGATGAGATCCAGGTCAAGGTTCTCAAGTTCGACAAAGAGAAGCAGCGCGTCTCGCTGGGCTTTAAGCAGCTGACCCCCGATCCCTGGCTCGATGCGTCGGAGCGGTATCCGATTGGGGCGCGGGTGCATGGGCGTGTGCTGAGCGTGACGGACTACGGCGCTTTCGTGGAACTGGAGCAGGGCATTGAAGGGTTGGTTCACGTCTCCGAGATGACCTGGTCGAAGCGGATGAAGCATCCGTCCAAATTGGTCAAGCCCGGCGACGATGTCGAGACCGTGATTCTGGCGGTGAATCCGGCGGACCGGCGCATCTCGCTCGGCATGAAGCAGCTGCTCGAAAATCCATGGGAGCATCTGGGCGACAAATATCCGACCGGCGCGACGGTGGAAGGACGAGTTCGCAATCTGACGGACTTCGGCGCTTTCATCGAGATCGAAGACGGCATCGATGGTCTCGTCCATGTGAGCAACCTCAGCTGGACCAAGCGCGTGAAACACCCTTCGGAAGTGCTGAAGAAGGGCGAAAAAGTGCGCGCGGTCGTCCTGGGCGTGGAGCCGGAGAACCGTCGGCTTTCGCTAGGCATCAAGCAGCTGCAGCCCGATGTCTGGGAAACCTTCTTTGCGCAGCATCGCGTTGGCGATGTGGTGAAAGGGAAGGTTCTGCGGACGGCGCAATTTGGTGCGTTCGTGGAAATCGCTGAAGGCGTGGAGGGTCTCTGCCACGTTTCCGAGGCGACCGATGCGCACGGCGTCCCGGTGAAGCTGGAGCAGGGGAGCGAGCAGGAGTTCAAGATCATCCGGATGAACCCGGAGGAGAAGAAGGTCGCGCTCAGTATCCGTGCCGTCAGCGGCGAAGAAGCCAGCCGCGTCGATGTCGAGGCCTACAAACAGCCAGTGGTTTCGAGCTCAACCACGACCCTGGGTGATCTGGTCAACTGGAAGCGCGAGAAGTAGGCGCGCGGCTGCAAACAGACAACGCCACCTCTAAGGGTGGCGTTTTTTGCTGGACGACAGACCGCCAAACCAGCGGCTTACCTGAGGTGGAGATCGATGACTACCTGCTTGCGCGAATCGAACGAGCTAATTGTCTTCGTGGGGCTTTTTCGGCCTTGGTACACCGCCCACACGGTGTAGTCGGTGTCCGCGGAGAGCGCCGCGAAACGGTAGTTTCCGTCGGTCGCCGAAATAAACGTCTTCACGTCGTTGTTGCGCGAATTCTGCAGATAGACGATGGCTCCCTGGAGGGTCGCGTCCTGCGCATCGTAGACTTTGCCCTGGAGGTTCTTGAGCCCGAAGTCCTGCGCGCGGCCGGCGGGCTGCAGCGCGGCGAATGAGGCCAGCAGCACGAAACAACAAACCACGGTGCGAAACGGGCGGTTCGCCGGGATCGTCGTGGGAGAACAGAAAAACCGAAGACTGCGCCTCATTCCTCTTCCTCCTCGACCGGCTCTTCCTCGTCTTCGTAGCCCTCTTCGACTTTGCTTAATTCCAGCGGATCGGTAGCCACTACCTCATACTCTGTTCCGCACTCATCGCATACCACCACGTCGCCTTCCTCGATTTCTTCTTCGTCGAAGTCGAGAGCGCTCTCGCATTCAGGGCAAATCATTGAATCCCTCCACCGGGAGAAATGAATCGCAGGTCCATCACAAGGACGCTGTTCTCAGGAAAAATGTTGGCGTCACTTCCCGGCCGCTCCGGTCCTGAAGCTGCCCGGTGATCGCTGGTCCTCCGCTAGTTTGAGGAGAATCGCCCCGCGCGTCAAGCCTGTGCGCTGCAATCCCCGGCTAAGGCATACTCGATAGTCATGAAGTGTCGTTGCTTGTCCGCCTGCATGCTGCTTTGCGCCCTGGTCACAGCCAACGCGCAGTCTCGCCCCTCTTCTGCCGATGCAGGGCACCGGGATCTGGATGCCATCGGCACTCCGATCCGCCCCGCACCGCCGGATCCGGCGATCTTGCATGCGCTGTCGCAAATCTCTCCTGTTCAAATCCAGCATACGATTGCGGCCCTCGTCTCGTTCCGCAATCGCAGCACGGTTTCGAGTTTGGAAAAAGACCTGCCTCCCGATACTGGCGTCAACGCCGCAGCCAACTGGATCGAAACTCAGTTGAAAGAAATATCGGCCGACTGCGGCGGCTGCCTCGACGTTCGCCGCGACAGCTTCGTTCAACAGCCCGGAAGCGGCCCCAATGCCCGCGTGGTCCAGCCTACGCCACTCACCAACATTTACGCAGTAATGCGTGGCAACGATCCCGCGCAAGCATCGCGCAGGATCCTGGTCACGGGTCATTACGATTCGCGGGCAACCGACGTGATGGACACCCACAGCGAGGCTCCAGGCGCGAACGACGATGCCAGCGGAGTGGCGGTCAGCCTGGAATGTGCGCGGGTTCTTTCCAAAATGAAACTCCCCGCCACACTCATCTTCGTCGCAGTTGCCGGGGAAGAGCAGGGACTCTTCGGCAGTAAGCATCTGGCCGACCTCGCGAAGCAGCAGGATTGGCACCCGGAAGCGGTCCTCAATAATGACATTGTCGGAGGCAACCGAACGCCCCCACCCCAGCGAGCAGGCTCGCCGGGGACCCCGGAAGCCGGTGACAGGTTCCAGGATCTGCATGCGGTTCGCGTCTTTTCCGAGAACTTGCCATCGGATGCTCCGCCGGAGGAGATTCGCCGCATTCTCCAGCTCGGCTATGAGAGCGACTCGCCATCGCGCGAGCTTTCCCGGGCCATCGCCAGCGTGGCTCAAACATATACGGCGCGGCCGGGCGCCGCCCGCCTCACGCCGGCTCTCGAATTCCGGCGCGACCGCTTCCTTCGCGGCGGCGACCACACCTCGTTCAATCAGGATGGATTCGCGGCCGTGCGCTTTACGGAGTGGCGCGAGGATTTCAACCATCAGCATCAGAATGTCCGGATCGAAAACGGAATCCAGTTTGGCGACCTGTTGAAGTTCGTCGATTTCGATTATGTTGCGCGGGTTGCGCGGCTCAATGCAGCCACCATGGCCGAACTTGGCGCTGCTCCGCCGGCGCCCGTGAAAGTGCAGTTTCCGGTGGAGAAGGGCTTCAGCAACGCTCTGAACAACACCACGATCGAGTGGGAGCAAGGGCCCGGCACGCCTGCAGGCACGCAGTACGAAATTGTGTGGCGGCCGCTGGCTTCCGCCGACTGGCAGCGCGCCATTGCCGCTGAACGCCTGAGCGCAGTGGACGACGGGAAATTTTCCATGAGCCCCGACGGCCACTATTCGGCGCAGCTTCCTATATCGAAGGACAACGTGATTTTCGGGGTCGTCGCTGTCGATGCACGAGGCCATCGCAGTCCGGCGGTGGTTCCATGGCCAGCGAGGTAGAACCCTATGCAAGGGTGTTGTCAGCGCCAGACCGGTACGCGCAAAACATCAAAATGATGGTCGTAGGTCCAAACTTCAACTTTCAGTCGCGTGGCAAGTGTGGCTGCGGTTGCGTCGAAAAGAGTCACCTGCTGATCCACGAATTGGCTCACCAGCCTTGCAGCCATCGGATAATCTTCGGCGAAGGGATTGACGACGATGGCCGTATCGAGAACGCCGGCGAGCCAACTTCGGGCGGTCGCATTCCCCAATTTGTAAAGAACAAGAGTGTATGCCTCCATCAGGGTCGGCCACGCCACCAGTACCTCGCGTTTATCGCGTGTGAGGCGGGCTAACTCCTCGTGGCTCTGACTGTGGTAGGCGTCGTCGGGATCGACCGCGGCATATAGAGGGCCGGTGTCGGCAAGTATGGCACGCTTCATGAACCAGCCAGATAACGATCATGCGATCGGCTCACGTCGCCCCGACCACTTCCGTGGTCCGCGGGTTCGATGCGGAGCGTCTTTCGCGTGCGCAGATAACCCTGTTCAGTCAGATATCGGCGCAATGCAACCTGCACAACCGCAGTCAGCGAAGGGGGCGCATCCTGCGCGTCGATATAGCTCTCCACCGCCCTGGTCAAGTCATCGGGAAGGGTAATCGTGGCGCGTTTCATAAGGAAAGGCTAACACCAGTTGGTGATTGTGGTGCATTGCGTGTTTGCAGGCAGGTGCTGAACTTCTCTGGCCTGCTCGCGGATGTAAACGCTATTGCGAATGAGACAATATTCCCTGTGCCTCGTCTCTCCAGCGGCGTTCTCGGCTTTCCCGACTTTCGCGGCTTTACGCGCAGCATTGTGCTCTGGAACCTCGGCGCATTTTTCGCGCTGCTGATCCTCACCGCCGTCGCGAAGGGCCTTGCCAGCCAGCTGGTCGTCTGGTTTGCGCTTGATCCTAACCTGGTGCTTCGGCATGGTGCGCTTTGGCAGCTGCTGACTTACTGCTTCATCCATCTCGGCATCCTCGGTACAGCCTTCGAATTGCTCTCGCTGTGGTTTCTTGGCAGCTTCCTCGAAACGAACCACGGATCCCGCTGGCTGGCGGAGATTTTTTTTGTGTCGGTATTGGGCGCGGGTCTCGCCGCCGTAGCCCTCTCGCTGGCACTGCCAGGATCGGGCGCGTTTCTTTACGGGTGCTATGGCGGCATCTTCGGACTACTGATTGCTTTTGGGGTGCTCTATGCCGACATGCCCTTCATGATGTTTCCGCTGCCCATCTCGATCAAGGCGAAGTATCTTGTCGCCGTATACATGCTCATTGCTCTGGCGATGCTCTTCTCCGAGCAGAGGGTGTTTGCCTTTTCTCAGCTGGGCGGAGCGCTCTTCGGATTTCTCTATATCAAGCTTTCACCGCGTCGCGGCTTTGCGAATGCCGGCAGCGAAACATTCTACGGATGGCGCAACCGCTACTACCGCTGGAAGAGACGCCGTGCGGCAAAGAAATTTGAAGTCTACATGCGCAAACACCGGGACAACTAGGTCGACAGGCTGACCTATCCTCATCTGGGCGACGCACCTCGGGACTCACAGCCTCTTGACGCATTGGATGCTTCCAGCGTTCAGCGCAGCATCTCTATTTGCCCGGCCCCGCTCCGCATCCATACAATCAAGTTCGGACATCCTCCCTCTATGACCGATCAGCCTGACACCAATTCGCCCGCGGTATCTCCGGCGTGGGCTAAGACCGAGCTGGCGCGGCATCCCCAGAGGCCCTATCCCATGGACTTTATCGAGCGGATGTTCACCGACTACAGCGAGATTCACGGCGACCGCTATTTTGGCGACGATCCAGCGATGGCCTGCGGCATGGCACGTTTCGACAGCCGGGAAGTGATGGTGATCGCCAACCTCAAGGGCCGGTCGACGAAGGAAAAAGTACAGCGCCGCTTTGGCATGCCCAATCCGGAGGGATACCGGAAGGCCCTGCGAGCGATGAAAATCGCCGAGAAGTTCGGCAGGCCGGTGATTGCGCTGATCGATGTTCCCGCGGCCTATCCGGGAGTAGGGGCTGAAGAGCGCGGGCAGGCCGAGGCCATCGCCCGCAACCTGCGCGAGATGTCGCGTCTGCGCATTCCCACCATCGCCGCCATCACCGGCGAGGGCGGCTCGGGCGGCGCTCTGGGATTGGCTCTGGCCGATCGCGTCCTCATCCTCGAAGACGCTATCTATTCCGTCATTCCGCCCGAAGGATGCGCGGCCATTCTGTGGCGCGACGCGGCCTTCAAGGAGCAGGCTGCGGAGGCCATGCGTATCTCGGCGCCGGACGTTCGCTCATTGGGCTGCGTGGACGATATCGTCCCCGAGCCGAATGGCGGCGCGCAAAACGATCCGGTCGGGGCTGCTGAGTTGCTGGCGGAGAAACTTCGCTGGCATCTCAACGAGCTCGAATCGCTGCCGGTCGAGGAACTCCTGCGCCGGCGTAACGATAAATTCCGCAATATCGCCCAGTTTTATACCGCCTGATCCTCGGCAGGCATCGAAATAGCCCTGATGATTCCCATCGACGGCGCACCTTTCCATTCCGGAGCAGCGGCGTGAGCTTCCTCGAACGCCTGCGCGCCCTGGTGTGGTTCCTGGTTGCGGCGGCCTGGTTTCTCTTCTCGGACCTGGCGGCTCTGCACGCCGCGAGCGGCCTCACATCCGGAGATCTCGAAGAGCCGCTTTATCGCATCCTGCTGCTGTTCCTGCTTATCATCGGGTATTGGTGCATGAGTCGGCTGGGCCAGCGGAGGATGGACGCGGCCAGAGCAACAGGCCTGATTATTCGCTCCGGCTGGGGAGGGGAATTTGCCCTCGGAGCAGCGCTGGGGTGGGCCGGGGTTCTGGCCTGCGTGTTGCCAGCGGCGCTCATGGGAGGCCTGGTCATCACGGCCTTCACCAACCAGCATCAGTATTTCGTTGCGGTCCTCGATCTGATCGCACTCGCCGCCGGCACGCTGGCGATCGAATTGGCGTTTCGCGGCTATCCCTTTCTGCGACTGGTAGAGGCGATGGGTTCAACGCTCGGCGCCTTCTTCATGGCGGTCGTTTACGCGATCTGGCGCACTCACGCCGCGCCCACTACAACGGCGTCGGTGCTGGTTTCGTTTTTCCTGGGATTGGTGCTGGCGCTCGCCGTTCTGCGCACGCGGGCTGTATGGGTTGGGTGGGGATTCCATTTCGCGTGGATCGCGACCATGAGCATGCTCTTCGGTCTGCCCATTGCCGGATCGCTGAATTACTCGCCGATCATTGTCACCAATGCCCGAGGTCCGGCGTGGATCACGGGTGGCAGCCAGGGGCCCGAAGCGTCTGCGTTCGCCGTCTTCGTGTCCTTTCTGCTCCTCTTCTGGTTGATTCGGCTGACCGACGGGCTAAGGCACAAGTACGGCCACGCGGAAATCGTCCCAGGCGGAATCCCGGTGGACATCGATGCGGCTGCCCGACGGCAACATGAGGCCGCCATGGGCACGGCCGAACCGCAGCCGCCGGGTTTGGTGCAGATTTTGCCAGCCGAGCCCGTGCATCCGCCCCCACCATCCGCGCCTGCTCCTCCGCCGGAAGGTGCCGCACCTGAGGATGAGGTTCGTTAGAAACTGAGATCGAGAAGGCTTGAGCGCTCGCCCTCCCCGTTCGGTTCTTGCGTTAGAAATTGGTACGGGCAATCAGGCGCGAGGCGTCATCAGTTGTCTATGATTCGTTGAAGATGGAAACCGGGCGCACCAGTAAGCGGGTGGTCAGGACACGGTAGACCGCCTCTCTGCGATTGTCGCGAATTCCCTGGACAGGCAGACGAACACGCAGGATCTGGCGCGTCGAGCGTATCAAAGCCGCACGCAGTTCCACAGGTTATTCCGCACCGTGGTCGAAGAAACCCCGGCAGCGATGCGGCGGCGGCTGTTGTTGGAAAGAGCAGCCTATCAACTGGGGCGCACCAGCATGTCCGTTACGGACATTGCCCTGGACGCCAACTACGGTTCGTTAGAAGCGTTCACGCGCGCTTTCCGAAAGGCTTTTCGGGCTTCTCCCAGCGTCTACCGGCGCATGCGCGATCCGCACTATCATCTGCCGGCGCCCAACAAAATTCACTTTCTTGTCCCTGGTTCGTCCACAGAAGGAGGAAAAGACATGGATTTGTTCGATCGTTTTGCAGGCAACGACTCCTGGCACACGCGGCGTTTGCTGGAATACGCGGGCACTTTGACCGAGGAGCAATTGGACCGGCCGCTGCCCACCGTCGTAGAACTGCTTCCCTGGCGGGAGTCGAATAAGACTCTACGACAGCTCCTCGAGAACATAATCTTCACGAAGGAAGTCTGGACCGCCGCGCTGTCCGGGGCGGCGATGGATATGAACGGCCCTCCCCCATCGCAACGTTCCCCGCAAGCGATGCTGCAAAGGCTCGAAAAGACGGACGTGGAACTGCACCGTATTCTCGGGGACATCCGCAACCGCTCCAGTTGGGATGATACTTTCGTCGACGCTCTGTGCGAACCGGCGGAGACCTTCACGTACGGCGGCGTCTTCGCCCACATCATGACATTCAACGCGCATCGCCGATTGATGGCCCGGGACGTTCTCCGCCAACTCGGCGTCCAAACCGAAGGGTTCGGCGATCCCATGGAGTATGAGGAAAGTGTGGCGCCCTGGCGACAACAGGTTGCTATCGAAATCCCATGAGAGAACGCCACCGGGATCAGCAGAATCGGCCGTTGGCCGAACTGATTCGTGGGGAGCCCGAATGGAGCCACCTCGACGGTAGGCGAGACGCTACTTCTGCGAAGGAATGCCAGGCCGGGGAGAAGCCTTCGCCGTTTGGATCGGGCCTCGATGGATCGGGCCCTGATTCACGATTCTCTCTCCGCCTTCGCGCTGATCGACAAACGAGGCCAGCCTGATAAATCCGTCGTCCCCAAGCGCCCGGCGCAGCCTGACCATGGTGTCGATGACGATCGGATCTCCCTGACGGCTCAGCCAATCGACTCTCGCCAGTTGCTGGGTGCGTTTCGATGGATCGACGTTAAAGCGCCCGTCGCTCCAGCCAAGGGCTTCGTGCATCTGGTCGCTCCATGCGTCAATTCGCTCGCTGCCGTCGAGGAGGATCGAGTAAGCGGTATTCCATTCGTCCTCAGAAAGGCCGATTGACTGGTGATTCACCTTGGCCCAGTCGACGCGGAACTGTCTTTCGCCCGTGGCGCTCTCTTTGCGAGCCAGAAGGTCATCAAAGCCGATTTCCTGAATCAGTGCGGCGAAGCTATCGCGGCCGGGCATCTGGAGGGATGCTTCGGACCTCGTCGACAGCGCGACCTCGTTCCGATCCCGCGGCAGTGAAGCAGTTTCCTGCGCACGAACCGGAAGAACGGCAATCAGGGCACAACCGGCCCCGAATAAAACAGCAAGCAGGGACGAACTACGCAAGAACCTCGGCATAAGACCTCTTTCCACTGCAGTAGTGCAATTTCACCGAATCCTGTAACGCACCCCCGCGCTCACGTTGAGGTTTGTCATCGACCCATACGTGAACCCAGGCCAGTACTGATATTCCGCGTCGATCAGCCGCAGGCGAATCCTGGAGTTAACGCGATAGTCGACCCCCGCCCCCGGCGCCATCACAAAGTAGTTGCCCCACGCATAGCTATAGGGAAAGTTGAAGTAGCCATCGCCGGCCAGAAACTTCACATAGGGCCGGAACTGCGAATTTTGCCCTAACCCTGCCAGTTGGTAGCGCGGTCCAATCAGATACGTGGTCGCGTGGGTATTTTCTCGCTGGCGCAGAACAGCCCAGTTGGTCTCGCCTTCCATTCCATACTGCCAGGTGAAGTTGGCATCGGCGAAGACGGTTCCGCCGAGCAGCCACTGCTGGCCATATTGAAGATGCGTTGCGCTGAAGCTGCCGCCGACCCACAGAGACGACCAGTCGCCCGTTGCCGACTCAGGAGATTGCGCATGAGCCCGGCTCCAACCCAGCAACAATCCGGCCAGCAGCAAAGCGTATGTGACCCATTTGCGGTTCTTCATGATCCCGGCTTTCATTGCGTCACCGTCACGGTGAGATTCGCAACGTGCGTCACGCCGGTCTGTTCACCAGTGGCGGTTACCTGGATCACGTAGTTGCCGGGCTTCGCGCTGTTCAGCGAGAAGCCGCCGCAACCCGTCATCATGAACGTCGAACCCGCCAGCATGGCCATCACCACGAGAACCCTGAGAATCGCAGCCTGTTTTCGGAATCGCCAGAATGCGAAGCCGAAGAGCGTCGCTCCCGGGAAGGCACAAGCCGCCAGCAAGCCGTTTCCTCCGGGCATCTCATTCTTCGCCTGCGTACCTGAAGCCAGGGGCGAATTGGTGTCCACCGTCAGCTTCACCGAGGTTGTGCCGTTGGCGTTCAGGGTCAGGTCGTTGTTGTCAAAGTTGCACGTCACGGAGTAAGGAAGTGAATCGCAGCCCAGAGCGATCTTGTCGGTGAAGCTGTTTTCCGATCCCAGATTGATGGTGACGCTGGCTGACTGCCGGGTGGGAATAGAGAGCGAAGTTGGGTTCAGGGCGATCGTGAATTCGGTCGCCTCCGCCACGGTGACCGCCACCGGATTCGAAACCGACGGCGCATTGAGCGCGTCGCCGCTGTAATGTGCGGTGATGCTGTAAGAACCCTGGGCAGGATTAATGGTCAACGTGGCCGTGCCGTTGGAGCCCACCGCCGCCGAACCCAGAGTTGCCGTCCCGTTCATGTAGGTGATCGTGCCGGTCACCGGGCCGCCGCTGATCGAAGTGGTCCCGGTGAGCAGCGTGAGTTCCTGGTCGGTGGTCAGCTTCGTGGACGATGCGGCCAGCGATGTCTGCGTGGTATACGCGGTCACCGTCAACGTGACTGCCGGAGAAGTGCTGCCCGCGTCGTTGGCGTCGCCCCCATAAATTGCAGTAATGCTGTGCTGGCCAACTGCCAGGGAAGACGTGGTGAACGTCGCTGTGCCGCTTGCGTTCATGGCCAGGGAGCCCAGCGTGTTGGACCCGTCCATGAAGGTGACGTTGCCTGTGGCGATGCCACCGTTGCCGCTCACCGTCGCCGTAAAGGTCACCGATCCGGTAACAACAACCGACGGATTGCTCGATACGAGTTGCACGGAAGTCGTCGCCTGAATCACGGTCAGTGGTACCCCGGTCGATGTGCTCGCCGTGTCATTCGAGTCTCCCTGGTAGGCGGCCGTAAGGGTGTAGGCCCCCACGGGCAGTGTCGATGTCGACAGCGTAGCCACGCCCGCGCCGTTCAGCGCGCCTGCGCCCAGCAGGTTGTTTCCGCTATAGAAGTTCACCGTGCCTGCGGCGACTCCGCCGTTCGAGGTTACCGACGCGGTCAGCGTTACGGTCTTGCCGGCAATTGCGGGGTTGGCGCTGGCCGACAGGGCGGTCGTTGTCGACGCGATATTCACCGTCTGGGTCAGGGACGCGGACGTACTGGTGAAGTTGTCCTTATCGCCGCCATACGAGGCAATGATGGTGTGCGAGCCGGCTGCCAGCGCCGAGGTTGGGAATGTCGCTGCCGCAGTGGCCGTTCCGGCGGCCGCGAGGGTTCCGGTGCCGATCGGGGTCGCGCCGTCAAGGAACGTCACCGTCCCAGTGGGCACAACCGAACCGGCCGCCACAACGATCGCCGTGAAAGTCACCGGCGAACCGTGGATGGAGGGATTCACGCTCGAGCTGAGGCTGGTTGCCGTTGTCTGTTCCACCGTCTGCGTCAAAGGCGACGAGGTCGCGCTTACGTTGTTTGAATCGGTATAGCTGGCTGTGATCGAGTTGCTTCCGACCGGCAACGCCGCCGTCGCGTAGGTGGCGATATTGCTTCCGTTCAGCGTCCCGCTGCCGAGGTACGTCGCTCCGTTGTAGAAAGAAACCGCTCCCGTGACCGAAAGTCCTCCGGAGACGGAGACGGTCGACGTGAAGATGACAGTCGAGCCGAAGGCCGAGGTGTCATTGGGGCTCGAGCTGGCGATCGTGACCGTTACCTGCTCCTGGATAACCTCGGAAACCGGGTTGGAAGTGGCCGCGCTGTAATAGGTGTCCCCGCTATAAGCGGCGGTGATCAGATGCGTGCCAACGGCCAGCGAGCTCAGCTGGAGGCTTGCGTTGCCGCTGCTGTTGAGCGTCTGCGCCGTCCCGAGTGTGGTGCTTGACCCCTGGAAGGTGTCGGAGAATGTTACCGTCCCAGTGGGCGTTCCCTGGCTCGAATTCGGATCCTGCTTCACCGTGACGTTCATCGTGACGGGCTGCCCAAAAGGGGCCGGGTTCTGGCTGGAGCTGAGCGTGACGATCGCGCCATTCAATCCAAGGGCTTCGCCGACGATGGAAATATCGAGTGGTGAATTCGCCGGATTTCCGGTCAGGTCCACATTGCCCACGAGAGGATCGGGCAGCGGGTTGGTAACGTTGGTCGGCGCGAACTCAGCCGCTACGATGCATTGCTGATCGACGCCTACGCTGCTCGTCGGGGTGCAAGTGGTGCCGCTGGAGGCGACGGCCGCGTTCGCATCCGGGGCAACAGCGGAAAAGGTGAGGGATGCGTTGCCGTCGTTCTCAATGCTCTGCGTCTGCGGGGAGCTTACCTGGTTCTGCCAGAGCTCGGGCTGGAAGAAAAGGGTCGCTGAATTGGCAGAAACTTTGCGGATGATGTGGTCGAAGTATTCCGCTATGAGAAGGTCCCCGCTTGCGTTTACGGCTACGGCATAAGGAGCGTAAATGCCCGCGCCGCTCGCGATTCCACCTCCACCGAAGGCGTCGCCGTTCTCCCCGTTGCCATAGGCATAGTCGGACTTTCCATCCACGTAGTTGTCGTCCTGGCTGCTGCCGGCGATGGTTGAGATCCGGCCCGAAACGGCGTTGACTTTCCGCACCACATAATTGCGGGCATCGGCAATGTAGACGTTGCCAGCCGGATCGCAGGCGATGCCGAGCGGTGAATAGAGCTCCGCCGAAGTAGCCAATCCGCCGTCACCCAGATAACCGGTCGCGCCGGTGCCTGCATAGGTGCTGATGTTTCCGCTGGTGTTGATTTGGCGAACGCGGTCATTGCCTGAGTCCGCAACGTACAGGTTGCCGGCGTAGTCCATGGTCACGCTGTAGGGCGCGTTCAGTTTCGCGTGAATCGCAAGAGCGCCGTCGCCCGAGAATCCAGCGACGCCGGTGCCATCACCCGCGATCGTCGAGATCTTGCCGGTCGCCGCGATGACTTCGCGCACGGCTTCGTTATCCGTATCCGCGATGTACAGGTTGCCGGCCGCGTCGACTACAAGCCCCTCGGGCGAATTCAAAGTTGCTGTGGTAGCCGCACCGCCGTCGCCGGTGTATCCCGGGGAGCCGTTGCCTGCGACCGTGGAGATGGCGCCCGTTCTGAGATTGACTTCACGGATCACGTTATTGTTCGTGTCGGCGATGTAGAGATTGCCCGCTCCATCGAGCGCCACGCCGGCGGGCACGCTGAGCGAGGTGTTGGTGGCCACTGTCGCGGTTGCGTCATAACCCGCGCTGCCATCGCCGGCGACGGTCGTAATCGTCCCGGCGTTCGGCCCCGTCGCGAAGACTTCGCGCACGCGGTTGTGGTGCGAATCCGCGATAAAGAGATTCCCGGCGCCATCCACGGCCAATCCCGAGGGCAGATAAATATCGGCTTGCGTGGCCGGTTGGCCATCGTTCACGCGCGTCCATTCGCCAACTTCGCCAGCCACGATGCTGATCGCGCCTGGAACCATCACGGCGAGAGAACCCTGTCCGATGCCCGTCAGCCAGGTGCTGCCGAGGGTGTTGTTGTTCGCGTCCCGCAGAAGAACCGCGCCATTGCGGGGCCCCGGATATTTCGGACCGAACGCAACAGTGACCGAACAGCTGCCGGACGTTAGGCCGGAACAGTTGTCAGAGCCGGATTCCGTGAAATCCATGTTGGGCGCGCCCAGGGTCAGTACCGCTACCCGTGCCACCGTTCCGGCGGACTGCATGTTCACCGTGACGGTTTGCGCCGCTGGCGTCGACGAGCCAACCGCTGTTGCCGGGAATGTCGTGAGGTTCTGGGCATGTGCGGCGTGCGCATGAAATAGGACAAATGCGGCCGCGAAGAGAACGTAAAAAGGAAGACTGCGGAGAAGGGGCCGGCGAGCGTTTTTCGAAAGCAGGCAGGGACGATACGAAGCCATACAGTGTTCCTCGCTGTGATTTCTCTGCCTGCTTGCCCTTATATGGAAGGCCTGTCAGGCGGAGGGCAGCAGGGCGAGCGTTCGACCTAATGCCGGCACACGAGCCCCGGTGAGTCTGTCCCTGTTACCAATCTGCTCGCAACATAGCACGTCAAGTCACTAAGAAAAATTACCTTGGTAAGAATCGGTTAGTACTTTTGTGCTACCGATAGACAGCGGAGGTAGAACACAAAACGATGGGGGGAGAACGGGTTACTTCAGGCAGCAGATGTTCCTCAGTAACTGCACATAAAATGCAGCGACTAATCTGCGGGAATGAGTCGGCGAGAGTGGTTCGCTAGGATGATTTGAATTGTCGACTGAGGTAATGCTTGTCGTGGGCGGTTGTCGAGACTAGCCCGGGTCGATGCAGCGGGAAAACGTGAACTCGCCTGGTGGGCCCGGAGGGATTTGAACCCCCAACCAAGTCAGATTTTGGCTACTTTGCAGCATGTCGCAACGTGTCGCATTATGCGTATAACTCCAGCATATTCAGCAGTTGAAGCCCATATTACCCTTGCATTACGTCGCACCAGATAGCCCCAAAAGTCCGGACGCAACAGCCATCAAAACAGCCACCAAGAAACACCCACCCCAAGCACACCACCCCGCCTGTGCGAACGCCTAGAAGCGGCCTTGTAGCGGCAGCACCGCGC
>Ga0302319_10001532_pt1 | contig 51597 bp, 33 predicted proteins | sample Bog_T0_2_FD_203319 | JGI IMG/M metagenome (GOLD analysis project Ga0302319, IMG submission 203319) | Peat permafrost microbial communities from Stordalen Mire near Abisko, Sweden - Bog_T0_2 | ecosystem: Environmental > Terrestrial > Soil > Wetlands > Peat | place: Sweden: Abisko, Stordalen Mire... | reverse complement strand
ACTCCTTGGTGTTCTCGGAATCGGGGGCAATGATGCGCACGACAAAGGTGGTCCCGCGCAGCTGTGCGCCAGGGTTCTCGACGCGGGTGACGAAGTACAGGCCCCCGCGCTTGTCCGGCTGGGTGCGCTGGATGGTCCACTTCCCCACGAGCTCGCGGCCCGTGTAGTCCTCGTAGAAGCTCGTGAACGCGTCCGCGTCGTGCCACTGCGGCCACACCCGCTTGAAATAGGGGTCCGCGGCCTGCACCGCCGTGCAGAAAGAGAGGAAGAGGGCCAGCGAGGCGAGGAGGGGTCGCATCTGTGACAAGGCTACGGGCGGCGGCCCCGCACGACAATCCGATACGTCACTTTTCCAGCCGGACGAGCGAATACCGGTGGTAGCCGAGGAGGGCCGGGGGCCATCCCTTGACCGAGGAGTGTATCAGATAGGTGTGCGCCCCGTAGAAGAGGGGTGCGATCGGGCCCTGCTGGAGCAGGTAGGCCTCGGCCTTCTGGAAGACGGCGAAGCGGGCCTTGCGGCCCTGCGTGCGCGAGGCCTCGTCGATCATGGCGTCGTAGTCGGGGTCGCTCCATCCCGTCCAGTTGTTGCCCCCTCCCGAGACGAAGAGGTCGAGGAAGGTCACCGGGTCCAGGAAGTCACCGGCCCAGCCGGACGTGGAGACCGCGTAATTGAGGGTCTGCTGGTTCTGGATCCAGGTCTTTTGCTCGAGGGTGGCCAGGGTCGCGTGGACGCCCAGCTGCTTGGACCACATGGCCTGGATGGCCTCCATCACGGGGCCCTGCACGCCATCGTTCCTCACCATGACCTCGAAGGGCTCCATGCCCTTGCCCCCGGGGAAGCCGGCATCGGCCATGAGCTGCTTAGCCTGGGCGACGTCCAGGTCAACGCGTGCCTCGGCGGTGTAGCCGCCGGTGTCCGGTGGCGTGAACGAATGGGCAGCCGGGTAGCCGCCCGCGAGGACCCGCTTGGCGATCAGGTCGCGATTGATCACGAGCGAGAGTGCCCGGCGCACGCGCGGGTCGCCAAACGGGGCGCGCTGGACGTTGAACCTAAGGAAGAACGTCTGCAGGAACGGGTCGACTCTGAGGGTGTCGGGCGCGTCCTTGCGGTAGCTCGCGATCTTCGTGACCGGCAGCGTGTAGGTCACGTGGAGCTGGCCGGCCCGGAAGTCGCGCTCCTCGGTGTCGGGATTGTCGGTCGGGTAGAACACGATCTGCTGGAGTGAGACCGTGTCCGCGTTCCAGTAGTTGGAGTTCTTTGCAACGACGATGCGGGCATTGGGCGTCCACTCGTCGAGCGTGAAGGGCCCGTTGCCGACCAGGTTCTCGGGCCTTGTCCACTGCGTCCCGCGCTTGGTCGTCGCCCCGAAGTGCTCCAGGACGCGCGGGTTCACGGGGAACCACGGGGGCAGCGCGACCAGGATCGCGAAATAGGGTGTCGGGCGCTCGAGCTCTATCCGGACGGTCCGTGCGTCCGGGGCGGACATCCCTACCGACCCCGCGTTCGTGATCAGGCCCTGGTTGAACGCCTCGGCGTTCTTGATGGGGTAGAGGAGGTTCGCGTACTCGGCCGCGAAGGCCGGCGAGAGGATGCGAACCCAGGACTGGACGAAGTCGTCCGCCGTAAGCGCCTCGCCGTTCGACCAGCGCAGGCCCTCCCTGAGGTGGAAGGTCCATACAAGGCCGTCCTTCGACACTTCCCAGGACTGTGCCGCCGCGGGCACGGCCTGGGAGGTCTGCTCATCGACGGCGGTCAGCCCCTCGAAGAGCGCGATCAGGATGTTCTGGTCGGTGTAGGCCGTGACCACCTGGGGATCCAGGTCCTCGGGCTCCGCGCCGTTGCCGATCAGGAGCGTCTGGGACTTGAGCCCCTCCTCGACGGCCGGCCCCTTGCGCGCGCAGCCGGAAAGCGCGAGCAACGCCGCGCCCAGTAGAAGGCAGGTTCTTGCTGTCAACGGCGTCGGCGCCGGCGAGCGGCGGCTCCAAGTGCGCAGACGCCGCTCATCATCATGGCCCACGTGGAGGGCTCGGGCACAGGCGTGAAATTGAGCAGCAGGTCGTTGCCCGACTCGCTGACCGTGAAGGATCCGGAGTTGAAGGCGCCATTGCCAAAGGTGCTGGTGTCCACCGTGAATCCGGTGGGGTCAAAGTTTGATATACCCGACGTGGAGATGAGCGTCCATGAGCTCGCCAATGTGCTGTTGAACGTGGGAGTGCCCTGCTGCTTGGTGCCGGGGTCGACCGCAATCAGCTGGATGACGAAGGGGCTTCCGGACGTCGAAGTCTGCGTCAACGTGCCGGCGGAGCTGATGAGGCTGAAATCGGTTCCGACTGAGCCGAACTGGCTGTCTATCGAGAACTGCAGGATGCCGCCTCCGCCAAATTCCAGGGAGGCACTGGCTCCCAGGGTCAGGGTTCCAGGGATCGGCTTCGGGACTCCGCTGCTGAACAGGCCCGAGGATCCGCCTCCCCCGGCGATGATGGACCCGTTTTGGAATGTGTAGGTGGCCGGCGTGGTCGGAACCAGGCTGCCGTAGCCGGCGATCATCCCGCCGTCGTTCAAGGTGATGGGGTTGGTGATTGTAATGCCAGAGTTCATTCCCAAGGCGCCGCCGGAACTGATGATGGCGCCGCTGGGTCCCAGGGCATTCGAGTTGCTCAGCATCAGCGTGCCTGCATTGAACAGGACGATCCCTGTATAAGCCGAGTTGTTTCCCGAAAACTCAATCGGGCTGTTGATCGTGATGTTCTGGGCACCGCTGATTTGCCCCGAGAGCGTGAACTCATAACTCCCGCTGTACAGGCTCAACGGGGCGTTCACAACTACGTCGTTGGGAAGCGAGAAGGTCGAGTAGGCCTCGAGGGTGGACCCTGGGGAGCCCGTGATCGTGATAGGCCCGGTCCCGAGGCTCTGGGCGTTATTCACCTGCACGAGCGCATAGTCCAGCGTTGTCCCGCCGGAATAGCCATTCGCCCCGTGGAGCACCACGTTCCCGTCGATTACCAGCGAGCCTCCGGAGGCCAAGTCGTCCACCCCGCCGATGAGGGTCAAAGGGCTGGAGGATCCGTATTGGTTCAATTGCAGCACGGCGCCGCTGTTCAGGAAGATCTCGTTCAGGAGGGTGACGCTGCCGGACGACTCCAAGATCGGCGTCGTGCCCGGGTAGACGTTCAGGGGACCGCTCCCCAGCGAGCTCGTGTTTGTCACGATCAAGTCGGCACCCGGGCCCAGTAGGGTCGAGCCGGAATAGGTGTTGGTGCCGGCGAGCTCGACCGCGCCGTAGATCCCCAGCTCGCCATGGTCGCTCACATTGTAGTCGGAGATGTTGCCCGACAGCGTGAGGAGCTGCGAGCTCCCGAAGTTCACTGATAGCCCGTCCGTGCCGAGGTGGATGTCGTTCGGCAGGTTTACGTCGCTGTTTATCGCAGAGAGGGTGCCGATCCAGCCGCTCCGCCCAAAGCCGGGATCCGGCACGTAAAGGGGTCCGCTGCCTCCTCCCCCCAGCGAATTGTCATTTGTCACATAGAGGTAGCCGCTGTTGAAAACGGTCCCACCCGTATAGGAATTGTCCCCCGACAGCTCGACCGACGATATGGTCACAAACCCCTGCTGGAGGCTGTAGCTCTCCATTGGGTTGGGAAGGCCGACGGCGACCGAGTATCCAAGTCCGCTCAGTGCCGGTTCCACAATCACGAAGCCGCCCTTCACGCCGGAAAACTGGTACTGGGTGCCGTTTGGGGTGAAGGTGTCGCCCGGGTTGAAGTCGACGGACGTGGCCGTTCCAAGGTAGACGTTCGAAGGTTTTGACGAGACGTCGATATTGACCGCACCTTCGCTGCCGACGTAGCGGGTGCCACCAATGTAGTCGAAGCCAATGACGACACCCCCGGTTGCCGCGGGATTCACGTTGATGGAGCCAATGAAATTGCCGATCTCGGTGTCTAGGTAGGCACCCATGGTGCTTCCGACGTAGCCTGACTTGGTTGCGCCAAAGCCCAGCTGCACCGGGTAGGGCTGCGGCGCGGAGTCGAAGATGAGCGCTCCCCCATCCACTGAGGTGCCTCCGCTGTAGGTCAACACTCCGCTCAGAACGAGCGTCAGCGGCGCATTGCCAGCCTGGAGGTCTACAGAACGAGGCATCGTTCCATCGGCCAAGGGACTTAGAACCGTGAGCGTTCCGCCTCCACCGCCAAAGGGATAGACGGTCTGGGCGTTGGGAGTAGCCCCAGGAGGATTGATGACGGCATCGATCCCGATCGTTGCCGTGGTGGCCGAGCCGAGCCCGACAAAATTGGAGCTCGTGAACCCTGAGATGTCCAGGGGATCGTCGAATGGCGTGCCCGTGTTTCCGGAGGTGTTGTCGAAGCCGAGCGTTCCCGCGAAGTTGGCCGGGGAAAGCTTCGAGATGAACCCCGCCACGGCTGAAGCCTGATTGTATCCATCCGTGCCATCGTTACCACTCCCGACACCCACGTAGGTGGCGGTGGTCCCGGGCGTTGTTATCGCGACCCCGTTGAGCTGGGTCATCGGGTTGCCGTCAAAGATTACCGACGTCGTGGTTTCGATGCCGACCTGCGCTATGTTTGATAGGTTCCCCTGGACGATCGCCAGGGAGTTGCCGGCGCCGATGTTCGAGAAATTCAGGTTGGTTCCCGTGTTATATCCAGTGACGGATCCATTGAAGATGATGGTGGAATTGGGCCCGATATCCAGTTCGGTCGTGGCATCCTGGAGCGTTGAGGAGCCCGTGAAGGTCAGCGTCGTCGCCAGCGGATTGTTGTTCGACCCCTGTCCGCCGAGAATCACGGGAAAGTTGTTGGTCGCGTCGCCGAAGATCATCGTGTTCGCGATGATGACAGGGGTCGTGGACGTCTGGAAGCTGGTCCCGTCGCCGAGCTGCACGACGCCAATACCAAGCGGACCCGAGGTGGGCGCGTCTCCCGCTCCCGTGCTGCTTGCTCCCACGACCAAGTAGGATCCGTTCCCGGTGAAGAGGACGCCCGCCATGTTGTTGGCGACTCCGAACGTGCTGGCGGCTGAATTGAGGGCGAAGGTGCTTCCGGAGCCCTGTCCCTGAAGTTGGACAGCGTCGCTGCCTGACACCGATCCGTTCACAGTCAGCGTACCTCCTGGGTTATACATCCTCCACAGCTGTGCGGTTAGGATGTCGACGGGGGCATTGATCGTGAGGATGCTCGTGTAACTCACTCCGTCGCCGCCATTCGTCATCGAGATGGCGCCTAGCCCTAGCATCAGCTGCGTGCCGTTGATCGTCTGGATGTCTTCCGCATTCACCTGGAGCCCGTAGAAATTCGCGGTGCCATCGATGTTCATCACCGAGTTGTTGCCATATGCAAACTCTGCCGTCTGCGTGCCGTCCGTCGTTGGGGTGACGCCTCCCACCCAGTTGGAGGGGTCGCTGGAGCTGGTGCTTGAGGCCCCAGACCATTCGACCAGCTGACTGAAGGCCGTGGATGCCGACGCTAATGCCGCAGCAGCAAGCAGCAGTATGAGTCTGGGCCGGACCATGCCGCAGGCTGATACAGTCAAATTGCATCCACAAGGGAGAATTCCCTCGGGAAACGACCGAATCAGTACTCCTTGTGACAGAAACCCGGACGGCCCGGCTGGATGAGACTATGCCGCCCTCACTACGCAGCGGCGGCGCCAGCCCATAACGACGAGGATACCCAGGCCTCCCACCATGAGCCCCCAGGTCGAAGGCTCCGGCACCGGGCTAAAGTCAAGTTCCAGGGTATTTCCGACTTCGGAGACCGACCACTGTCCCGTGCCGGGGCCGCTAAAGTACGTTGTCGTGTCTACCTGGAAGTCGCTGGGATCGAACCCCCCGCCCGGATTCACGATCGTTCCGGCCGTAAGGAGCGTCCAGGAGTGGGGCGACATGAAGTCGACAGAGACCGGCACGCCCGAACCGTCGAACGGACCCACCCCGTCTATTCCAACCAATTGGATCACGAATGGCGTAGTTGCCGTGCTCGAATCAATGGTGAGCGTTCCGTTCACGTTCACGGCACTGTAGTCTGAGCCGGCGCTCCCCGTGTCGTTCATGATCGAGAACTGCAGGACCCCTCCCTGCGCGAGGGTGACTCCCGTCGTCGATGCAAACGTCAACGTGCCGATGGCATTTCCGGCAATCCCGTCGTAAAGATAACCCAGGGCGCCGGTGCCGCCGGTGATGACCGACCCATTCTGAATCGTGATGTTGGGAGTCGATATTGGGGCGATCGTGCCTCCTCCCCCGAAGAAGACATTGTCGGCCATCGAGATCGGGTTCGTGAGGGTAGCTCCCGAATTCACCACAAGGGCCGAACCCTCGATCAGGGTGAGCGTACCGGGCGTACCCATGTAGCCGCCGAAGGCATAGCTCCCGCCGGCGACCGCCACGTTGCCATTCTCGACCGTCGTGGTTCCCGAGTAAGTGTTGTTCCCGTTGAGCTGGACGACGCTGCCAAAGTCGAGGCCTCCAATGTCAACACTGCCGGCACCGGTGATAGTCCCGTAGAAATTGATGGGGGAGCCGCTCACACCGTTGTCCAAGATCAGCTCGAGGTCCGAGCCGTTGAGGTTGATGACATTCGTCGAGCCAGAATTGTCGGAGAGGCCCTGGATCTCCGGATGGGAGTCGTCCGCAAAATTGATCGTTGAGTTGGTCATCGAAATGTCGCCGATCACGGCGCCGTTGCTATCCCCGCCGGCGAAATTTGCGGTGGAATCAGTCAGGTCCAATGAACCGACCGATGGGTACTGGGAATCGATGTTGAGAATCGCCCCCGATTGGGCAAAGACGATCCCGTCCTGGATGCCGTCGTCCGACTCGACGGAGAGAGTGGTGCCGATTACGATCGTCCGGCCGACCTGATCGAGGCCGTCTAGCTGGACCGGCGAACTGATCGTCAATACCCCCAGATGGCTTGGTTCCGCGTAAACGTCCGTGAGTGTTCCCGAGAGCGTGAAGAGCCCCGAGCTGTCGCCGGTTATGTTGAGATGGGAGGGCAAGTCACCTTCCGCGTTCGCGAGAAAAAAGGAATTGGATATCGTGAGTGACGCGCCGTTGGGTCGTGTGAGGGTGGTTTCGTCCCCGAAGCTGATGGTCCCGGTGCCTGCGGGACCGCTTGTCGGGATAACATCAACCCCGCCTCCTGTCGTTGAAGCAGTCAGAAAAAGGGTGCCCTGAGGCACGTACAGGCCGCCGGTGAATGTGCTCCCGCCGTTAGAGAGCGTCATTGTTCCTCTGCTAAGCCAGCCGATTTGCGCGTCCCCCGTTATGATCCCGGTCAGGGTTAGGTTGTTGGAGTTGGATTGGTTTCCGAAGTTGGCTTCCTGCTCGGAGCCCGTGCTCAGATTGATGTTGTTGTCGAGGGTGAGATTGAGCACCGAGGTGTCCACGGTCACGTTGTTATCCAGGGTAAGCGCTCCCATGCCGATTGGGCCCCTGGCGGGGTCGCCGGGCACGCCCCCGCTGCTGGATGCACCCAGGAGGAGATATGAGCCGTAGCCCACTGAAGTGCCCCCGGAATAGGTGCTGTACGCGCTGGAGAGGCTGATCGCATTCGAGTCGCCGATCGCGACATGGATGGTCCCGTCGATCTCGATCGGGGTTCCGCCGCTCGCGCCGGTGTTCGTGAAATAGTACGGGCTTTCCGAGGACTTGTCCGTGTCGAAGATGATCTCGTCGATGGTGGTGGAGGGCGCTGTGCCGTTCACTTTGGCTGCGTTCAGGACACCGCCCTGGTTCTCGTAGACGTTGTTGAGGACATCTTGGCCGATGAAGAGGGCCGCCCCTGTGTTCGCACTTCCGAGCGTCAGGGTGCCTGAGCCGCCAGAGATGTTGATGATGCCGTTGTCCGCGAGATCGATGATGCCGTTGCCGGCATTACCCACGGTGACGGTGCCACTCGTGGTCCAGGTGCCACCGACGACTTGGACGAGCCCGGACGAGCCCGACGCATTGCCGACGACCGCACTGGCATCCGTGACTAGGCCGCTGGCAATCTGCAGAGCGCCCGTGCCGGCGTTGCCAACCGTGAGTGTCCCGTTGGTCGTCCACACGACTGCAGGATCGGTGACAACGACGGTGCCATTGCTGCCCGCCTGGTTGCCGATGGTGGCGTCGTGGTCGGTGACAGTTGACCCGCTATCGAGGACCAGCGTTCCATTGTCACTAGAGGCGTCAGCGACAACAAGGTCAGCCAATGGGTGGTTGATCGTGGCGCCCACGAGGTCGAGCTCGGCGTTCCCCACAGTCGTGCCCCCAGTGTAGGCATTCACACCACTTAGGGTCTGCAGGCCAGAGCCGTCGCCGGTCACTGTTAGCCCACCGCCGCCGCTGATGATACCGGAGAATGACTGGTAGAAGTCGTTAGTGAGATTGAGCGTCAGCGTCTTTCCAGTGGCTATGGAGACGTTCTCGGAGCCGCCATTGAAGCCGTCCGCAAGGCCCGCGATGGTTTCGTTGTAGTCCGCCTCAAGGGTTCCGCCTTGGTCTATGTACACCACGCTGTTCGGGGAAAACGAATTGTCCTTTCCGTCGGCGAGTATGCCACTCGCGTCGATGGAGGTGTTGCCACTGTAGTGGTTGGCGAGGGGCGGGGTGAGGGTCACTTTCGCCGTTCCAGTTTCGATCACCTGGAAGTTGTCCTCCGACGAAGTACCCAGCTCGGCGGTCACCGTAGTGTCGTTGGTGTTGATGAAGTTCAGGGTGCCGCCGCCCATGATCGTCGCGGCCCCAAGACCACCGTCGCCAATTGAAAAGGAGCTGCCCTCAGAGATGTTGATGCTGCCGGTGAATGTGTTCGCCGCCTCGCCGGTCAAGGCAAGCGAGCCCTCATCAATCATGTTCAGGGTGCCAGTCCCCTTCAATGCGCTCGTCGCGCCGAGCGAATCGGATGTTAGGTTGAGCACGCCGCTGGCGCCTATGAAGATGATGCCGTTGCCGACGCCGTTGTAATTGCCGATCGAGGGAATCGACTCAGTGTGCTCGATGTCCAGGGTTCCGGCAGAGGAGAGCAAGACCGTGGAATTCGGCGAAAAGGCGTTGTCCACCCCGTCCGTGAGCGCGCCGTCCGTTATTATTGTGTTTCCGGAGAAGTCGTTCGCGCCGGTCAAGGTCGTCGTCCCGCTCTCCTCCTGCACGATGCTCACCTGATCGGTGATATAGTTCGAGAAGGCGAAGCTACCTGTGTTCTCGAAATTGAGGCTCCCGAGGCCCGAGATAACGGTTAAGGGCGAAATACTTGCGCCGTCGCCGATCGCGAGAGTCGAGGCTGCGTCGATTGTCGTGTTACCTGTGTAAGTGTTGTTGCCGTCCAGCTCAAAGCGGGCCCCGTTTGCGACGTGAAGACCTCCGTCGCTTCCCGAAATCACCCCGCTGAAGGCGCTCGACGCGGTGATGGCGAGCGTGGCCTCGCTACCCACGACCACCGATCCCGGACCGCCGGCCGCGTCAAAGAGGCCTGGCACGCTCTCGTCATAGTTAAGTGACACCACCCCCGGTGTACCGCTTCCATTTCCGCCCACGTAAAGGGCGCTAAAGGGCGAGAGGGCATTCGGGATGTCGTCGGTGAGCTTCCCATATTGCACCGTCGTGTGTCCGGAATATGTGTTCTGCGCACCGAGGTACACGGTACCGGTCTGCAATGAACTCGACATCGTTAGCTGGCCTTGCCCGACGATAGGGACATTGAGCACGACGTCGCTTCCATCCGCGAACGAAACGGTGTCGCCCGAGCCAATGCCTATCGTGTAAGTAGACGTGCTGAGTGTCAGGATACCCGTAAGGCTCGTGAAGGAGACAGAGTCGTACGTGTAGCTCTGGTCCACCGTCGAATCGAAGTAAGGCGATCCCGAGAAAATAACAGCGGAATTGCCGGCGGGTGCCGCATTCGGCGACCAATTCATAGGATCCGACCAGTCTGTGTTGCCGTTTGTGAAAAAATCGGCTCCCGTCCAGGTCGACTGCGCATGCGCCCGGGCGCAAAGACCGGAACACACTACTGCAATAAGCACACCCCATCTCCACTGGACCATGAGCAGAGGCTCATTCAACTGATTTGCACCGGCAAGGGGGAATTGAGGGGTTTCCCCTCATTTTACCGAGGGACTTCGAATATTCCGGCGGCCCCTGACCCTGCGCCGGCACAAGGCGGCGAGATCCATAGCCTCCCGGATATCTCTGTCATCCGTGCTCAAGAGACCGGCTGATGTATCACCGAGAAATCGAGGATCAGCTGCCTGTCTCCGCCCGACACGGTCACGTGGAATCGGCCTGTCCCGAGAGGGGTCGCGAAGTAGTCGATCTTGAAGGTGAAGTCTGAGGCATTGAAACCCCGATTCTCCTGGCCGCATGGATCAATAATCCGGGAGGCTCGAAACTCAGTTTTTGGCCAATTTGGGCCAAAAATGACCCATTTATGGGCCTTTTGAGGCCAAAAGGGGCCGAATTACCGCCCAAACCCCATCGGCGACAATTTTGGCCCCGGCAGCTGTAGGGTGCATACCGTCCGCTTGGTTTAGGTCCGGGAAGGTGGCCACCTTGTCCAGCAGGAAGGGTATGAGAACGAGACCGTTCTTTTTCGCGAGGGCAGGAAAGAGCGCGTGGAACGCATCGGTATAGTCCTGGCCCATGTTCGGCGGCATTCGCATCCCGGCCAGCACTATCCTAGTGTCGGGATACTTGGCCCGCACTTGGTCGATGATCCCCTGGAGGTTTGCCGAGGTGACGTCAGTGGCCGTGCCGCGAAGCCCGTCGTTGGCGCCCAGTTCTAGGACGAACACGTCAGGCTTCTGGTTCAGGACCCAGTCGATCCTGCGCAGGCCGCCGGCGCTGGTCTCGCCGCTCAGGCCGGCGTTCACCACATGCCAGGGAAGGTGCTCGGCATCGATGTGCTTCTGGACCTGGGCCGGGTAAGACTCGTCGTCAGGGTCGGCGAGGCCGTAGCCGGCCGTCAGGCTGTCCCCGAAGAACAACAAGGTCTTCTGCGACTCCGCGGCCCTCATCAGCGGGGACGCCAGGAGGAGGGTGCAGGCAATCGACGCGTTTAGGAAGAGGTTCAAGACACGGTTCATTCAGGATCACGGCAAAGTCCGCAACAAAGGAGGATAGACCCGCATTGGCGGGTTTTCGAGCGCGGACGCAAGTTTGCCTAAGCGGACCTCGACCTGCGAGAGCGCCGCATCCCGACTGCGCAAACGCCAACGGCACCGACCCCTATGAGGGCCCATGTGGAGGGCTCCGGGACCGGAGTGAAATTGAGCATGAGGTCGTCGCCGCTCACGGAGAGATAAAATTCTCCCGTGCCAAGGCTGGTTTGGAATCCGCTCGTATCCAGGTTGAAGGCCGAGGCGTTGAAGCCTGTGATGGGCGAAGAGGAGGAAACTAGGGTCCACGAATAGTAGAGCGACGAATCGAAGTTCGCGGGCGCCGACAAAGTGGTCATACCGGGCGTATAGGAGAGTAGGTTGATGTTGAACAGCGACATGCTGCTCGCCGTCACGGTGAGTCCGCCGGCCGCGTTTACTGTGCTGTATCCGGTTCCGGCCGCGCCGTTCGCGTCTTCCATGGAAATCACCAGGGTGCCACCGCCCGCAAACGTGAGTGGGGTGTTGCTCCCAAAGTTCAGTTGCCCCACGAGTGGGACCGAGGGAGGCACTCCGCCGTTGGTGAGGGTGGCGACTCCCGGAATCAGCTGGGAAGCGTTCTGGATCGTCACCATGCTGCCAGGGGAGAAGGTGCCGAAACCCGCGAGCGTGCCGCCGTCCTGGAGGCTTAGGGGGTTTGTAAGTGTGACGCCGGTATTCGTGCCGAGGACGCCATAATTCAGCACCGTCACGGAACCCGTCCCGAGGGCGTTGTCATTGCTCGCTATCACGGTTCCGTTGGCGCCGACGTTCACGGTCCCGGCAAATCCTGTGCTGGAGCCCATGAAATTCATCTCGCCGCCTGTCACCGTGATGCTGCTCGACCCCGGGCCCGTGAAAGTCCCGTGGTAGTCCGGGTCGGCATAGAAGGCGAAGCTCAGGGCCGTATTTGCGCCGAGATTGATGACATTGCCCGAGTTCGGATCGTCACTGTCCATGTAGCGGATCTCCGGCGAGCTGCTCGCGGCAAAGGTGATCTGCGAGCCCATAGACATCGACAGGTTGTCGATCACGGGCATCGAGCCCGAAAAATTCGCCGCCGCCCCCTGAAGGTTTAGCTGATTGATATAAAGGGATGTTCCAGGACCCGAGAAGTTGACCGTGCTGCCCGAGAAGGCCTGGATGAAGGAGGCGCCCCCGACGGCGCTGTCGGTGCTGAAATTAAGCGTCGTGCCGTTGACCGTGAAGCCGCCGTAGAAGGAGCTGTTGTCGCCACCCAGCGTCACGGGGCCGTCCACGTAAAAACCAGTGCCTACGTTACCGGTGATATTCCCCGAAAGCGTCAGCATGTAGGGCGAGGTGGCGTAGTTCAGGTGCGTATTGTTGCTCTCGACGTCGATCGCGGTGTCGAGCCCGACATCCGCGTTGTAGGGCGCTAGCCCGACCGTGTTGGCGTTGCCGGTCGTGGGTCCGGCGATCGTGAGCCCTCCCACGTATCCCAGGGAGTTTAGGGTGCCTACATAGAGGTAGCCGCTGTTCAGCGTCGTGCCGCCGGTATAGGAATTTTCGCCGGGGAGTATGACTTCCGAGACGCTGCCAAAGCTTTCAATCGGCTGGGGCAGTCCCACCTCGAGGGAGTTGCTGCCCGTGAGCGAGTTCGAGGTTACTGTGACCTGGCCGCCCTTCACGCCCGAGAATTGGAAGGTTCCGTTGTAGGGTATGATCGCCCCCGAATAGGTAACTGAGGTCGAGGTGCCGAGGTAGATGCCGGGGAGCTCGCTCAGGTCGATCGGGACTGTCGTGTCCGAGACGATCATGCCCCCATCGAACCCGACGACTCCGTTGCTTCCGCCGGCGATCAAGGAGATGAAGTCCTCGGGGTGGGTACCCGCTCCGCCCGACCCGTCAGGGACGAACTGCGAGTTTGATGTCACGCCGACATAGCCTGGTGAACTTATTTCCCCTAGCGCGATCGTGCCCGTCGTCGGCACTGTTGTGTCGAATATCAGTACGGCCCCGTCGATGTTGGTACCTCCGGTATAGTCCAAATACCCGTTCAACGTGAGCGTCAGTGGCCCGTTCCCGGGGGAGAGTGTGAGCGTATTGGACTCATTGGTGTAGCCGTCCCCGTTGTTCCACTGGCTGTCGGTTAGCGCACTCGTCACCGTGAGGGAACCGCCTCCTCCTCCAAACAAATAGGACGTGCCCGATTTCAAAGCCAGTCCGCCAGGCGGCGTGATGAAACCGGTGATGATTGCGCTCGATGCGGAACCCAACCCCACGAATCCTGAATTGGTGAAGCCTGTCAGATCGACAGCGTCTCCGAAAGTCGAGGTGCCGCCGGTCGTGTTGTCGAACCCGAGGGTGCCGACGAAGTTAGCCTGGGAAATCTGCGGCGAGGTTAGGAACGAGGCGACATTGCCAATGTAGCTCTCACCAAGGCCAAGGTACGTGCCGCTCGATGTTCCGATCAGGGGCAGGTTTGTTAACTGCGTCGCGGGCGTTCCGTCCAGGACCACCGAGATGCTGTCCTCCAGGTCCATCCTTGAGATGTTGGTGCCGAAATCTCCTCTCAGGATGACGACGGAATTAAAGTTCGCCGGGTAGTCAATCGAGGTAGGTGTTCCAAAATCGAGGCACACCCCCGTGGTGCCCCCGGTCAAGGTGTCATTCAATATGAGAGTCGTGTTCGGCTCGAGGTCCACCTCGCTGTCCGAGCTGTCGGTGCCATTGACCTTGAAGGTGGCGTTGCCGTTGAAGGTAAACGAACTCGGGGACGGACCGTAGGAGGAATTGTTGCCCACCATGACAACCGACCCGTCTGTCGACGTGCTGTCGCCGAAAGTTACGGCGTTCGAGAGGGCGATCGGGCTCGCAGATCCCGACGAGAGGGTCACGCCGTCGCCGAGGGAAAGCGGGCCCGTTCCAAAAGGAGTGCCCGTCGCCCCCGCGATGAGCACCGTACCCTCGCCCGAGACATTGAGCCCTCCGGTGAACGAGTTCGAGCCCGAGTCGAACTCATAGTAGTCGCCGCTTCCGCCGATAAGGGAGAGGGTGACCCCGGGGCCGGAGACCGTGCCCGTGACATCGATGCTGGCGTTTGTCCCACCGGTCCAGTTCTGGTTGGAGGACAGGGTCAGCGGCGCCGCGACAGAAAGATTGATCGAGTCGCCGTCGATCGGCGCCAACGTGATCCCGTTTACCCCGATGGTGAGGGCGTTGCTGCCAAAGATGTTCGCGCTGACACCGCTGCCGTAATCGTCGAGCTCTATCCCGATGAAATTGACGCTCGGAACATTGATTTTCATGTCCGAGCTGCTGCTGTCGTTGAACTCCAGGATGTCCGTGCCCGCGGTGTATCCCGGCGGGACCACCCGGCCCGCCCAGTTGGAGCCCACGCTCACGTCGGCGTTGGGGAAACCGCCGTCCCACACGTCCTGCGCCTTCGCAGTGGAAAGCGCGGCCATGAGGGCGAACGCGCACACGGCGCATCTCTTAAAGACTGGCCGGACCATTTCGGGATCTTGATACAAGCCGGTTGCAAAAGCAAGACCGCAGGCCCCGGATCGCCCGAACAGCAGACTGCGCCAAGAGGTTGCCCTTGGGTGGTATATGTATTGTTTGCGCGCATGTCCCCCCAAGTGATGCTGAGCGTCTACCGGCTGACGAAGACCTACGCGACGGCGGCGGGCCCCCTGACGGTGCTGCACGAGACGAGCTTCCACCTGGCCGGGGGATCGAGCCTGGCGATCATAGGGCCAAGCGGCAGCGGCAAGACGACACTCCTTGGACTCTGCGCGGGCCTGGACCGGGCAACCGGCGGATCGATCGACCTGGCCGGCAGGAGGCTCGACACCCTCGACGAGGACGAGCGCGCGAGGGTGAGGAACGAGAACGTGGGCTTCGTCTTCCAAAACTTCCAGCTGATCCCGACACTCACCGCCCTGGAGAACGTCCTCGTGCCGCTCGAGCTCCGCGGCGAGGGCGGATGCGAGCCGCAGGGCAGGGCCCTCCTCGAGCGGGTCGGCCTCTCGGAGCGGGCGGGCCACTACCCGGTGCAGCTCTCCGGCGGCGAGCAGCAGCGTGTCGCCCTCGCCCGGGCCTTCATAAACAACCCGAAGATACTCTTCTGCGACGAGCCCACCGGCAACCTGGACGGCGACACCTCCGACTCGATGATTGAGCTTATCTTCGGGCTCAACCGCGAGCGCGGCACGACGCTCGTCCTGGTGACGCACAATAGTGACCTGGCCGCGCGCTGCCAGCGCGTGATCCGGCTCAAGAACGGCTCGGTCGTCTCCGACCAGGCCAACGTCACCGCCTGAAGCGGACGATGAGCTTCGTCCTCAACATGGCCTGGCGCGACTCGCGCGCGTCGCGCAGGCGCCTTGTCCTCTACTCGCTCTCGGTGGTCCTCGGGATCGCGGCCCTGGTCTCGATCGGCTCCTTCAGCGCCAACGTGCGGCAGGCGATCGACTCGGAGGCCAAGGGCCTCCTGGGTGCCGACCTCTTCGTGACCTCCCAGGCGCCGCTCAAGGAGCCGGTGACGAGTTATCTCGCCGGGCTCCACGGCGAGATCTCCCGCGAGGAGACGTTCTCGTCCATGATGACGTTCCCGACCGTCAAGCGCTTGAGGCTCGTCCAGGTGCACGCGGTGGAGGGGGGATTTCCCTTCTACGGGCAGTTTGAGACCGATCCCGCGGGCGCCTTCCAGAAGCTGCATGAGGGTGCGGACGTTGCGGTCATCGAGCCGACTTTGATGGCCCAGTTCAACGTGAAGGTCGGAGACCGGGTGAAGATGGGCAAGACGCTCTTCACCGTCATCGGCTCCGTGAAGAAGGTCCCCGGCGAGTCGCCCGGCGTCGCCATGATGGCACCCCGCGCCTACATCCCGATGGCCTCCCTTGCCTCGACAGGGCTGGCCGGAAGCCAGGCTCTCGCCCGGTACCGCGCCATGCTGAAGCTTCCCCCGGCGGCCGACGCCGACCTGGTCGTCAAGGACATGAAGGAGAAGTTCCCGCTGGTCCGCCTTTCCTTTGAGACCGTCGCCGAGAGGAAGCGCAACCTGGGCCAGGCGATCTCGCACCTGGACGGATTCCTGAGCCTCGTCGGGTTCGTGGCGCTCGTCCTGGGCGGGATCGGCGTCGCGAGCGCTCTCCACGCCTACATCCGCCAGAAGATAACGACGGTCGCGATCCTGCGCTGCCTGGGAGCCAGCGCGCGGCAGAGCTTCTCCGTCTATCTCCTCCAGGGATTCGCTCTCGGGGTCGCCGGAGCCCTGGCGGGGGGGCTGGTCGGCGTCGCGGTGCAGCTGGCGCTTCCCGCGCTCTTCCACGGCGTGCTGCCGATCGACATCCAGTTCTTCATCTCGTGGCCCGCGCTCCTGCGGGGCATGGGCGCCGGCGTCGTGATCTGCATCCTCTTCTCCGTCCTCCCGCTCCTCGCGGTGCGCAGGATCCCGCCACTCGCGGCGCTTCGGTCCGCCGTGGCCGACGAGGCCGCGGGAGCCCCCGATCCCTGGAGGCTCGCGATCGGTGGTGGCATCGCGTTCTCGGTCGCAGGCTTTGCCATCTGGCAGACCGGAGCCGTGTCCGTCGGCCTCGGGTTCGCGGGCATGCTCGGGATCGGTTTCCTGGTCCTCGCGGGCCTGGGGGTCCTCATCGCCTGGATGGCGAGGAAGTTCACGCCCAAGGGGCTTCCCTACGTGGTCCGCCAGGGCCTCGCGAACCTCCACCGGCCCAACAACCGAACGGTGCTCCTCCTCGTCTCGCTGGGGCTTGGGACCTTCCTCGTCCTCACGCTCTTCCTCGTTCGCACGACGCTCCTGAACGAGATCGCCGGGGCCGACGCGCTGGGCCGGCCGAACCTCATCTTCTTTGACATCCAGGACGACCAGATCGAGCCGCTGACCGCGGTGGCCGCGTCCACGGGGACACCCCTCCTGGAGAGCGCCCCCATCGTCACGATGAAGATATCCGGCGTGCGGGGCCAGACGGTGGACCAGATTCTCGCCGACAAGGACGCCCACATCGCGGAGTGGGGGCTCAGGCGCGAGTACCGGTCGACCTTCCGGGGCTCCCTCTCTGCGACGGAGAAGCTGGTCGAGGGGGCGTTCACCGGGAAGGCCGCGAAGGGGGACGCCCTCGTTCCCATTTCCGTCGAGCAGGAACTTGCGCACGACATGAGGCTCCACATCGGCGACGAGGTGGACTGGGACGTCCAGGGTCTGCCCATGAAGACCAGGATCGGCAGCATCCGCGCGGTCGAGTGGCGCCGGCTTGAGCCCAACTTCTTCGTCGTTTTTCCGGAAGGCGTCCTTGAGGCGGCGCCCAAGACGTACCTTGCCGCGGTCCACGCCGCGACGCCGGCGGACTCGGCCAACGTGCAGCGGGCGGTTGTCGACGCGTTTCCCAACGTGACGGCAATTGACCTGGCCCTTGTCGTGCAGACTCTGGACGGGATCTTTTCGAAGGTGGCCTTCGCGATCCAGTTCATGGCTCTTTTCACGGTTGCCACGGGCCTCGTTGTCCTGGCGGGCGCCGTCCTGACGGGGCGCCACCAGAGGATCAAGGAGACCGTGCTCCTGCGCACGCTAGGCGCCAGCCGCCGGCAGCTGGCCCTCATCCAGCTGGTCGAGTACGCGGTCCTGGGCGTCCAGGGGGCGATTGTCGGCGCGGTGCTGGCCATGGCCGGCAACGAGCTCCTCGCGCGCTTTGTGTTCCACGTGGAGGCGTCAGCCCCGCCGGCGCAGATTGGCATCGCCATCGCGGTTGTCGCGGGCCTCTCCGTCTTCACCGGCTTTCTCGCGGGACGTGGAGTCGTCGATCATCCTCCGCTCGAGGTCCTTAGGCAGGAGGCCTGATTTGGCTCCCCCAATCGAATCCCCCAGACCATCCCGTACGTAAAAACAGGCGAATCGTGCCATTTGAATCTTTGGCACTTCCGGCATCGTCTCTTGTCACCAAACCCTTCCCCCGCCGCACTCCTTGATCTCCCCAAAAATCCCTGAAAGGCGCAGCCGCTTGTGGCTTCGCGGTGTCATCGCCCTCGTCCTTTGTGTAAGCGGACTCCGCGCCGAGCCGTGGTCATCGTCCAGCAGCGGCCTTACTGCCAAGGAGATCACCCAGGGGTTCCGAGACGGCCGCGTGATCGCGAAGCCGAAGGCCTCGATGCTCTCCTCCATTGATTCCGTCGAGCGCAACGAGGGAATGACGCTCAAGGACCAGTTCGCGCGCTTCGGGCACATCCGTGTGATCCAGCTCTCGAACGGGGAGTCCGTCAGGGCCGCGGTCGCGAGGCTCAAGGCGACGGGGCGCTACGAGTACGTCGAGCCCGACTTCCTGCGCCACGGGACGAAGGCCCCGAACGACCCCGACTTCTCAAGCCAGTGGGCGCTCAGCAACAACGGCTCGGGCGGCGGGATCGCCGGCGCCGACATCCATGCCGAGGGCGGCTGGGACATCATCACGAACACGAGCACCGCGGCCTCCGACAACGTGATTGTCGGCATCGTGGATTCAGGGGCCTTCCTGACGCACGAGGACCTGCTCTCCAACTTCTGGGTGAACCCGAGCCCGGGCACGGTCACGAGCTTCCCGACGGAGGACACGACCGGCGGGAGCACCGCCTCCGTCTCCGTGACCGACAGCACGAACGGGCTTAACGCCGTCACGAAGTCCGGGCCACCCGAGGACGACCTCGGCCATGGCACCCATGTGTCCGGCATCGTGGGCGCGGTCGGCAACAACGCGCTGGGTGTCACCGGCGTCGCCTGGAAGACCCAGCTGATGGAGCTGAAGTTCATCAGCTCGGCCGACTCCGGGTCCACCTCGGACGAGCTCCCCTGCATCGAGTACGCCGTCGCCCACAAGGTGAGCGTTCTGAACGCGAGCTACGGCGACCAGTCGTTCTCGCAGGCGGAGATGGACGCCATCAACGCGGCCGGCAAGGCGGGCGTTATCTTCGTGTGCGCGGCCGGCAACAGCGCGGAGAACATCGACATCTCCGGCTTCTTCCCGGCCGACTACCCGCTGGACAACATCATCTGCGTCGCCGCCTCCGACAACCGGGACAACCCGGTCTATTTCACGAACTACGGCTCCGGGTCCGTCGAGCTCTTCGCCCCGGGCGAGGACATCATCTCGACGTATTTCTCGAGCTCCTCGTCCTACGCCTACCTGAGCGGCACCTCGATGGCGGCACCGTTCGTCACGGGCACGGTCGCCCTCCTGCGCTCGCAGTTCCCGGGCGACACCTACCGCGAGACGATCAACCGCGTCCTAAATTCCGTGGACGTGATCCCGGCCCTGGCCGGCAAGTCGCAGACCGGCGGGCGCCTCAACCTGACGAAGGCACTCACGACGGCGGCGAACACGGCGCCGAATGCGCTCTTTGCGAACAGGACGAACCTCGTGGGCCTGGATCCCTACACGCGCTCGAACAACACCGACACGCCGGCCACGCCCGAGGCGGGCACGCCCGTGATCGCGTCGGGCACGGGCCACTCGCTCTGGTGGCAGTGGACGGCGCCCGAGAACGCCGAGGTCGAGATCGACACAAGCGGGACCGCGGGCGGCGAGTACGCGACCGGCGGGAGCACCTATGCGACGGCGCTCGGAGTCTACACGGGAACGAGCCTGGGTTCCCTCTCGACCGTGGCCACGAGCACGACCTACGGCGACGAGCCCCTCGAGGGCAGCACGTCCGCGGCCCAGGTGGCGTACAGCGAGGTCACCTTCCACACGACGGCCGGGCAGACCTACCAGATCAACGTGCAGGGCCAGGCCGCGGCAACGGGCCAGACGATCCTCGCCATCAACACGACCCCCGACAACAACGCGATCGCGAGCGCGAAGGTCGAGACGGGGCCCAGCTTCACGGTCGCCGACGCCAACGTGAACGCGACGCTCGAGGCCAACGAGCCCAAGATCCTGGGCCACGCCGGCGGTCACTCACTCTGGTATTCCTGGACGGCCCCGAAGTCGGGGACCTTCGCCGTCTCGGGCTACAGCTACGATTTCGTTCCCGACGTCGCGGTCTACACCGGCACCACGATCGGCAGCCTTTCCCTCGTCACGTCGGCGGCTGGCGGGGCGATGACCGGAATGTCGACCGACGTCAGCCAGTGCGTGTGCTCGTTCACCGCGACCGCGGGAACGACCTACCTGATCACGCTCGATGGCGCCACATCCAGCGACTTCGGCGACTTCACGCTGACGCTGGCTGACTCCCTGTGGCAGGTGACGACAGGCGACTCCGTGACGTGCTCGCCCTCCGTGGCGCCCGACGGCACGGTGTACGTCGGCAGCGACGACAACTCCCTCTATGCCTACGGCCCGGATGGCACGCTCAAGTGGAGCCACGCCGCCGAGGGCATCTTTGACACGAGCGCGGCCGCGGTCGGCCCCGACGGGACGGTCTATGCCGGGAGCACGGACGGCAACATCTACGCCTACGGGGAGGACGGGACGCTCAAGTGGCAGTACACGATCCAGGGCGCCGCGGGATCTGGCGCGTCCGGCAACAGCGTCACGTGCTCCACGGCCCTGAGCGCCGGCGGTGTCATCTACACCCACGGAAGCGACGGGGAGCTCTATGCGCTCAATTCCGACGGCTCGCTGAAGTGGATGGCCGCCGTCCCGGGGGACTCCTATGCGGCGCCGACGATTGCCCCCGACGGGACAATATATATCAGCACCGACAGCGGGGTCCTCTACGCCATCAACCCTGATGGCTCGCAGAAGTGGACGTTCAACGCGCCGGTTTCCGGCGAGCCCATCTACACGGCCGCGGCCATTGACTCGGCCGGCAACCTCTACATCGCGACCTTGAGCGGCAACGTATACTCGGTCACGCCGGCAGGCGTCCTGCGCTGGACCTATGCGGCGGGCAACGGCATCACCTCGGCCCCCGCGATCGCCAACGCCTCGGTCTACTTCGGCGGCTACGACGGCAACCTGTACTCGCTCGCGGAATCATCGGGTGCCCTCCAGTGGAAGTGCCCGATCGGCAACCAGGTGCGCGCCAGCGCGCCCGCGGTCGACGCAAACGGCACGATCTACATCGGCTCGTATGACCACAACATCTACGCCGTCAGCTCCTCCGGGTCGGTCGTCCGGACGTTCGCGACCGACGACTACGTCCGCTCGTCCCCTGTCATCAGCGGGACCCGGATGTACGTCGGCAGCGAGGACCACAAGCTCTATGCCTTCGACCTAGGGGTCGGCGAGGCGCTCACGGACTGGCCCATGTACCAGTTCGACGCGAGGAGGGTGGGCCACGTCGAGTCACAGGCGCTCGCGATCGCGACGCAGCCCGTCTCGCAGACGGCCTACGTCGGCGGCTCGCTCACGCTCTCGGTCGCCGCGACCGGCCCGGGCGGGCTGTCGTACCAGTGGAACCTCAATGCCAGCCCGATCGCGGGAGCCACGGGTTCCACGTACACCGTCGGGACCGTGTCGGCCGCCACCGCGGGTTCCTACACCGTCACGGTCACGAGCGGCTCATCCAGCGTCACGAGCTCCGCAGCCATAATCACGGTCAGCACGGCGGCCCCCGGAAGGATCATCAACCTGTCCGCACGCGCCAACGTGGGCACGGGCGCGAATATCCTGATCGCGGGCTTCGTCATCCAGGGAAGCGGCTCAAAGAACGTCATACTCCGGGGCGTGGGCCCGACCCTGGCGTCATTCGGGGTCGCCGGTTCCCTGGCGGAGCCCGAGCTTACGCTCCTCAACACCAGCACGAATGCGGCGATCGGAATGCCGGTGACCGCATGGAGCGGCAGCGCGGCCCTGGTCTCGGCCTTCCAGGCCGTCAATGCCTTCGCCCTCGCCAGTGGCTCCGCGGACTCGGCGATCGAGGTGAGCCTCTCGAACGGCAGTTACACGTCCCAGATCTCCGGCGTCGGCAACACTTCGGGCGTCGCCCTTGCAGAGATCTATGACGCCGACACCGGCACCCCTTCCGCCTACCTCGCAAACATCTCCGCCCGCGCCAACATCGGGACCGGGGCCAACATCCTGATCGCGGGCTTCGTGGTGGGCGGCGGCGCCCCCGTCAAGGTGCTTCTCCGCGGCGTGGGTCCGACCCTTTCCGGCTTCAACGTCGCGGGCGCAATAACCCAGCCCGAGATCGATCTCTTCAACAGCGCGGGCGTCGTCATTCAGACCAACAAGGGATGGGCCAACGATGCCACCGTGGCCGCAGCCGACACCCAGGCTGGCGCGTTCACGCTTCAGAGTGGGTCGGCGGACGCGGCGATGGTGGCCACGCTTTCCCCCGGCAGCTACACGCTGCAGATGACCGGGCAGAACGGGACAACCGGGCTCGGGCTCGTCGAGGTCTACCTGCTTCAGTGACGGGAGACGACGGACGGAAGCGGCATGGGCGGGGGAACCGCGAGGAGGGCATAGTAATTGTCAGTAAGAAACCCCTCGTAGCCCTCTGCGGTTCCGTCCCATTTGCGCCAGTCGTTCGTCAGGTGGTTCGCGCCCGTGCCCTCAAACTCGCGTGCGTCGAAGGCTGCCAGAATGGGAAGCAGGATCTCCCTCGCCCGGGCGTGCTGGCCCACCTTGTCGAAGGCCGCGATCGTGAAGTAAGCGTAGCAGGCCGTCGCCCCGCCGTTCTCGTAGATTTGGAAACCGTCGGCGTTGTCCTCGCGTAGGCCTCCGCCGTACCTGGGATCCTTGTGGGCGTAGTCCCTGCGCGCGACGGGCACCAGGTTGCCGGGAAGCCCCAACCTGAAGCGGGTGTAGCCCACCTCGCGCATCCTCTGCCAGAGCCTGTCCATGATGGGAGCGGCCTTGTAGTCCGGCACGAGGCCGTAGAGGACGGCGATGCCGTTCACGAACGTGAACGCGTAGTCGTGGATGTTCCCGTCGGCCGAGCGCCATCCCGCGAGCAGCCCCGTCGCCGGGTTGTAGAATGCCGGGAAATAGGCCGCCCTGAGCCTTTCGGCCATGGCGGAATATCTGTCAGCGTCGCCCCGGTTTTCCGCGGCCATGACCGCCATGGCACGCAGTGCCCGGTAGGCCAGGGCGTTCGAGTAGGCGTCCTCGTGTCCGAAGCCGATCGTGTCCCACCAGTTCGACGGCCGCACCCTCGGCTGTCCCTCGTTCCAGGAGCCCGAGTTGCCCGTTGCGACGTACTTCACCAGGCCGTCCCCGTCCGTGTCCGTCGCCAGCATCTTCTCGGCGATGGCCCTTAGCTGGGGGTAGCGGGCAGCGAGCCACGCCTTGTCGCGGCGCCCCAGGAAGCAGTCGTACGCCGCGATGAGGAGCGATGGCGCGGTGTCGGAGGTGTCCTCCGGGAAATCTCCGTAACCCGGCATCCCGTAGGCCTTCGTGCCCCCGAGGATCCTGTCGAGGGACTGGCGCACCACGTCGATCGCCCTCAGGTCCCCGACCAGGGGCGGCGTGTCGAGCGCGATATCGGCGTACTCATAGTAGCAGAAGCCGCAGACATCGCTGTTCGTGTTGTTGGAGAGAAGGCGCCGGTTCGGGTTCAGCTGGAGGATATTGAGCCAATTGCGCCGGAAGCCGTCGTAAGACGGGTTGCCATCCGCTTCCGCCACCTCGGGGTGGACGGTCGCGACGGTCCAGCGGTACTCGACGGAGGGGTGGGCCTCGTCGGCCGGTGGGAACGTGACCTTGAGCCACCCCTTGCCGGAGGCGTATCCCACGGAACGGCCTGAGTCGGCGGCCGTGATCTGCAGGGTCCCGTAGCCCGGGAGGTGGAGGATCGCGGGAAGCTCGATGTCGCCCTTGGCATCGAAAAGGCCGAGGAGCGTCGCGTAGCAGGCGTGGGTGTCGAACGTGAGCGTGAAAGGCTCGGGCGACGGGTCCCTCGACCACGTGGAGGTCGCCTTGACCTCGCGCCTCGAGAATCGGATGTCCCACTCCGCCGGGGCCTCGTCGGGCGCCGTCTTGCGGAAGAACTGCGCATGCTGGCCGCCCGTCCCGAAGACGACGATCGACTTGTAGTCGGGATGGGCGCCGTCCGGCGGGAGGAGAAGGTTCCGTGTCGTGCGGCCATTGCCGAGGCCGTCCACCCCCAGGCTCCGGAGGCCGAGCTGGTCCTCGGGAAAATCAACCGAGAGGTAGTCCGAGCGCAGGCCCATGATGGCGTCGATGCCTGCGCGGGACATCGGCGAGACGCCGCCAAGCAAGAATGCCACTGCGCACGCGGCTATGCGCGATCTACGGGGAGGGGTAATCAATCCCCGACGATCTTGACGAGAACGCGCTTGCGGCGCAACCCGTCGAATTCGCCGTAGAAAATCTGCTCCCAGGGCCCGAAGTCGAGCTTGCCGCCGGTGACGGCGACGACGACCTCGCGGCCCATGATGGTCCGCTTCAGGTGCGCGTCCGCGTTGTCCTCGCCCCTGTTGTGGGCGTACCGGCTGTGCGGCTTCTCGGGCGCTAGCCCCTCCAGCCACTTTTCCAGGTCTGCGTGGAGCCCGGACTCGTCGTCATTGATAAAGACGGAGGCCGAGATGTGCATCGCGTTGACGAGGCAGAGTCCCTCCCTGATTCCGCTCTGCCTGAGCTCGTCCTCGACCTCGGGCGTGATGTTGATGAAGCCCCGCCTCCGCGGGAGCTCGAACCAGAGTTCCTTCCGGTGCGACTTCATCGGCACTACCTCGAGCCGAAGAACGCGGGCCCGCGACCCGCGCCCCAGTTGATGCTGCTGCCCCTCGTGAGCGCGCGCTGCAGGAACGCCTGGCCGAAGCGGATCGAGTCGGTGAGGCTGGCGCCTCGCCCGAGCCACGAGGCGATGGCCGACGACAGCACGCAGCCCGTGCCGTGCGTGTTCGATGTCGCGACGCGCCGGCTCTCGAACCAGGCGACGCCTCCCCCCGGAACCGCGAGGCAGTCCCGGCAGGGACCCTTCAGGGCGTGGCCGCCCTTGACGAGGACGGGGCTGCCGCACTCAAGCGCAAGCGCCCGGGCGGCCTTCTCAGCCTCGGCGTGGCTTCGCACCCGCATGCCAGAGAGGATCTCCGCCTCGGGCCAGTTCGGCGTCACCAGGGCGGCCTTGGGGAAGAGCTTCCTCTTCATTTCCCTCACGCCCGGATCCGAGAGGAATCGCGTTCCGCTCGTCGAGGCGATGACGGGGTCAATGACGAGCGGTATGGCGCGCGAGCCGGAAAGCGCCGTCGCCACCGCGCGGATGGCCGCCGTGCCGGGAAGGAGCCCCGTCTTGATCGCGGCCACGGGGAACCCCTCGAGGCAGGCGCGAATCTGGGCCTTGAGGAGCCTCGGCGACACGGCCTCCAGCGCCGCGACGCGCCGGGTGTCCTGGGCTGTCACCGCGGTAAGGGCTGTCAGGGCGTGGCCCCCGAGGGCGCGGATCGTCCTCTGGTCCGCCTGGATGCCCGCTCCGCCGCCGCTGTCGGAACCGGCGATCGTCAGGATGCAGAAGGGCGCGGTCACGAGAGCCAGGCGTGGATGCCGCCCCGCAGGCTGACCGCGGAGCGGAAGCCGTGGTTCTGCCTTAGTATCTGGATTCCGCGCAGGCTGCGTATCCCGTGCGCGCAGAAGACGACCGTCGGAATGGCGGGGTCAAGCGGGGCCAGCTCCAGGGTCGTGGCGGCCTCGAGGTACCTGAGCGGGATGTGGAAGGAGGGCTCGATCGAGGATTGCTCCCTTTCCCATCCCTCGCGCACATCGACCACCTGGAGAGGGGTGCCCGCGCCGAGCAGGCGCTCGAGCGCAACCTTGTCGATGTCGTCCTCAGCGAACTCCGCGGCGCAGGTCTCGCCGTAGCCCTCCGGTGGAAGCTCCGTGATGTTGCGCGATGCCGGGTCCGCCTTGAGCCCCACGGTCAAGAAGGTCATCGAGAGCGCGTTCCAGACGAGGAGCCGGCCCGAGAGCGGCTCGCCGACCCCGGCGAGGATCTTCACCGCCTCACAGGCCTGCGCCGTCCCGATGACTCCGGTCACGACCCCGAGGACGCCCGCCTCGGCGCAGTTGGGCACCGTGCCCGCCTCGGGGGGCTCGGGAAACAGGCAGCGGTACGTCGGGCCGGCCTTGTAGTTGAAGACGCTCAGCTGGCCCTCGAAGCCCTGGATCGCGCCGTAGACGAAGGGCCGGCCGGCGATGACGCAGGCGTCATTCACGAGGTAGCGCGTCGCAAAATTGTCGGACCCGTCGACGACGATATCGCACGACTTCACGAGTTCCAGGGCGTTCAGGCGCTCGAACCGGATGGCCTTCGCCTCGACGCGGATGAGCGGGTTGAGCGCAAGAAGCCGCTGGGCCGCGGACTCGGCCTTGCCCCGCCCCTTGTCGGCATTCGTGTAGAGGACCTGGCGCTGGAGGTTTGAGACATCGACCGTGTCCGGGTCGACGATGACGATGCGCCCTACGCCTGCGGCCGCGAGGTAGAGGAGCGCCGGGCAACCCAGGCCGCCCGCCCCGATGACGAGGACGGACGAGGCCTTGAGCTTCTCCTGGGCCGCGGGACCAAAGCCCTGCAGCGAGAGATGCCGCTGGTACCGGTCTGCTTCCTCGCGAGTCAGCGCCATGGCGAGGGTCCCTAGGAGGCGGCGGCCACGGCCCTGCGGCCCGCGAAGCCGTCGTAGGTCGAGTCCCAGTCCTTCCAGACGGGCTCGTAGCCCTGGGAGCGCAGGAAAGCGGCGACCTCGGCGGGGCTCCGCGCGTCGTCGATCTCGAACTGCTCCAGGGACTCCGGGGCGCTCGCGTAGCCGCCCGGGTTCGTGCGGGATCCCGCGCTCATGGAGGTGAAGCCGATCTTGAAGGCCTTGTTGCGGAAGGCCTCGCTTTCCCGGGTCGAGAGCGAGAGCTCGGCCTCGGGGCTAAGGAGGCGGAACGCGCACGCGGCCTGGATCAGGTCGCGCTCGCTGAAAGGCGTGACTGGAATCTCGCCGCCCTCGTGGGGGCGCAGGCGCGGGAACGAGATCGCTGTCTTTGTGCGCCAGTGGACCGTCTCGACATGGCGCAGATGAAGCCCCGTGAACCACGCGTCGGCCCGCCAGTCGCTGAGGCCGAAGAGGGCGCCGAGCCCGATCTTCTTTATGCCGGCCCGCCCGAGCCTGTCGGGCGTGCCGAGGCGCCACTCGATGTCGGCCTTGGCGCCGCTCAGGTGGTTCCGCTTGTAGGCGTCGGCGTCGTAGGTCTCCTGGTAGACGAGGACGGCGCTCAGTCCGTCGGCGCCCAGCGCCGCGTATTCGTCCTCGGGGAGCGGCTGCACCTCGATCCAGAGCCCGGAGAAATGCGGCCGCAGCAGTCTGAGCGCGTTCGAGAGGTAGTCCTTGCCGACCCGTCCCGTCTCGCCGGTCACGAGGAGCACGCTGTCGAAGCCGTGTGAGCGCAGGACCGCGGCCTCGGCGAGGATCTCGGCGTCGGAGAGCGTCTTCCTGCGGATCTTGTTGTGCGCGCTGAAGCCGCAATAGGTGCACACGTTGGCGCACGCGTTTGAAAGATAGAGCGGTGCAAAGAGGCGCATTGTCCTTCCGAAGCGCTCAACGGTCGCATGGTGGCACGCCTGGGCCATCTCCTCAAGGAACGGCGAGGCGGCTGGGGAGAGGAGCGCCGCAAGATCCTCCATTCCGAGCGAGCCGCGCGCTCGTCCAAGGGCGCGGTCCACATCCGCTGGCGTCTTCGACGCGATCCTTCGCGCCACCTCGGCAAAGTCGTGCCTCTTCCAGACGTCGAGGAAGTTCATCATCCGGTTTCCCCGAGGAAGGAGGTGAGGGGGGAGGTGGCGCTCGCGGGGATGGCCCCGTGGCGAAGCGGCATGCCGGTAAGGCCCGAGATACGCGCCAGGAGGCCGGCCTCGACCCCAAGGCGGAATGCCCGGGCCATCAGTACCGGGTCGTCGGCCGCCGCTATCGCAGTGTTCACGAGGACCGCGTCCGCTCCCATTTCAAGCGCCGCGGCGGCGTGCGACGGGGCGCCGAGCCCCGCGTCGACGACCACGGGGACGCCGCTCTGGGCTATGATGATTTCCAAGAAGGCCCGCGATTCCAGACCCAGGTTGCTCCCGATCGGGGCGCCAAGCGGCATGACCGCCGCAGCCCCGGCCTCCTCGAGCCTCTTGCAAAGGACCGGGTCGGCATGGACATAGGGAAGGACCACGAATCCGCGCTTCACAAGGAGTTCCGTCGCCAGGAGCGTCTCCACGGGATCGGGCATCAGGTATTTTGGGTCCGGGTGAATCTCGAGCTTCAGCCAGTGGGTGCCGAGCGCCTCGCGCGCGAGCTCGGCCGCCAGGACGGCCTCCTTGGCCGTGCGCGTGCCCGAGGTGTTCGGCAGGAGGCGGTATCTTGTCGTGTCCAGGTGGCTCAGGATGTCGTCGGACTCGCCGCCGGTCCTGACGCGGCCGAGCGCCACCGTGACAAGCTGCGTGCCTGAGGCCTCAAGGCTCAGGCGCATGGCCTCGCCTGAGCTGAACTTGCCCGTTCCAAGGAAGAGCCGGGAGGAGAACTCGACTCCGGCAATGATGAGGGGGTTGGCGCTCATGAAAGAATCAGGTCCTTGGCCGGCGCGGCCTCCCAGCCCGCGAGGAACCGGCCCACGTTCTCGGCAATGCTGCCGCTTCGCGCCAGCCCGGAGGACACGGCGACGCCGGATGCCCCGGCGGCCCGAAGCGCGGGCAGGTCCGTTGGTTCGACCCCGCCGATGGCCCAGGCGGGCAGGCCGGCGAGCTCCACGACGAGGGAGCGGATGCCGTCGACGCCCAGGACGGGAGCGAGGTTGAGCTTGGTGGCCGTGAACCGCAGCGGCCCGACACCCACATAGTCGAGGCAGCCGGATTCCAAGGCGCGCGATGCATCGGAAGAATTGTTGACGGTGCCCCCGACGATTCGATTGGGACCCAGCTCCTTCCTTGCGACGGACCACTCCGGGTCGAGGCTTCCCAGGTGCACGCCGTCGGCGCCGGACTCCAGCGCGACCTCGATGCTGTCGTTGACGATGAAGATCGCGCCGTGCTCGCGGCAGATGCCCGCGGCCGCCCTGGCCTCGGAAACCCATGCCGACTTATCGGCTCCCTTCATCCTCAGCTGCACCCAGCGCGCCCCCGCGGCGCAGAGGAGCCGTGCCTGGGCGGAGTGGGAGAGACCCGTCCCGCCTAGGGTCAGGCACATGAGCGGGGTTCTCCTTGAGACCTCAAGCGGCACAGGAACGGGCCTCCAGTTTGTCCGCGACCGCTCGAAGCTCGGCATACGAGGCGACGGGATCGGCCGAGGTCCACAGGGACCCGAGGACGGCGACCCCGTCGAAGCCCAGGTCGGCGCAGTGGGGAAGGACCTCCGCCGTGATGCCGCCGATGGCGTGCACGAGCGTGCCTCCCGGGACCCGCTTCGAGGCAAGGACCTTCTTGAAATCGGCCCAGGAGTAGTCCGGCTCGGGCCCGTAGCCGGGCTTCGTGAGGGACGGGAACACCGGGCCAAAGATGACGTAGGGGTGCTTGCCGAGCGCCGACAGGAGAGAGTCCATGTCGTGGCACGAGCGGCTGGCGGTGGACACACGCTTGGACGGGCCCGCGTCCTTCTCGTGGATGCCGAGGAGGCCGAGGCTCGCCACGAGGTCGTGGTGCTGGTGCAGGACCAGGCGTCTTCGCCACGCAACGGGCAGACCGAGGATCCACGCCTCGAGCTCCTCCTTCAACCATGTCGGCTTGCGCACATGGTAGCTGCCCAGTCCCAGCTCGAGGAAGGCCCCCAGGGCCGCGGACTCGCGGGGATCGTGCCCTTCCGGGGAGATGACGATGACCTTCATGGACTAGCCGCCCTGCGTCGCGCGGATGACGAGCACCCGGTCGCGGTCGGCAAGGACGCGGTTCTCCCATGCGGAGCGGGGGACGACCTCGCCGTTGACGGCGGCCGCTACTCCCTTGCGCCCGGCGAGCCCCTGCGCCTCGAGGAGGCGAAGAAGCGTGGGGTGCCCGTCCAGCTCGTGGGGCTGGTCGTTCAGGAATATCGCGACTGTCGAGGTACCGTTCATTTCACGGCTGCAACGTAGATCTCGCCGCCCTGCTGGATGAACTCACCGGACTTCTCCTTCATGCCGGCCTCAAGCGCGGCCTCGGTCGTGAGGCCCTGCTCCTCGGCGTAGCGGCGCACGTCGTCCGTGATTTTCATCGAGCAGAACTGCGGTCCGCACATGGAGCAGAAGTGCGCGGTCTTGGCGCTGTCCTGCGGGAGCGTGGCGTCGTGGTATTCACGGGCCTTCTCGGGGTCGAGGGAGAGGTTGAACTGGTCCTCCCAGCGGAACTCGAAGCGGGCCTTGGAAAGCGCGTTGTCCCTGTACTGCGAGGCCGGGTGGCCCTTGGCCAGGTCGGCCGCATGGGCCGCGATCTTGTAGGCGATGACGCCGGCGCGCACGTCGTCCCTGTCCGGGAGGCCGAGGTGCTCCTTCGGCGTCACGTAGCAGAGCATCGCCGTCCCGTGCCAGCCGATCATCGCGGCGCCGATGGCGCTCGTGATGTGGTCGTAGCCCGGGGCGATGTCGGTCGTGAGCGGCCCGAGCGTGTAGAACGGGGCCTCCTTGCACCAGTCGAGCTGCTTTTCCATGTTCTCGGCGATCATGTGCATCGGCACGTGGCCGGGGCCCTCGCACATCACCTGCACGCCGCGATCCCATGCGCGGGTCGTCAGCTCCCCCTGGGTCTTGAGCTCCGCGAACTGGGGCTCGTCGTTCGCGTCCGCGATCGAGCCCGGGCGCAGCCCGTCGCCGATAGAGAACGAGACGTCGTAGGCGGCCATGATGTCGCAGATGTCGTCCCAGCGCGTGTAGAGGAAGTTCTCCTGGTGGTGCGAGAGGCACCACTTGGCCATGATGGAGCCGCCGCGGCTCACGATGCCGGTCATGCGCCGCGCGGTCGACGGGATCGAGCGCAGGCGCACGCCCGCGTGGATCGTGAAGTAGTCGACTCCCTGCTCGGCCTGCTCGATCAGCGTGTCGCGGAAGATCTCCCAGGTGAGGTCCTCGGGCCTGCCGCCGGCCTTCTCGAGCGCCTGGTAGATCGGCACCGTCCCGACCGGCACCGGGCAATTTCTCAGTATCCACTCTCGGGTCTGGTGGATGTTGCGGCCGGTGGAAAGGTCCATCAGCGTGTCTCCGCCCCACTTGACCGACCAGCGCATCTTCTCGACCTCCTCGTCGATCGAGGAGGCGACGGCTGAGTTGCCGATGTTGGTGTTGATCTTAACGAGGAAGTTCCTGCCGATGATCATCGGCTCGAGCTCGGGGTGGTTGATGTTGGCGGGGATGATCGCGCGCCCGCGCGCGACCTCGTCCCTCACGAACTGCGGCGTGATCTCGTTCGGTATCGAGGCGCCGAGGCCCATGCCCGGGTGCTGCCTCCAGAGCGAGTTGCGCGGGCCGGCGGAGGTGAGCTCCATCAGGTCGGCCGCGCGCTGCAGCTTGGAGTTCTCGCGGATCGCGATGTACTCCATCTCCGGGGTAATGATGCCCCGGCGGGCGTAGGCCAGCTGCGAGACCCTCATGCCGGGCTTGGCCCTCAGCACCTTTCTAGCGCTGTTGTCGAAGAACTTGATCGGGTTCCTGCGGCCCTCGCTCTCGGCCTGCTCCCGGTGCTTCTCGGAGAGGTAGCCGTCGTCGATCGGCTTCACGTCGCGGCCCTCGATCTCCTCGACGTCCCCGCGCTCGCGGATCCAGCCCGAGCGCAGGAGCGGCAGGCCCTGGCCCGAGTCGCCGTGGAACGCCGGGTCGCCCCAGGGGCCCGAGGTGTCGTACACGCGCACCGGCTCGTTGGCCACCTCGGTGCCGTTCGGCATGCGGGTGGGGGAGAGCGAGATCTCGCGCATCGGGACCTTCAGGTCGCTTCGCGTGCCCTTGATGTAGACCCTGCGTGAGGCGGGGAAGAGGCGGTGGCCCGTGGGGGAGTAATCGGTCTGTTGGGACATGTGAGGGATGTGTTGCGGCCGCGGCTCACCACGGGTCGGGTCACAGATCCCTCCGCTTGCAGCGGACGGCCCTGTTTTCCCTACGGCGCTGTGAGACGCATCAGGTTCGAAGGATTTGGCTGCGGAACTTGCAGCCGTCTCAGCCCGGGACCCCGGGCTCTCCTAAACGAGGATGGGCGAACCCTACCCGCCATGGGTGGTCTTTCAACTGCAATCGGGCCAATGCCGATGAAACCGTGTGGCCCAAGGGGCGTCATTAGGTTGCAAGACCCGCCCGAAACACCATGATGAATCCCAAGATGTCCCACCAGCTGCCATGCTGCGGTGTTTCCACAAACATCGAGGACTACTTCCTGACACGCAGGAAGTTCCTTAACCGCGTCGGCATGGGCATGGGCGCCCTGGGCCTGGCTACAATGCTGAACCCTATGGACCTCTTCGCGGGTTCGGACGCCGAGGGTTTCTCGGCCAGCACCAATCCCCTGGCCCCGAAGAAGCCGCCGCTGCCTGCGACCGCAAAGGCCGTCATCCACATCTTCGCACAAGGCGCTCCCTCCCACGTCGACACCTGGGACCCGAAGCCCGAGCTCAACCGCATGGACGGCCAGACGATCGGCGGCGACGGCGTCGCTATGGGCTCGCCCTACAAGTTCACGCCGATGGGCAAGTCCGGCACGCCGGTCAGCGAGGTGTTCCCCGGCATCGGCGCCCACGTCGACGACATGGCGATCGTGCGCTCCATGTACACGGACATCCCGGCCCACGAGGTCGCGACGGTGTTCATGAACACGGGGTCGCTTCGGATCTCGAAGCCCAGCATGGGCTCGTGGGTGGTCTACGGACTCGGCACGGAGAACCAGAACCTGCCGGGGTTCATCTCGCTTCGAAACGGCGGGCTCCCCTCGGGCGGCGCGGGCAACTACGGCTCCTCCTTCCTCCCGGGCGTTTTCCAGGGATCCAGCGTCAACACGCAGAACAGCTCCGTGCAGCAGATGATCCAGAACATCCGCAACCCGTACGTGGGCGCCGCGGAGCAGCGCAGGCAGATGGACTTCGTGAAGCAGCTGGACGAGATGCGGGCGAAGGACCTCCAGCACGACCAGGTCCTCGAGACGCGCCTGGAGTCCTACGAGATCGCCTTCAAGATGCAGGCGGCCGCGACGGACGCCTTCGACCTCAACAAGGAGACCCAGGCCACCCGCGACGCCTACGGCAACACGCCCCAGGGAAAGCAGATGCTCCTCGCCCGCAGGCTGGTCGAGCGCGGCGTCCGCTTCGTGCAGGTCTGGCACGACGGATGGGACCACCACCAGGATCTCCAGGTGCGCCTGGCAAAGAAGGCCAAGGAGATCGACCAGCCGATCGCCGCCCTCCTTGCGGACCTCAAGCAGCGCGGGCTCATGGACACGACGCTGGTCGTCTGGGGCGGCGAGTTTGGCAGGAAGCCGACCCGCGACCGCAACGGCTATGACCTTCCTGGGCGCGACCACAACGCCCAGGCGTTCTCGGTCTGGCTCGCCGGCGGCGGCATCAAGGGCGGCACGGTCTACGGCGCCACCGACGAGTTCGGTGCGCAGGCCGTGACGGACAAGGTGCACGTGCACGATCTGCACGCGACGATCCTCAGGACGCTCGGCTTCGACCACACCAAGCTCACCTACCGCTTCAACGGCCGCGACTTCAGGCTGACGGACGTCTCGGGCAACATCGTCCAGCCCATCTTGGCGTGATGAAGGCCAAGGCATGGGCGATTGGCGCGCTGGCGTTCGCCTTCGGCTCCCTCCGGCTGGGCGCCGAGATTGCCTCCGCCGCCCAGGCCATCTCCGCCTCGGACCTGCAGTTCTTCGAGACAAGGATCCGGCCCGTCCTTGTGGACCGGTGCTACAAGTGCCACAGCCACGACGCGGACAAGATCAAGGGCGGCCTCATGCTGGACACGCGCGAGGGCCTGCTCCACGGCGGCGACACAGGCCCTGCGGTCAACCCGGGCAAGCCCGAGGACAGCCTGCTCATCGACGCCATCACCTACAAGGACGCCGACCTGCAGATGCCGCCCAAGGGGGACAAGCTCCCTGACAACGAGATCGCGGACATCACCGACTGGATCAGGAGGGGCGCCTTCGACCCGAGGTCGCTGGTCTCCAAGGGCAGCTCGAACGCCTATGGCGGCGTGGGCCGCGAGCACTGGTCGTTCCTGCCGGTCAAGACGACGACGCCCCCGCCCGTCGCCGACGCGCAGTGGTGCCGGACCCCGGTCGACAACTTCATCCTGGCGCGCATGCAGGCCAGCGCGTTGAAGCCCAACCCGCAGGCCGACAAGTACACGTTGATCCGCCGGGCGACGTTTGACCTGACGGGCCTTCCCCCGACGGAGGAGGAGGTGCAGCGCTTCCTCGTGGACGACTCGCCCGAAGCCTGGGCCAAGGTGGTCGACCGCCTGCTCGCCTCGCCCAGGTACGGCGAGCGCTGGGGCCGTTACTGGCTCGATGTCGCGCGCTACGCCGACACGAAGGGCGACACGCCGAACCGCGAGGACCCGCGCTACCCGTTCTCGTGGACATACCGGGACTACGTGATCGACGCCTTCAACTCCGACAAGCCCTACAACCAGTTCATCATAGAGCAGCTTGCGGCCGACCGGGTCCTCTCGAACGAGCTCCACGCCGGGCAGGCCCATCCCGACCAGCGCCCGCTGGCCGCCATGGGCTTCCTGACCCTCGGCAACCGGTTCGAGAACAGCCAGAGGGACATCATCGACGACCGGATCAACGTGACGACGAAGGCCTTCCTCGGCCTCACGGTCGCGTGCGCCCGCTGCCACGACCACAAGTTCGACCCGATACCGACGGCGGACTACTATTCCCTCTACAACGTGTTCGCGAACACGGTCGAGCCCAAGCAGGAGCCGTGGCTCCACGGCGTGCCGAAGACGCCCGAGCTCGTGGATTATCTAACGAAGATGAAGGCTGCCGACGAGACGAAGGCCGATGTCGAGCGCCAGTTCGTCGAGCTGCGCCGCGCGGGCCTGCCGAAGGACGAGGAGGCGAAGAAACGCCGCGAGCTGCTGAAGAACGTCGTCCTTGCCGACAAGGAGCGGGTCGACCTCGAGTTCACGGACGCCGCGCCGCCGAAGGCGGACGTGCTCATCGACGTGCCGAACCCGAAGAACTACCCGGTCCTCAAGAGGGGCGAGGCCCAGAACTTCGGCGACGAGACCACGCGCCATTTCCTCTCCATCCTCTCCCCGAACCCGGCCCACCCGATTCCGTTCGTGCACGGCAGCGGCCGTCTCGAGCTGGCGCAGGCGATCGCGAGCAAGGCGAACCCGATGACGGCGCGCGTGCTCGTGAACCGGGTCTGGCAGCAGCACTTCGGGACCGGCTTCGTCTCGACGCCGGATGACCTGGGCAACCAGTCGGCACCGCCGACGAACCCCGAGCTCCTGGACTACCTTGCGGCGCAATTCATGAACAACGGCTGGTCGATCAAGAGCCTGCAGCGCCTCATCATGCTGAGCAGCGTCTACCAGGAATCGAGCAGCGACAACCCGGCCTACGCCGACATCGACCCGGACAACAAGATGCAGTGGCGCTACAACGTCCACCAGATGGACTTCGAGGAGATGCACGACTCGATCCTCGCGATCGCGGGCCAGCTGGACCTCACGATGGGCGGCCGCCCGGTCCCGATCGGCAGCGAGGGCTTCGCGACGCGCAGGGCCGTCTATGCCTTCATCGACCGAAGGAACCCCGCGGAGATCATGACCCAGTTCAACTTCCCGAACCCGAGCGTGCCGACCGGCAAGCGCTTCCTCACGCAGGTCCCTCAGCAGCAGCTCTTCCTCATGAACAGCCCGCTTGTGATCGAGACCGCGAGGAAGCTGACCCACACGCCCGACTTCCTCGAGCAGACGACTGACGAGCTTCGCGTGGCCAAGCTCTACATCGACGTCTTCCAGAGGCCGCCGACCCCCGACGAGATCAAGCTCTGCCTGCGGTTCATCGAGCTTAACCCCGGCGGGAGCTCGACTGAGGTCGCCCAGACAGAGCAGTCCGAGAAGGCCTCGAAGTATGCCGAGGTGCAGGCGCGCATGGCCGTGAACTCCTCGCAGAACCTGAGGCGCAAGAATGCGCCGCAGGTCGAGCCGGGTGCCGAGGCCTTCAAGAGCCGCGCCCCTCTGGACGCCTGGACGAAGCTGGCCCACGGGCTCTTCCAGACCGACGAGGCGATGTTCCTCAACTAGGGTGCCTTGCCGGGGCGGCCCATGGGCCGGTTTACCGAAGTGCGCAACAGCCCAGTCCAGCAACGGCTTAGGATGCACTATTTGCCGCCGCCTGCTCTAATTTCGCTTGTCACGGAGGGGTAGGGCCAATCATTCAGGCCAAATGGCATCAGGTTATACAGAAGCCAGCATCAAGACCCTCTCCTCGACCGAGCACATCCGTCTGCGGCCGGGAATGTACATCGGCCGCCTCGGAAACGGGGCCCACGCCGAGGACGGCATCTATGTGCTGCTCAAGGAGACAATCGATAACTCGGTCGACGAGTTCACGATGGGCCACGGCAAGAAGATCGAGATCGAGGTGCAGGACATGAGGGCCAAGGTGCGCGACTTCGGACGCGGAATCCCGCTCGGCAAGCTCCTGGAGTGCGTCTCTGTCATCAACACGGGCGCCAAGTACGACAGCGAGACCTTCAAGAAGGCCGTGGGACTGAACGGCGTCGGCCAGAAGGCCGTGAACGCGCTCTCTGTCGACTACAAGGCCCAGTCTTTCCGCGAGGGCGAGGCCAAGGTCGTCGAGTTCGACAAGGGCAAGCTGAAGAAGGACCACAGGGTCGTGAAGACCCAGGAGAGGAACGGCACGTCGATCGAGTTCTCGCCGGACACCCAGCTCTTCGGGGCGAACCTCAAGTTCCGCATGGAGTTCGTCGAGGACATGCTCTGGAACTACGCCTTCCTGAACAGGGGCCTGACGCTCCTGCTGAACGGGCAGCCCTTCAAGTCGGAGAACGGGCTGAAGGACCTGCTCCAGAAGAACCTGATCGGCGAGCCGTTGTACCCGATCATCCACATGGAGGGCGAGGACATCGAGATCGCGCTCACCCACGGTACGCACTACGGCGAGGAGTACTTCTCCTTCGTGAACGGCCAGCACACGACGATGGGCGGCACGCACCTGCAGGCGTTCCGCGAGGCCCTGGTCGACACGCTGCGCAATTTCTATAAGCGGGACTTCGACGCGGCCGACATCCGCCAGTCGGTGGTGGCCGCCATCTCCGTGCGCGTCATGGAGCCGGTCTTCGAGTCGCAGACGAAGACGAAGCTCGGCTCGAGCGTCATCGCGCCTGACGGGCCGACGCTCAAGGAGTTCATCGGCAAGTTCGTCCAGCAGACCCTGGACGTGTACCTCCACAAGAACCCGGAGACGGCGGACGCGCTCCTGAAGCGCATCCAGGAGAGCGAGCACGAGAGGAAGGAATTGGCCGGAATCAGGAACCTCGCCCGCGAGCGCGCAAAGAAGGCCTCGCTTCACAACCGCAAGCTGCGCGACTGCCGCCTGCACCTGGGCGACAAGGACGAGAGGTCCGAGGAGAGCGCGATCTTCATCGTGGAGGGCGACTCGGCCGCGGGCTCGCTGACGGCGTGCCGCGACGTGAAGACGCAGGCCGTCTTCGCGCTCAAGGGGAAGCCGCTCAACACCTACGGCCTTACGAAGAAGGTCATCTACGAGAACGAGGAGTTCCACCTCCTGCAGTCCGCGCTCAACATCGAGGACGGGCTGGACGGGCTGCGCTACGGCAAGGTGGTGATCGCGACCGACGCGGACGTCGACGGGATGCACATCCGCCTGCTGCTGATCTCGTTCTTCCTGCAGTTCTTCCCCGAGCTGATCCAGAACGGGAAGCTCTTCATCCTGGAGACGCCGCTCTTCCGGGTGCGCAACAAGAAGGAGACGCACTACTGCTACACCGAGGCGGAGAAGCAGGCCGCGACCGAGAAGCTGGGCGCCACCACCGAGATCACGCGCTTCAAGGGCCTTGGCGAGATTTCGGCCCACGAGTTCAAGAACTTCATCGGGGAGGACATCAGGCTCGAGCCCCTCTCCCTCAACCACGTGAAGAACAGCGACCTGCTCCTCTCGTTCTACATGGGCAAGAACACGCCCGAGCGGCAGGACTTCATCATCGAGAACCTCCACGTCGAGAAGGACGTGGTCGAGGTCTGAGACCCACCTTAAAGCAGCATGCCCAACGACACATCGTTCCCGGGGTCCGGAAAGGGCCCTGCGGCGCCCCTTGAGAAGAATTACCGCGCCTGGTTCCTGGAATACGCGAGCTACGTCATCCTGGACCGTGCCGTCCCGCACATAGACGACGGGCTCAAGCCCGTCCTGCGGCGCGTCCTGCACACGCTGTGGGAGATGGACGACGGCCGCTTCCACAAGGTTGCGAACGTGGTCGGCGCAACGATGCGCTTCCACCCGCACGGCGACGCCTCGATCGGCGCGGCGCTGGTCGGCATGGGGCAGAGGGCGTGGCTCGTCGAGCCCCAGGGAAACTTCGGCAACGTGCTGACCGGCGACGAGGCCGCTGCGCCCCGCTACATCGAGGCGCGCCTGACCCACTTCGCGAAGGACGTCCTCTTCAACCCGAAGACCACGACCTGGCAGCTGAGCTACGACGGCCGCGCCCGGGAGCCCGTCACGCTACCGGCCAAGTTCCCGATCGTGCTGCTCGAGGGCGCGGAGGGCATCGCGGTCGGCCTCTCGACGAAGATCCTCCCGCACAACTTCAACGACCTCTGCCGCGCGGCGATCAACCACCTGCAGGGAAAGACATTCAGGATCGTGCCGGACTTCCCGACCGGCGGAATCGCGGACTTTGCGGAGTACAACGACGGCGAGCGCGGCGGCAAGGTGAAGATCCGCGCCAGGATCGAGCAGCGGAGCAAGATCCTCCTGGCGATCACCGAGCTGCCCTACGGGACGACGACGGAGTCCGTCATCGAGTCGATCCTGGCCGCCAACGCCAAGGGCAAGATCAAGATCAAGCGGGTCGACGACAACACGGCCGACAAGGTCGAGATCCTGGTCCACCTTCCGGCCGGCGCCGAGCCCGACAAGGTGATCCAGCAGCTCTGCGTCTTCACGTCCTGCCAGGTCGCGATATCGCCCTCCGCGTGCGTCATCGACGGCGAGAAGCCGGTGTTCCTCGGCGTGCGCGAGATCCTCAAGCGCAGCGTCGACAAGACCCAGGAACTCCTCAAGCAGGAGCTCCAGATCCGCCTCGGCGAGCTGGACCAGCAGTGGCACTGGGATTCGCTCGAGCGCATCTTCATCGAGGAGCGCATCTACCGCCGGATCGAGAAGTCGAAGACCTGGGAGAGCGTGATGGAGGAGATCCGCGAGGGCCTTAAGCCGTTCGTGAAGCAGCTGCGCCGCGAGGTGAACGACGAGGACATCACCCGCCTGACCGAGATCCGCATCAAGCGCATCTCCGCCTACAACCGCTTCGAGGCCGACGAGAAGCTCAAGAAGGTCGAGGACGAGCAGAAGAGCGTGAAGCACGACCTGAAGAACCTGACGGCCTACGCCATCAAGTGGTTCGAGATGCTCCAGGAGAAGTACGGCAAGGGCATCAAGCGCAAGACGACCTACGACGAGATCGAGCAGATCAGCGCCGCCGAGGTGGTCTCCGCCAACCAGCGACTCTACGTGAACCGTGAGGAGGGCTTCATCGGGCTCAACTGGCGCCAGCACGAGTTCGTGCAGGAGTGCACCATCCTCGACAGCGTCATCTGCTTCATGGTCGACGGCTCCATGAAGGTGACGAAGGTCGGCGAGAAGACCTTCATGGGCCTCGGCATCATCCACGTGGCCGTGCTCCCGAAGGACGGCGACACGGCGTTCTACACAATGGTCTACCAGGACGGCGCGAGCGGGAAGGCCTTCGCCAAGCGCTTCCAGCTGGGCGGCGTCACCCGCGACAAGCTCTACCCGCTCGTCAAGTCGGACGGCTCAAAGGTCGTCTACTTCAAGGTGAGCCCGACCGAGAAGGCCATGCCGAAGAGGCTCAAGATCCTGCTGGACGGCCGCAGCAACGCGCGCGTGCGCGAATTCGAGTTCGGCATCGGCGAGGTCCCGGTCAGCTCCCGCTCGGCCAAGGGCATCACCGTCACCAAGTGGGCGGTGAAGGAAGTGAAACCTCTGGACGAGAAGGACTGAGGCCGGCCAGGTGGCTGCTAGGGAACCTGGTAGGCCTCGACCAGCGCGATGCCGCTCGTCCCACCGACCCCGGTCACGATGGCCGTGTAGGTGCCCGGGGAGAGGGTGACGAGGAGGGCGCAGTCCGCGCTTCCCTGCGGAAGCGGGAAAGTATGAACGGCCGCCGTCGCGGTCGCGATGGCCGCTGCGTTAGTGGCCGTCGACCAGCCCGTGTTGGTGGCAAACGTGTTCCCGGATGCATCGACGACGTTCAAGGTCGGCTGCGCGAGGACGCCCGCCACGGAGAACTGGGCCAGCGTCGGCCCCACCGCGCGGATCAGCACCTGGGCCGGTTGGGACCCGTGTATCACGAGCCCGGCGATTTCTGCCGAGGATCCGGTGCCGACGTAGGCCCTCGTTGAGACATTTGTCAGCGAAGCGCTCGAGGCCCCGATCTGGTAGACCTCCGCCAGGGCGATTCCTGAGGATCCGTCCCCGCTCGTCACCTGGGCCGTGTAAGCGCCCGGCACGAGGTTCAGCAGGAGGGCGGAATCCGAAGAAAATCCAGGAGTGCCGGGAAAAAGGGCAAAGGCGCCGACCGACGTGGCAGCCGATGCGATCTGCGCGGCATTGGAACTGGCGGACCAATCCGTGTTGGTGGCAATCTCAGTCCCGCTTGCATCGAAGAGAGTGAGCACGGGATAAAGGAGACGGCCGCCGACCGAGAACAATGAAAGCGATGGGCCATCCGCGCGGATGAGGACCTGCTCGGTGCTCCCTCCGGGCCCGGAAACGACGAAGCCGACGATCTCCGTCCCCGAGCCACCCTGCACCAAGGCCCGGGTCGAGATGTTGGCGAATTCGGATGTCGTCGTCGTGGACGGGGCGACTGGTGTGACGCCGGGGCTTGAGAGCGTGGCGGTATCCGACGTGACGGTTCCCGAGGGGCTCGAGAGGATGACGGAGTATGAGCCGAGGGTGTCGGCCTGCACATTCGATACGGTCAGCGTGGGGTTCGTTTCGCCCGTCAAGTAGGACCCGTCGAACAGCCACTGGTAATTCGGGACCGGCACGCCGGCGGCCGCAACCGAGAACGTGGCGGTCGCGCCGAGCGACACGGACTGGCTCGCGGGCTGCGTCGTCACCGAGGGGGATGCGTTCGCCGCGGCGTAGCGCTCGCGGATCGTGTCGTTGTCCTTGTCGGTGATGAACATGTCGCCGGCGGCGTCCACCGCTATGCCGAAGGGATCGCTGAAAAGCGCCGCGGCTCCGGAGCCGTTTGATGATCCCCCGACGTTGGACACTCCGGCGAGCGTGGTGACGACGCCTGCCTGCGTGACCTTCCTCACCGTGTTGTTGGCCTCGGTCACGTAGACATTCCCGGCTGTGTCAATGGCGATGCCGTTCTCGGCGTAAAACTGCGCGGCAGCGCCCGTTCCGTCCGCTGAGCCAGTATTTCCCGACATTCCAGCCAGGGTTGTTACGATGCCTCCCGGGGCGATCTTGCGCACTTTGGTCCCACCCGAGTCGGCAACGTATACGTTGCCTCCCGAGTCGACCGCGACCGCGTCTGGAGTCGAGAACCGGGCGGCGGTACCCGTTCCGTCGGCGGACCCGAACTGCTGGGCAAACCCTGCATAGTTGCTTACCACACCCGTCTGGATGCTCACCCTCAGGATCACGTCGTTGCTGGCGTCGGCCACGATGAGGTTTCCCTGGTTATCCGCTGCAATGCCCGTGGGGCTCCCGAGTGAATTATTGCCCCCGGCAATCGTCGTCACGTTGCCGGAGGGTGTTATCATCTTTACGAACACTCCGTCCGTGACGTAGAGGATGCCACCAGAGTCGATCGCGATTCCCTGGAGCAGCGCGAACTGGGCCGTGTTTGCGTCTCCGTCGATGGGCTGAACCTGGCCCGGCGTCTGCAAATTCAAGGGCAGACCGGCAAAGTGGGTGACGACCCCGGCGGGGGTCACCTTGCGAATGGTCTCACTGCCGGCGTCGATGATGTAGAGGTTACCGGCAGAGTCTATCACGACGCCCTTTGGCGACGCCAAACGCGCCGACTGCCCGGTTCCGTCGACATATCCGGCGTCGCCAGGCGAACCCGCCAGCGTCGTGAACGTGTAGGGCGTGGCGTAATTGCTCTGGGCCCGCAGTCCGTTACCGGCCAGGAGCGTGGGCAGTAAGGCGAGCACCCGCATGCTCGAGATCGAAGACGTTATGGAACGCAGGGACCAATTTCGGAACACATTCATAAGGGGATGGGTTTCGCCTGGGGAACTGACCAATGATGGACTAACGCGAGGGGGAGAAAATACGACCTTGCACCGCATGCCCGGTGCCATCCTGGAGGGTGAGATATAACCGATTATCCAGGAACGAAATAAGCCCCCAGTGGAATTTTGCCGATCCACGGTGGATTTGCGGCATTGGTTGCAAGCGCCCGGCTTCCACTCGTCCCGCCCGATCTTGATTGGATACAGCCAACCAGCCTAGCCGCCAAAAAAACGGCGGGCCCGGTCGCTCACCGGCGCATCGATGACCTCGGAGGGTGTGCCGCGCTCGACGACCTTGCCGGCGTCCATGAAGACCACCTCGTGGGCAACGGCGCGCGCAAATTCGACCTCGTGCGTCACGACGACCATCGTGCTTCCCTCCGAAGCCAGGGTCCGCATGACGGCAAGCACCTCGCCGGTGAGCTCGGGATCGAGCGCCGAGGTGGGCTCGTCGAAGAGGAGCGCGGCCGGCTCCATGGCGAGCGCCCTGGCGATGGCCGCCCGCTGCTGCTGGCCTCCGGAGAGCTGGGAAGGGTGCGCATCCGCCTTGTCGGAGAGCCCGACCCGGGCAAGGAGGCCGAGGGACAGCCTGCGCGCTTCGGCCTTCGATAGGCCCCGCACGGCGCGAGGTGCAAGCGCCACGTTCTCCCATACGAGAAGGTGGGGAAAGAGGTTGAACTGCTGGAACACCATACCAACCCGCGAGCGCAGGGCGTCGAGTTCCCGGTCCCTCGCGCGCACGGCCTTTCCCTGGAAAAGGACCTCGCCCGCGTCGGGGACCTCGAGGAAATTGAGGCAGCGAAGGAGTGTCGATTTGCCCGAGCCGCTGGGCCCGAGGATAGCGGTCACGCGCCCGGCCATCACCTCGAGCGAGACCCCGGCCACGGCACTCACGCTCCCGAAGCGCTTCTCGATGCCACGGGCCTCGAGGACAGGGCCTGGCTGGACAACTGGAGTGGGCTCAGGCTGCATGGCGGCGGTAGCGGTGCTCGAGGGCCTTTACCCCAAGCGCCAGGAGGAGCGTCAGGGCGAGATAGAGGAGTGCCAGTAGCGTCAGGCTCTCCGTGTACCGGAAGGTCGAGCTCGCATAGAGGCGCGCCTCCTGGGTGATGTCCCTCACACCGAGGACGGAGACGAGGGAAGAGTCCTTCAGAAGCGAGATCAGGTCGTTGCCCAGCGTCGGCAGGATTCGCCGGAACGTCTGCGGCAGGAGCACGCGACGCAGCGCCTGACCCCGTGAAAGCCCCAGGGCACGGGCCGCCTCGGCCTGCCCGCGTGGAAGCGAGGTCAGGCCGCCGCGAACGGTCTCGGCCTCGAAGGCGCCGTAGGCGCAGACCAGGGCCGCGATGACGCGCGCGGCCATGGGCACGTCCGAGGCCCGGAGACTCCCGAGGGCGGAATTGGCGCCGCCCAGCCAGCGCAGGCCCTCGACTCCCAGCGGAACAAGCACGAAGGCCACGATGAAGATCTGCACCAGGATCGGCACGCCGCGGGCCACCTGGACGTAGAGTGTCGCGATGTTGCGGCGGAGCGGGTGGGGTGAGACGAGGCCGAGCGCGGTGACCAGCCCGAGCCCGATCGCTAGCGGGAACGCGATCACGGTGACCCCAAGCGTGACGCCGAGGCCGGACAGGATCGCCTTGAAGATCTCCGCGTAGATCTCGGACGTCATCGCCCTCCAGGCGAAGACCGAGGCCGCGAAGGCCAGGAGGAGGAGCCACCAGGGTGCGCGGGAGAGGCGCCCGGCGTTGCCGGAGGTCAGCTGACCGTCTGGACCTATCATACCAAGGTCATCACGGCTTGTCGGACTCCGCCCTGAACTTGGGTGAAAACCAGCGGCTGCAGATCCTGGCCAGCGATCCGTCGGCCCGCATGGACCCGAGCCCCTTGTCTATCGCGGCACGCAGCGGGGAGCCCTGGGGGAAAACCATCGCCAAGTCCTGGCCCGCCAGCGCGCCCTCCAGCATGCGCAGGCGCCCCGCGTTCGCCCCGACGTAGCCCTGGCCGCCCACGTCATCGATGATGACGGCGTCCAGGTCTCCACTCAGGAGCGCCTGGATCAGGTCCCCGAACTCGTCGTAGGCCACGATCCTCGATCGGCCGACAAGCTCCTCGGCGCGGGTGTAGTTCGTGTTTCCCTTCTGGGCGCCAAGGCGCGCGGCCGTGGTCTTGGCGAATTCAGCAAGCGTCTTGAACCGCTTCTCGTCGATCCGCACGAGGAGGCGCTGGTGCACCTCGGCGTAGCTTGCCGAGAAGTCGACGACCCGCGCGCGCTCGGGCGTCGCCGTGATGCCGTTGGCAGCCATGTCGAACTGCCCGGTCGCGACCCCCTGGATCATGCTGTCCCAGGAGATCTCCCGGAACTCCGGCTTGAAGTGGAGCCGGGCCGCGAGCTCGCGCACGGCGTCATAGTCCCAGCCGCCGGGCTTTCCCGAGCCGGGAATGATGTAATTGAAGGGGGGATAGTCGTCCTCGACCGCGACGATGACGACGCGGCCTCCAAGGTCCGGGAGCGCCGCGGCATCGGCGGACCTGAGCGCCGAAAGGCACAGCGCCAAGACGAAAGCGAGCTTCACGATGTTCCGGCGAGCCACGACGCCAAGGTGTCAAACGCCCGCGGCCTTGCAAGAGTGCCCTGCCTGCGGGGAGCCTACTCCGAGACGAACTCCTGAAGCGCGATCTCAACGGCCACCCTGCGCCTCACGTAGTACACGGCCATGCCGCCCTGGTAGATGACGGTGATGGCGGCGACCATGACATAGAGGGTCGACATGCCCTCGATCAGAAGCTGCTCGACAGTCATGCCGCTCTGCTGCGCGGCTTGGATGATGGGCTCGGCGGCCTCGCCCTTCACGTAGGGCATGATCCATGAGACGTCGGGCCGCGCGATGCGGATCCCGGCGTAGATGAGGATCATCGCCATCAGGCACAGCTGGCTTGAGATCAGCCAGCGCATGCCGTTGTACCCGGCCCTGAGGAGCGCCACGCCGTGGAGTTCGATTGCGCCGGCCCCGGCGATCAGGAGGCCGATCAGCGCGCCGCCGACGTCGCGGGACGCGGCGGAGATGAGGGCGAACGCGCCCGAGACCACGAGGAGCGACATCCCGTCGAACCGTGCGAGGCGCACGACGCGCTTGAGTGCCTCGGAGGGAAGGAGCGGCGGTTTCATGGTTCTTGGCGGGGTGTGATTCCCCCCGGGATGACCCGGAATCTCAAGCTTCTTCGGGCGATCGCGATACCGGGGCTTGCGATTGGGAAAAAAAGGGAGAGGATCGGCCCCGGCTCAGGAAACCCCCCATTACCCCATGGATACCCCAGTTGCCGCGCTCCTGGAGCGCAAAGGTTCAGCTGTGCACGCCGTCGCCTCGACAATCACCATTGCCGATGCCGTGGCCGAAATGAACAAGAAGCGGATCGGTTGCATCGTCATCATTGATGCGGGACAGCTCGCCGGTATATTTACCGAGCGCGATGTCCTCAGGCGCGTCGTCGGCGCAGGCCTTGATCCGAAAACCGTCAAGGTGGCCGACGTGATGACAAGGCATGTCCACACGATCCCCCCGCAGTTCACCATCGAGCAGACGATGGCGCTCTTCGGCGAGATGAGCTGCCGCCACATCCCCGTCGTCGAGTCCGGCCGCATCAGGGGCCTGATATCGATCGGGGACATCTCCAGGTGGATGTCCGACGCCTCAAGGGCGGAAGCCGACCACCTGAAGAACTACATCGCCGGCGGATTCCCGAGCTAGCGCCAGGGCCCGCGGCGCGCCCTCGTTGTACGCGGCGAAAGCCGCGGAGGAGTTTGACGTTTGCTCGGCCCGGGGCACCTTCCGGGCAACCCCCAATCCATCCATGAAAATAATGAGCACCATCGTCGCCGTCACACTCACCGCGGTCGCAGCCCGCGCCTCAATTGTAACCAAGGCCGTGGATTATGAGCAGGGGGGCGTGAAGCTGCAGGGCTTCCTCGCCTACGACGACGCGAAGGTGAAGGACGCGAAGCTTCCCGGTGTCCTCGTGGTCCACGAGTGGTGGGGGCTGAACGACTACGTGAGGAACCGCGCGGTCCAGCTCGCGAACCTGGGCTACGTCGCCTTCGCGGCAGACATGTACGGCAAGGGTGTTCTCGCCACCGACCCGAAGTCCGCGGGCGAGCTCTCCGGGCAGTTCAAGGGCAAGCCGCTCATGGCCGAGCGCGCGCAGGCGGGACTCGACCAGCTCCTTGCCACCGGCCTCGTGGATCCCGCGAAGGTCGCTGCCATCGGCTACTGCTTCGGCGGCTCGACCGTCCAGGCGCTGGCCTACTCGGGCGCGCCCCTCGCCGGGATCGTGAGCTTCCACGGAGGCCTGATCCCGATCACCGCCGACACGGCGGCCAAGAACAAGGCGAAGATCCTGATCTGCCACGGCGCGCTGGACCCCTCGATGAAGCAGGGCCAGATCGACGACTACATCAAGTCGCTGAACGACCAGAAGGTGGACTACCAGTTCACCCAGTACGCCGGTGCGTACCACGCATTCACGAACCCCGAGTCCGACGCCAACGCCGAGAAGTTCCCGGCGATGAAGGGCTTCATTGCCTACAGCCCGTCAGCGGACCGCCGCTCGTGGGCCGACATGCAGGTCTTCTTCAGCGAGATATTTGCCGAGACGAAGAGCTGAAGGCCGCCTGACTACGCCTTGCCGCCGTTGACCGTGGCAAGGTAGCGGCCTTTCACTTCGCGGACGGACACCCTGGCGCCGAAGGCGCCGCTCAAGCGTCGCGAGGTGACGACCGACATCTTTGTGCCGGAGGAAAAGACCTCGCCGCCCCGCATGAGGAGCGCATGCGTGAAGGACGGCATGATCTCCTCCGCGTGGTGCGTCACGAGGACGAGTGACGGGCCGCCCCTGCGCCTGGCGAGCACGTCCACGAACCTCAGGAACTCCTCGCGGGCGACGGGATCGAGGCCCGCGCAGGGCTCGTCCAGGATCAGCAGCCTCGGCTGCGCCATGAGGGCCCGCGCGATCAGGATCCTCTGGCGCTCGCCCTGGGAAAGATAGGCCCACTCGCGCTTCTCGAGGTGCGACGCGCCGACGAACTTCAGCAGACGCTTGGCCTCGGCCTTGTCCCTGCGGGTCGTCGCGAGCCAGAGGTCGAGCTGCGCGTACCGCCCGCTGATGACGGTATCCAGGCCGACCTCGGCCAGCGGGATCGACGCCTGCAGGGCGCTCGTCACGATCCCAAGCTTCAGCCTTAGCTTCCGCCAGTCGCTCTCGCCGTAGTTGCTGCCGAGGAGCGTTATCTCACCCGAGGTGGGGGAGAGGTAGCCCGTGATGGATTTAAGGAGCGATGTCTTGCCGCAGCCATTGGGCCCAAGGATCGCCCAGTGCTCGCCCTTCCTCACCCGCCAGTCCACCCCGGCCAGGATCTGCGTCTTGCCGCGGATGATGGTGAGCTTCGAGACATTGAGGATATCAGGCACAGGATCGACCATGGGGCGGCGCGGCGCGATTTCAACCGGGTCTTGTGGCGCGCCGCTGTATTTCAGACACTTTGCTGACGCTCATTTATGACGATTGTCGACACCCACACCCACCTCGATGCCGCGGCCAGGAGCGGCGACCTGCCTGGACTCGTGAAGCGCGCCAAGGAGGCCGACGTGAGATGGATGGTAGCCGTCGGGACGGAGCCCGCCGACTGGGAGCTTTATCGAGGGATCTCGAAGGAATACCGCGACTGCGTGCGCTACACGGTCGGCATCCATCCCTGCTCGGTCGACGTCGCCTGGGAGGCCGCCGCCGCGCAAATCGAGGCCTTCTGGTCGGGCGACAGGGCCGATTCACCCGTCGCGCTGGGCGAGTGCGGGCTCGACCGTTTCCACCTGCCGAAGGAGCCCGCGGAGGCGGAGACGGTATTCGCCGTCCAGAAGGCGGCCTTTGACGCCCAGCTCGCGATCGCGAGGCGCCTCGGCTGCCCCGTTGTCATCCACTCGCGCGGCGCCTTCCAGGAATGCGTTGCCATGATCGACGCCAGCGGCGTCGACTGGAAGAAGGTGGTCTTCCACTGTTTCGCGGAGGGCGAGGCGGAGATGAACATACTTGCCGGCCGGGGCGGCAGGGGATCCTTCACCGGAATCCTGACCTACAAGAATGCCGACGGCGTCCGTGCCGCGGCCAAGGCGCAGGGCATCACCAAGCTCATGATCGAGACCGACGCCCCGTTCCTGGCCCCAGTTCCGCACCGTGGAAAAACGAACGAGCCCGCGTATCTCAGGCACACCGCGGTGTATGCGGCCAAGATGCTGGGCATGAGCCTTGAGGACCTGGCGGCCGCGACAACGGCCACGGCGAGGGAGTTCTACGGGTTCTAGGGCGAACCCGGCGGAGCCGATCAGGCCTCGTCGAACTTGCGGGCAAACAGCGCCTCGAGCTCAGCGAGCATCTGGGGCGCATCCTCGCCTGTCGCGAGGAACTTGACCTTGGAGCCCTTGCCGGCCGCGAGCATCATGAGGCCCATGATGCTCTTGCCGTTCACCTGCTCCTCGTCCTTCTCGACGAAGACCTCGGACTTAAACTTGTTCGTGATGCGGACAATCATGGCCGCAGGGCGCGCGTGAATCCCCAGCTTGTTCTGTACAACAAGCTCTTTGACCACGGCTTGGCCTGGGGTCGTATCGGCTGGATTCATGTGTTTTGTATCAAAAAGGGACCTTGAAGAACGCCTAACCTCCGCAGGTAGGCCCGGCTTGCAACTCAAAAACCAGTTGCCCACATTGTCATAGATGCCACGAAGAGCAATTATCGTACCGTGTCGTCTTGAATCTAAAAGATTCCCCAGAAAGCTCTTACATAAGATAAAAGGCAAGGAGCTGCTGTGCTGGGTGGCGGACAGAATTGCACAGGCGGCACCTGATTTTGACCTTTGGTTTGCGGTGGATGACCCCCTTCTGGCCGCCTGCCTCAAACCAGGCGGGTACCGCACCGTCATGACCCGGGTGGACCATGCCAGCGGCACGGACCGTATTGCCGAGGCCAACCGGACCGTGAAGGCCGACCACGTGATCAACGTGCAGGCGGACGAGCCCCTGGTTTCGTCGGGACAGATCTCGCTCCTGGCCAAGTTGATAGAGGGGCCTGCCGACATGGCGACCTTGGCGACACATTTTACAACCAGCGCCGATTTCCATAATCCCAACCAGGTCAAGGTGGTGTGCGACAAGTACGGGCTCGCACGGTACTTCTCACGGGCGCCAATCCCTTACCCCCGCGACCTGGGCGGCAAGGTGGACGATGCCTGGGTGAAGGCTAATCCCTGCTTCAAGCACCTGGGTCTCTACGCCTATAAGGCCCAGCTCCTGGAGGATTTCGCACTCCTGCCCGTTGGAAAGTTGGAGGAGATTGAGCGGCTGGAGCAGCTCAGGGTTGTCGAGAACGGACGGGAGATCGCGGTCGGGATCACCGGGGACCCGACCATCGGCGTGGACACAGTGGAGGACGCCCACAAGTTCGAGGCGCACCTCGATACTCAGTAGGACGGGGTTGCCCGCTTGTTGTCCCTTCCGGCGCTGACGAGCACGTACTCGGAGTCACGGAAGATGACCGTGCCCGACGCTTCCTCGCTCGAGAGGCGTTTCTGGAATTCACGCAGGGGCGCGATCCGGAAGCCGTCCATTGCCGGGAGATTGTCGATGATTCGCTGGACCCTGGCCGCCAGGTCCGCGGAGCCGCGGTACTCCCAGAGGTAGTAGTCAGCCGCAGGCACCGTGGCCCACCGGTTTGAGATGCCCGCGAGCTCCGCGTCAAAGATCCTGTTGCGGGAGTAGTCGAGGAAGTACGGCGTGTAGATCCAGGCGACGACCGACGCACCCGAGGGAATCTTGGACTGAAGCTCGCGGACCTGCGCTTCCTTGTCCGGTGAGAGGGCGTGCTCCATGGCCTTCGCGAGGACAGGGTCGTGGGCGGCTGGGTAGGGAAGGAGCGTGTGGTACCTGGCGGCGTTCCTGAGCCGGATGGCTGCGGACGCGTTGAAGCCTGCAAGACCCAGGACGCCGAGGAAGAGGCAGAGTCCGATGCGCTCCCGGATTGAGAAGCTCGAGCGTCCCTCGGCCACGGCCTCGGATGCCAGGCAAAGCGATGCTGGAAAGACCCCGAGAGCGATGGGGATGAAATACCGTACGGCGTCCGGATCGGCATCGGCATATCCCACGACCCTCGGGAAGATGAAAAGCATGACGGGGTACGCGATGACTGCCACGAGAGCCGCGGAAACCGGCCCCAACCCGCGCGCGGATTTCCAATCCGCAGGCCCGAGGGCAACGACCGCGGCGGCAGTCACCGCGAGCACCGCGACCAGGAGCGTGTAGGCTCCGAGACCCGTGAACCCATTCGCCAAGGGAAGCGTGCTGGCGAGCTCGATCGCCTGGTGGACAATCTCACGGGGTGCTGCCGGCGCCGTTGCCGACAGATAGTGATGGAGGTGGACGAGAATCCACGGCGCGAGAAACGCCGCGCCCCAGGCCATCGCGGACCCCGTCCGCGCCAGGGCAGCCTTCAGTCTTCGCTGCGACACCGCTGTGCAGGCGAGGACGACGCAGGCATGGAGAACGACAAAGAGCAGGAACGTCGGCTTGAGCGCCACGAGCGCCGCGTAGATGACGCCGCAGGCCAGAGGGCTCGCGCCTTTGAATGAATCTGCCGGGCCTTGGCCGGGGTTCGCCAAGAGCAGCGCGGCGATCATGAGGGCGCTCCCCAGATAGAGCGCCGAGACATTGACGTAGAAGGGGTCGATGACGAGGACGGCAATGATCGCCAGCGCGACCACCGCCCGCACCCTGGGGCGGCGCGCCCCGAAGCCGACGAGCGGCACGAGGCACATGACGAGCCCGAGCACGGCGTCGCTGCCGTTCACCGCCTTGAGCGGGAGGCAGATGAGGGCGCTGCATTGCACGAACGCCATCCCGCCGAGGCTCACGGCGCCGACGGAGCTCAGCGGCGACCCGTAGATCGTGCCGGTCTCCATCATGCGCACGGGGTGCGTGAAGTAGCTCTGGAGGTCGTCGTTCCAGTTATACGAGGCCGGGATCAGCTGCGTCGCCGCCGTGAAGGCGGCGAGCGCGAGCGCGAGTAGGCAAAGGCTAA
>Ga0302319_10001530_pt1 | contig 51655 bp, 68 predicted proteins | sample Bog_T0_2_FD_203319 | JGI IMG/M metagenome (GOLD analysis project Ga0302319, IMG submission 203319) | Peat permafrost microbial communities from Stordalen Mire near Abisko, Sweden - Bog_T0_2 | ecosystem: Environmental > Terrestrial > Soil > Wetlands > Peat | place: Sweden: Abisko, Stordalen Mire... | reverse complement strand
GATGCGCTCACCTGATGGCTCATTCCGCACAGCGCCGTCGCCGGCCCGCTGGGGTAACGCGATCCGCCTATTTCCGGGCGTTTCCGAAGCAAGAAACATGCCAGCTAATTCGACTCTGTCAAATTAGGCCATTACTCTACGCCACTGCCATTTCCGGCAGGTCAGCCGCTTCCCGTCCACCGCGGTATTCTTGTGTTATGGCGGTCTCCGGATCGCGGATCGTGTAGCCGCGGCCCCATACCGTCGCGATCAGGGCGGGGGCGCCGGCAGCCGCCAGCTTCTTGCGCAGCTTGCAGATGAAAACGTCGATAATCTTCATCTCTGGCTCGTCACCGCCGCCGTAGAGATGGCTGAGGAATGTCTCCTTGGTCAGCACGTTTCCCTTCCGCATCACCAGCAGTTCCAGGGCCGCGTACTCCATGCCGGTAAGGTGCACCGGCTGGCCCGCCACCACAACCGTCCTGTTCGCCAGGTTGAGCTCAAGCGACCCGACCCGCAGCGTTGGCTGGCTGTATCCCTTGGAGCGCCGGACGATGGCCTGCACGCGAGCCAGAAGCTCAGCGTTGTCCAGCGGCTTGGTCATGAAGTCATCGGCGCCGGCGTCAAGGACCCTCACCTTGGTGTCGGACCGCGCCTGCCGGGACAGGACTATAACAGGGGTCGCGTTGCGGGCGGCGCGCATGCGGCGCACGACTTCATATCCATCGATGTCAGGAAGTGACAGCTCCAGCAGCACGATATCGTACTCGTAATGCCTCGCCATCTCGATCGCTTCCTCGCCGCTGGCGGCATGGTCGACAGCAGCACGCTCGGCTTTCAACATGTGACGGATGCCACGCGCGGCGGACATGTCGTCTTCAACCAGTAGGACCCGCATAGCCGTACTCCAAAACCTCACGATTGCGTTACCACCATCGCGTGCGTCTGGCCAGCAAAATATATCCGTATGCGTGTATTCCTGTATGCAGCCCTGCAAAAAATGGCATACTGACGTCACGCTCGCGCAGGGAATAAGGTTGCCCCCTGTGAGGCGGCTGGTCCCACGGGGGTGGGTGTGTCCTGGCTCTCCCCCATCACACGCATCCCCTTTGGCTCGAACTGTGGCCCCCTAGCCCGACGGGCCGAAAACATCAACGTCTGCCGACGGCGCCTCAAACGCGCCACTATCCGCGCGTATCGTGGCACGGTCACGCATTCAAGGGGAAGACATCGCCATGCTGAAACCCGCTCTGGCGCGCGCTTTTGCCACAGGGCTCATACTCGCCCTGTGCGCCTGCACAGACCCATACGATCCGGGTCAGCGGGCCGTTGGCGGCGGATTGCTGGGAGCCGGAACCGGGGCTGCGATCGGTGCCCTCGCCGGTGGCGGAAGGGGCGCAGCCACCGGCGCCCTGATCGGTGGCGGAATCGGAGCCGTGGGCGGCGCCGTAACGACGCCGCGGCCACCGCCACCGCCCGGATACTACCAGCCGCAGCCCGGATATTACCCGGCGGCGCCGACGTATCAGCCTGGCTACCCGCCGCCAGGCTACTACCCGCCGCAGGGCGGTTACGGCTACTGACGCCGGACCTGCCCGGTGGCAGCGGAACGGGAACCTGGGCCTTCCCGCTGCGGCCCAGGCACGTGCCGGACGGCTTCCTCCAGGAACAATTCCGCATCGCCCGGGAACATCCGCTGATGTGGTCTCCAGTGTGGCAATCGGCTGTACCAGGCTGCGCCGCCAGGCGGCAGAAGTCAGAACCACATCGCCGGGGCGGCCAGTGCCGGCTGCAGGGCTCCAGGCACGTGCATGGCTCCGGCAGGAATCGACTTGATCGCTCTCGCAATCACGGTGCTGCCGCCGCCGGGAATCGGCTTTTTCTCAAAAGAAGTCAGCGACATCTGGTTCATGATGGTCACCGCGTCAGGCTGAACGCAGCCGATGGCGGCGATCCGCTCCTTCGCCGCGGCACGCGAAGAGATATCCGTGTTGTGGCGCCGCCAGTCAGCCCGAAGCGCGCTGAAATCCAGGGAATCGAAGCCCTGCTCCTGCAGCCGCCGCCGCCACGATACGAACTGCTCCTGCGCGACGTCGGCGAGCGGCGCGAAGTCCCGCACTTCAGGGCTGTCCGCATCAGGATTGCGGCCCGATGCGCCGATCACGTCCAGTGCGCTGCGGTGCTCGTTCATCCACGCCTGCAGTCGGCCGAGGTGCCGCTGCTGCTCGGTCGAAAGCAGGTCGCCGTCCACAAACGTGCGAAGGCTCGCCACCGCCAGCAGATCGACACCGCCGGGCGGAGTGCAGAACGACAGGCCGGCGAACTTCTTGCCGACGGTCTTCTGCCGCCAGTCACAACGGAAACCCTCCTCGACGTCCTTGGCAACCACGAGCTCGACGCCACCAAGAAATGCGCCGCCGGCGGCCGGAATGGCGATGTCCATCGCCCGGACCCCCCGGCCGCTGCGGGCAACCGCAAGATATAGGAGTGCCACGGGCAGGGCAGCGGAAGCGGCCTCCGCCAGCCCGCCTGCGTCGGTCCGTCCGGTCCGCTGGACCCACCGCTCGACCAGGTGCTGCTCCGCGATCACCGGCGGAGTCGAGAACTCCATCGAAATGCGTCCGTGGTCGCAGAGCACCTGATCCAGGGCGAAAGTCCACTCTGGCAGTGAAAAATGGCTGCAGTTGCCGCGGAGATGGAGAACGTCGCGGGCGATCAGGGAATAGGCGAGCATCCCGCCAGCGGCGCCCATCTTCGCACGGGTGTGCCTGCGCACTGGCGTCGCCGAGAGATCGCCGGCGGCGTTCATGTGGCGTGTCAACGCGACATTGAACGCCGGTTCGGCTATCTTGCCGTGGCCGGGCAAGCCGGACACCAGTTCCTGGGCGAACATGAAATTTGCGGCCCGCACGCCCCTGCCCGCCGTCTGCCACTTGCGGCCGACCTGCCTCGAATAGCCGCGGGCAAGTTTGTCGTCCATTGGAACCCCCCTAAAAATGGCGTTCCGGCGGTGTCCACAGGCGGGCTGGCGCCGGAAACGGAATGCCCCGGCGGTTTGCAGAGGCAAGGAAAACTAGATGAGGCAATCTTCACCGGCGGCACCGCCATTGTCAACGGTTTTCACGTCCCCGGCGGTCGTTTTCCTTTGAGTTTGCCGACGGCTTCCGGGCTGCATCAGCCAGCCATCGCCAAAGCGGCCAATGGCTGGCTGATGCAGGTTTCCTTGACGCGGCAGGAGTGGCGTGAGACATTCCCGGCCTCGGCCATAATATCCGGGATGCCCACCATGCGTGCTTTTGCGGAAAACCTGCCGTGACGTTTGGCCGCGCGGACGCGGTTGCTGGCATCAGGCTGCCTGGCGGCCTGATGCGTTTCGGCTGCCCACAGCCAAATGGCTTCACCGCCGGTTGGTTGCCCCCATGCGGGGCTTCGCGGCGTTTCCGCTTGCCTCGCCGGGGCTATGCCGGGGAGGTTTCTGGCGGCTTGGATGGGCTCCGCAGGCTGGCTCCTGACCGACGGGTTCCTGCCGGGATGCCTGTCAGCCTCCGGCAGGAACCCGTCGCGGCGGGCGGATGGCATTCTCCGTCGGAGGCAGACGTGTTCGGGCCGCCTGATCTTGTGGACGAAACACTTCACGGGCTGCGGAGCGGGACCCGGCGGACTGGGGGGTGGGTGAATCCGATGACGATTGAGTTTGGGTATTCGAGGGCAGACCTGCCGACCCTGGTGGCCGAGGCGTCACAGTATGCATCCGGCTTCGCCGGCCGTCACCGCGCAGCCCGGAATCGGCTGGCGGAGGCGGGCTCCTGCGGTCCGACCAAGCCGTGAACTTGGTTGGCGAAGCGGCGGGATGGGCCGGAGGGATCCTGATTGTCGCAGCGTTCTGGACGCCGTCCGACCGGAGGCTGAACCATCTGCTGGCCGCGGGCCTGTTCCTGATGTGCGCGCACCTGGCTGGACTTGGCGCATTCACCGCAGCCGTTGCGGCGCTCTGCGGGGCGGCCCGCTGCGCCGCTACCCTGCGCTGGCCGGGCTCAGCCGCGGCGGCGCTTGTTCCGTCCGTGGCGATGGCCATCCTGGCGTGGCCCACCTGGACCGGTGCGGCCAGCATGCTGGCGCTGGCTGGCGCCATGGGCACGAATCTGGTGCTGGCGACGCAGTCCGGCAGGATGGCGCGGCTGATGATGCTGCCGGTGAACGCGGTCTGGCTCCTCCATCACGCCATGGCCGACTCATTTCCGGCGCTGGCAACCGAACTTTGCTGTGCGGCGGGAAACTGCTGGACAGCCAGCCGCAAGGCTCCCGCGGCTGGCTGAATTCGTGGTTTGGCGCAGGGATCGCCGGGTTCTCCTTGGCGGCAGTATCCAGGACGCGGGACGGATGTCTCTGCTATGCTGCGGCATCCGTCCCGTCACGCTCGCCCATCCAAGTGCTGGCCTTCCGTGGCGGGACGAGATCCTGGGTGTCCTTCAGGCGTTTGACCGCGCGGTCCAGCGCTGCTGTGATCGTCTGCGCCGCCTTCGCGACCCTCGGCTCGGAATGGCTGCGTATCATATCGGCCATGATCATGGCCGGGGATAGGGCTCCGCGCACGTCATGGCGCATTCCGGAAATTTCCGTCTCCAGCCGCTCGACCCTGGCTAGAGCCCGGGCCAGCTCGGTTTGCCCATCGTTGTTTGGCATCAAGTGACTTTCCTTTTCAGACCGCTCCCCGGCCAGGATCTGGGATATGGGAATGTGCGAAGCTGTTCACACAACGCCTGGTTGCATAACGGGCGGTGATCACCTCTGGCGACGGGCTGGGGTGATCGGCTCGGAAAGCGCGAGGATGCGGTCAAGCCGGGAAGTGATGCGCACCAGATCGTCCACGGTTCTCACGGCCATGCCAAGGGCCGCGAGATCGGCGCGTGCACGGGCGAGCTCTGACCGGCCCGGCCTGGCGCGCATGACCTCGATGACCTTATCCACGCTCACACCATATTTGGTGCGGAAGCCCCGCGCGAACCCGCGGTCGTCCTCATCGGCGGCGCGGATCGGCTTCACCGTGGGCGCGGAGCCGCGGATCTGCCAGTCCAGCACAGCTCCGCCCGGGCAGAGCGTGATCTCCGGGACCCCGTCCAGATGGACGCAGCACGCCTCGCCCAGCGCTGACGCCACGTCGTGGAACAGGGCTGTGATGATGGCCAGCACGTGGGTCGCCACCAGCCTCCCGGTGTCCGCCGTGGTACCGGGGTCATACCCGCCGAACGGCGGCAGTATGTGGCGCAGGCCCCTGATGTGGAGGATGTAGTTCTCACGCCAGCCGAGCGGTGCCGGCTTTCGCCCGAAAGCCTTGAAGTCGCCGTGGCCGTTCATCGCCGAGGGCTGCCACCACACGGCGACGCTGTGGCGCGGCGTAATGCTGATGCCAAGGCGCAGCCGGGGCCGCTGGTCGCGGCCGATCGCCGCAAGAGCTGGCAGGTTGAGGTTCGAAGGCGCAATTATGGCGGTCACTGCCTGCGGGTAGGAGCCTACCGCATCGCAGAGGTCACCGATCAGCACGTCGGCACCGTTCGGCAGTGTCTCAGGCGCGATTCCTGCCCGGCCGAGCGCATACATGAGGTCGGCCAGGCGTTGGGCCGAGCCGCCATGGGACGCCATCCGCGGAGGGGGGATCAAAGGGGTGTTGGCCCGCATCTGCGGAGTTTACTCCCTGCGGCCGCGGATTTCCATAGGAAGCTGTTGCCACGGGTGCAAAACCGCAACCGGGGCAGCCCGGTGATCCCATTCCCATCCGCCGAGATGGCGCAGCGGCGGGGTCCCATCAGCGGCGGGCCAGGACCCGCCGACCGCAACATGCGTGCGGTGCCGGCGGCGCAGCGCATCGGGTCCGCCAGCGTCCTGGGTGCTGTGCCAGCCACCGCCGATGTGATGCCGCCGGCAAAGCTGCCCGCTTCGATTGCGTGGGCCACGGTGGCGCCAGGAACCCCAACCGGAGCCATGCGACCCGCCGTGGCCTCCCGCGGCGGGCTGGCTACTTCGCGAAGCTGGCCGAAGTTCCGGAAGCTTCGGATGCCGCCGGGTCGGCGTCCAGAGCCCGGTAACGGAGTTCCCGGTCCACCAGGCCAGCAAACTTGCTGTTGCCCCGTGCCCAGAAGTCAGTGCGGAACTTCAGCAGATCCTCGGTCGGGAGCGTTTTCAGGTCCTTGGTGGTCATCGAACTCTTTCCTTGCATAGTGCCAGACGGCTTCAGCGGCCATCTGCATGTGGATGCATCCGTGATCCGCTGCCGGCAGCCAGCCTGCCATCCTTGGAATGATGCGGTGCGGCGAAGCAAATGTCAACGGGAAAACCCCGACCCGAACGCTCCGCGGTTTCCGTGCCAGCCTCATGATGCCTGCTGCACAGGCGGCGCGGCTCCGCCGCGGCTGCGTCCACGGTGGAACAAGGCGCCGGCAAGACCGGCGTGCCAGTGGCCTGGCGGCTGCCTTTGGCGGCGGAACTTCCCTCCCGCCGTTTCTGGGGCAATCGCCGGCCGGACGCTCCGTCCGGAGAGGCACCACACCGACGGCGAACGGCAATCAGAAAAAACGGAAAACATCTTCTGTTTCGATGACGTGGAGAGCTTCGGTCAGGGTTTTCCCGGTGCAAATAGGCCACCAGGCGCCGGTATGCCGCATCCAGTGAATATCAAAACAGTGCGGCCCCATGTGGTCGATGCGGGCAAAAGGAGAATCGAACTCATAACCCTCGTTGTGGGCCATGCCAGAGCGGTATCGACTCAAGAAGCGATAGCGGCCCGCCCGCCAGTCACCGCGGATGTCAATGAGGTAGTTGCAGTCCACCCTTCTTGTTGCTGGCAGGGCGCGCGGTTTCAGGACAGATGCGATCAGGGTTTCACAGGCGGTGATGATCGCCTGCGTCTCAATCGCATCCGGTGAGCAAGCGCGCCGCGGTGCCAATTGCCAAGCTTTGCGTAGTTTCCGTACCATAGTTGGCCATCCACAATATCTTATCGTTTGTGACATTGGATCATTCTTGGGTTCTCTACAGGCTTCATGCCGCCACTCCGCTCCAGTTGTGCACGGGCGATGGACAGCGCCTGACTCGCCGCAGATGGTCCGTTCCGGCTCGTTGAAGACGCAAGCGGCTGCCGGGAACGAACAGCGGAGCATGGGCTTCGGCGATCTCTGAATTGGTCATAGGTGTCTATGGGTCGGCTGTCACATTATCAGACGACTTCGACGTAGACCAGAGGCCCGATCCGCTGGAGCGTGACATCACGGGCCGGGGAGTTAACCTGCTTCTCCTCGTCGGTAGGTTGAGTCACCCGAATCTCCGCATCCTGCGGCATCGTCCGCAGACGCTCGATAAGCTCGGCAACGGTCATTTGTCCTCTCCATAATAGGCGTTTCCCATAGGCGTCATGGCGTCTGCTTCAGGACCGCCTCGCGGGCCGCCTTGATCATGCTCTGCGCAGACCTCGCGTCTGCTTCCGATCCGCCCTTTGGCCGGCAGGCGATCCAGTCTCGGATGGCCTCGGCCTCAGACGAAAATGAAGGCGCTGAGCCGCCTCGCGCGAAGCCAGCGTGGAAGCCGATAATCTCGTCTGCGCCCGGCTTCGACCGAGCCATCATTGTCTCCATCATTCGGGCGGTCACTGGACCGATGTAGGGCCAAACATTTGGTTCATGGTGACCATCTCATTAGCAGACAGCCCCTTCACGCGGCGCATCTTCTCGACCAACGCCATGTGGCGTTCCGCCGTCTGTAGGAGCTTCTGAAGCTCTCCAGCATCAACCGTGATCTGCTGATCGACCGGGAGGTTCCCCCATTCCGCAACCCGCTTCGTGATCCATTTCCGCATCGTCGTTCTCCATCATTCGGGGGTTTGTCGGTCAGTTGGAGGAGGCTCGACATACCGCCACGCGACGACCGAGTAGTATTGTTGTAGGATTTCCTCCTCAGCCTCTGGGTCGTAGTCGCGCAGCCGCCAGTAGAGAATCTTGGGTTCCGTCTCGTAGCGATGCAACGTCGCCATTCGAGCAAACGGAACCTGCTCGGATAGGTTGTGAACGACATCGTGTTCAATCAGAACGAACAGCGGCACGTCGTGATCCGGCCACACGGCGCCATTCTTCAGAAGGTGCCAGCCGTCAATGTTTGGATTGAACATGATCGGTTATTCCATCATTCGGGCGGTTTCCATAGGCTTACGTCAAGGAGGCTTGGGATGTGTCACCTGAACTCCGGTCAAACAGTTCGACCATGGTTGCGACGGTGTCCCTTACGCATGAACGGAAATCATTGATGGTCAGGCGCGTAGCATTCGCCTGAAACCGGGTAGCTCCGTCTAGCATGATCAACACGGGTGGTCCGCCGAACTGGTCTCCGGTCACATCCGCCCACACTTGATTTTTGCCGCGCCTTCCCACCACCCAGAAATGCCCATGCGGCACGCCCTCGGCATCGAGGTAGCCGCCGAGAGGGGTCTGCTTCGTCGGTCGTCCGCCTACAACTCGCCAGCGAAACTCAGGGAACAGCCGGTTTAGGATGTCACTAAGAGCAAAGGCAGAGGGGATGCAGGCGTGCTTGGAAGCGCATGGGTCGTCCGCGTTGGGATGACCGGAGCGACGCTTCCACTGCGGCCAGAACGGCTCCCACGCCGCCCGTACGATCTCTGCGGTCGCCCCGATGGTCGATAGGAGGGCTGTGGCAGCCATCATCATCTCCATCATCCGGGGGATTTCCGGAGGCTTGTACCAGCTACGAACTCGCGAATCGGCATCCACCCCTGTCCGGTCCAGACAGCAATCATTTCCGGCGGCACCGGCTTCGTGGAGTAGAGGTAGGGGTGGTCGGTTTCGCCATCATCCCAATCTGCCACATCCATGGCAATGCGAATCACCGCAGGATCGGCATTGTTGTCAGCGTATTCTTTGGCGTCTGAGAAACTCTCTGTGGCGAAAACGCGCGGCGCAGATGCTTCCGGTGGCAGTTCCACGTCCTCGTCGTCAGGGGCGTCTTCCCAAATGTAGTCGTATTCCGGCCAGCAGTTATAGGGCGGCCCGGGCGTGGTAGGCGTCAGGCCATCTGCGGCGATGGATGGAAGATATTCGGCGTTCGTCCCGTGAAAACAGTAGGCATCCGCCTCGGCGTTTTCCACGATGGTCATCATGTCCCTGATGGTTGGTGTGGGCACGGCGGCGGCTCCTTGGGTCTGGTCTCAGGCATATTTACACGTACAGTCGGACCTGAGCAAACCTCAAGGCGCGGCAGCCTTAATGGCATAGCGCCCATCCGCATCTCGGCGCCGAGAATGTCTTTTTGGGCCTCGACCAGGCGTTCGATGGCCTCATCCGTGAAGGCAGCCAGACCCATTTCCCGGACGACCTCCAGAACCGCCGCAACCGCCTCTGGCTCGTCGCTATTCGAGCCAGTCGGAACGCAATAAAGTTCCCAGATAAGGCTTTCGGCTTCCTTGCGGATTTCACTGCGGTCCATGGTTCGTCTCCATCATTCGGGCGGTTTCCGGAGTGGTATCAGCCACGCCGTCGTGCCATCCCTGATCAACTCGTCCCTTCCTCGATTTCACCCGCTAGTTCAGATAGCGCCAGTCCAAATTCGTTGGCGTTGAGATATGCTTCAACCTCTGAAGAAATGCTTCCCTTCATCAGGTCAGAAAGTGCGCGGATGTGTGCCTCTCGCGGATCAATCGTCCGGCAGTCGCGCTCATGGGATGCCGATGCGCCCAAGGCGAGCGGACGTTCAAGAGTGAACACCACGTCTCCACCCTGACGGATCAGGGTCAGCTTCTCACCCGGCTCAGCTTCGCGAAACAGGCGCTTTGCACCCGGCAAGCGCCGTTGTGTCAGAGGCGTACAGTTTGAATGCGTTGTAGCTGCGACCGTTTGGGAAACTGCGGATGATCGTGTATGCCTCTGTCGTCACGGCTTTAGTCTCCAACATCGGGGCCACCAGAGGTGCGCACCGCCCGCGCCTCCTGATGAGCGCCAAACTCGTTATCGTGCCAAAAAAGCACGCCAGTAACTCCCTCAGAATCGGTGCCAATTACAGCGTGCGTCGCTGCGGCGGCAATCAAGCCCGGATGCCTGCCTCGAACGCGATAGCCTTGAGGACACGGAGCACCTCGGCGTTCGCGTAGATGTCCATCTCGTCGCCGCCCTTCCGCGCGTCGGTCACGCCCTGCTCATAGGCGACAATGTAACTGCGCAGGATGTCTTCGAGCTTGGCCATTTTCATCTACATCATTCGGGGGTTTAGTGTGCCGTTGTCTTGATAAGGACTATAACCGGAGAATCATTTTAGTCAACCTCTTTTTTGGTTCTTGCTCCGAATTCCAGTCGATAGGTCAGATGTGATTCATCTCCATCTATTGGGGGTTTATCGGACTACAAGTGAAAACCTTCTTCCCGGCTCCATTTGACACCGTGTCGGCCGGCAATCTCAACAGCCAATTGCCTACGAATACGAACAGTGTTCGCAGGTTTCGGCGTGCCAAGGTATTCCAGCGCGGCTTCTGCAACATCTTTGGAGGGAAAAACATTGGAGCGTCCGCTTTTGATCGGCTTCAGCAAGCATCCGTTTGGTTTCTGGATAGTCCATGAACCATCCACTTCAATAACCATAAGCGATCCTGTCGGTGAGTCATTCAGTGAGTGTCTGGTCGTCATTTTCGTCTCCATCATTCGGGCGTTTCCCATAGCGGCGATCAGGTCGCGGATGGCTGCGGATGTCGCCGCGCCTCGTCAGGTCCGCCCTCGTAGTAGTCGAGCCGCAGCGTCGTCCAGAGGTGGTCGAAGAATGCCTCCACCTGCTCCAAGCTCTCCCTGTGGTGCAGCATCTCCACGTTGAACGTCGTTCCATCCTTGGTGAACTGGTTTTCCGGGGTGAAGAAATCACGAGCCGGGCTCCCTGACATCGCAGGCATGACGCCGTGCCGGATGGTGATGAAGTAGCGCGTGCCAAACTCGTCGCGCACGCGCTTTTGGAAGGATGCTCGGTACCACTCACCAAGGCGGTCCGCCGCGCTCCTGTCATGGAACTGATTGTAACCAACGGAAAGCAGTGCTCCCAGCGTTATCATCGTCGTCTCTTTCAATCGGGCGGTTTTCAGAGCGTCGCCAACACGGCTTCAGCGGCGGGATGCGGCAGGCGACCCTTGGTAAGTTGAACCATGGGGAGGAAAGTCTGAGCCTCGCCATCGTAACCTTCGCAGAGCACACCGTGGGTCCAAGCGGGTCTGGCAGCCTTGGTGCGCTTGATGTAACCCCCCTCCGTAGTGATGGTGACGCGATAGGCGAACTCGCCTCGAATCGCCTCGTAGGTCGTCTCGACCACTGCCATATCGTTCAAGTGCATGTCGCTCTCCATCATTCGGGTGCTTTTCAGGCAGGTGACCAAGGAACCATCTTGCCGCCGACAAGCTGTTCGCGGAACACGACTGAGCCATCGCGGCGCTTGCCCACCAGCACGTCGCCCTCGGACATGTATTCGATTAGGTCTCGGCTGTATGGTGTCGGACCATCTGCATAGGCGTCGTTGATGGCTGCCTCTGGCGCCCCGGACATGTAGACTGCTGCTCGCTCATCCATCCCTGCAACTCCATAATTCGGGCGGTTCTTGAGAGCGTCATTAGCGCCCCTCTCTTCATGCCCGATCTCGTAGCACCCTGTTTCGAGCCTGTCTACAGGAAAATGTCTCCAAAAACGTAAAAACGTCTCCATAAACATGTTGCCACCGGGCTTACACGGCTGTATGAAAGAGCCATGCACACCTTAATGCTTGATCCCCCGACCTCCGGAAAGCTGATTGGTTACGGGCGCGTGAGCCTTGACGACCAAAAGCTGGACCTCCAATACGATGCACTGACCCGTGCTGGCGTTGAGCAGAATCACATCTATGTGGACCACGCCAGCGGGGCACCGAACGTCCAACGTCCCGGTTTCGAGGCCATGTGGCGCGACCTTCGGATCGGCGATACCCTCGTGGTCTGGAAGCTCGACAGGTTGGGTCGTTCGGTCGTTGAACTCGTTATCGTGTTGGAGCGCATTGAAAAGCTGGGCGCTCGGCTGGTCATCCTGACGGAACTGATCGACACCTCAACGCCGACAGGGCGCTTCACCTTTCACATTTTGGCAGCGTTGGCTGAAATGGAACGCAGCCTTATTAGAGAACGCACGTTGGCTGGTCTGGCGGCTGCAACAGCAAGAGGCAGGAAGTCCGGTAGAAAACCAAAGTTGATCGGCGAAATCGAAGAAAAGGCTGTTCGCCTTCTCAGGTCCGGGATGAAGGTTTCAGAAGTTGCCCCGCTTGTTGGTGTTGCTGACTCCACGTTGTATGACGCCGTCCGTGGACGATTGGCGCAACGCATCGCGGCGGTCGAGACAGTCGAAAAGTGAGCATTGTGTCCTTGCGGAAACCCACCGATTGGGAGGCCATCGCTGTGGCTGCCGTGTGCCTATCTGCAAGCGCCCGCTTGACCAACCGGATGCTGTGGCGGCGACTGCCTCGACTGTATCGTTGCGGCCGAAGATAACGTGCGACCGTCGGAACTTGGACTGTCGCCGGATGACCTGCGGGCGCCTGAAAGCTCGTGGGTTTACCCCCGCTACATATCGCTTGACGGCCAGCCCCTCATGGAATATGACTACTCTGGTCATATCACTGGAGGCACCATGCACGAACGTCAGTTGAAGGATATCAAGGCGTCATTTTCGTCGGTTGTCGATCAAGCGGTCGAAGGGGTCCCAACCATTGTGACCCGGCACGGTAAACGGGTTGCAGTCGTGTTGAGCTACGAGGAATGGCAGGCTCTACAGGGCGCCAGACCGTCTTTCGCCGATCTTCTCCTCGCATTTCCCGACGTGGGTGAGATCACGCGTGACACCACCCCGCCGAGAGACCTAGGTCTTGAGTAAAGGCTACCTCCTCGACACCAACGTATTATCGGCGACCGCCCCGGATAGACTGCCAGTAGCCGATGTGGAAAAGCAGGCTGCCCGCGCTTGGATCAGGCAGCATGATGGACTCCTGTGGTTACCCATTGTGGCTATTGGGGAGATTGCAGCCGGTATTGGTGAGCGAGAAGGATCCGGTGCAACCCGACATGCCGCCGAACTATCGGCGTGGCTTCGCAACGTGCTTCTGAGTTATCCGGAACGGGTGCTGGGCTACGGTATGACGGAAGCCCTGTGCTGTCGGCAACTCGCTGCCACTGCACGTCAGAACGGCGTGCAGGCCGCTTTTGCTGACATGTCAGTAGCGAGCATCGCAATGACGAATGACCTTGTAGTGGCAACGCGGAACACCAAGCACTTCGTTCCGATGGGCACTGAAGTGATCAATCCATTCATCATTCAGCCATGATCGGGTTCCGGAAACCGACCGGTTGATGGCCGGCTAAATATGTGGTAGGAGATCACTTATGCGCTACCATGAGATCATCAACGAAGATGCCACGTCGAATGCCGATCTCGATGACCTGTTCGAGATGGCGAACCTGCCCAAACAGGATACCGGCATCGACGGCGCGATCCGCATTTCGACGGCCGAAGCAGGTCACGCAGCCCGTGTGAAATACTACGCCGGTCGCCCAAGCAAGAGCGCCCCCAGCATGAGCGTTACGGTCACTCCTGACCCCAAGGTGGTGGTAAACAGTCTTCCTGAACATATTGCCAGTCAATACGAAGGACCGGTGATAGAGTGGGTGAGAGCGAATTACGAAGCATTACGGAATTTCTGGTTCAATGGTGGGGAGATGATGCGAGATGAGGTCGATGCGATGATCCGGTCGCTGCGCAAGTGGCCCATCCAACCTCAATCGGCGCCAACCCCGACGTCCGTACGCACTATGGCGCCCACTCGAAAGCACGGTCGGAAATCCTCCTGAAACCGACCGGTTGACAGGAATGGCTGAGTGCGTTACATGTAACATGTAACGCATGACCATACCCAAAGCCCCCTCACGCCACCGCGTTCAGCGGCACCGTATCGCACTCCGCGAGCGCGGTATGCGCCCCATCCAGATATGGGTGCCTGATACTCGTGCTCCCGGTTTTGCCGAGGAAGCACGCCGCCAATGCGAAGCCATCAACGCCTCTGAGGTTCAGGCGCGCACCATCGAATGGGTCGAGGAAGTGAGTGCATTTGACGAGGCTGATGATGAAGCGCGGTGACGTGGTGACCGTCGCGGATCGCAGTGGAGGGTTCACCGGCAAACCTCGCCCGTCATTGGTGGCGCAGTCGGATTTCTTCGCCGACACTAATACCGTGGTTATCTGCCCATTGACATCTGACCGCGTCGCCGCGCCGCTCATCAGGTTTCAGGTCGAACCTTCCAGCATCCTGCCGCTCAACCACGTTTCATGGGTGGAGGTGGACATGATTACAGTCGTACGAAAACGACGTATTGGTCCAGTCATCGGTCGCATATCGGATGCGGAAATGCTTCGGCTCAACAGTGCGCTCGCTGTGTTCCTCGGTCTCGGGTAGTTCGGTAACCGACGGCTTTCCGCATGGCGTGGGAGGTGACTAATGGCTGACAAAAAAGAACCCGTGGTCGAGGCCACCACCGAGACATGGTCGGAGGCATTCGCGCCGCGCGACGATCTTGAGGCTGCGTCCACGACACCAACACTCAAGCGCGGATCACTCGGCCGTCGTCAGCTGCAGGCTCAGGCCGGCGAGGTGAAGTCCAAGCAAAATCTCGGCTCCGACAAATGACCGGTTGATGCCCACAAATATCAACACGCAGTAAGGACAACATGCTCCCGCCTCTCCCGCTTGATGATGAAAAATGGCGTTGCCGCTGGTTGCAGTTTGGCGACGTTGGTGAGCTGCATCGCGTATCGTCGATTGAATGGGAGGACGGCGAGATGATCTACGGTGAAGGCGCGACGGTTTGCGGACAGGTCGGTCAGCTTTCAATGCCGGGGATTTTCTCGCGCATGGGGGCGCCGCGCTGCAAGGCGTGCTGCCGCGCGCTCGGGTTGCCGGAGGGTGATGGTGCGCCGTACAACAGCAATCTTCCCGATTGACGGATCCGCTTTCAAAACCGCCAGAATTCCGGCATGGTGAGCACACGAATGGCAATCATGAAGATAGTCAGGTGACCGGGACGCTAACAGGGCACTCCGTCCGGGCGGCCCTCGCATGTGCCAGCTCCGCGCTCCGCCAGGCCTGGGTCACCGGAGTTTGGATCTGCATGGAGATGGTGCATATCCGTCGTCGAAACCTGGCACCAGGCGGGGCATCGGAGCACTCGACGCCGTGCTCGCCGCGCCCGCAAATCAGCCGCTCACCATCCGGTCGCAGTCCGGCACCCCAAGTCTCGCACCCGCGGCCGTCTGTGCCAGGGGGTGAGCAATCGCAAATCTCCCGCGCCACCAGAACCTGACCGGGCGAGAGTTTGCACTCGTGGTCGCCGGCACCCGTCAGCACCAACCCATTGTGGGGCGGCTGATCAGGGGCGCAATTGCGTCACCAATCCGCGCGTGTGGTATTCAGAGACTAGGTTGACAATCGCGGCGGTTTGGGGCACAGACGCTGGCCCGTTGGCGTATTTGCCCGTGGCAGGAATCAGGCGGTATGGTGACAATGATGGGCGTTGATGGGCGGCAGGCACATCAGATTAGTTTCGTGCTGGGGAAATTCGGCAAGGGCGACCTGATCCAGATCGACTTCCTGGCGACACAGGAAGAGGCTGCATCCATGTTCACACGCCTGGATCCAATCATTGGACCGTCTTCGCAGGATTTTCAGGTCTACGCGCCGAGCAACCAGCCCCCCGGCGGAGAGGGCGCGTGCAGTGCGCTTGCACACATCTCCGACGCCGCTGGCCTCGATCCGTCGCAGGCGGCGGAGGCTTTGGCCGAGCAGATTGACAGCCTGGCTGCCGCGGATGCCAGTCCGACGGTATGGCTGCTTGAGTTCGTCTGGAACGGCGGGTGTGACAACAATGCTTTTGGGCAGTGTTTCACTGGCCCCAGTGGTCATGACGACCTGCTTGAAGCGTTCCGGTCGGCTTGCGACGAGTGGCTGGATAACAGGGTCTACGGCCTGACGGTCACGGATGGGGTTCCCGATATCAAGCTGTGCGGTCCGGAGGCCGCCAGCGCCGAGCTTGCTGCGGTTCTCGATGACCGGGACGAACCGGTCCTGGCTGTTGCCGTCGGGAATGCGGTGTGCAATACAGGTCCCCCTGCGCCGTGATAACTGTACGGCAACGGCTGTAAGCGCATATGGCCGTTGCCGATCGCTGCCAACGGGAAGCCGTTGGACACTGCGCCGGACAGGCCACAGCGGCAGTTGGAGCCCCCGGTACGCCCCCGTGCCGTCAGTGGACGGTTGGTGGCGTGCCAGAATCATCTTCCTGGTACGCGTTCCTTCTTTCCATCCATGCCTCCAGCAGGTCACGGGAGGATTGGCTCGCCGGATCGCCGTCCGTATCGAGACCCTCAACCGTCATCGAATTTCCGCTCAGCGTGATGGCAATCAGCGCGGCCTGCAAGTGCCCGGCAAGCGCCACGGCCGCGCCATTGCGCCACCCCCCGTCCCCGGCCGAGACGAGCACCGCTGCGGCGAGCAGGCCGGTCTCATCCTTATCCGGTTCCACCTGCCTGGCGTGCGCCAGCGCTTCCGCAATCGTCCTGTCCTGCATTTCCCGCAGGGCCTCAGGCACATGATGCAGCGCGAACACCTCGGAAACCCCGGTCTGCCGATTGTCGATGGCCACCCATCCGATCCGCGGATGCCCGTTCAGGCCCGCATCCTCTGCAATGCCGGTGTCGGCCGTGGCGGTGTCCGCGATGGCCGTGCCAGCGAGGACGATCTCGCCGCAGGCAATTTGCGGCGGAAGCCCCTGCTTCGCGCGCCTTGTGTTTTCCCGCCCGCATGACGGCGCAGGGACGATGTCAAAAAACCCGCAGGCGACAGCCGACAGCATCGCCGACGCAAGAAGCGCAAGGGTGAACGCCCCGGTGAGCACCGCCCCGGAAAAAGGGTGGCTGTTGGCGTCATCTGACTGTATCCCGCCGGCGCTGTCGAACTTCAGGGCGGCGGGGAGGGCAAGCGCCTGTCCGGCCAGCGGGGAGACAACGACGATGGCCTGCACGCCGGCGCCATCCTGCGGGACGAACAGACAGCCGACCTGCCCGGATGCCAACTGCAATGGCAGGACCTCTGCCAGGCATTCGCCGGGCAACTCGAACTCAACCCAGGTTGGAACCCAGGCAGGCCCGGCACCGGGCGCCGCAAGGCACCTGGACAGCAGGTGGCCGCGGGGTGCAAAAACAATGCCCGTGCCGGACTTGGCAAAAATCATCCCGGCGCTCAGGGTTTCCCCGAAGACGACCAGCTTTTTTGCTTGCCGGAAGCACTCCAAGCCTTCGTCGAAGGCGGGCAATCTTGTCGGCATGCCAGGCGGCGCGCCGCCTGTGACCTCGAGGTCAAGCCCGCGGAACGTTGCCGCGTCCACCGCTTTTGCCAGATAACGCATCTTTGGTGTGTCTCCGTTGTCAGCCCGCGCATGCCTTGCGCCAGGTGGCCGCCCATCCCGCTGGGCTTTCCCTGCGGACGGAATGCCGCAAGACCCCGGTCCGAAGGCTTGCCATCGCCACCTCAGATGCGCTCCAGGCTGGAGGCATCGTCGTGCGGAACGACCGCCGCAAATCCCCCTGTCATCCAGCCGGTGATCGGCAGCATGCCGTAAGTCGCCAGGATCGCCGGAATTTCGGCGGGGCCGTGAACCGTGCGGCCGTCTTTGATGGACACAAAGAAGCTGTCTCCGGAAAACGCGTAGTGGGCCTCCGCGGCCGATCCCAACGTCATCCCCCGGCTGGCGGCTTCCCGCTCAAGGGAGCGGCGAAGCTGGAGGAGACCCATCGCGCCGAGGCCATCCGCATGGCCGGACGGGGCGCCGAATTCCAGGTCGAGGCCGTGCGACACGGCCATGGCGCGGGCCGCCCGCTCGAACCTTGCCTTCGCCAGCGAGATGCCGCCGACCGCCCCGCCGGCTGGCTGGTCGAGCAGGTCGCTGGGCTCATCGGCGACGTCAGTCTGCACGCTGAGCCGCGCGCCGTAGTAGATCCGCGTCGCACAACCGGGAGCGGATCCCTCCATGGCCCGCAGCCTTCCGGAGGCCAGGCGCACGAGAATGGCCTCGGCTTCGGATGCCTGGCCACCCATCGCCGTGCCCACATAAGAGGCCGCCAGCCTGCGCAGTGAATCCGGCATCACGTCGGCCGCATTGGCCGGGTCCATGGCGACGGACAGAATGACCACGTTGCTGTCCTGCCTGGCGAACCCGGATCTCCGGACCAGCTTGGTCAAGTCGCCGAAAATGCCGGCCTGCTTCAGGCCGGCGAACGATTCCACAGTGCCGTATGCCGGTACCGTGAAGACCCTCAGATGCCCAACCGCAGGACTGGCGCCAACGCGCAGTGGCACCAGGATGTGTCCGGCTTCGTCGAACAGGGCGGCCGAAAACGAGGGGCGCTCGCTGTCGGCGATGCGGCCAAGCGCTCCTTCGAAGACGTCCACCGGGTCCGTGCGCTGCATGCACTCGTTGAACAGCTCTTCGAGCCCGCCGCCGCCATTTTTGTGCCACGCGGCCGTCAGCCTGTCCGCGAGGGATGCCGGCCTGCTTCCGGCAATCCGCTTGCGCCGCCCGTTGCCCACACCGAGCTCCCAAAAACCGCCATCCAGCCATGCTGGATTCCAGGCCGCCAGCTAGAGGCTGATCCGCGGAATGTCAACTGCAAAACCGCAAAATCATGGCGTTATCCGGCCATCGCCGGTGACGGCATCCATGGCGGTCCCGCCGGCGCACGCGGGATCGCAGTGCCGCCGACGGTGTGTATTCAGCCGACGTCGGGCCAACGGTGAGCCCCGGGGCAGGACGGACCGCGCACGCCAAACCGGAAAGCTGCCATGCGCTGTCCCGTCAATGACGGGTCGTTGACGCCGGCAGGGTCCGCGCCCTGCGGCCCGCGGTGCCCGCGGCAGCCGTTCCAGAAGCGGCCGCGGCCGCCTTGCCAGCCTTCGCCGGCGCCTTGGCAACCGCGTTCCGCCTGGTCTTCGGATCCCCGCCGGCCGGTGCGGGAATGGCGGACCGCGCAGCGGACTTCGTCACCGCCGGGGCCGCTGAAGTCTCCTTGGCCGGCTGTGTCCTCAGAGATGGAGTCCGCCTGGCTCCCAGTTTCCACACGGCGGGGACGGGTGGCACGGCCGGCACGGCCGCAGGCTGCGGCACAGCGGTGGCCGCCGAAGTTTCCTTGTCAGCCGCCTCCGGCAGCGTCCTGGCTTTCCCGGTGGCGGACGCCACCGACCGGGATGCTTCCACGGACAGCTCAGCCGCCCTGATTGCGGTCCCGGCTTTCCGCGCCGCTTCGTCACCCTGCCGCACCAGCGCGCCGATGGCGCCGATGTTTTGCCGGGCCGCGTCCGCGTCCCGGACGAGCACGGATGCCGTCTCCACGGCCATTTGGGCCACGCTGGCTTGCCGCTTCGTGGCGGACAGCGTCTCAAGGTCCCCGAGGCGCTCAGTTGCCTGCCGCGCCAGCGCCACCGCCGTCTCCGCGGCCACCATGGTCACCCCGGCTTTCCTCCGCAGTCCGCCGATTGCCTGGAGGCTCCGCTGCGCACCGCTGGCGTGCCGGACGAGGACGGTCGCCGTGTCAATGACCGCCTGATTCACGGCGACCTGCCGCGCCACCGGAGCCAGCTTTCCGAGTTCCTGGTGTCCCTCCATGGCATGCCGCGCCAGCTCGGCACCGGTTTCGGCTGCCATCCGCGCCACCGCGGCCTGCCGCAGCTGCGCGGATGCCACATCGATGTTGCGGCTGCTTTCCACGGCATTGCGCGCAGCCTCCACGAATGCAACGCCAGCCAGACCGCAGGCCCCTGCCCCGCGCACCAGCCGTTCCGCCGCCGCGGCGCTGCGTTCGGCTTCCTCCGCCATCTGCGCCATTGCGGCCAGCGTCTCCCCGGGCCGGGCGTTCCCGGGCGCCTTCTCCAGTTCCAGGCGTTCATCCCCGGCGCGCAGTTCAGCTTCCCGCGCATCGGCGGCACGCTTCCCGGAAAGTGCAACCGCTGCCGCGGCAAGCTCCACAGGCAGGAAGCTGCCGCCGAAGGCACGGCGGACAGTTCTGGCCACGGCGGTCGCCGCCCGGGTGAGGATGTCCGGTCCGGATGCGGCCTGCCGGGCGATTGAGGCGGCCTCGCGTTCCCTGATGGCTGCCTCAGCGGCCAGCCGGTCGGCCTCGGACGCAAGACGTTCCGCTTCGGCCGCGGCGACGGCTTCCTCTTCCAGGCGTTTCGCCTCCGCGGCCGCGGCGGCTTCCCGCTCCAGGCGTTCAGCCCCGGCGCGGAGTTCCGCTTCCCGCGCATCGGCGGCCCGCTTCCCGGAAAGGGCGACGGCTTCGGCGGCGAAAGCGGCGGACACGAAACCCTGCGGGCTGCCGAGCTGGCCACGGAGCGCTTTCAGCAGGCTGCGGCCAAATATTTTTTCCTTGCTCACGGTAAATCTCCTTGACCGTGGGAGGCGAGGCGGAGCCCCGCGCTGCACTTGGTCCTTTCTTGACGGAGCATATAGTTTGCCGCCTGAAGGCAGTCAACAATAATATTCGTGCTTTCGCCAAAAATCAGCCGCCAACTGTCGGCGGCGTTTCCTCCCTGAACGGCTCACGACCGCCGCGCCTTGTGGCAAACTCCGTGCCCCGTCCGGGGGATAACTCCAGGGCGCTGCGCGCCGGCCAGGCAAGTAACTCCTCCGCAAATACTTGAGGCCCAAACGCCCTGGCGGCTGTTCAGCGGCGTCCCAAAGAGGTTGACAAACCATCGCTTTTATGCTTTCCATGGGATGAGAATGGAGCCGACAGATGAGCATTTCAGCCGGGGTGTGCGTTACGGGCGCGGCGGAGCCTGACTGGGCTTCGCTGCTTTTCCATCGCGGCGACGATCCGGATAGCCTCCGCGCTTTCGGGCGGGCCGTGAGGGAAATCGGACTGGAGCCAGGGGACACTTACGATGCTGGCAGCAACGCGCGTGCCGTCATGGTGTCGCTGCGCCGGGGCGACATGGCCGGCGTGGCGCGCGCCGAGGCAGGCATCCTCGCGCTGCTGCCCCACTGTCCGCCGCGCGGCGACGGCTGGGTCGCTTTTGGCATCCGCGATTGGGGGCAGCCGGACGGCGGCGTGCACACCATCCTCGTGCGGCCATCAGGCGCAGGGGCCGCGCTGGCCTTCGTGCAGTGCGGCAGGGAGCGGATCACCTGGCAGTTTGCGTCGCTGCGCGGCGTTCTCCTGCATGTCGCGCAGCACATGTGGGCCGGGGTCTGACGCGGCGGCACTGAACAGAGGAGGCGTCCGTGGCTGAGGGGTACGTCTGCGAGACGGTTTCCGGGTGCAGCCTGTTATTCGCGCTCCCGGGCGAGTCGGGCATCCCGGTTTCGGCGCTGCAGTCGGTCGCCCGGCGCCACGGCAGGGGTTGCGTCATGGACACTGACATGGCCAGGATTCACGGGGCGGTCATCGTTGCTGGCAAGCCGGAGGACCTTGCGCGTCTGCGCGAGGCTCCGGAGACGGTCCGGAAAGCCGGGGCCATCGCAGCCCGCCTGCCCGCGACGCTTTCGGCGGAAGCCATGCGGTGGGCGGTCCATGGCGAGCAGGGTCTCAGCAGCCAGACGCTGTTCCGCGCCCTCGCCGGAGTGGGCGTCCCAGGCGCACGGGAAGAAATTTCGAATCCACATGATATCAGCGATGTGCGGCGGTGCCTGCTGCTCATCGAACAGGTGCCGGAGTTCCAGGGGCGGCTTGCGGAAATGGCGGCGCTGTCACCGGAGTGGGGCGTGCTGGCCGAAATCTGGGACAGGCTGGCGGCCACGATCGGCGATGAGGCGCCGGGATGGCGCGGGCACCGGTGGAGCGCGCCCCGGTCGGCAGCCATGATCTCGGAAGCCCTCGGCCGCGCGGCGGGCGGCCAACAGGCCGTGCGGAACAGGAATGGCGGGGAGTCCCCAAATGCGGTGTGAGACCATCTGGCCAGGAACCGGACTTCGTGATGCCGGAGGCTGGCTGTCGCTGGCGGCAGCGCCCTTCTCCGGCGATGACGGACAGCCCGCCGTGCTCGTTCTGGACGCTTTCGGCAGAAGGTGGGTGGCCAACTGGGATCCGGATTCCGGCCACTTCATTGGCGATTTCTGCATCGACTACCCGGTGTGCGAGGGAGGGCGCCTGCATGGCGCGACCCATTACGCGCCGCTTCCAGCAGCGGAGGATCCGCACATGGCGGACGCTGCCTGGAAAGGCCGCGTTCCTGCCTGAACTGCCATGGAAATCGGCTGCCCCGGTCGCTTTCCCGGCATGGCTGGTTGCCGCTGGCTTCTTTTGGATGTGGACCGCCGGCGGCGCAGGGTGTAGGGATGGACATCCGCGGCGTCCTGCGGCGACGGGTTCGCTTCGCTGAACCTGCGGTATGGCTGGGATCCCATATCCACCAGCATCCCATGGAGAAACCTGATGGCCGCCAACGTCGCAGCAAGCGTGTTCCACCGCTGGCGCGCTTTTCTTGTTGCGGTCTGCCTCGCAGCGATCGCGGTCCTCCTGGCGGTGAATTGCGGCATGCTGTTCCTTGCCTGGTCCATCGGCCTGTGGGCTGCCCTCAGCTATGTGGGCCACCTGGTCGGGCACTGGAAAGCAGGCGTCCGCCATGCCCACGCCATCCGGGAGGCTGCGGCCTTGGCACGGACTGCCCTGGCGCACTGAGGCAGGCTTCGCTCGGTGACGGCAGCCTGATCCAGGCGTCGGCACCCGTCAGCCGCGGCAAGGAAAGCAAAGCCATGACCTGCGCCATCCATCCCGGACGCTCCCCGCACCTGATCTTCAGCGGCTGCCATGACTGGGCTTCCTGGTGCGCAGCCGCGCGGCTGGATATCCCGGAACCCTCACTGGTGCTCTTCGCCCATGCGGACGCCTCCCCCCCAGGGGACCGGTCTCCATGCGGCATGGCGGGACTCCGGAGGCTACGCTTTCTACCAGCTTGGCGGCTAGTGCTCCAGCCAGACCGCCTTCGGTTGGCTGGAGGTGAAGGCCGCCAGCGCGCGACAGCGCGCTATTCTGGCGTTGCGTGAGGAAGCCAGGGACGCCAGCGAAGACGGGGAATCGGACGGATCCCCTTTCTGGCGGGTCAGCCACGTGTTCCGGCGCACCTCCCTGCCGGCGGAGCTCGTGCCTTACGCCATGGGCACGGCTGTTCTTCCGGTCCGGCCAAAGCGCTTCGAGGAGCCACGGTCGGATGACGGGAGCCTGCCGGACTGGGTTGTCAGTGTTCCGGAACGCGGCACGGTGCGCTTCTCCGGGATGGACGCCGTGGCGGCGTCGGCAGCTTTCCTGGTGACACTGCCGAAGGTCAAGGCAACCCCGGCGGACCGCTCCGAGGCGTCATGCCTTTGGACGGTGTGCGCCGTGCGGCTGGATGGCGAGGATGTGGCGTGGAGCAGCCATGGCGGATTGCTCACGTCATGCGCCGAAGCTGGCAAGGCGCATGCCGCCGGCAGGGATGCGCTGGCGCTGGCCCGCGAAGTTGCCGCCGTGTTTTCCGCGCTGGAAAAGGCCGCTTCGGAGCTGTCGGATGGCGCGGCCTCCAGGGCCGAAGCTGTCGGGCACTGACCGGACGCCTGGCATCCGGTCACTCGCGGGCTGTCCCTGACATGCACGGATGTCACTCTGAGGCTGTCACCAGGAGGCCATGATGCGCCCTTCGTCCATGACCTACTACCACGGCACGCTTTCCCGGCGGGCGGTGGATGCCCTGATTGCCGGGGACGGGCTGTCGCCGCAGCGTCCCCCAGGCAAAGGAAAATACGTCCATGCCGTCACCGGCCTCAGCTACCTGACGCCGTGCTTTCTCGCGGCTGCCGACTACGCCATGTCAGACGGCCGCGATGATTGGCCGTCATGGCACGATTTCCCGGAAGCCCGACTGTCCCACATTTTTGCCTTTGATTTGAACGGCGTCGGCCAGGCGGTTCCCGAGGAAGACGAGCTCGGCTGGGCGGTCATGCATTCCATGCAGAGAGCCGCTGGCATCGGGAATTGCGAGAGCAAGCTCAACCTGCTTTTCGTCGAAGGGCTGAGGGCGGCACCGGACCTGATGGCAGACCTGGCGGATGAGGCGCGCCTGAAGCTGGGCGGCATGGCGCAGTTCCGGCCGCTCATCGAAGACCCGGCACGGTGGACGCCCAGGGCGCAGACGTCTGCAGGACGGCGGCTTGCCCCGTCGATCAGCCCGCGGCTCGGCCAGGCGCTCATTGACGCCGGCATCAGTCTCGGCATCACGGCATCCGCCACGGCCTGCGCCGCGTGGTCCTTCGACCGCAGGAAGCTCCGCGGCCTGATGGACGATCCAGCCAAGGCTGACGAGGTTGCCGGAGCGTGGTCATCGCGGACTGCGGCGGTGGGATGCCACGGGTGATCCGCGGCAAATGCCGCCGTCCTGTGGCTGTTGGCATGCGGTTCCGTTGCCGGCGGCATTGGATCGCTTCCTGCCTGTGCTATCCGTCCTGGCTGCATCATACGGTGCCTGAGCTTTCGCAATGCGGGCAGCCGGGGCGGAACGCAGGGCGAACTGACGCACGGTTCAGGGAGTCTCCGCAATGAGGATTGCCGAATGGACTGACGAAGCCAGGCTGGAATGGCTGGCGCGCCATGTGCGTCTCGGGCAGCCCGGACCGTTCTTCAGGACGCGTGCCCCGGATGATGAATGGCGCCGCAACTTTGCGGCCAACCATGCAGTCCGCGGATTGCCGGCCTCGCTGGATGCCATCGCCGGCGACGGCTTCCGTGCCCTGGTTGACGCGGCAAAGACTAGGCTTGAACGGGGGCTGCTGGCATTCGGAGGATGGGCGGTGTGCCAACCGGCGCTCGACGACGACCTCGACCGCGTGCTGTCACGGGGCGTCCTGCTGGATGGCAGGAATGCCGCGCGCGCCATTGGCAGGCAGTCCCAGTGTCACCTGAACGCGGCCCAAATGTGGCTGGGCAGCCCGGCGGCCTGCGGCATCATGACCGGGTACGGACTCAGCAGCGACGGGATGTGGCGCGAGCATTCCTGGATCGCTGGCGTCCTGGGCGGCGGCACGCCCAGGCTGGCCGAGACCACGGAACGGAGGGTGGCCTATTTCGGGTTCCTGCGCACGCCACATGAGGCTGCCGGACTGTGCGGGGGTGACGGCTACGGGAGCCAGGCCGAACGGCTGGCTGACATGCATGCGCGGCTTTCCGCGATCCAACCCGAAGCGGAGCAGTCGCCAGGTCAGCGGCGCTGAGGCTGTGGTGGCCGTCCAATCCCGCCGCCAATCGTGGCGGGGTCCATCCCTCCGGCGGAGCACGTTTGGCCGGCCGGATCAGGAGCAGGCCCAACCGGGCGTCGCGTCACCGGGGCCCGTCGTGACAGGCGATCCTGTGGGCCCTGCATCCCTCCGCGCCGAATGCCTGTCAGCCGCGTGATGCCGCCGGATCCCGGCTGGGATTGCGGCCCGGCGCGGGACTGCACTAGGCTGCCTCAGGCAACCCGGAGGGCGGTCCATGGGGCGTGACACGGAAATGGCGCTGGTGAACCTTCAGGCGGCGCTTCAGCTCTGGTCGTGGAGCGCGCTCGGCAGGCTGCGGTGCGCGGAGCAGGCCATCATCGACATCCCTGCCCTGGAGCCATACGCCCTGGCCGCCACCGCGGAGGTCTGCCGCCTGCTGGACGACATCGAGGCGGCGGCGGAGAAGATCGGCTGGCCGCTGCGCGGCCCGAGAAACATCGACAACAGCCGTGGTTTGGAAGACACGGCAGAGCCTCACGCCGTCGCGCTGCAATGCGTGACTGTCGCGGTCGAGGCGCTTGAAGCCGTGGCGGAGAAAGCGGACGGCTCCCCCTTTGAGGTCCAGGCACGGGCCGCGCTGCATGAGAGCAGGCGGCTGCTCGCCGAAGTGGAACGGGCCGCGCCACCTGCCCGCTTTTGACCACACAAGTGGCTGGCCTGTTCCGTTCAAGGAGATGGCCGTTGCCTTGCTGGTGCCTCCCCGGCTGCCGCACCCCGCTGGAGCGTGGGCCGTGGGCGCCCGAAAGCCGATCTCACGTCGCTTTGCGAGCTGCGGGACCGCCTGAAAGCCGCAGGAACCGCGGGAGGCCACGGGAGGCCCCCGCCTGAGGCGGGCTGCGCCGGCGGCCAGCCCCCGGTCGGCCGAGGATCCCTAACTGCGGTAGTAGCCCACGCCGACGATGTAGTCGCCGACACGCTGGACCAGGCTGTGTTTCCGCTCGACCTTGTTGTCGGTGCGGTCCAGCCAGACGTAGGACACTTCGCCATGTCCCGAGCTTTTCGCGCGCGCGATCATCTCGCGCACGAGCGGCTTCCCTTCAACGTCGGTCAGGTCATAGGCATCGGAGCCGACCAGCCGCGGATTGGCGCCGGAGGCGTGGTAGACGCCTTTGAGGTCGAACACGAAGACGTAGAGATCACCGACCACGAAGCCTGCGGACGGATCGTCGAACTGCGCGAACGCCCTGTCCGGGCCGTCCTTCTGGACCGTAGCCACGGCCCGGTCGAGCAGAGCCTGGGCCTGCCCTGGCGTGGCATGCTCCGCCATGGCCGGAGCAGCCCACAGCAGCATCATCCAGGTGGTGAAAAGGAGCGGACGGAACACGCTGGCCATCGGCTGTCTCCCTGCTCTACTGCCCGCCGCGCAAGAAACGGAGGCCAGCACCCATTACCATCAAAGCTCGTTTTTCGCAATCTTTCCTGGCCATTGACGCGGTCCGCCACTCCCGGATGCCATGACCTTTTGTCTGGCCAGGCATTCCGCGGACGCCGCCATGCTACTTCTGGTCAACGGTGACCCGGACGCGCATCCCGCGGATCCTCGTTGGCAGGTTGCGGAAGACCACACTGAATTCATCGGTCCCGGTGAAGCCTGGAGCTGGCGTGTAAGCCAGCATCACGGTCTTGCCACCGTCTGTGACGGTCGCGGTCGGCGTGCCCGATGCGGGCGGCGACTTGATGACTGCTTCCGGCATCACGGGGTAGGAATCGAAATTGAAATCGAACGGCGCGCCGCAGGTTCCCCCGTCGTTGTTCATGTGGATCACAAAGCTGGACATGTCGTTCGACCCAACCAAATGGAAATCCGACGTGCAGACCGTGGAGCGCCGCGCTTCCGGCTCGGCCACGGCCGCTCCCGTGCAGGCCAGCAGTGCCAACAGGCAGCAGCACGCAAGGGTCTTTGTTTTCATCGTCGCATCTCCGAGGTCCAGGGGGACATCCATTATCGGCTGGAATGATTGCCAAACGGTTGACGCGACCAAGCTTGATGTCAGATCCGGCCGTGCGGCAGGCTCCTGTCGCGCCAGCGCCCGGCCGTCCTCCAGTCCCGCGCATTGCAGTCTGCGCTCTCCGTGGCCATCCGCGGTAACTGGCATGGCGTTGAGCCCGCCTTTTCGCAGCGTTTTTTGGGCGCCTCGCCATCGGCAATCCGATTTGCCGTGGACCACACCATGCCGTTGGCCCCGCAGGCAGTGGACTCCATTGGAAGCGCCGCGGGGCGGCGGACTCTGCGTATTCCACGCCGCCCGCCATCACACTTCCGCCGGCTGCCTGGACCCGCCAGGCGGACGCCAGGCCATGCATATCAGGAGCACGGCGGTCCGGGCTCGCTTGCAAAGGCCCGGGGCAGACTCCCGTAGCCGCTGCGGGCGGAGGCAGCCGGAAAGAAGCAGGAGTTTCACGACGATGGGCCTCACCAGGGAAGAAATTCAGGCCAGGCTGATTGCTGTGTTCAGGGCGGGCACAAGGGAGCAGATCCACGAAAGGCTGCGGGCCGTGTTTGAAGCGCGGGCGATGGAATCGGTGGAGTTGGAGGAAATGCTCGGGGAATGGCGTGAGGAACTCGAAGCCAAGGGGATTGAAGCCGAGGAGCTTGAAGCCGAACTGGATGAATGGCTCGACGACTGCGACGAAGGGGACCGCGAGGCGGTGCTGGAGGAGGTCCGCGCCTGGGAGCCTGGTGAAGACTGGGACGGTTTGGGCGCGGATCCGGCCTCGGCCGGGGTGCTGCTCGCGGCGGTTGCCGCGGCCGCGGCGGGGAAGCTCGTCGGCATGGCGGAAGAGCCGGCCAGCGGCGGCGCGGCGCCCTGACCGCCGCACGGGGAAACTGTCCGCCCGCGCTGGCGGACGGGTTCCCCGTGGTATCCGCGGGTTCCGGCAGGCCAGGCCACAGGGAACCATGGGCTGCCAGCAATTGCGGACGGCCAGCCGTGGAGCCAGTGGCCACTTTTCCTTTGCCAGGCTAAAAACCTTGCGGTCCGGCAGATATTTCTTGTATCAGGCCACGTTATCCGCTAATACCGGGGCCAACGCTCACTGAGAGATCCTCGACAGGACTCTCTGGTGGGAATGTTTTTGCTGCATTCACGGCCCGGGGTTATTATGGAAATCCGCAACATCGCGATCATCGCACATGTCGACCACGGGAAGACCACCCTGGTTGACCAGATGCTGCGGCAGTCAGGCACGTTCCGCGACCACCAGGTCGTGGCCGAGCGCGCCATGGACCGCAATGATCTCGAAAAGGAGCGCGGCATCACCATCCTGGCCAAATGCACCAGCGTGGTATGGCACGGCACCCGCATCAACATCGTCGACACGCCAGGCCACGCCGATTTCGGCGGCGAGGTGGAGCGCATCCTCGGCATGGTCGACGGCGCCATCGTGCTGGTTGACGCCGCCGAAGGCGTGCTGCCGCAAACCAAGTTCGTGGTCGGCAAGGCGCTGGCCCGCGGTCTCAAACCGATTGTGGTCATCAACAAGATCGACCGCCAGGACGAACGCGCCAGCGAGGTCCACGAGGAGATTTTCGACCTTTTCGCCGCGCTTGGCGCGACCGACGAGCAGCTTGATTTCCCGATGGTGTACGCCTCGGGCAGGCAGGGCTGGGCGGTGGAATCGCTGGATGACGAGCGCAGCGGACTGGCTCCGCTGTTCGACCTGGTGCTGCGCCATGTCCATGCCCCAAAACTCGACCGCGACGCCCCGTTTGGCATGACCGCTGCGATTCTCGACTATGACGTCTACCTGGGCCGGGTGCTGACAGGCCGCATCGAGCAGGGCCGCGCCACGCTGAACATGCCGCTGCGGGTGCTGCGCAGCGACGGCACCGTGGTGGAAGCCGGCCGGCTGACCAGGTTGATGGCATTCCGCGGACTCGACCGCGTGAGCGTCGAGTCCGCAGAGGCCGGCGACATTGTCGCCATCGCCGGGCTGACCGACGCGACCGTGCCGGACACGATTGGCGCGCCGGATTTGGCTGGCCCTCTGTATGCCGTGCCGGTCGATCCGCCGACGCTTGCCATGACATTCCGCATCAACGACGGCCCGCTGGGCGGCCGCGACGGCAAGAAGGTCACGTCGAGGCAAATCCGCGACCGCCTGCTGCGCGAGGCCGAGGGCAACGTCGCGATCCGGGTCACCGAAAGCACGGAGAGCGAGGCGTTCGAGGTGGCGGGCCGGGGCGAACTCCAGCTTGGCGTGCTGATCGAGCAGATGCGCCGGGAAGGTTTTGAACTCACCATCGGCCGGCCGCGTGTGCTGACGCGCCAGAACCCCGTGACCGGGGAGCGCGAGGAGCCGATGGAGGATGTGCTCGCCGATGTCGACGAGCCATACACTGGCATCGTTGTGGAGAAGATGAGCCTGCGGAAGGCGGAGCTCCGCGATATGCGGCCGTTCGGCGGCGGCAAGGTCAGGCTGACTTTCCGGGCGCCGAGCCGCGGCCTGATCGGCTACCAGGGCGAGTTCCTGACCGACACGCGCGGGACCGGGGTGATGAACCGGCTGTTCGCCGGATACGCGCCATGGAAGGGCGTCATGGCCGGGCGGCGCAACGGTGCCCTGATCAGTACCGAGAACGGGGTTGCGGTGCAGTATGCGCTGTTCTCCATCCAGGACCGTGGCGCCCTTTTCGTCAACCCAGGCGAGAAGGTTTACGTCGGGATGGTTCTCGGTGAGCATTCGCGGGACAACGACCTTGATGTCAACCCGGTCAGGGAAAAGAAGCTGACAAACATCCGTGCCGCCGGCAAGGACGAGGCGCTCCTGCTCATTCCGCCGCGGCGGATGTCGCTGGAGCAGGCGATCGCCTATGTCGAAGACGACGAGCTGGTTGAGGTGACCCCGGGGGCGGTGCGCCTGCGCAAGCGCTATCTCGACCCGCATGACCGCAAGCGGTTCGGGCGGCGGTCGGAAGCGGAGGCGGCCGCGGCCTGATACCCGGCGCGGGCGGTTCCCGGTCAGGCCGCAGCCACGGTCGCAACGCATCCCGCAGGCGGTCGGCCAGATCTCCCCAAGCGGCCGGGCCGGCTGGTTTTCCGGAGTCGGCCGCAGCGGCAGCCTGGCAGATCACGCCTGGCGTTGCCGTTGCGAAGAAGCCGCGTATATTTTTCCGGAAGGCCGCAAGTCGCGGCGGAGTTGGGGCGGGACATGCTGTCGTTTTCGGAACTCAACAAGACGTGGGCCAGGGCGCTGCGTGAGCACGCCACGACCCAGATCCAGGGAGACGACGGCCCGTACCGCCCGATCGGGGACAGGACCCTGGAGTTCCTCGACGGACTGTGGAAGGCCAGGAAGGCGCCGCTGCCCGACCTCGGCGCGATGATCGAAGAAGGGAAGGTCGTCCGATTCTATTCGGATCCGCATTTTTTTCATGCGAACATCCTGAAATTGGCCAATCGCGTCGAGTTCCGGGATGTAGAGGAGATGGACCGGGTGATTTGGGACAACGTCGAGCGGGCGGTGTCCGAATCTGATATGGTCGTCTGCCTCGGCGATCTGGCCTTGAAGAACCCGCTTGCGGTGCTGCGCCGGATGGCCTCCTCGTTCGGAAACAGGCACCAGGTCATCCCGGGAAACCACGATCCGAAAGGGGCTGGCCCGGCGGCCTGGGCGGCCAGCGGCGCGGTGGCATCGCTGGCATTTTCCCTGCCGCTTGGTCTGCTCAGGACGTGGGCCGAAGCCGATCATGGCGATCTGGCCGAACTGGTCGACTGGAAGGAGTTGCCACGCCGGGTGAATTTGGGCTGCTCACACTGGCCGTTGCCCGCAGACAGGATGCCAGGGCCTGCCTGGCTGTGCCTGCACGGGCACACGCACCGGAGGCATGCAGGTCCCCTGCGGATGAACTGCTCGGTGGAGGCAATCGGCTACCAGCCGAAGACCCTCCGGGAGATGATGACGCCGGACCTGCTCGATGACCTTGTCCGTCGGCAGGGCGGTCTGAGCATCCTTCAGACAGCCCTGGATCGGATGCCGGGAGATGCTGATTGCAGGACCAATTCGCCAGGCATGTAGCAGCCTGCCGTGCCGCACAACCACACGCTTGGTAACAGCCGCCGCCGCAGGCTGCAGCCGCGCCCGCCGCCGTCGCAGAACCGGAGTTGCCCTGCCCCAACTTGCGTAGCCAGGATGCATCCATTATCCATTGACACGGGCAGCGGACTGCCGGGAGCGACGCCATACGCATTGTCGGCAGTGGTGCGACCACCACCGACGCCGGGACGCATGGTCCTCCGGCCGGCCGACACGAAGCAACCCAATGGGCGGAAACTCTCACCGCATTGACGCCATCGTCGGCTGACCATGGCGAGCCGTCTCCGGCCGCAGCCGACACTTTCGCTTTGCGCATTTTCCTGGCATTATGCAGCCGACTTCATCCGGGACAAAACCGCATGCCGCACGCCAGCCGGATTTGCAGCAGAACGCAACCCGCCAAGGGGCGGCGGACGAAGGCCGGGCAGCTGTCCAGGCTTTGGCAGGAGCTCGACGCAGAACCTCAGGAATCCACCCTGTTCGACAGGTTTGCGGACTGCGCGGAACGGGCGCTGGAGCGCCGCACAATGGAGGCCGAGATGGAAGCGGCCAGCTGGCTGGATATGGACTCTTTCATGGGGCTGGTTGCGGCCGCCAGGGGAATCGCGGAGACCGCATACTCGGAGTTCGCGGCGGCGGACGGCGGCACACTGGAAACGGTCACGGACGTCTTTACGGTCCCGCTGGTCGGAAACCTCGCTGCGATTGACGCGTTCGCTGCAGACCCGGCCAACCTCTCCAGGATCGCGAAATCGTTCCGCAAGCATGGTCTTGCCGCCGGAAATTCCAACATTTCGGTCGTTGGCCCTGCCCTTTCGGCGTCCGCGGCTGCCATGGCGACGCCAACCCAAATCCGGGACATCGTTCTGGCATTCGAGTCAGCCTGCCTGGGCAAGGACCGCGAGGGCAGGATCCGCCGCCTTCTCGCGCGGATGGAGGCAGAGGCCGCTGACGGCCCGCCCCCTCCCGCCACCAATACAGTGGGAGGGCGGCTGCTGCTGGGCGCCAGGCTCTGTCCGGATACGGATGATGTTGAGCCGGATTACCTCGGTGGCTGTATCGGAGATACGGAGATCACGGTGGTTGAAAGCAGTCTGCGCGGCTGGATGGACGCCATGCACGCCGTGGCGCAGGAAGCTGGCGGCGAGTTCTGCATTGAACTCCCGGGCTCCTGGCGCGCCGGCCTGCTCAGTGTCGCCATCGCCCGAGTGAACATCGCCCTGGGAGCGGAAATTCAAGCCGCCAGGATCAACGGCAACGGACCGTTCGAGCTGCACGTCTGCGAGGAGGAGGACCGGATTTGGCTGGCCAAGCGCTTCGGGCCTGCCATGGTCGGCCCCATTGACGTGCCGTTGGCTCTCGTCGCGACCTGCATGCAGGAATTCATGGAGGCCACCTCGGACGGGGCTTCCCGCGGTGTCACCCATGAGAACATCGCGTCCATCCGCGAGGCGTCGTCACCCGGCATGCGGCTCAATTAGCCGGAGGCAACGCCGCGCTGGCGCTGCGGCGGGGCTACCATATCGTGGCGGACGTCCATTGCGTCCACGCCAGCCTCCGTGTTCTGACGGCGGCAGCCCGTTGGCGTTGCCATCCTGCCGGATCCACGGGTGACAGCCCGAACGGCAGACCATGCCGCCCCTACGTTCCCTGGTTTCCATAACGCTTTCGACATTACAAAAGCTTAATCTTACTATTTCCCCAAGACGGCGGCGTTACCCTTGGACAGGCGCTCCCCGCGGCCGGAACGCCGACACCAATCAACAAGGAAACATCCATGTCACTCAGGCAGGCTTCGGCCCACAAGAACACGCTCACGATGGCTTGCTGCGCTGCGGCGCTGTCCGCCATCGTCCTGGCGGCGGCAACCCCGTCCGCGATGGCCGCCTCGGTTATCCAGGACGCCGGCGGCTTCGTCCAGTGGACGGACGCCATGTCAGGCGTGTCGACGGCGCCCGGAGTTTCGGCGGTGGACCTTTCGGGTTTGGGCTATGTCTCCGCTGACGACGCATGGAATAGCGCAAGCGGTTCATGGAGCAATGCAGGGGGTGTAGCACTGACAGCGTCTACCGCAAATTGGATTCGCTCTTACGCAGGCGAGCAGACCAGCCTTATCGGTGTTCCGTCCTGGTCCAGCGGGATATCCGTGCCATTGATTTTTGCGGAGTCTAGGTATCAGCAGTTTGACGTCCCCGCCACCGCCACGCTTACTTTACCATCCCAGCGTGGCTACTTCGGGGCTATCGTAGATACCGTGGAGTCATCGACTGATATTATCAGTTTCTACAATAACGGCACTTTGGTCGACGCCATTAACGTCACCGGCATGGGAACACCACACTCACACAGCCTTTCCCCTGGCAATGACTATTCGTTCTACCTGAACGTAGACTTCCTCGGCGGCGTCACCTACAATCAGGTTGAGATCAGCGAGACGGGTGGTGGCACCTGCGGTTCAGGCAATCCTGGCCACTGGTGCCTGAACCTTATCGAGGCAGGAATGATTGCCACATCGGCGACCCCGGTGTCCTTGACCAGCCTCACGTCCAACGATGCTCCCGCAAGTCCGACGCCGCTGCCGGTCCTGGGAGGGACTGCCATGGGACTGCTGGCCATCGCCGGTTTCGCGCTGCGCGGCATCGCCTTTGGCAGGCGCCGCACCGCCTGACGCTGGCCACAAGGCTGGCGGCCCCGGATTTCCCGAAGCCAGTTCCCTCTGCCACGGCAGGCGGAACTGGCCGAACCGCCGTCAGACCATCCTCCTTTCCCGACCGCGCGCCGCTGACAGGCCACGGGATGCCGCATTCCCGACGGAACTCTGGCGCCGGGGATCCCGTTGCGCCACCCGGAATCAAAAACACGATGGTAGTACGGCGTTAAGATTTGGGGCGGATACTCGCCGGATTATGCCTGGGTTCCCAATCTGCACGACTTCGCCGGCGGACGGATGCCACCCGTCCAACGGGGAACTGCTACCCAGCGCCAGGGAGGAGCGGCAGGCCGAAGTCCGCTCCGGACGGTCGGCGGATGGCGGAATTCCCAGGGCGCTTGCCGATCGGCACCGCTCGGCTACGGGTGCCCCTTGTATCTGGACCCGACCGCGGCCTGCGGCTCTCCATCCCTGCGCAGGATTGCGGCGTTACCAGGAGATCCCTGACGTTTCGGCGCTGTCCGTTCCCCGTCCGCCATGCCGGAAAGCAAATCGTGGTGCGTTCATGTGGGACGCGCGGCGCTCCTGCACGTCCGTCGTCGGGACACACCCGCGCAGGGCTCGCCAAGTATCCCAACATCCAACCCCAGCCAGCCGGCACCAGGTGAACCATGCAAAGCGCATCAGACCGCCTTTTCTCCGTGTGCAGGCTTCTGGAGGCCAGGAGTGCCTCCGGCGCCTCCGATCGGCGGCAGTGCGCGACGGTCGCGAAATGGCTAAGGCTGGGCATCTCAGCCAGCGCGCGCCAGCAGGCGGAGCAACCGCCCCGGCTGTTGGCCAACGGCCAAAGCGTATTCCTGCAGCCGTGGCAACAGCGGCCATGATGGCGCGGACCGATGACGGTTGCCTGGCGCGGCTGCCGACAGCGCTGATGGGCGCGAATCCGCCGTCTGGCCGGACGGGAACCAATGGCCGCCACACAAAGGAAGCAGACGCTTCCCGCTGCGCCGCGCTGCGATAGCGTGGCGCAGAAACCTTCTGGAGTCCAAACGCATGTCACATGCCACCAGCCAGCCTTGCGGCAAAACGCAACCTGCCAAGGGGCGGCGCACAAAGGCCGGGCGCATGTCCAGGCTTTGGCAGGACCTCGACGGCAAGTCGGAGCAATCCCCCCTGTTCGACGAATTCGGCGTCTTCGCGGAGCGGGCGCTGACCAACCGCACCATGAAGGCAGAGATGGAAGCGGCCAGCTGGCTCGACATGCGATCCCACATGGGACTCCTGGCGGCCGTCAGAGGCTTCGCGGAAACCGTTTACTCGGCGTTTCCGGATGCGGGCGGTGGCATACTCGGAACGGTTACGGACCTCTTTGCGGTCCCGCTGGTGGGGAACCTGGCGGCGATTGACTCCTTCACGGCGGACGAAGCCAATCTCTCCAGGATTGCGGCGTCGTTCCGCACGCATGGCCTGGCCGCCGGGGACTCCCGTGTCTCGGTCATGGGACCTGCCCTGTCGGCGGCTGCCTCGGCCATGGCCACGCCAACGGAGATCAGGGACCTCGTCCTGGCGTTTGAGCGTGCCTGTCTGGGCATTGGAACCGTCGGCAAGATCAGCCGCCTTATGGACCGGATCGAGTCGGCGGACGCTGACGGCCTGGCAAATCCCGTCTCCAACGCCATGGGAGGGCGCCTGCTTGTCGGCGCCAGGCTGCGCCCCGACACGTTCGATGCCGTCGCGGAATTCCTGGGGTCCAACATCGGTGACGGGGAAACCCCAGTTGCCGGGACCGTCCTCCACCGCTGGCTGGACGCCATGGATGCCATTGCGCAGGAAGCTGGCGGCGCATTCCGGATCGGGCTTCCCGGTTCCTGGCGTGCCGGGCTCCTCAGTGTGGCGCCGTCTCCCGCGTGAACACCGCGCCTGGTGTTGAGGTTCAAGCCTTAGCGGGCCCGTTCGAGCTGCACTCGCGATCGGCATGCAGGAGTTCATGGGCAGTCGACAAGGAAACCCTTTCGGGAATTGGCTGTTTCATCAAGCATCTTTGTCTCTGTGTGGCAGGGGATGACATCCGGCCGCTCCTGCCGAAGTTCCGGCCGTCCATCAGGTCGCCAGCGGATTTAACGGGGACTACGCCGCAGAGATGCAGGGCAAGCTGAAGGCGTTGGAGGCGGCGGATCGGGCTCAGGCGCCACAGGCCATGATGCGCCAGATTTGCCGCAAAACCGTGCGCACGGCATTCAGCCTCGTCATGCCACGCCTGGGCTGCTGGACGACGGACCTCGGACTCTCGAGCCGCCATTTCTGCCAGTGCCATCCCGATCGGCGGGCCGACATGGACCTCGTCCTGGACTGGACGCGGCGGCCTCCAGAAGACAGGACGGAATTCCTCAATACGGTGGTGCCCCTGGCCGAATGGCTCGCCGCCGAATTTGAGCGGGTCATCGGCAGCTACTAGCCAGGGCCAGCCCATGGCCCTCAGTGCGGAACGCTGTTTTGGGATGGTGGATTGGCGGCCGCGTCCGTTGGGACCGCGCCGCGTAATTGCCGAACGCCATCTTCCACCGGATCGGCCGCTCAAGCCGGGGGCGCCACCTGGCCGACCCGCGGCCGCTCCACATTCGCGTCGGACCCGCCACCACGCATCGCCCGGCGCTGGCCGTGGCGGGCGGGGCGCGGGTTTCGCGCAGGCGGGGTTCGGCGAGCCCGGCCTGCACCTGTCACCTGGACGCCACTCCAACCTTGGCATCCGCCCTTCCCGTGATCTTTGGATGACGGCGCTCAATGAGTAACCCCCGCCGCGCCTGCGGGCTAAAAGCAATTCATTCATGGCTCGCCGCAAAAGACGCTGGCACCGTCCGACGGCGGGAATCCAATCTACTTTCCTTCGGGCTCTAACTGCTGCCGTGCACAATGGCGCGTCCTGCCACGGGAGATGCCGAATGAAAACGGCGGACGCTGAACACGCTCCGGCTGGCTTTGCCGTTGAACTGGATGGTATCCAAGGTCCCATTCCATGGCGTTCTTCAAGGCACAACGGAACTCCACGTCGCAACCGCCATGCGTTCCTTCTCGTTGAGGATGAAGGACGGGCAACTGACGGTGCGGGATTGGCGCAACGGAGCCATGTTTGTCGGACAGGCCGCGGGGACTGCGGAGCCTCCGGCGCCAGAAGTGGAAGCGCGCGCTTTTTTGGCGCCTTTACCATTCTTGCGCAAGAAAGCTGACGTGTAAGCGCCGGGATGAGTTGTGCTCTCCGTCAACACGATCTCGGCTCCGGCGCGCCCAGCACGACGGACATGGAGCATGCTCCGCCACCCCGCAACAGTTGCATGCCACAGTGTGCGGAAAATATCTGGCGCAGGCAGTTGACACGTGGTGGCGCAGTCGTCACAAGGGGGGCAATGACTGGACGCCAGCGCAACAACCGTGACAAGGAACCGGATCCCGTCGGATCCGTGCATGCCGTGCGGTCGCCAGGCACGCACCCAGCCGATCAGCGCCTCACCGGCCAGCGCGACGCGCTGATCGGCTGGTCCAGCAGCTTGGTCGTGCGTCTGGTCATACCCAACCATCTCGCCCAGACACACTCAGCCCGCAGCGGCACTTCTCCAAGGGGTTCTGCTGGTTTCCTGCTATGCCCAGTCCATGGCGGGAAACATCGTGACCAAGGTGGCCGCCGCCGAAGACCATCTGCGCCGCCGTCTGCTGACGTGGCTCCCTGAGTCCGTGCAGGACCGGGTTGGAACGCCCCGATGACCGCCTTCCGCACGTCGGCGATGGACGTGCAGTAGCTCGGGATGCGGACCTCCGGGAGCATCGGTCACATCACCCTAACCGGAGAAGCCGCCATGAGACTCCCATGTCGCACCATCGTCGCTGCACTGTTGTGCTGCACGTCACTCGCAGCAGTCCAGGCAGCGGAGATCACCGTATCCACCGATTCGGACAACTTTAGTTTCATCAAAATCTCCGGCACAATTCAAGATGGCGACTCTGAGCGCTTCAATGCAATCGCCGCCAACCTGACTGGCAAGGCGGTTATTGTCCTCTCCAGCCCTGGCGGCAAGGTGATCCAGGCTATGGCAATTGGGGAGACCATTCACAATAGCAATTTCGGAACGGCTGTCGTGAATGATGGCATGTGCGCCTCTGCGTGTGCGCTAATCTGGATTGCCGGCGGCAAACGTTTTGTCAACGGTTCCTCGCATGTAGGTTTCCATGCCGCTTACACCGGGTCTGGAGATGATGCCCGTGAGACCGGAGCGGGCAACGCTCTGGTTGGGGCCTATCTTACGAAACTTGGTCTGTCCTATGGTGCCATCCTGTACGCCACATCCAAGGCACCTGGCGAGATGCAGTGGCTCAGCGCCGATGACGCCAAGCGACTTGGTATCGAAATAACGATGCTGCCCGATCCGCCCCCCGCCCGGCGGCAGCCTCAGCCGGCGGTTGCGCAAAACGTTCCGGCGGGCGGTCCCGTGGAGCGTGCGGCGATGAACTTGGTAATGGCGTACTACAACTACTGGTCACAGTCAGGAACGAACGTTGAGCAGCTTGCGGGCTATTACAACACCACTGTCAACTTCTTCGGTGCAAACACTCCACGTTCAAAGGTGATGGACGGCAAGCGCCAGTTTGCGGCTCGGTGGCCGATCCGTCACTTCACCGTGCAACAGAACACACTCTATGCCCAATGCGACAACACACAGTGTTCAGTATCCGGCGTCGTGCAATGGGATACCAGCAGCGTTGAGCGGAATGACCACTCGGTCGGTTCCGCAAACTTCGTTGTCCGGATTTCGCCTCCCGGTGTGATTTTCTACGAGAACGGTTCGGTGCTGACCGGTCACAAGGAGCCGTTGCTGGCGATCCAGTCCACGCCGCAGTATGCCGCGACAGCGGCACAGGTTCCGATGCCTGACACAACCACAGCGGCGCCGAATGCCGACCAGCAGGCGTCATCCGTGACGCAGGCATACGCCGATGGCAGGCGCGACCGGATCGCCTATGAGCAATGGTTTGCGTCGCTTCCCGAAGGCTCTTATCGCGATGGCGTGGCATTCTGGGCTGGCAATCGGAGCATCAAACCCGCGCCGTCATGCTCGGCTGGTCCGGTTTGGCAGCAGGGCTGTGTTGACGCCCGCGCGAGGCTGACGAATATCGATAGTCGGCGCAAAGCCGACAAAGACTACTGGTGGGGCTGGAACAGCCTCTGAGATATGACCACAGGCGTCCGCCGAAAAACGCATGTGCAAACCTGTCGGCTCCTGCTGACCGCCGACCCGGACCGGCGACGCCCGGGGTTTCGCCTGCCAACCCCGGTGTCGCCATCGGCCGGGGCTGGCATTCCGGGTGGCCTGACCAATGGCAACTGCCGCAGGCACGGCGTGGACTGCCGGTTGCCCAATGCCCGGCGGAGAATCATCGGTCCACAACGCCGTTCCCAAACCCCGTCCGCCGGCCGCCTGTTTCCCGTGCGCCATTCACCTTTTGTTGGGAAGTGCGGCGGCATGATGCGGCACGCCCCCACCAGGGGACAGCATAAGGGGCTTGCGGATGGACGAACTGCTCGCGGAATTCCTGACCGAAACCGGCGAAAACCTGGCAGAGCTCGACGTGGCCCTGGTGAAGCTGGAGCGCACGCCCGGCGACAGCGGCACGCTGTCACTCATTTTCCGGCTGGTGCACACCATCAAGGGAACGTGCGGCTTCCTCGGCCTGCCACGCCTGGAGCGTGTGGCGCATGCGGCGGAGAATGTGCTCGGGAAGGTGCGGGACGGCACCCTTCCCGCCGCGCCGGACACCATCAGCATCGTCCTGACGGCACTCGACAGGGTCAAGCTGATACTCTCCGGCCTTTCGGCGACCGGTGCCGAGCCCGCCGGCGACGACGCGGCGCTGATCGGGGTGCTTAACGGCGTGGCGGCAGGCCGTCCTGCGCCCGCTCCTGCCCCTGCCCCAGCGCCCTCCGCTGCCCCTGCACCTGCAGATGCCCCAGATGCTCGCGTGACCGCGCCGCCACCCCATGCTGCGGTGCAGCATGACGTTGGTTTGCCCGCGCCTGCGGCATCGCAGCCACAGCGGCAGGCATCGCAGGCGGCCCCCAGCCAAGCCCCGGGTGCCTGCCAGCCACAGCCATCCATCAATGTAGCGGCTGTCGGCAGTGTCCAGGAACCGCCTGCCGAGCCGCCTGCCGAGGCGGTGGCAGGAACCCAGACGATCCGGGTCACCGTTGACGTCCTTGAGGACCTGATGACGCTGGTGAGCGAGCTGGTGCTGACCCGCAACCAGCTCATGCAGCTCGCCCGCAAGCAGGATTCCACCGACTTCGCGGTGCCCCTGCAGCGGCTGTCTCACATCACTTCCGACCTGCAGGAAGGGGTGATGAAGACACGCATGCAGCCGATCGGCAACGCCTGGAACAAACTGCCGCGGATCGTGCGCGACCTGTCCCGCGACATGGGCAAGAAGATCGATCTGGTGATGCTCGGCGCCGACACCGAGCTGGACCGCCAGGTGCTCGAACTGATCAAGGACCCGCTAATCCATATGGTGCGCAACAGCGCCGACCACGGGCTGGAGACCACCGCGGGCCGGGTGGCCGCCGGCAAACCGGAGACCGGGCGCATCACGCTGAACGCCTTCCACGAGGGCGGCCACATCATCATCGAGGTCAGCGACGACGGGCTCGGCCTGCCAGTTGACCGCATCCGCGCCAAGGTGCTCGCGAACGGCCTGGCAACCGAGGCCGAACTTGCGGCGATGACCGGACCGCAGATCCTGCGGTTCATCTTCCGCGCCGGGTTCTCCACCGCCAGCACGGTCACCGCGGTGTCCGGCCGCGGCGTCGGCATGGATGTGGTGAAGACGAACATCGAGAAGATCGGCGGCTCCATCGAACTGAAGAGCGAGCCTGGCCGCGGCACATCCTTCACCATCAAGATCCCGCTCACGCTGGCCATCATCTCCGCGCTGATCGTCGAGGCCGCCGGGGAGCGCTTCGCCGTCCCGCAGATCAGCGTGGTTGAACTGGTGCGTGCCAGGCACAAGCCGGACGGCACAAGCCCGGTCATCGAGCGGATCAACGGCACGCCAGTCCTGCGCCTGCGCGACCGGCTGCTGCCGCTGGTCAGCCTGAACGGCCTGCTGAGGCTGGACACGGCCGAGCAGGAGACTGACAGCGCCTACGTCGTCGTGACGCAGATCGGCGCCAGCCAGCTTGGCATCATCGTCGACCGTGTGTTCGACACCGAGGAAATCGTGGTCAAGCCGGTGGCACCGATCCTGCGCCACATCACGATGTTCAGCGGCAACACCATCCTGGGGGACGGGTCGGTCATCATGATTCTCGACCCGAACGGCATCGCGCGCGCCACCGGGATTGGGGCCAGCGGCGAAAGCAAGGCGGTGGGAGCCGCGGCTGGCGGTGCCCATTCCGCCGGCCTGACGGCGATGCTGCTGTTCCGCTCCGGCGGCGCGCAGCCGATGGCGGTGCCGCTCGGCCTGGTCGCCCGGCTGGAGAATTTCCCCCGCGAGGCCATCGAGTACTCCTGCGGCGAGCCGGTCACGCAGTACCGCGGAAGCCTGATGCCGCTGGTGCGGATGTCGGAAAGCCTGGACGCGGCATCGCCCACCCAGCCGGTTCTGGTGTTCGTTGACGGCGGCCGCGCCATGGGCCTGATGGTGGACGAAATCATCGATGTCATCGAGGACCGCCTGAACATCGAGATGTCAGCCGCACGCGCCGGACTGCTTGGCACCGCCGTCATTGGCGGACACGCGACGGATGTCATCGACACCGGCTACTGGCTGGAGCAGGCGCGGAAGGACTGGTTCCAGGGTGCGCCGAAGCGGGATGGCGCGCGGTCCCGCAGGGTGCTGGTTGTCGAGGACAGCGCTTTCTTCCGCCATCTCATCATCCCTGCCCTGGGGGCCGCCGGCTACGAGGTTTCCGGCGCCGCAAGCGCGGCCGAGGCGCTTCGCCTGCGCGACGCCGGGGTCCCGTTCGACGTCATCGTGTCGGACATCTGCATGCCTGACATGGACGGGATCGCGTTCGCCCGCACCGTGCGCGCGGGCGGGGGGACATGGGCCGGGTTGCCCATGATCGCGCTGTCCGGGGACGCTGATCCGCAGGACGCCGATGCCGGACGCGACGCCGGCTACACCGACTACGTCGCCAAATCCCAGCGTGGGGCGCTGCTCGCCAGCCTGCAGCAGTGCCTGTCCGCGCCGGCAACGGCATGACGCAGGGGAGAACAGAAAAATGTCAGATGTGCTCGAGCGCCCACAGGCGGGATCATGCGATGAGCAGGTGTTCGTCACCCTGACCGTCGCCGGCCAGCTTTGCGGGATTCCGGTGCTGTGCGTGCGGGATATCCTGGGCGAACAGGTGATCACCCGCATTCCGCTAGCGCCGCCGGAGGTGGCCGGCAGCCTCAACCTGCGCGGGCGCATCGTCACCGCGATTGACCTGCGGCGGCGGCTGAACCTGCCGCCAGCCGCCGTCGGCGCGCCGCGCATGTCGGTGGTCACCGACCTTGGCGGCGAGCTTTATGCCCTGCTGGTTGACGAGGTTTCCGAGGTCATGAGCCTGAAATCCGACGCGTTCGAGGCCAGCCCTCCCACCCTGCCGCCGGAATGGGTGCGGTTCAGCGCCGGCGTCTACCGGCTGGACGGGCAACTGCTGGCCGTCCTTGACCCCGGCCGCCTGCTTGCGCTGACCCCGGGGGGCTGACCGCCATGGCGCGCACCTGCCTCGTCGTGGACGACAGCCGCGTGGTGCGGAGGGTTGCCCGCCGTATCCTGGAGGCCAACGGGTTCGCGGTGAGCGAGGCCGCGGACGGCCAGGCGGCGATGGACGCCTGCCACGCCACCATGCCGGACTGCATCCTGCTCGACTGGAACATGCCGGTGATGGGTGGACTGGAATTCCTTCGCAAGCTGCGGGCGGAATTCGGGCCGGAGCGCCCTACGGTGGTGTTCTGCACCACCGAGACGGACATGTCGTTCATTGCCACGGCGATCGAAAGCGGCGCCCAGGAATACATCATGAAGCCGTTCGACGAGGAGATTCTGCTCGGCAAGTTCGCCCAGGCCGGATTGCTGTGAGCCAGGCGCTGCGGGCGTCCGCATCGGGCAGAGCCGCCGTGGCGGCGCCTGGCAGCGGCCCCGCGACGGGCCTGCCGCAGGCGCTAACCGCACCGGCGGGGCTGGTGCCGTGGCGGGCTCCTCCCGCGCGCCCGGCCGGACTGCGGCGCATCCCGCCGGGCCGCGGCCCGGCGACAGGAGTTTGCCCAGGATGAGCGTGACCCCGCAGGGGTTTGACACCCTCGCCAGTCTGCTGAAGACCCGCTCCGGCCTCTCAATAGGCCCGGAAAAGCTGTACCTGCTGGAGACACGCCTTCTGCCCATCCTGCGCCGGGAGAATTTGCAGGACCTCACGGCGCTGGCCCAGCGGCTGCGCTGTCAGGCATCGGCATCCGGGAAGCTGGCGGATGACGTGGTCGAGGCGATGACCACCGGCGAGACCATGTTCTTCCGCGACCGCAAGCCGTTCCAGCACCTCCGTACGGTATCCCTCCCAAGCCTTGCGGCCGCCCGCCCGGCCGGCACCCCGCTGCGCATCTGGTCAGCCGCCACGTCATCCGGGCAGGAAGCCTATTCTCTGGCTATGCTGCTGGCGGATGAGCGGGAGACACTGGGCGGGAGGCGCACCGAGATTGTGGGCACGGACATCTCCGGCGAGCGGATCGCCATTGCCCGTGGAGGAGTCTACGCGCAGCTCGAGGTCCAGCGCGGCCTGCCGGTGCAGATGCTGCTGCGCCACTTCCGCAAGGAGGGCCCGAACTGGCGCATTTCCCAGGAGATGCGCGGGATGGTGGAGTTCCGTGAATGGAACCTGCTGTCAGCACTGCGTCCGCTGGGCGAGTTCGACATCGTGTTCTGCCGCAACGTGCTGTCCTGCTTCGACCAGCAGACCAGGGCACGGGTGCTGAAGGAGATCGCCGCGCGGATGGCCCCGGACGGTTTCCTGTATGTTGGTGATGCCGAGACGGTGGTCGGCATCACCTCCAGGCTTGTTCCGATGGCCAATGAGCGCGCAGTCTACCGGGTGGCAGGCGCGGTGACGATGGCGGCGTGACGGCAAACCTGATAGCCGCAGCCTGCAGCTTGGCAATCAAAGTCTCTGGCGGCAGAGATGCCGTCCACGAAGCTCGCCGCCACTGGCGATCCAGGCTTACCGCTGCGGTTTCGCAGATGGTGCCGGTGCATGAGGCCCCGACCGGTCACGGCTCCGCGTGAACCACAGCCAGGCCCAGCCGATCCCGGACAGCGCCAGCAGCGAACCTGGGGCGAAAACGTACCAATAGGTTGCCAAGCTCATGGTGTCCGCAGCCTTCCAAGCAGGATGTTGGCCAGCCACAGGAAATCCAGGCCGAGGATCGACCAGACGACAAAACAAGTCGCCGCGTTGATGCCGTCCCTGACCAGCGGTGCCACAACCCCGATCACTATGGCCGCGACGCCAAGGTTGTTGCAGGCCGTGGCCATCAAGCTGATGCGCGCGTTGTGGATGGTGTGCATGGGGGCTTTGATCGCTGATTGTGTGGCCTCTGGCGCCGGGCATGGCATCCCTCGTCTGCCGGACCAGGGTGAGGCATGGGTGAGGCCATCCTTGGCAAGCTGCGGGGCGGCCGCCGGACGACGCCGACCGCGACATCGCGCGCCTTCGCGGAGAGCGCTGGCATATCCGCAGCCCCTCCAGGTGGCTGGCGTCGCATGGGTAGAGGCCGGAAGGGGAATGTGGCCGCTTGGCTGTCAGCGGTCATTCCGCATGTCCCTGGCCCATGTCTCGCGCGGCGGCGGGTCGCCGGCCAGGCGCCCGTCGCCGTTCACCGCGCGCCAGCATCATACGGCGTCTCCCTGCGTTCGGCTTCGCGAATGGTGGCTGCCAGCGCTTTGGCGGTGATTGGCGACAGGCCGATGCGACGCTCGTCGTCCGCCGTTGTGCTGCCCCCGTTGACGACGTGGTGGTATAGCCTGCGGAGCGACGCAAGACTTGGCGCAGTTTTGCTGTCAGCCATGGGAAATCTCCCGACCAATTCCCTGGGCCATCCCGCTATCCGTGAGAACGACGCCCCATCGTGGATCACGCAGGGTTTCGAGGGCGAGTTCCAACGCTCCGACGATGCCATCTTTGCCTTCGTCACGGGAGCAGACAAACGAAATTGGGTTCTCTGTCGGCCCGATTCCAGGCTCGCCGGGTTCGTGTGGCATGCCATAGTGGACCTCGTGAAGTCCGTACCAGTGCTTCTCAGGGTCGGGATCGAGGTCGTGGAGGACGATGCGGTAATTCCAGGACATGACAGTCATCTCCTTCAATGGGTGTTGCCGGCGACCAGTCACCTGGCGCTCCTTTTCCGACCGCGTGCCAGCAACTGCCTGACAAGCTCATGATGCTCCCGGGGGATGGGGATTTCCCCCGGGTCCATCATTCGCGTGCGCCATCCGTGGTGATATGCCCGCGAATGGTTGCCGCCAGGTTCCGGGCCGCCCTTCTCTGCCGGGCGACAACCTTCCGCCATCCCGGCCTCATCAAGCGAGTCCATTTCATCCAGGGTGGCGATCGGCGCATGACCGCTGGTTGCCGTTTGGCTGTCAGACATCGGAACCCCATTATTTGTCCAAGTGAGATCGCCCCGTTAAGCAGCAATAGCGTGTCGGCGGTGGCAGCCGTTTGGTTGTCAGCCAAAGATTAAATTCCTCCCGCAGTGGATCGCTGCCAGCGCCTCGGTGCCGGGGTCGCCGGTGCACGCGCGAGGTCCTCGGCAACGTCATCATGGCACTCCAGTTCCGCAATGCGGACTGCCCGGCGCCAGTATTCTGGCGATCCGCAGATATCCATCTGGCCGCCACCGCCGAATACGAGCCTTGAAGGACCGCCAAGATCGACCTCGGCGGCTACATGGGCGACACTCACGAAAGCCATGAGTCCATCATTCAACGTGCAAACCGTGATCTGACCACTCACTTGCCCATCCGTTTGCTTGTCGGCCGTTCGGGTGATCAGCATCCACCTTCGGTCTCCCCAGGAACGGGTTGCTTTGGCGTCGGCGGACATTCCGCGCGGCGACACCTGCGGGCGTCGGCGTCCACCTCTGGTGCCAGCGATACATGGCGCGGCTCGTCGACGCAGGCCATCGTTGTTTTCCGACGTTCCTGCAGATTTCAGCTTCGGCTGTTTGCCTGCTCCCGCCCGTTGCAACACACCCCGATGGCTTGCTTCCTGCCTCCACTCGCGCCATTCGCGGTGCAGTCGCCGTCAGAACCCGCAAAATGGACAAGTCCGAACTCATCATGGCACCGGACATGACGGCGTAACCTCTGATTCCATGCCGCCTTGGCCCCGTCTGGAGCCACGCCGTTCCAGGCGCCGGCGTGCTATCGGTCACCTCACACGTTCTCCTTCGTCGCCGCCATAGCCCGCGCTTCCCCTCGCCCGCCAAAATACCGTTTCAGTGTCGTTACGCTTAACCCAACGCGCTCGGCGATCTCCCTCGCACTGATCTCGCCGTCCGGCAAGAGCCACAGCGGCCGGGCTTGCTCCAGCCGTCCCTTTCGCCGCCGCTCGCGTGACAGCGCCGCGGCCTCGACCGCGGCGCTGCGGGCCGCGGTCGTCTGCCCCCTGGTCCGCGCCTTCTCGGCATCCGCCAGCGCCTCCAGCAGTTCTGCGTCAAACGTGGCAGCCGGGAACGTCTTGCCGACATCCACGACATGCACAGAGGCGTTTCTGCGCCCGGCCGCGGCCAGCGCGCGGGCAATGTCAGCCATCGTCCAGCCAAACACGCGCAGGCTCGCGACGCAGATCGTCTCGGGCGTTTCCCGTGTTGGCGGGGACAGCATCTCAGCCCGCCTGGCAAGGCTCCCAGGATCACGGCGCTTGATCTGCGCCCGGCTCAGCCTGTCGCGGCAGGCGTTGGCCATCGGCACGCCGACAGCCAGGATCGCCGCCTCCTGCTCCACCATGGACAACCCCGGCACTCCGTCGCGGAGATATGCACGTGGGCGTGGTTCGCCGATGGTGTGGGGTTTGAGTGATGTTTTCGGCACCATGGCCCATCCTGGTTGCCCTTGCAGAGTAGCCTAAGAGTGGCCTACTCTGCAAGCCAGAGATCGGGAGGCGCCGATGGGCGACGACACATTCATGCCGCCACCCCATCCGCTGACGGCGGAGAAGGCGGGAGACGTGGGCCGCGCGTATAGGGTGTTGGCCGCACATCTGTCGGAGATGGGCGCGCAGCCCGAGGCCAGGCGGGCCGAGCGGGGCAGCCAGCGGTGGCTCACCCACTCGATTGCCCTGGCGCAGGCGGAAGTTTGGGCTGAACCGGATCAGTGCAAAGCGGACATGACCAGCCCGGATCCGCCCGATGAGGTGATTGCCGGGGCCATCCGGCAATCACGCCGCGAAGGGGTGCAGGACGTGGGACTATGTGTCCAGCGTCCTGGAAGCTCTCGGGCGCGCTGGATACGCCATCACGCGCAACGCATGAGCGACGCGCCCGATGGCAGCCGCATCCCGCTGATGGCGTCGTCGCTGCCATACCCAGTTCCACTCCAACGCCACAGGCGAAAACCCGTCGATCCAATGTCCGTCTTTCGACCAAAAAGCGCTTCCATGCCTCGGCCGGCAGCGGTCAATTGAACGTCCGACAGGAGCGGCAATGTCAGGTTGGCTTGGCAGATTGGAGAGTCCAGCGCCCGGAAATGGAGGCGCTTCGCCAGGAGACGTGCGGGTGGATGCGGTCGCCGAATGTCCTCCTTGCTGGCATCGGGGCGCGGATCGACACCAGGATGCAGTCGAAGACGGTCCGTCCAGCAAACACTGGGGCGGACTACTTGCCCCGCCGAAGGCTGGGCAAGCCAGGAAGCGATTCAACGCACTGGATTCTCATTGCAATTCTGAGCGGTTTAACACTGGCCGGGGGACGCGGACGATGACATCAGCTGTGTTCGACGGCCTGGCGGCATGTGAACGTGCTTGCGGGACGCTGAAATCAAAGGCGGACGGCAGGCACGCCCATCTTGAGCTCGCGTGCCTGCCGTCGAAGTCGCAATAAGACGCGCGTCAGAACCCCGTCGGGAGCCTTCCAATGCCAGACAACGTTGAACTCGGCCGGATTTTGCGCGCCACTGAAGCCCTGTCCCGCGACGCCCGTGCGGCGTTCGATGCCACCGGGCGCTTGATGGCGTGCGTCGGCCCAAGGCTTTCTGCGCTGGAAGTCCGGCTTTCTGCGCTGGAGTCCCGCGTTGGCGGTATGGATCATGGGCTTGATGGACTGGCGGGGGCAAACTATCGGATCGAGACCGTGCTGGCGGACATTGCTGCCCGGATGCCGCCGATCGCCCGTGCGTAACCCAAAAAATGCTGGATGGGACATCGCCGAACCTGTTCACACCCGGCCACACTGCCAGGGCAATCCAAACGCTGGCAGCGGCGCATCACGATTCCGGAGTCCATCGACGCCAAAAAGGAATGGCGCTGCGAACACATGCCAGAGCCGCTTGCTGGCGCGTCAATCCAACTCCGGAGGGAATATGAGCGACACGCCCGATGCCAGCCGCATCCCGCGGATGGATCCAACCAAGGCACGGGAGATCGCGCGCGGGCTGAAATGCCTGGCGCAATCCTACGCCGGGGCTGGCATGGTGCGGGACGCTGCGCGTGCGGAGCGGGACAGCCATTGGTGGCTGGCGTACGCGGGCTCGCTGGCGCCGCCAGAGGCCGGGCAAACAAACCACGGATTGGAACCACCCACATGAACAACACCGAGGCCAAACGGACCGCACTGGACAGCCTGGACGATCCAAGCCGTTGCGCCGTGTGCGCCGTGGCGGATGCGGCCATCGCGGAGCAGCGTGGCATGGTCCCGGACACCGGGATGGACTACGCGGGTTGGTTGGACTTGACGGGCATGGACGACAGCTTCGTTGGCGACGGCCGGACAATTCCCGGGACAGCGGATCTCTACGACGCTGCGATGCGTGCCTTTGATGTGCGCCTGGACGGAACGGATGCGGCAACCGACCGGCCATGATGGGCGACATCCTCCCCGGCGTCGCCTTGGCACCCATCGGTCCCACGGCGATCGGCGACGTTGTCCAGGAAGGGGTGATGGCCGGGCGCGTTCCCGTGCTGCTGCCGTACCCGTTCGCGGGACCGTTCGACTATCGGGTCCCCCCGGAACTCAACCCGCATCCCGGGGACGTTGTAATGGTGCCGCTGAACCGACGGCAGGAGATGGGTGTGGTGTGGGACGGGCCGTCCGATGCCACCCTGCAGGAGGATCGGCTGAAGCCAATCATCGGGGTGGTCGATACCGCACCGATGCGACCGGAGATGCGCCGCTTCGTCGATTGGATCTCCGCCTACACGCTGTCCCCGCCGGGCGAGGTCCTGGCGATGGCGCTGCGCGTGGTGCAGGCCGCTACCGATTCGGCGCCGGTGGGATGGCGGCGGATGCAGCCGCTGCCAGACCTGCGCCTGACCGACGCAAGGCGCCGGGTGCTTGACGCGTTGGCCGTTGCGGAGCCACGCGCCACGGCGGAGCTGGCGCGTGCGGCTGGCGTCGGTGCGGGCATGGTGCGCGCCATGGCGGATGCCGGCCTGCTGATCGCGGTTTCGCTGTCGGCGCGGCGGCCGTTCGATCCGCCGGACGCCGGCCATGCGGGGCCCTCCCTGTCGCCGGAGCAGGCGTCGGCCGCATCGGTGCTGCGGCAGGAGGTGGCGAAGCGGGCGTTCTCGGTCACGCTGCTCGATGGCGTGACCGGGTCGGGCAAGACCGAAGTGTATTTCGAGGCGATGGCAGAATGTCTCCGCCAGCAGCGGCAGGCGCTTGTGCTGCTGCCGGAGATCGCCCTGTCGTCGCAATGGCTGGAACGGTTTGCGCGGCGGTTTGGCGTGGCGCCTGCGGTCTGGCACTCCGACCTGTCACCGCGCATCCGCCGGATCACGTGGCGGGCGGTCGTCGGCGGTGACGCTCCGGTGGTGGTGGGCGCGCGCTCGGCGCTGTTCCTGCCGTTCCCCGACCTGGGCCTGGTGGTGGTGGACGAGGAGCACGAGACCGCATTCAAACAGGAAGACGGCGTGGTCTACCACGCCCGCGACATGGCGGTGGTGCGCGCCCGGCTGTGCGGGGCCACGGCGGTGCTGGTCTCCGCAACGCCCAGCCTGGAGACGGTCGCGAATGTCGAGGCGGGCCGCTACCGCCGCCTGCATCTGCCGGTGCGGCATGGCGGGGCGGTGATGCCACTGGTGGCGGCGATCGATCTCCGGGCGGCGCCACCGGAGCGGGGCCACTTTCTCGCGCCGCCCCTTATCGCGGCGGTGCACGGGACGCTGGCGCGCGGCGAGCAGGCGATGCTGTTTCTCAATCGTCGCGGCTACGCACCGCTGACCCTGTGCCGACGTTGCGGCCACCGCTTGCAGTGCCCGAACTGCACCGCCTGGCTGGTGGAACATCGCGCCCGCCAGGTCCTGCAGTGCCACCATTGCGGGCACACGGTGCCGATCCCCGAGGAATGCCCCGCCTGCCGGGCGGAGCGCAGCATGACGCCGGTGGGGCCGGGGGTGGAGCGCATCACCGAAGAGGCCTCCGCCCTCTTCCCGGATGCGCGCCGCCTGGTGATGGCGAGCGACACCATGCCAGGGCCGGCCGCCGCGGCAGCGGCGGCGCGGGCGATCGCGGCGCGGGAGGTCGATCTGATCATTGGCACCCAGATCGTCGCCAAGGGCTGGCATTTTCCGCACCTTACCCTGGTGGGTGTGGTGGATGCCGATCTTGGGCTGGCTGGGGGTGACTTGCGTGCCGCCGAGCGAACGGTGCAGTTGCTGCACCAGGTCGGCGGGCGGGCCGGACGGGCGGAGGCGCCGGGGCAGGTGCTGCTGCAGACATTCTCGCCCGAACATCCGGTGATGCAGGCGCTTGTCGCGGGCGATCTGGAGACGTTCATGGCGCAGGAAGCCGCCCAGCGCCGTCCCGGCCACTGGCCGCCTTACGGACGGCTGGCGGCGCTGATCGTCAGCGCTGAAACGGCCCTGGATGCTGACTTGCTGGCCCGCGATCTTGGCCGCGCCGCCCCGTGCGGTCCAGGTGTGACGGTGCTCGGGCCGGCGCCTGCTCCGTTGTCGATCCTCCGCGGGCGGCATCGGCGCCGGCTGCTACTCAGGACGCGGCGGGATACGGCGGTGCAGCCGATCCTTCGGGCGTGGCTGGCCAAGGTGCCGGTGCCGCGTGGGTCACGGGTGGATGTGGATGTTGACCCGGTGTCGTTTCTCTAGTCCCGACGGCGTGACGGTTGCGACGCTGCGGCGGTGGGAACGCGCCGGCACCTGCACCAGCGCACCATTGGCCGCTCACGGTGCTGTCCTCAGGCACCCCAAGCTGGATTGTTTTGCCTGTTGGCGGCGACGAAAATCCGCGCATAGACGGCGCGCGGCTTGGTTTGGGGTGATGGCGCCTGCCGTCCGCGGCACCGGAGGAATGTGGTCAGAACCGGATATGGTCTCGGCAGCGCGTGGCGAGCCTGCCAGAGTTGAGGGCAAGCACGGCGTCGACCAT